>Ga0315293_10000430_pt1 | contig 38824 bp, 84 predicted proteins | sample YL17G13_20_MG_FD_203071 | JGI IMG/M metagenome (GOLD analysis project Ga0315293, IMG submission 203071) | Sediment microbial communities from Yellowstone Lake, YNP, Wyoming, USA - YL17G13_20 | ecosystem: Environmental > Aquatic > Freshwater > Lake > Sediment | place: USA: Wyoming | collected... | reverse complement strand
TTGTTGGACACAACATAACCTTTGCATAAGTTCGTCTTTAGGATCGACTCGTTTTATCGGTTGATTTCCATAAAGCCCCCCAACTGATACTCCATATCCGTACGGACCTGTCGGACCTTGAGGACCTGTCCACCTACCAAAAGTCGCTCCCCCCATAGGGCCTTGAGGGCCTGTTGCTCCTTGAGGTCCTTGAGGTCCTTTAATATTTTGATTAGATACAACATTTTGTGGAGCAGAAGTTTTTTTATTTGAACTCATTGATGATTTTACATTTTCAACTAATGAGGATTTCGAAGACTTCAGCTTCATTACGAGAGATTTTAGTATCTGAATCAGAAAGCCAGCCTTCAGTATGATGTTTCGGACAAAAACAAACAACAAATTCTCCTTCGTTGACATTAACTACTCCTCCTGTTGTACGAATGTAAAATTCTCATTTTTCATATTTATCTTTGAAATAGGCAAAAACTGTAATTGGCCATATGAATACTAAAATAGAAAACATCATGAAATCGCCAAATTCTAACCTTTTTTCAGGAAATAATTTTCCAACCAAGTAATATCCAACTGGAAGAGTCATCAAATAAATTAAGAAAACTTGCACATGAAAACTTAACTATTAACAACTTCTTCCGCCTTCACAATGTCTACAGCGTCTCGAAAATATTTTTCCTTATTTTTAATATGTTTTGGTACATGAATTTCTTTTCCGTTGAAGAACCAAAGACCATTTTTCCCATCAGGACGTTCAATCGCAGGGCCGTTGTCTCGATGAATCTTTCCATTACACTTCCATATCCGAGTTCCATCCCATAATTCAATAACTCCAGGTTTTTCTTTATAAATTATTTTCATATATGAATCAATTCGTATGTTTTATATTCATCCTCTGATATCTTAGCCTCAACAACTTCATGTGCCAACCTGTGTAAAGAACATCTTTTAATTGGCTTTAACCACGGATTACCGTCTGAAAGCCTTCCCAATTTGATTAAATAAAAATGTTCAGCTAATCGAACACAACCATTGGACAATGTATACCCCCGGTTTTCACTTTTTACATAATCACATATCATCGGATTCTAGTCATTAAATCATACGGAGTTAAATATTCTATTTCCCGAACCTTTTTTCTAAACTCTTGAGTCCAAACCTTCGATTCTTCCGCGAGTTGTTTCTTGATTTCAGACGTAATCTCCGGGGGCTCCGGGAGATTTTCAACAATTTTCATTCGTAACTTTACATGTAAGATTTGGAAATAACGTGGAATGGAACGTAGGCGAAGGCGATCATAATATGGGAATGAAACCCGCTCCAAGACACATAATAGATATGATAAAAGGTAATATTGCATGGGAACCTGAATTTAGCCCTTTAGGAATAGAGAGTAGAAGAGTAATTTTTATTCTGATAAATAAATCGGTTATTGATTTAGGCCATGAATATGAAGAATTCCACGCAGCCCTTGGTTGTTTAAGAACAACGAACACTCTTAGTATCTTTCTTAAGTGTATTAAATGCAATCAATTCATGAATATAATTCACCTTGAAACGGATTCTAATTGGAAAGGAGACCAATATTCAAAATGGAAATCTGAAGGACTCCCGGCAACTCACGCTTGTGGTCATATTCAAGCTCAACAAACGAGACTTGACGAGTTTCATACGGAAGAAGTTGTGAAAGGTTAATTCCTTGTTTTATTGTGCATCCAATAATTTTTGAAGCTTTTGAGAATTTACTTTCGAACATAAAAGTTACTAACGTTCTTGAAATAGGGACGCCTAAAAATGCTTCAGATAGTCTTCTTTCTCTATCTATTCTGAAAAATGCGAATAAATTCGGCATTGATTTTTCCGGACCTTATAAATCGGGAAGTATTGATGTACTTAAAGCTGACGCCACGAAACTCCCATTTCTTGATGCAACTTTTGACCTCGTTCTTTGCAATTCTGTGCTTGAGCACATGCCAAAATTCTGGCTTGCTATAGCGGAATTTAAACGAATTCTCCAACCTTCTGGAGTTTTAGCTATTGGTGTTCCGTCGTTCGGGAAAACTCAACATACTTTGCCATACCATGCCTATCCCGACGATTTTTATAGATTCAGTCACTCAGCTTTTGAATCGGTTTTCTTAGAGAGACTCTCTAAGAAAAAAATAATAGAGGTTATGAATCCGCCTCGTTTAGTCGGATATGGTATCAAGCCGTAAGAAGAAGTCTACACTCTTCTTCATTTCTTTTACGAATTATCTCTATTTCTTCTCGGTTGAGCCCGTATCGAATACAAAAGTCTCGGATGGCCGGGATCCAGAGTTGTCCATTCCATCCGATTGTATGGGACCCCCGCCCATTACAACTTTTTATAATATCGTCCACAAACATGAAATGGACTTGGCCGCCACATTCAGGACAAAAATTCCATTTCATTTGTTTCCCATTTTAGACTCAAGATAACCCATAACTGCTTTTTGGGCTTCTTCTTTAGAAAATTTTGTTCCCCACCATCCAGAACGTTCATTTTTATCTTTAATATTAAACGTTGTCCATCTCCAACGACCTTTAATTCCAACTATATGAACGTTAGCTATAATTTTCCCATCAGAATTTATGTAGTTAAAATTAGTGTCACTTATGGTTTTTCTCCAATTCATGATTTTAAGAGTTGTTCGGTCCAAATTGTAGTTATGTGATTCATGATTTTGTCTACGGATTTATCAATATCATGACCACTACAGTCATCATATCCTTTTTTGTTTTGATCAACTATTTTAATATATTGATCGTTTTCTACTCGAATAAAATAGTTAGAAATTCCTTCAAACGAAATCATGTGTTCTTCAATGTTAACACGAACCTGAACCTTTTTTATAGATGGATGACTTTTGATATTTTGAACTAATTTATCAAAGATCGATTTGTTAGATTCATAAACCAGTTTTTGATGAATGAATCTAATACAATGATCTGATTCAGAAGCGAATTTATATTGGTCTCTCCAATTAAGAGTTCTCATTTTTTCCTCAATATAATCATATATCTCTCTATGGTTTTTAGGTAAATCGAAATAAGTTTTAGCATACCAAGGTGTTTTCATTTCTTCACCCAAAGCTTTAGCCAATTAGTGAAATCAGGCCAACATTTATGACAAAGATGATACTTTGAAACCACGCCTGTGCTGAATGGGGGTGAAAATGCAAGACCCCCCGCTTCTTTTAGCGGTTTCTTGCATCTATCACAAATTGGAGGCCAAATGGATTTCATTATCCGTCAACTACGTCTTTGACGCCTAGAAGAACGGACAGTTCTTCAGAAATGAATCGGTTTTACGTCTGATGGGATCATGCTCATTTTAATACTTTCGAAGCAGTATCATTTTCAACAATTTTAAATATTGCTTCTAACGCTTGTTTTTCCGTGAGTTCTCCACGTTCCTTTGCAAGAACAATTTCTTTCATTTTCTTAATCGCAGTCTTGGAAGCCTCATCAAGTCCTGCCATGAATTTATTTAGTTTTCAGTGCGTCGGCTTGATTGGATAGAGCAAAGTTGTACGCGTCTACCTTCATATGTAGACAGGCGTTGTCGCAATACTGTAGGTTCGGCTCACATCGAAGCCACTGATTGCTGACGTTATCGCACTTCTGAATGCCGACAACACCACCGCCGAACGAACATGAACGAGTCTGCCCGCAGTAGCAGTGCAGCTCAAGTTCTTCTCTGTCTCGATCTCTTGCCCAAGCTAGTCCAGCTCTGTAGCCTCGAGAGTGGCCGTCTAAGTACGTGCCGTACAGCATAAGCACAAGCATACCGACGAGTATCACAAACAACGGCCAAAATGCTTTCACGACGACGTCCTTGCGGGATTGATCGTCAACTCGATTATAGTTTCATGAACTTCGAGAATTTTTCGAAAATGCTGAAATGGATTCGGGTCTGTATTGAGATCGAGTTTTACACTAAACCCAGCAGCTTTTGTGTGCCCACCTCCACCGTGAGCTTTGCAGAAAGCCCCACAATTAAAATCAGTATGAGAACGTGTTGAATAAATTACAATAGGTTTCCCATCATCGGTTTTGTAACTAAAACCAACAACTAGATCAACGGAGTCTCCGGCAGCTTCGGCCGTGTCACTCGACATTGAAGCTCCGCCAAATATGATGACCCTCGTCCCCGACATAGTGGTGAACCTATATGAAGTTTCACTCATATCTTTTGCACGTTCGAGATTTTTATTGAAAATCACCGATCCGATAGGTTGTATAAGTCCGGGCCAAGTATCAGGGTTTGTACCGATCAAAAGGTTTAGTGGCCAGAACCTTAGAGCTTCAGCCTGTTCACAGGCTTGTTTCCAACGAGGATCATCCTTCTGCCAGGTGTCTCGAATTCCAGCTAAGGTAGCTAATTCGTGGACAGCCTTGCCTCTGGCTGCCTGTTCAGGGTCGTGTTCGTCCATGGCCGACCAGCTCTTCTTTTGTGGGAACCAGACATGTCTGTAGGCCAGGACAGCACCACAGACACCAGGCTCCGTGGTCTCATCAGCAAAAACCCCGTTTTCCCCGAATGCCTCGACCGTCTCACGAGCGAACTTGTGATGATCCAAAACCAAAGTGCCCACGTCTTTAAACTCCTGGATTCGATCATTGGCCGGGGAGAAATCACAAAAAAGCATCCCAGGCTCAGCCGGGAGAGCCCTCTGTTCTGGAGTATTATATTGAATAAACGTAACCTTCGCTTCAGGCAAGACGTCCTTGAGAATCATCGCTGACGCAATTCCGTCAGGACAGTCCTTGTGAGTAATAATGTGTTGGACTTTTTGAAGTTTATCTAAATCGATCATCTTGGGTAAGATACATTACAATAGAGAGAGTTTACGTTTAACCATTCAATAATAAATAGGTTTCATATTCATCGTCAGAGATTTCTTCAAGTTCGTCTTTCGTAAAAGTAAAAGTAGGCATATGATAACTAGATTGACCGACATGAATTTGTGTTTGAAAAGAAACTGTAGATCTTGATGGAGCCAAGCCTTGCCAACCACTGTCAATAATCATCCCACAAGAACCGATTTTTACTCTTCCAGAATGATCAGCTTTAACTCGAACTTTTGAACCAGTTTTCACATCCCGAGTCCTATTAAAACTTCTAAAAGTACAGGTCCTTCATTTGTAATTGGATAAACTGAAATTATCCGTTCACCCGGATAAAGGTCAATAGAAAGAACAGGAGAAGGAAGTTCTCTTGTTTGAAGATAACCACTGGTATTTCTGACAGAATTGGGGATTTCTTCAAATTTCCGGGCTGGAACACGGACTGTCCTATACGTCATTTAAAAATTTACAACTAACCATTAACGATTTTTGAAGCTAAATGATTGTTGACTAGATCTTCAAAGGAAATTTGTGAAAATTCACAAAGCGCTTCAATTTCGTCAAGTAATTGATTTTGAATATAAACAATTGCTTCTTTAAATTCTTTCTTTTGATTACTATGATATTGAACTCCTACATGGCCGTTAGTAGTGATTTGAACAAAATTGTTACCGGCTTCAGAAAGCCTAGGCAAAATTTTTATTTTGATGTAATGAGAATCATGAAGACTATGAGGAGAAAATCTTCCTGAACGTTCAAACTCTTTGAAAGCTTCATCGAATTTCATGGTTCTAGGCTTTCAACAACTGATTTGTTATATACTCATCGTAACTAGTCTTGATGAAAGTTTCGCCTTTTTTAGAAAAATGATCTACTTCAAAATTGGGCGATAAATGCTTTTGGCAACAAAACAAATATGGAGTTTCTTGATCCAAAGCTCTTCTCGTTGGATTTGGATCGTTTGTGATACGATAAATCACAACTTCCGGAGGAAGAAAACAATCTGGATGATCGCAAACAAAATCTATCATGCCTTCACAACGTCTCGAGTTTTAAGATAATCTAAAAGAACTTCAAGAACTTCAATGTCATTTTTGTTAAATTCAGAAGCTGCATCTTCTATAGCAAAATTTGTGGCGTCTTGTAAAGACGGACAATCTGCAATTGCAAGAGCTGTATGCCCGTGACCTACTCGAAGACTAAAGCAATCTGCTTCATTTCCACTCCACCAAACCCAATAGTGGGAACCACAAACTCTGGCAGAATAACCTTTACATCCACATTCACAATATTTAAATATCTGCATAAAAAAGAATACGCTAAGAGTTGAGTAATTTTCGCGTTTGTTCGAGATTGCAATCTCGAAATTGTCCATCTAAATAAGGTAAAACCATCGTGTACCCGCTTTTAGGAGGAAGAGCTTCATAATAAGGATCATCTATAGGACTGAATGGTGGTTTTCCATTCCAAACAATTGTAGCCCCGCAACACATACACAACCAAATGTTTCCTTCACCCGTAGGGGGTCTCCAGTCATGTTCTAATATGCTGTTTTGATGTGTCATAAAAGACTATTCTAAAATCTCTTCCGTCTTCATGTAATCTTGTAATTTCTTGATTTTCGGGTCATCAGACTCAGTATGTAAAAAGATTTGTATTCCATTCAAATAATACAGTTTAGTTTTTGATTTAATGCGCTCGCGAGTTTCGTCATAAATAATCGCTGGACCGTCCTCGCGATGATATTTATCACCACGGATCCAGGCTTTAGCCCCACTGGAGTCTACATAAACTCCATCGCTTAAATGTTTACCAAGTCTATCCATTGATGACTTGAATTGATATGAGGTCATCATAAATTTTTTTAAGTCTCAATAAATCTTGATGGTCGGATAAATCAAAACTTCCCCAAAGACCATCTCGGTCTATTTCTTTAAAATAACCGGAAGCGTTAAATTCATTTTCAAGTTCTCTAGCCATCAATTTATACTCAGTCACATGCTCTGGACGACTACCGCGCCCTGGTAGTCCGCTCACTAAAACTGAAAAGTATCTTTCAATCCAAACAGGAACCCCAACAGAGTCAAGAATTGAACAGATCAACACTCTATAACGAAGAATTTCTTGTTCAGAAGAGTCTGGAGTACTTCCAACCTTGAGTTCACTCAAGTATTTTCGACTCCGTTCATCCATTTAAAATTTCCTCGGTTTTTCTCAAGTCTTCAAATTTTTTAAATTCAGACTCTTTAGCTAAAACTAAACGGTCGTACTTAACAAGATAAAATCCTCCCATAAAGTATGGAAACACAGTGTACTGAACATTCCCAAATCCTCCTTTAGAATCCATGACAGTTCCAAACCAAATTTCCCCAATTCTAGGAAAATCGTAAATCTTAACTAGTGTTCCTTGTTTATACACTTTAATCAAAAGTATTCAAGCATCTAGTATTTCTTCGGTCTTCAGCATATTCTCAAAATCTTCATACTCATTTTTCTTCACAAGGCGAATGTGGTGTTGATCGTACCAATGAGATTCTTCAGTAATTCGTCGTTTTGTTGAAGAATGGGTCTTAATTTTATACTCAGTTCTCATATTGCGTATCTCGTGTGAGAAAGACGTTTTGGAATCAATAATAATCCCGTACCAATATGATTCCGGGTCTCCTTTGAAATTCAGTATTTTGCAATATGTTCCAGGCTTTATTTTCATCTTCGATTATTATAGTTCTGCTCGAATTCTCACCAAAATCCGACCTAAATGATTATGGCCACTACGATTCACCCGGCCCCAAAACGCATCACCGTGAGTATTGCCTTCAATAAGTTCAGCGTCTCCGGTTTCAATCAATTTTGTTCTTAAATCCGCATGACGTGTAAATTTATCTCGAACAACATCTTCCATAATGGAAAGTTTAATCTTTTCCCAATCAGGACGAAGTTTAACTTTCTTTCCAAGCCGTTTAGCTTCAAACGGCTTAATGTTTTGTCGAAATTTCCACCGAACTTTATCATCTAGAGACTTAGCAGCTTGGAATGCGTGCTCGCTAGAATCATAAAAATGACCCTCGAATTTCACCCGACAAAGGTAGAAATTCGACAAGAAATGGTAGTCACCTTCAAAAAACTCAATTTTGTTCATTCGTCCTCAGTCGGTTCCATGCTCATCGCAAGGAAAGTCTGATCTAATCATCCGTCTATAACCTCTTCGACTCTATTGAACTCAGAAAAGATTTTCTCATATAAGTCAACAGTGTCAGAAAAAGAGATTTTAGAATACTCTTTCTTATGCAATTGTTCAAAACAATCTTTTGTTAAAGTATCGAGTCTATCAATAAGTTTGTTCGATTTTTGTATCTCTTTTTCTTGTTTTTTATCATTAGTGACCGACCTGGAAAACTGATTCTGTTTACGAATTTCATCTATTTTGATATAAATAGTATTTTTGAACAAATTTCCGGAGATAAACAAAAGAAGATTTGCTAAAGTTTGTTGTCTTTCATACTCCGTCATGACTCAACAACATCTTTCGTGTCTGCAAAATCCCATTTAACCTTAGTGTGAATGGCTTCAAGTTTATCTTTCATATCGTGTGAAACAGACCCACCATCAGGCCAAGAATGCCACACATAGTTTCCTCCTCGAAAAGATTTCTTATTCTTTAAATAAAGAATAAGATCAGAACCTCGATTTTCAAAGCGTTCGAGTTCGAGTTTTTCTCTTTTATCAACTTCGGTATATAGTAAATATACTATTAGACTCGTCAGTATAACACACAATGCCATCATCAGTATTCTTTCAAGCATTGTCGGCCTCGATTACATTTATCATTTACCAAAAGTTCTTAGGAATTTACAAGCAAATAAGGAAAATTTATGATCATGAATTTAAAATCTGAAGAGTTTTATATTCGTCAAGAGTTATAGATTTGAACCCACGATTTTCATAAGAACTAGCATGCTGATGACATAAAGCTGTTGCTATATCGATTAAACACTCTTTTCCGGTTTCTCCTACGTTTGGATAAATCTTTTGACCTAAAATAAAGAAACTAGTAGCTTCATATACATGACATACACCACACATAATATATTCGATCATGTTGTTACGATTGTATGAGAAAATGAGTCTCGTATTCGTCTTCGGAAATTTCTTCAATTTCCTCTACACCGAGATATCCAAAGTCAGAATTGGAACTGGTCAGGAATTCCACGACAATAACACCACTTTGGAGAGACGAAACTACTCCATACGAGTTTTTTCTATGGAATGCTGTCGGTTTAACGCGAATTTTTGATCCGACTATTAAGGAAACCGGAATCAATTTGCCCAACGTTCTGTGCACTGCCTTAAAAGACACGTTTTATCAGTCTTCCAAAAGTCTTATGGTTTCATATTCATCAAAAGTCAATTCTTCATTTTTATGGTGAATATAAGGGCGAGCATGGTATTCACAAACAGCTATGACTTTTGATTTCAAAGGGAAAGAAGGGTGTAAATATGAACTATGTTGTATTTGTATTACAAAATAGTGAGCAGTCGTACTAGGACAGTTAACTGTATCACAGTCTATGCCTATAGACTGGAGTTCATTGCTAACTTCACAGTAGGGCTTAATCATCTCGTTCAGGAATTTCAAGAACCGCGCGGACTTTAGCAAGAGCTTCTTGATATCCCGAAGCATAAGAGTTGTCCATCATTTTTAGAATGATGAGAATGTTCTCATCAGAAAAATTACTTGGAAAATATGAAATTCTATGGGGGTTATACTTAACGACGGAAACTCCGGACTTGTGACGGGAAAAAGACGTATAACCTAAGTTCGCAATCCCAGACTGAAAGTTGAGATCAGGGTTAGGTTTAACAAATTTCTTAGAGGACGTTTTCTTTTTCTTTTTCTTTACCATTGCCATGTTCGTATTTGGATTTTACAATTTCGGATTATGAATTTACTACTTGAAAGGCTAGGTATTCTTCCCGGCCGATTTCTTCAACCATATGAAAATCGGACGTATTTTCTTTTGTACATAGATGTTTTTCACAATAAACGACTACACGCCCAGCGTTGATGACTTTCGGCGTCGTCAGATCATATTTTAACATTGGAATATAAAGAAATTGGATGGCTTCCTCTGTGCAAGAAATAAATTTCCCAGTCCCCATCCCCATCCCCTGGGGGACCCATATTGATCCATTACAAATAATATAAGGAAAATCGCAAATAAACGTCATTTATCAAATATACATTTTGAGGTGCCGCCGACTTGCCTCGTGCAGCGCCGAGTTTCACAGAACGTGCAATACCGAACACCATAAACGAAGTACCAAGAATGACGAAGAATTGTAAATAATGTTGTACGAATAATCATTACGAATTCTAACCATCAACGACTTCGCCAGTGTGTTTAAGCTCATCCGCAATAAATTGAATATCATGGGCGGCTTTCTTCCAAGAAGAATGATCAGATGGGTCACCAAGAGTTCGACCCGATCGTTCATAAATCTTAATTTCCTTCTCAATCTCGTCTGCAATCTGTGATAACTGTCGCGGCGTCAGATAATCTTTATACCTCAGGACTAACTCAGGAGCGAGACTTGTCATATAAGTCGTCCGACCCATGGAATAACGGATGGTCGAAAGAAGCAAAGTCCACATATCATTTTTATGAATCGTTTCGGACACTTAATCTCCACATTTTATACGAGTTATTTTTAAGAATTTACAACTAAATAAGCCGCGTATTCATCTTCGGAGATTTCTTCAAGTTCTTCCAGTTTATAAGTATAAGTTTTGAGATTCTAAGAATTTACAACTTCCTCAGTTTCCAACATTTCCATAAAATTAATGTATTCAGAATCATTTGGATCTATAATATTAAATTCACTCTCCCTAAACAACCCCGAAGATTCGTTAAGACCCATTTCTTTAGAAGAGTATAAAGAGATATGATATAAAGAGTCAGAGTCATATTTGTTTAACTTCAAAATTAAACCAAACCAAATATGACCGAGAGTTGGGAAATTTTTTATTCTTACAAGAGATCCGTTAGGAACAATCTTGAAACGAGTGGCCATAATGAGTGTCATTTAAGAATTTACAACTAAATAAGCCGCGTATTCATCTTCGGAGATTTCTTCAAGTTCTTCCAGTTTATAAGTATAAGTTTTGAGTATAAATGAAGAATCAAACTGTTTTCCGATAGGATCCATATCTGAAAATTTAACAATTACTCGTTTCTGTAACTCTTCACCAGGCGGAGGAGCCGCCTTCGAAACTTCAAAATTTATAATTTCTCCATAAGATCCAGCGTAAGCTGTTTGATACCATGGACTTAAAAGATGTTGTAAGTTTCCAATACTCACCGACATGGATGGGTCAGGGAGTTTCTTTATTTTAATGCGAACTTTTGAACCAATTCTTAACATTTGAGGAGTAGTTGGGTTTTATACTCGTCAATAGATAAATTTAAATGGGAGGCGATTTTCGCCAACGCTTCGTCACAATCACGAGAAAGTTTAAGTAGTCATTTAGAAAAATTTACAACTATAAATTATATGTTTATGAGAGAATGAGATTTCATCAAATCAGTTGAAACGAGATCAAAAGTTGAATTGAAATGCGCGAGAGCGACAGGATGAGAATTAAGACTTCTCATAGCATCGATATAACCTGGACCTCCATTAAAATTCCCTTCAATTTTTATGGACCATTCAATGATTATGTCAATTTCATTTTTGGGAAAATTGGATAAAATCTTTTTATCAAAAATATGAAGCTCCATACGAGCTTTGATGGGGAAAGAAATGGTTTCACGATCCCCAGGGAATTCTTGTAGAAATTCATCAAATCGAATAATTGGATTAAAAAAGAACGTCTCCCAAATAGTATTTAAACAGGTTAAATAAACAAGAGCATCCACATAACTCAAGTTAATTTTATTAAAATCCACACTAAATAGTTGATAAGTTGTACTAGGAATTGTGCGAAGAAGAGTTGAGTTAGCCATCTATGAATCTACAACCTGCTCCGTGAGATATTCATCTATTGAGATTTCTTGGTATGAGAAATCGGAAGATTCACTCACTAAAATACGATGTTCTGTACATCGAAAAATTTCTCGCGTTTCATATTTACGATTCGGATCGTCCGCTGGGAGAATGAGGATTTCAGAACGAACTGTAATTTGACCGAGCTGGAAAAATCTCACATAAAAATAATCAGAATCTTTTCCACAAGAGACAAAATTGCATTTTGGAAAATTGGACATTTATGAATTTATAACTTCTTCGGCAAGAAACTCGTCAATTGGAGTTTCTAGAAACCAATTATCTCGACGACGGTGTTCTGTACATCGAAAAGAATCAATGATTCTTTTTGCGTAAAAATATTCAGAATCCGATTTACACTCGGGAAAGGTGCAACGAGGTTTCATTTAGCGCCCGAATCTCCAAAGAGCTGATCGTCCACGGCGAGATTTTCACAAAGAAAAATACATTCAGTATATTTAAAAGCAGATTTTTCCATACATTGGGTCATGAAGAAATGACCTGAAAAGCGAAGTATTCGTCAAGAGAAATTTCTGCCCAAAGATTTTTAGAAATGGTAAGTGGATCCGTCTCTTTTGTTGGTAAAAGATGACTATGGGTCTCGCACATCGCCCAAACTTGGACGTTGGCGCGGCAAAAGAAATTTATTGCTTGTCTTCCGCATACAGGTTGTGTGACGGTGGCAACTGGAAAATCGCAAGGAATCGTATCGATCGGATATTTCGCCTTCATAGCTCATGCGTCTTCGGCATCCAATGAGTGTACGGGAACAAAGACGAATTTCATGAATTTAAAATTTGAGCGGTGAGGAATTCTTGAAGAGAAACTTCTTTCCAATCGTATATGCAAACACTTCTCGCATTTACAGTCACAATATGTTCTTTACAGCAAGCATGATATTGAATACCCATGCTAGAAATGGGAGATATGAAGAAATGTTCAGCTGGTTTCTGGCAGGAAAAGAAAGAACAGAGAATGAGGTTTGCTGTGGGAGAGGACATCATGGGATTATACAGTTATGAGGTCGTAGGTTAAGAAGACATCAAAAGAAATCTCTTGCCAAGTATATATTCTCGTTAGAATAACTACCTCTTTGTCTTCCTTTTCTATGATTTCTACAAAATGTTCTTGGCAGCATAGATGACGAACGACCGCGAAACCAGCAAAGTTGGAGCGGGGAGTGAAAAAAAAGAAACGTTTAGCTGGTTTCGGGCACGGAGTGGTTAATAATGCGTAAAAAGAACAAAGGATGGGGTTTGTTGGAGATGACATGGGAATGGCGACTTAAGCGGAAATTAATTTACTGGTCATAAATTCATCCCAAGTCATTTCAACCAAACCCGACTCAGAATTTCCAAAGCCATAATTTGTAAGTTTTGGTTTATGCCAAGAGCAACGAGCATAAGCCCAATATAAATCCCCATTGTTTTCAGTTTTGTTCAACGTATATAGGTTAATATCAACCCAAACAAAATCAGCATCCTCTGAACAATTCGGTTCTCCACAAAGAGGAATATGGTCCTGATCTTCAGCCCGAATTAAGCGCCAATCTTTCATTTTGCCATGAAATTGAATACGAAATGAACCTAAGAATTTACCATTTAGGAATTTATAACTTCTTCGGCAAGAAACTCGTCTATTGGAGTTTCTAGAAAGAAATTATCTCGACGACGGTGTTCTGTACATCGAAAAGAATCATTGATAAAAATTGTATAAAAATATTCAGAATCCGATTTACACTCGGGAAAGGTGCAACGAGGTTTCATTTAGCGTTAGGACCAAGGTAACTTCTAAAGACGAAATTCTGTTTGGATCTTCCGAAATATAGGATATACTCGAGAGGTACGGCATGTGTTAGAAATATATGGCATATGTTAACGAAGTGTATGCCATACATCTTAGGAGTTAACGACTTCGTAGGTGGAAATACGGTCTAGAATATCGGAACGAAGACGACCGCGAAGTTTCTTTGGCCCTAATTCTTTTAAAAGACGTTCGAGAAGGGCTTCCCCGTTTTCAAGCTCCATGATTGCCTGGGCTAAGGGAAAAACGACGGAAGGGACGGAACGGGCAACAGCAAAACATATATCAACATCAATTTGTGCAATGGTATGGCGGAGTACAAACTCCCGATAATTAGGCAAAGTCGGATGTTGATGGTGGTGATGGTTGCTCGGGAGACGGGAAAGACAAATGAGAGTTTGAATTATATATCGGGGAGTCATGGAATTTGAGGAAAGGGCGGTATCAATTTTAGAAAGGAGTAACTTCGGATTTTTTGTAGGGATGTCGCGAAGGAAGAAGGTTGAATATTTAGCAATTTCGTCCCAAGTGCAGGATATTTTGAGGATTTTTTTACTATAAGGATCGGATTCAAGGATGACCGTTTCCAATTTTTGAATTTCCTGAGAAGAAAGTCCAGGAATGTCGCGAGCGGTGAAGTATGCATATTTAATATCGGCAAGCTCAATAATTTTGTCCACATATGTATGATAATTAATTAAATTATGAAATTTGGAAGCAAAGAGATAAATGGAACGGGAATCACGAGAGGAGACGACGTAACGGGAAAGGGCGATAATTTCCTCACGGGTTTTTTGAGGAAACTTTGCTTCCAAATACGCTTTTTGAGCCTGACTTTTCGAGGAATTTATGTTCATGAAATTGGATTCTTAAAAGTACATCCTATGAATGACCCCTGAAAAATGGGAAAGTCCCTGAAAATGAATGATATCCCTGTGGGAAAGTCCCTGTGGGAAAGTCCCTGTGGGAAAATAGAGTGGTTTTAAAATAGATCACACAAATCATTATGCCAAAAAATAGGTGATTTACAGGGGGATTTTTAGAAATGACTTTTGAAGGCCCGGAGTTGATTTCAAAAAACCAAATTGTTTTGAAATATGTATCCAAAATTTCGAAATCTATCCAAACCGTTCTGAAATCAATTTCAACCATTTCAAAATTAAATTTTTTCAAAAACCAAATTTTTTCAAAAACGGAAGAAAAATATCCGGAAGTGATTTTTCAAATATATATCGAATTTTCAATCGATTTTGCCCGCTTTTCGTGAATATTTTCATGGGCAATTTTACTTACATTGACCTACATTCCCGTACATTCTAAATATATTAATTTCCGCGTTCCCGATTTACAAAAAATTATTTTTAAATTTACGGAATCATCCCCTAAAGAAAAAAGACAGTTCTCCCCAAAGCGTCCCTATTCCGCCGGATAGTTACAATTCCCCTCCAGGGAAAGTTCTCCGCCGCTTCATTCCCCGATACGCGCTCGGGATACCAATTCACGCCTTGAGCAGTTCTTCCGTTCGATGAAAGTCCAGGATTTCTTCAAGGTCCTTCTGGTTTTTAGGCTCGGGAGGATTGAAATCTGTAAAATATCCCTGGTCTCGGGCGTATCTACTTGCACAGGAGAATTTATCGGGAGACCCTAAAATTTTCCAACAGGCCTCATGATACATCGTAAACGGTTCCTCGTCTCCCAAATTTCTATCAGCAACAGGCGGAAATCGGACCGGCCGCTGCGCATCTCCTTGAAGACGTCCATATCCGTCGTAAACTCCCTGGGTGATCGGGCCGGAGTATTTTTGAAATAAAATGACAACCCGGACCATCCATCTCGAGATTTCGTAGGTTGAATACCCACTTCGAATAGAATGTTTACAACCTTCGCAGTCCCAGCTGAAAAATCCCATTTATCCCTCTACGATCGACTTTGCTAGATTTTCATCTATCATGAGTGAAATTTCATCCTTCGAAATTCCAACTTTTAGACATTCTTGAATGAGTAAATCTATTTTCTTCTTATATCGTTTATTTAATGTCTTCCTCCGATTTTCTTGAAGAACACCAGTCTTCTCAAACTCGAGTATACGTGGGAGAACTAATTCTTTCCACATCTTTTCACGATCATCACTACCTGCCCCAAATATTTGAGACAGCATTGTAGCGATCATGAAACTATTCCGTATCCAGATGATATCATCATAATATGTTAATGTAAATTTATGATCTGCACCTCTGAACCTAAATTTAAAAACTATAGAAGTTCCCGACGACGTGGCTGAAAGCCCCAGTCTTTTGATTTCTGAAAAATTCATCCTTCAACAACTTTCGCTGCGGCATATTCATCCTCGGACACGGCTATCAAATCACCATAATGAATCCGAACTGAAGGCGCTCCTGAGATTCTTTCAGCACTATTGATTTTAAAAACCCCATCTCCCTTTGAAAGCTCCATGATTTCATGGTAAGTCTTTTTGGGTTTATATAGAACCTTTTGTCCTACCCGCCAAGTCCAATATGTCATATATTCTTGGAGGTTCAGGAAGTAACCGTCTGAATCTTCAACTAAACCGTTCTTCATCCTTCAACAACCTTCTTCACTTCTTTAAGGGTTCGAATATTCTTTTCAATCGTCTTCATATTCTTCGTGAAGAATTCGGTTCCTCTTGCAAAATTTCCAATTTCCCGGTAGAGATTGTAACGAACGCTATGTTCGTCTTTGTAAAATCTCTTGAACGTCGAATCACTAGCCGCAGTATTTTCAATTATGTCGCCCAATTCAGCATATTCATATATAACTTGGCCAATTTTATCCTCCATAATTGTTTCATATTTATGATATGTTTCTTCCACCAAAGATTCTATCCGGGCTTTAATATGGTCCTCATAAATCATCTGGGCCAAAACCTCACTAGGCGTGGACGTCGTGAGGACAGAAGTCCGCTTCCGGACCTTGGTCGCCCGCTTCTCCTCCCGGATCTTCACAAGTATCTCTTCGCGAAAGTCCGGTATATTCTTCCATGCGTCCCAGCTGTAATAACTGGGTTTTGCGGCTTTCATGACAATTTGAACAAAATCTGGATTAATTACGCGGAGCTTATTATCGTTATAATGTTTGAAAATATCAGTATGTCCAATTGACGTCACAAGCTCTGGATTTTGGATTAGGAACTTTTCGTTCCTATCTTGAAATTTCACTATTGCGAAAATCTTCGCCTTTACAGTCAGGTTGCCTTTCTTCATCAAGACTTCGTAATTCTCGTCAATAAACTTTATGTTCAGAAGGGCAAAGAAAACATCACCAATTTCGTGGTTCCGGAGTAAAATGTCGTTGAAATGAACTTCGACTTTTTCATGATTCTTCAGAAATTTGAGAGATTCCGGTTCTTTTTGCAATATGTAAGCCTTAACCGCTTTGTAAATATCGGGGTCAAGCGCTATTTTGTCTTTAACAGTCAAGTGCGCGTCTCCCGTGGAGAGTATGCGGACTAAATGACTCGCCACTTTCGCATCTTGCCCGGACAGTGCTGCGATTATGTGATGCTTTCCATCAATAATTGCGGCATCCGTCGGGGTTATGGAACCGTAATGTGAATCAAGACCAGTGAGAACACGATCGAGATAAAGAACTGAGGTTCTTTCAGCAAACTCGGGCAAATTTATGAAACGTCGATAAAAATTTGACTCATCATAACCACCATTGGGATTGGATTGTATGAGAGTTTGCCCTCGTACGAAAAACTTCTCAAGATTCTCTCTATCGAGACCCGTAAGCTCAATGTGATTGAGCATTTTGTCTCGAACTTTGTCGATATCAATTTTGAAACCCTTAATATCGGAGAGACTAATGCTCCCAGAATTGATTAGCTTATATGCTATATCTTCCGGATATGTATGTATATTTTTAGTGACATATCTCTTAATTTTGTTTTTTGTTTGCCACGACAGTCTATCAGTGGCGGCCATGAACTCGATCATGCACTCACGGTGATTCTCGATTACGCTCTTGGCATCGGCGTCTTCGTCCGATTCGAGGGCAATTCTTTCTGCCTGTACAAATGAAACTTTTCCATTTTTGAACATTGTTTTAGCTCTCCACGACTTCAGAGGTAGACTTCAAATTGTAAAGGTTTTCAATAACCTTGAAAATTTTAGGGGCGACTTGCCCCACCCCATCCGTTTCGGATATTGGGACGGTTTTGCGATTCTTTTTTGCTTGGGTATCAAATGTTGAGTATGGCCTCATCAGGCCCGCCATGGAAGAACTACACCGAATCGAAATAGACTTCCCTTTTATGTCGAGAATAAAATCCGTCTCTTGATAACGGACGATATATTGGCGTTTAATGAGCGGTCTCCTGATGATTGAAGATTGCCGATCGTTAAGGGACAGTCCCGGAGTTTTTTGCACACATTCTTCAATAATGCGTTGAAACGCGACACATTTTCTGTCTCTTTCGGATTTCCGAAGATCCTTAGAATTCTTCTCCCAAGAACGGAGATCCTTCCATATGTCAACCCTTTCTCGTTTGGATAAAGATTTCATGTCCGCCAAAGTCTGGCTAGCCTTGTGGGTCATAAACGTCATTTAGCTCTCCACAATTTCTTTTGTTACGGTGATGTTGTAACCGTTTTCTACAATTTCCAGAATCTTTTGTGCAAGAACCTTTATGTCGTGGTCTGGCTTCACCGGGATTCTTACTCGGAATGTTTTTGTCATACGAGATGATCTGTGCGAATCTACATCGATGGTGATCTTAATGGAACCCGCGAGAGCTTCTATGAAGAAGGTCTTGTCTTTCCAAGACACGGTAACCGAGAAATACTGCGCTAGCTTTGACTTGAGCACGAATGTAGGATTCGTGATAGTATTCACGGCATCGTTCAGCAACTTAAATGTGTTTCGAGTATTCGCTGCGCGGATGTTCCGTTTGTAAGTGAGCTTCGCTCGACTCCATGTTTGGAGTTGTTGTTTAACCCAAATAAAGTCCTTCTTGCTAAGGAGTTTAATTTCCTCCAGCATGGATTCTTTGGATAAGCTCATTCTCCCTCCAGAACTTCGAGGTGGATCAGTTCTCCCAAAGCGGGGTTGAACGTCCTGAAAGCCGGGGGTGCGAGGGTCCCGTCCGGAAGCGTCCGGTCGCGCTCCTCGGTGAGGATGGTCAAAACCAAATCCCCCTTCTTCGTCGTCCACATGCGAATGAGCTTTCCAACGAAATGCCTTCGCGCGAGACCCATGGTCCCCGCACGCCCGGCTTCGCGGATCGCCCTTTCCGTGGGCTCTCTTCCCGCCCGGTATGAACAAAACAGAAGCGTGCCCTCAGGGCGACCCTCTAGCAATACCTGCATCTTCTCGGGAGAAATCATAGTGCTGGGACCTCCAGCACCCGATACGCGCCCGACGCCTCGGCTTGCGGCTTCACGGGAAGACTAGGAAAATTGTCAGTCCCGAGTTCTCGGTTGTATTCTAATACGTGGACATAGACGGCATTCCCGAAAATAAATTCAAGTTCGGAGAAAAAGTTCGTGTTACGATAGACTATAGACATAGATTCCCAATTCAAAATGGAGATGTTGGGATTGTCGTGTGGGAACACCCACCCGATTTTAACAGTCAAGTGCGCATCCCCCGTGGAGAGCGTCCGCTGGATCCAGATGTAGTAAGAGTACTATTTCCAACGAAAAATGACTGGAGAATGAATTTTTGGACGGACGAGATTGAACCTATATCTGATGAAGAGTATGAGACTGGACTTCTTTTGGGATCTTAGCATAAAGCCGCAAGCCCGACGGGTCTCGGCGTATCGGGGAGTGGAGGTTCGCCTATGTTTCCCAATCAAATGATCGATGATGTTCTCAACGAGCTCGCCCTCGAGCAAGACGCCCTGGAGAAGGATTTCGACCGGGACCCCACCGTCGTGGCCTCTCCTGACCACGAGGAGACGTTCGAGGGGGAAAATAGCCCCGAAGACCCGTCCGACGACGGGAAGGTCGTGGAAGCCCCTCTCGGAGCCACGGTGGCCTACATGCCCGTAAGGGACGCTCTGAGCGTCCGGGGTCGAAAGCACGCGGTGGTCATGCAGGGAGTTTGCTCCAACTGCGCCCACTGTGGGATCTCTCTTCGAGACGCCACGTCCATTCAACGCGGAATCGGCCCCATCTGCTCCAAGAAGGGCTATCACGACCCCGATCCGGAACAGGTGGATGAGGTTGGGGCCATGTTCGCTCTGGGAGAGTACCCCGAACTGGTCCAGTATCTCAACGATCACTGGAAGGCCAAGGGACACCGGGGTCTCATGAACGGACTGGTTCGCATTGCATCCCTCAACCGCAAGACCCCGGTTCACGAGGCCTGCTGCGACGCCATTGATTCCCTCGGGTGGCGGAAGCTCGCGAGCACTCTTCGCGAGAGTCTGGCAATCATGGAAATCCGGGAGTCGCAGGACCATGATAAGCACTTCGAAGTGTGGATCAAGAAGACTGAGTACAAATACGCATGGTCCCACGACATGCGTCGCGACATCCCCCATTCGTTCTTCAGCCGGGCCCTCAAGGCCATGATCGTTCCCAAGAGCAACAGGCGCCAGCTCTGGAATCTCATGTTGAAGCACTATTCCGGGCTCGTCGCCAAGACGCCTTCGGGAACGGTCAAGATCCTGCCCAAGAACGACCAAGGTTCCAGCACCTGAAAGGAACGGGGAGGGGTCAAAACCCCTCCCCTTATCTGTTGGGGTGACTGATGCAAGTTGAGTCAAGAGCGCAGCGTTGGGAGCGTCGTTTGGACAAATTAGACTGGTTTTACAACGAGATTGTTGCAAGAACCAATGTGACCTCTGCAGGCGCAAGCCGTGCAGGTAATCTTATTCAAGTACGTTTGAGTATCCCGGATACGAGAGTAAATTCACCTACCAAAACCCGTGTACAAACCGTCACTTTTGGAACGGAACATTTTTTGAATGTTGACTGGGAAAATCTTTCGGGCAATCGAAGGAATGAAGTTATAGCCATAACATTTCATGCATTTTATTACAAACATGGTGGTGGCGCCGTAAACTTTCAAACGACTAAAGATAACAAACATCTTCTTGAACTTGCTCGAAAAATCCATGGGGAGGCAATTTCCTTCTATCGAAGAGGTACGTTCAAGAGAGTAGTTTCTTCGCACAAATTGAACCGTGCTAGAAAACTCATAAGAGAAAATCTTCTTTGGGCACTTCGAGAAGGCTTGCCCGAAAAAGAAATCCGAAAGCTTTTAAAAGAAGCTCTTTGTGCTGATCTTATCGATAGTTAAAGCCGCAAGCCCGACGGGTTCCGGCGTATCGGGAAATGGAGGAAACGCTCATGGCTCGCAAGAACGAAATGACGGATGTGGTTGCAACGATGCAGGTGATCGGCGTGGTCCCAGGCTCTCTCAAGGGAAGACACGTTTGCATCACGGGGCACCTCAGCATGGTCCGAAAGGAGTTCGAGGCCATGATCACCGAGGCAGGTGGATATCTCACACCCAGGGTTGATTACAACACGAATTTCCTCGTGACCAATGCTGATTGGAACGGCCTTGCCGAGGGATCCAAGGTTTCTTCCAAGTACGCCAAAGCCAAGCAACACCGGACCCGAATCATTTCGGAGGCCCAGCTCATCGATCTCATGAGCAAGGAGCCTGAGTGAGTATCGGGTTTTGGTATATGACCATAGGATCAGTTTTGGTGATTCTATGGTCAATTATGATGATGCGAAACACTAGATGAGTCATCAACTTCATGCTGAATGTTCTTTCAATGAATGGGATACTGGACTAAGAAGATATAAATTAAAAATTTCATGTACGATCTGTAATAGAAGTGTGACTTCAGGAAGTCATGCGCCCCCGATCGAAATTTTAGATATATGGGGCGTACTGATGATCAATCTAATCAACTGCGAAGAAGCTCAAGCAGCGGATGTCGTTGAGTCGTGACCCCTATAGCTGACGTTAAAGATCGGGTTCGATTTAAAGTAGGTTGGCCCGGGAGCCAACCTACTTTTTCTCATTGGTTAATCATCGGAGCCATTTTTCTTATCAAATCCGTCTTTGGAACGAAGACGGCTATAATCAGTATACTGGTCAGTATAATGAAGATAGCCAAGACGTTGTTGAGAAGCTTTCTGAAGACGAATATCAATCCGCCTTGCTTCTAATAAGTTGATAGACTTTCTGTCCTCTTGTTAGGACATGGAAGATTTTATATCAGGATTTAGACCCGAACCTTTACCAGTTACAGATAAAGAAAAAGCGGACTGGGAAACATATAGTTTCTCTGCCGCTTTAATTCCACAACTTTCTGAATACTCGGGTAAAACGAGCGACCTTCGGCAATTTGCTTCGCCGCGACATAACCAACTCAGGTCTTCGACCTGCGTTGCTCAAGCTGTTATTAAAGCGCTTGAACTCAAACGCATCCAAAAATACGGAATAACGGCCCATGTTGATTTATCGCGCCTGGCGTTGTACTTCTTAGCAAGGGAGCTCATGTCGCCGCCCGAAACGAGCGTGGACAAGGGCACACACGTGTCGCTCGCCGCCGACGCCCTGCGCCGGTTCGGCGTGTGCGAGGAAGCGCTGTGGCCGTTCGCCGCCGACCTGCCCCGCATCTGCACCGCGCCGTCCTGGCTCGCTATGCGCCGGGCTTACGTGCACAAGATCGCGTCCTGGCACCGTATAACATCGACCGGTACCGCTCGAGTCGACGAAGTTATCACCGCTTTGGCCGCAGGAAACCCAGTGGTTTATGGTACTCGGGTGGGCAAGAACTGGATGCAGTATACTGCCAATAGCGAGCCGTTAGGACTCCCGCCGGATATAATTGGTGGACACGCTACGGTTCTTGAAGGTTGGAATGCCAAGAGTTTTCTTGGCGAAAATTCTTGGGGGCTCTGGGGCAAAAATGGATTTTACGAGATCCAACCTGAAGTTATAGCGTCAGATTTGTCTTCAGATTTCGTCGTGATACAATCCGGATGGGAAAGCTACATTCAAAAGGTGTCCACATGAAGAACTCGCTAATTCGATTTATTGCGTCCTCAGTTGTTCTTTTGTTGTTTTCTTGCGGCGGTCAATTCGACGTTGTACCGACGCCTCATGTTCCAACTGATACGCCAAATTGTGCTTCAGCGTGTGCTCATTTAAATGAGTTAAAATGCGAAGAAGGAAAGCCACTTGAAGACGGGACAACCTGCGAAGCTTTTTGCATAAACACTCAGAATTCAGGGCATGCCCTGAATCCAACTTGTATAATGAAGATTACGAAGTGTGACGAAATTAACACGTGTGGATAACTGACTATAAATTTTATAATCGTCGTGTCGTTATTCTTTATAAATCCGGACAACTGCGCGGCCCAAACAATTGAGCCCGCCTAGTTGTCGGAGAATTGGCTGCGCATTGTACAATGCGAGTCCGAGTTATTCGGCCCGTCTGCGCGACAAGAACTCCTGCGCCCGGCGGTTCAGGTCCACGAGCGCCGACACGGCCTGGGTGCGCTCCTCGTCCCCCGGCCGCACAGCGCGCCAGGACCGGAACAGCTCCAGCAGGTTGCGCGCCTGCCGGGCGAGCTCCAGCGACTCGGACGACCCGCCGCCGTTCTCCTCTAATTTAGTAGCAAGTTCTTCAGCAGTAAACTCAAAAATTGGTATTTGGGCAGAATCCGCCATAAAATTTATAAAAAATTATGATTCTAAAACTTCCTTGGTAACCACGAAATTATAATAATCTTCACACGTTAAATACTCGTCTTCAGCCCACTCATAACAACCGCAATCTATGCAATATGAATTGGTGCAATATGAATTGGTTTCGTTCCCATATGCATCGGTATATGTCTCAAATTTATGTAGCATATTTCAGTCCCATAATACAGATGCTGCTTCGCAATCCTTCTTTTTCACCCGCTTAAGATGTCTTCTGTATTGATGCATCTCACGACCCTTAAGAGATGGATCTTTAGCAGTTAAAACTATAAAGCAGCACAAATTTTCAGTTTGTGATATGACTCTGCCTATGACTTGTGTGTTGGGGTCATAAACGTAATAGTGAGATTTTTTCAACTATCAACCACTGAGCGCACTGCGCGTTCCACGATGGAACGTGCAAAAACTTCTTCCCAGTGACTGTCCGTGGCCCAGGCGTTGTTCCGGTTGTTCATAAGTCGACAAAAATTGTCGACAAGATTGTCCATTGCAACCTCAATACGAGAGTCCCGGACTGACGCAATCGAAACTTCCCCATGGTTAGTAACCTGGGCATGGCGAGCATAACTCAACGCTCCGAGTGCGCTTTCCGCAAAACTGTGCGCCTCGGTCGTGTTCGGGGCGTGGTTCGGGCAAAAACAGATGGTCTTGACCTGGCGCCAGGCTGCGCTCCAGCGGTAGTCAACTTTGTAGGCTACAATAGCCTTCTTCCCGCACATTCGGGACGACGTGGGCTTCTTCGTAACTTTATCGAGTTTAGGAACTCTGAACAAACAAGGGTGCATGTTGGTCTCCTGTACGTGCTATATGCCAGATATCTGCGTGTTATATGCCAGATATTTACGAATTGATGACTTGCTTCACACAATGCTCATCAAGAGCCCGAGTGAAAATCTCCATAATTTCTTCTCGAGTCTTGTCCTTCATGACCGGACGGGAAAGCATAGCCTGAAACTCTTTCAGGAGAGACTCATGCTTTCTGTTTTGTTCATGTTGGAGAAGTTCTTGTTCCGAGCTCTTGACGATCGTAACCGGTGATTTGAATAAACCCAAAAGAGGTTCCCAACCTTTAGAAGTCGTCTTGCCTCGGGCATGTTTTTCACAACACCCTAAAATAGTACTAATTCTTTCGCCACGCTTCTCGTATTCAAGATGGAAGAATTTGACGGCGTTCTTGGGGCACCGGACTGATTGAGTGCCCCATTGGGATTTTATGTTTACAGACTCACAACATTTCTTGGCCATTTTAGATATTCCTCCGGCATATGGCATACACCTCACAAGTGTATGCCATATGCCGGAACTCACATCATGACCGAGAGTTTCGGAGAGGAGCGAGACGCCCGAAAGGAATGGCGGGTTGCTGACCGTTGGTTATCACCCAAACGGTATCCGCCCTCCGGGGAGCCAGATTCTTCGGAATGTCTCCGAAGAACCCATCCGTGATGCAAATCACCACGTCGAAATCCTGCCCCAGCTTGGCGGGCAGTTCCTCGAAGAACTGATTGAACACCGTCCCTCCGCGTCCAACCACCTTGGTCCGAGAGAGATCCCCGGAGTTTGTGACCTTGGTCACCGCTTCCCAATGACACTCGGAATCGATTGGGACGATGTATCCCTCAGTGTCGTTCCCGAGAACCTGGAGCTGCGAGACCCCGTAGGCGATATCTTCGTCGCCCATGCTGCCAGAGGTGTCCAGCAGACACACCCACCTCGGCTTGTGGTCGAACTTCCTCGGAATGTAGGCGGGGATTGGGAAGGACATGGCTCGGCGGCGGAACCGCTTCCAATCATTCTTGTTCCCAGCATCAATCTTCTTTCGCTGGAAGCAATGCCGAACGAGATCTTGCCAAGTGAGTTGGGGCTTTGCCAACTCGGCCAACATCCCCTCGATTCCAGCGGGGACCGTTCCCCGCATCTGCTTTGCAGTATCCGCTGCCTTGAGGGCTTCCTGGATGGCCTCTTCCTTGGAGATCTCGGGGAGCATGTGGTGATCCATACTTCCCAGACCTCCGCCGCAGGTGGAGCATCCCCCGCCGGAATCCCCCTCCCCCTCTCCTTCATGTTCCCCACCACAGTCACAAGGATCCCCATCCCCATGTCCGTGACCATCCCCAGGGGCTCCAGAGCCATCCCCTGCATCTCCAGGAGCCTTCCCAGGGCCCTTGCCTTTATCGCCCTTCCCCTCCCCGTTGCCGGGGTCCTTTCCAGCCCCTCCCTTGGCTTGGGACTTATCCTTCTTCTTAGGACCTCCAATGGCCCCGCAGGCCGGGCACTTCCGGGGGGAGTTTTTGAGATGCTTCTGGATCTCCTCATAGATGGACTCCGGGGAACGCCCCTTCATCGTCTTGTCTGCGAAGATGAACCCCCCATCCTTCGGGAGGGTGTCCTTGCCGTCGATGTGATCGAGGAGATCCTTGAGAGAGAGCGGCTTGCCGAGCGCCCCTTCCCAGAGATCTCCCTTGCGCTTCTGTTCGTCATGGTCCGCCTCAATGACGGCATTCACGACGTAATCCACGGCCCAGTTCCAAACCTGGGGATCGCGGCCCTGGCCTCGCGGCACGTGGCTGAAAAGGACGTGGTATCCTTCGTGTTGCATGACCGTGGAGATACTCATGGCACCGAGCTTCTCCAAGAAGTCGGGGTGCCAATAGAACCTCTTGCCGTCAGTGGCAGCTGTCGTGAACTCACGCCCCCCGCTCATCTTCGTGCAGATCTCATGCGGCTTCGGAGCCGTGAGCGCGAAGAGGAATGGGTGACCTCCGTTCATGGGCTGCTGTGCGAGCTGGGTCATCGCCTTCGAGACCAACTCCTGGAGCCGGACCATTCGGGCCGGGTCGTCCTTCAAGACCCCGGATGGGTCCTGTAGACGGGATGATAGCTTTGATAGACTCATGATGTGCCTCCATGGAGCGCGGGACAGAGAGCGCTCCTCACCGCCCGATACGCGCGGAACCGCCGAACCTGCGACTTTGCCATATAATACACAGAAGAATTATGCATTTACAAGCCACCATTTAGCCATATGTAAAGATACTATATAATATCAAAATACGGAACAGCCCCGAGAGAGGGAATCCTCTCGGGGCTGTTCCGGAGCGCTCAGAAGAGGCTCACTTGCTCTTCAGGACACCTCGGGTCCTGTTGACACACTCCATGAAACCGGGGACCTTCGTGAGACTCCAGTCTCGGATGAGATCCATGTCGAACGCGTTCTTGATTGCGGCGATTTGGAACTCCGTGTCCTGCTTGGAGAGCCACTTCAGAACGTGCCCCGAGATCTTGTAGACCTTATCCGGGTCCTTCTTGGACTTGTTCGTCTTGTGAGCCTCATCCTGGCGGCGACACTCTTGCGAGATGGCTCCGACAGCAGAGATGCAGCAAACGATGAGGCGGTCGATGGACATGTCCGGAGGCTCAGTCCCGTCCTTAAGGAGCTTGTCCACGAGGGGCTCGATGTGACGATAGTGGTCGAGCCAGACCCGGAACTTGGCAGCGGACCCCATACCAACCCGTCCTGCGACGAGCATGGTCTGGAAGGTCGTGTCCTGGTTCCGATCCAGGGAGTCGAGATCCCTGGCTGCGAACGTCCAGCTGCGAGGGGAGGCGTGGCAATACGCCGTGGGATCTCCGTCAGCCGGGGGCAGCAAAAGCTGGTCCGGGTTTCGAGAGAGGAAACCCACCACGAGGGGATTGATGCCCGCCTTGACGGCCCACCCCTGCCATGCGTCGAAATTGGGCTGCATCTTGAAGACGGAGCACCGGTTCGTCAAGGCGTGGGAGACGGGCTGCGAGAAGGCACCTTCGTCGGGGAGGTTGCCCGTGAGCAGACACGTCTTGATGTTGAGAGCCCGCCCGTTGATGCTGTGCTCCAGGAGCACCTCCAGAAGGGGAGCCTGCAGCTCTGGACGGGCCTTATCCACCTCGTCGAAGATGATCACGACGGGCTCGGCGTCCTTCTCAAGGGCGTCCTTGCACGGCATCCACCTCGGTGAGGCATAATCTGCCCACTTCTTGTCCTCCGAAATCACCGGAAGTCCGATGAAATCAGGGGCCTCCAGAACGGAGAGATCCACGTAAACGTACTTGTTCCCCGTCTCGACGGCCGCTTGCTGCGCCATCTGGGTCTTGCCGGATCCAGCCGGTGCGAAGACCATGATGTTTGCGCCCGTCCTGCATCCGAACTTGTATACGTCCAAGAGCGTGCTCTGATCAACCTCGTGAATACCGCTGAGCATGATTAGTGTCCCTTTGTGAAAGGAGCGGACTGCCCGCCCAGCGCCCGATACGCGCCCAGCGCCCCGGCTTGCGTCTTTGCCATATGATTGGTCGAATTATACATTAAGAAGAGAGTACTTCATTCGCACGATACTCTTCTTCTGAAACTTTTTCAAGTTCATGTTCCCGAAATTCTATTGGATTAATACGACCACCCCACCATATAAATACTGAATAACCATTTGGGGTTTTCACGTTTATACGACCATATTTATCATCCCAGTCCCTTAAGGCAGGCTTTTCGAATCGAACAGGGTCACCATTATTAAATTTCATGCTTCTTTGAATCTGACGACAATCATATAAAAGTTCTAACTGTCAACGACTCTTTCGCAGAGATATTCGTTAACTGCTTCTTGGACAACATCCTCGGAGACCTCCTTATACTTCCTGAGAGACGCCTTGATCTCTTCCATGGCCTGGCGTGACAATGCCATCCGGCCTTTCTTTGCAAATTCCTCGGATTGTTCAAGACGTGCCATTTCGGCTTCGAGATCATTGGCTTTGTTGACGAAATTCTCATTCAGGCCATCTCCATACCACTGGTCAAAGAGATACTTCGCCAGATCCACCTTTTCACGCTTACAATTGTAAGTAGGGCAATCCTTCTGACCGAAGTGTGTTCGGACGATGCGCTCGCAGATGGGCGTGATGCTCTCTTTAAGCTCCGCCTTCAAGGGCTCCTTTACGGATCCATACGAAATGTTTCGTTCCACGAAAACAGGTATGTCCTCGACGATATCCGTCTCCATTCGCATCTTGAATAGATGAGTTGTGGTGGCATTCCAGGTATTCACATGGAATGTATATCCCACGATTTTGGCAGTTCTGACTCTATGGTTCAGGATTTCCGGGATCTCCTTCGACTCCGGGACACTCCCGAGAATCGTGAGTACCTTGTAATATGAAGAATTCGGAAGGATGGGTTTGGGCTCAGAGTTTTTTCGACGGCTCATATGGAATACCTCCGGCACCCGATACGCGCCCAGCGCCCCGGCTTGCGCCTTTCCTGAGTTTCCTTTGGGGTTTCTTTTGTCTTTTGAAGCATATGGGCTATTTCGATACCTTCGGAGCGGAAAGGCCAAGGAAAGTCAAAGGAATAACTTAAACTTTCGGAATTCCGATTTCCTGGTTTTCGTTGTACAGTTCCTTCGCAAGACGAAGAACTGCGGGGTTTAAAGACCCCGACTTGGTAAGGCAATTAGAATCTTCAATCATTCAATTTCTTACCTAGTTCCTGAGGACAGAGGATAACCAAGAAGATCGAGAAGACAGTTTGAAATTTAAAGAGTGATTGAACCTAACTCTTTAAATTTCACCCTAAAGATACCGGTGAAAAACCCGTTCTTTCTTAGGGAAAGAAAAAGAAATTTTTCTTTTATTTTCTTCCTTTCAAATTTTTCGTCTCGCTTTTCAAAGAAAAACGGAAACGAAGTCTGATCGTGAAACGATAAGAGATCCAGAAGTAGTAGTAGAAGTGAACCGGGATGAGAAGGATTTAGTAGAGAGTCGAGTTCTAACTCGTTGTGGAATATTGGATAGGAATGAATCAAGCGTTTCTTTGGTCTTAGAGGATTTGAAATATTGGGAAATTGTTGAATCGCTGATTGAAACTTTAGATGTCTTAAAAGTTCGAGGAGTATCTATGAATGATCCGACATATGCTCGGGCTTCAAATGTACTTCTGAAAGTATTAAACCGGATTTATTAATAGTTAAATTTTCTTTGAAAGAATGGGAGTATGGCGAGCACTGCAACCGTTACCGTAAGTATTGTTTATACCCCTCCTTCAGCTCCAACCAACTCTGGAACCGTTAGTTTAACGGTCCCGGTGTCACTAGATGCACAGAACGTGGGGCAGATTGATATACCCGCTTCTACGGCCCCAGCAACAGCCTTGGCCATTCCATTCGGTTCAGTAAATTCGGCCCGAATAATTTTAGTTAAAAATTTAACTTCTCAAGAATTGGTTTTGAAGCTAAATGGCGGCTTAGCCATTTCTAATATAACAGCAAACGGCGAGTTCCTTTACGTTTGTCCGACAGATCCTCTCGCCTTACCGATGTCTTCAGCGTCCCTCACGACTACTGCGGCCTTCCTCGGCCCTGAGTCGTTGCAATACTGGATATTCGGGACCTGATCTAACCACAGTTGCAGACGTCGCCGCCAGGAGGTTGTCCCTCCAGCCGACACCACGCCTGCTTGACGCGGTAACAGAGCGAACGGCACTGGACGTCGCCCTGGCACTGCGCGACGCACGACGAGCAGGCACGCGATGCCTGTTCCCGCCCGCTCGGTTCCGTCGCCGCGACAGGCGCCAGCAGCAGGACGAACAGCAGACAGGGGACGACGGAGCGGTTCGGTTTCATCTTGTTTTCTACGCAGTGCATGCCGTAGATTTACGCTTTATAGCGTATATCTGATCTATATTTATTGGTATCTTCCGCCTCGATCATGGCGTACTCGAGGTGGTCGAGTATTTCGTAAATTGATTTCGACTGCTGAATTCCTGACTTGAGCCCTTGGGTTATTTTACCCTGTGTTTCAAGGTTTATATTTGGGCTACCTGTAATTTGTCCGACTTCTTTCGCCATGTCATCTAAAATAGAGTAACCTTCAATTTCGCCTTTGGCTTCGAAAAGCCTGCGTCTCGCGTTATTGAAGATGCACTGAATCAGAATCCGATTGACATTCATGCGTTTACAACTTCCTCAGCTTCACAGATTTCAATGTGATTTTTAATTTGAAGTTCACGAAATATGATTTGACTGGTCTTCGAAGCTTCAATCTGTTCAGCGAGTCTCTGGATCCAGAATTCCGGAACGTAGGAACTGTGAACGAGAGATATGAGATGATTGGCTGCGCTGAGTGGCGTCAAATCTTGATATTTTTTATATTTACCCATATAAACTTTATCCCACGCAAGACTTGCATGGGCGAGGTGGATTGGAACTAATAAATCCGAACGATTAGCCCAATTTCGGCCTACTCTTAAGAGTAGGAGTCCTCGTTGCTTGTCGCGGAACTTTAAGAGTCCGATAATCGGTCCTTTGTCGATTTTACTCATGATCTGGTTAACCTTCGACAACTTCTCTAGCCATCTCTTGTTCAATGAAAGTTTTCAATTGAAGTTCACGAAATGTTATCTGCTTAGTTTTTATCGAAACGATATATGCGGCAAATCGTTTGGTTATTTCTTTCCCAGAGTGTTCGTTTTGGACTCCTCCGACTTCATATAGAAGACGATAAGCCGCATCGAATGGAGTCAGGTTTTCTCTTAAACTAAAACCTACTCGATAAGACGCGTTTCTTATTTTTAAATCAACACGCCACCCCCACCCCGTGGGATATAGATTTCGTTCCTTTATTCGGAATTTTACTATTCCGATAATCGGACCCTTAATTTTGTCAGGGTTACCCCAGAACGGATTATTCATAATCCCGCTTTATGATGAACGTCGGGTTCCTGGGAACCTGGTCCTTGGTCAGCTCGAAGAACCGGTATGTGATCTTGGAGCCGATGGCTGGTGGATTATTCCAGGTCTTCGCGTCGAGACCCGATCCGACCTTGAACACCACTCCGGCAGGGACGTTGACGGTCTTTCCTCCAACTTTCAGGAGCATGGCGTGGGTGATGCATTCGAGAGCGCCTGTCGTTCCGACGCGGTTCCCGGTCTTTCCGGCCTTCCCCGCCGTATGTCCCGTGACGGTGGCCTCAGAATCGAAAAAGGATTTCACCTTCAGGATGTTATGAGACCTCCCCATCTCGTGGAGCGACCTGGGCTTGCGGATCATCAGGCCTTCTCCGCCGAGAGACTCAATCCTTTCGAGCTCCTGCCTGAGATGGACGACTCCCGTGCAGGGGACCTGCTCCACGACCTTCACGTGAGCCGGGAGACTTTCCTTCGCGAGGAGAGCGAACCTGTCCTCGATCGGGAGATTCGGCACCGGCCGGTCGAAGACCATGTAGGTGATGGCTTTCCAGCGATCCGACTTATCTTGAGTCTTGACGATAGAGACAGTCTCCTGGAGCTTCCCTCTTCCGAGGAAGAGTTCCCCGTCGAGAGCGTAGTCCGGCATCCCGGCCTTGAACCAGTCGGGGGCGTAGAAGATATTGCTCTTCTTCGTCGTAGCGTTCTCGCGCGACCAGAACTCCTTTCCGTCCCAAATGGCTCGAAGCCCATCGTACTTTTCCGACATATGCCAGCCCTTCGGATCCATTTCGCCGTCCCAAGAGTGGGCAAGCAGACAGTTGCCTCGACTGGTACCTCCAGATACCTTGGACGTCGCCGTGGAGATCGCCTGGGTTGGAGCGGGGGCGGGAGTCCCCGAACGATAGGGCTTCGTGTGTTTGCACGCCTTTTGATCGACCGTCCCTGGACAATTCCTCCATCCAGGGCAGGTACACGAGAAAATAACCCCGTCAACGTTCTTCACTTTATAGGGATCCCGGGCGGAACCCTGGACCAAAACAGTCTCACCGATAGATAGATTGGGCATGCGTGGCACCTCGTTCCCCGATACGCGACAACCCGACGCGCTTCCGCCTCGGCGAGAAAATTACTAGCTTTCTAGAAGTTCTTGGGTGTGGTCTTCGTCGTAATTGTCGTAGACGAGCTTATACTCGAAATTTGGAGGAAAGTCGAAGACGGGCTGGCCGTTATCAGCGTCCATCATTTCATATTCAGGCGAATCTCCATCCTTAATATGAATTGTCCCATATCTCCTAATTTCAACTGATAGATTGAGCTCGTGGAGAAGTGCAAACACCTTTTCGAGTTTCTGGCTCGTCGGATGTTTGTCCGTTAGACGCGTTCTTTTTGGCATAGTACCCCTGGCAGGGCTCGAACCTGCGACCGTGGCCTTAGAAAGACCCTGCTCTGATCCAACTGAGCTACAGGGGCGAAAACACAGACACCCACTAAGAGTTTTACACTCCCAGTGGGTGAATCTGCAAGTTTTGCACAGTCTTCAGTCGCGTGGCGAGGGCTTCCGGATCTTGAACTTCACGTAGACCGGGGCCTCGGTGTCGCCGTCTGCCGGAACGTTCACGATGCAGGCAAGCGAGAAAAACGGGCCGAGTGGAATCGTGAACGTGATGAGTTCCCCTCCGACGTTGTTCGCCTTGATGGTTCCGGTCACCGTCAGCTGAGGGTCGTTGGTCTTGGTACGGGGATGTTCGTTGTTTTCGGGAATATTGATATTGGTCGGGTCGATCATAGCTGGTTAGCCTCCACTCCCCGATACGCAGCGGCCGGTCCGATTTCCGCCCGTCTTATGCCGTATATTTTTGGATTATATATCCAATCCCGTTAAATTCCGGGCCATAGCAGCATTTTCCACCCGGAGTCTCAATTTACTCCATCCGATAGACCCGAGACTCTCCATCAGTGACTGAGGAGAAATTCTGGTTCCAGTATTGAGGTCAATGACTGACCCTACATGGAAAGAATCTGGATCTATATAAGCTTCAATACGATAATTGCAATTTTGAAAAGACTCGTATACCGTAACGGTGCTGCCGATTTTTGCGATTCGATTCGCGATTTTTCGTATGTTAGGGGCCACCGGATAGCAACTTCGCAAAATGAAACGCAATTTCACTCATCGGAGGATTTGGGACTTGTACCCAGACCATCTGTCCGTGTTGGTTTCGCTTCGTGAAAACCGAAAGCCGTTCGTGTTCCAACACGACGCGAATCGTGCCCCACACCATGCCGAGTCGAATATCCCAGTGCGCGTCTCCCGTGGGGTCGTCGTCGGGCTCAAGCGGCTCGGACGAGCCGTAGTCCCGACGCTCCGTGAGCGGCTGGGAGAGCGAACTGGCGATTCTCTTCAGGTTCATCTTAGCTCCTTTATTAAAGCTCATTTTCTATTTATTGTCAATTAAGACTCAAGAAGAATCTGGGTCTGGTATTCGTTCTGAAATTCTTCTTCGGAAAGTTCTTCGAGCCACTTTACCTTATAGGAAAAAGATTTACCTGACCCAAGTATCGGAAATGCAATCGTTAAGTTCTGTTCGGGATCAGAGTAAAATCCTTCGATTTTTGTGCATGTTGCAATAGTCCCGATACGTTTGTGCATCGGGTATGGAGTTCCAATTGGATTTGGCATAATTATTCGAACTCTTGTTCCGTAATTCATGACTAATGCCTCCAGAATGTAGGCGGCGAGTGGATATTCCGTGGAATATACGGCACCCGCCGCCAGTATATGATACGTCAGACTGTCGTCAGTTTGCGGCTTAACTAAATTATTAATTGAAGCTGTAAAGTCAACCCCGATGCTTGTACCCGGTCACAGCTACATGAACCACATAAATAGTATCATTCTTCTTTCTCGAAAACTCGTAGACCAGATGGAAGCTGATAAACACATGGACCAACCGGAACTTCTCGAGGTCCAGCTTTTAAAAGCCATTCTCGATTATGACCAACATATGAATTGGGATAACCCTGCTATCGTTGATGACGATGGGGAAGTTTAGCTAAAGCCGCAAACCGGAGCCCGCCCGACGTATCAGGACGCAGGAGGCCGCTCTATGATTCAAATTCGTGTTAAGGATATCCTGACGGAAGAGGCTCGCTTGGGGGATCGCTATTCAGCGATCGTGCTCAGGAACGAGATCGAGAAGAACTGGAACCCCATCCAGCAGGATGAGGAGATCGAAATCGACTTCGAGGGAGCCGAGTTCAACAACTACGACTTCGTCGATGAGTGTTTCTACGTTCTGATGGTCCAGAACGGGAAGGAAGAGTTCGATAGGCTCATCCGTCCAATCAACCTCTGTGAGCAGGACCAGAAGTGCTACAACGCCTTCCTCACAGGGAAGTACAAACACCGGTACAAAGGCGGATTTTAGGAAATGCCTCGGATTGCAATCAAAGGACCCCCGGGGTCCGGAAAAATTGATCTCATCGTAAAGGGTCTGCAGTCAGCGGGGACACCTGTACAGATTTTCATTTGTGACCAAATGGACCCGGACACAGCCGTCTTTAAATCTAAGAAAAAGGGGATGGCATTCATTCTTGACAACTTCGATCGGCTGTCAGAATCTAATCAAGACTCTCTTCTCCGAAAGATTCGAAAACAAAATTCATCTAATCTCGTCTTCACCGTTGAAACTGAGATGTAAAAGGCGCAAACCGAAGGCCGGACAACGTATCGGGCGGTGGAGGTGCCCCGTATGAATTGTATTATCACTATCGCAGGCAATGGTTCGGGACGACACGGTAGCCCGAAAACGCCCAGGACCGGCCCTATTTCGGAATTCCTGGTGGACAACACTGTCTTTTACATTGCCATCACTAACCATCTCAAGACATGCAATGTTTGCAACATTGAGGAGATTCTTCGAGTTTATCTTGAGCGGAGGAAGAAATCTCCTAAGTTTAACGGGTTCACTTCAAGTGGGCTTGCTAAACGAGCTCAGATTTTGGAGAAGCTTGCCATCAAGAAGAAGAAACCGGTTCCTAAAGAGCTCGTGAATGAATTCCTGTGGCGGGCGGGTCCTTATTTCACCCAATACTTCGGAGACCGTCTTTCTCCTCGAGAGAAGATTCTCGGTTTCAAGGTACTCTTCTCCGTTCCAGAATTCACTCAAGTGGGCTTGCTAACCAATGTTGATATGACTCTGGCGAAGATTGCCCAGGATTCGTCTGGGAAAGATTTCACTGACGAAGAGATAGAATCTCTTGTGAGGGTCGCTGAAGTGATTTACGCCTGAAAACGGAAACCGGGCCGCCCCGCTCGTATCGGGAATCGGAGGACACAACCATGCGGATTCTTATTCTGGATGACAACCAAGACCGGCACGATGGATTCCGTAAGGCTTTTTCGGATCCAGATCACGTTCTCATCCACGTTTATACCCATAACCAGGCCGTAAAGGCTCTCCAGGACAATCCGGCGTTCGATGTGGTCTATTTGGACCACGATCTCGGGGACCTCCAGGATGGGGATAAGGATGACTACGGAAGAGAGCTGACGGGTCAAGATGTGGCTCGTTTCATCGCCAGGGAGCTCGATAGTAGCAAGCTCCCTGGAGAGGTCATTATCCATTCTTGGAACCCGGTCGGAGCACGTGCCATGCTTCAGATGCTCCAGGATGTTGTTCAGGTGTCGTGTCGTCCATACACGGTTCCCGGCCAAACTCAGATTCACTTCAAGTAGGGAACCATGCCATTTCACATCTGCGGAGACGAGATCGCGGCTTTCTTCGCTTCTCTTCCTTGGCTCGTCTTTGGATGGCGCTGGGTGAAGGCGAGGTTCAGTGGGATCAATGGGAAGTAATTGGGAAGACGTTTGGCCGACACAGCGGGCCAAGCGTCCGCCGGATGATGGAAAGGTCGATCCCTGGGCGCGGGAAGTGACCGAAACTATCCGTTCCGTCATCAACCGACCGAAGTCCGGTCTCCATGCTGAGGAACGCCATAAGGTCCCTAATGTCAAAGGGATTTGCACTCCTATCGAAGTTCTTGCAACTGGGGAGAAGTTCAATCTCTTCATTCATTGGTATCGAACTAATGTTAGTATCCGGGTCGGTCCCAGTAACTTTGAAGAACGGTTCAATTTCTCAGTTGTAATATCTAGAGATAAGCCAATCAAGATCCGTAAACTTGCGTTGGTGTTGTGTAAGAAGCTCGTGAACAAGGCCGTATACGACATATTAAAGTCTTGATAAGGAGTAAAGTAATGACAAGTAGTTGACATTGTTGCGATTGGCAATGAGCCCGGATCTCCAGTAAATTACAACCGAAGCTGCGATGGGTTGTAGGGGCTGGTTTTTCGAATAAATGTAATAGTGAAACTGCAGGACACTGACACGACGCGCGTTGGTAGTGTGGCCAGGTTTCTTTTAGGAGAGCCTGGCCACACATGTATTATATAAAAGATGCAAATCGCGCCGTTCTCCGCGTATCGGGACATGGAGGACAAGACTATGAATCTCTATAAATTTTTCTTCGGAGACTTCAAGACCCCGATCTTCGTAAACGTCTACGGAGTCGGAGTTCCGGCCGGGCTTTACGAAAGGCTGCCTGAGAAATTCAGAGCTCATCTGGAGAAGCGAACCCTTCGCTCGCGGAGACGTTCGTGATCGAGCGGGGCACGCGCGTCCGTCTCATTCGGTGCAATGACCGATACACGCGGCTGCAGCCAGGAGAAGAGGGAACCGTGTCGTGCGTCGACGCGCTCGGCACGGTTCACATCCGCTGGGATTCAGGTTCGCATCTCGGTTTGATACCGGACGACGATGAGTTCGATGTAGCGCTCATTCAAAAGTCAAACTAGCACACGCAAAAGCGGAGGCCGAGCCCCTGCCGTCGTACCGGACGGACAGGAGGCCCGCGCATTTACATGCAAATTTGTAAAGACAAAGATGTTGAAGAAGCCGTCGCCAATAGGCTCGAAGAAGGATGCCGAGAGCATTTGAAGAAAATCGCTTATCGGTATATCAAGACTGGTCGTGAAGAGGTCTATGCTAGCGGTATGATGATGGCTGCTGAAATTGGACAGGCGAAAGACGGTCTCAATCTTTCAATCGTTGTCGTTGTCGGAGGCATTTTTGTTTTTGACGGGAAGCAGGAAGAAATTCTGGACAAGATCTACGGAATTGTCCGGACGAACATCGATACGCCAGTAAAAGTCCTTGGCAAAATGGCTTATATCCGCATGAAGCGGTTTGAAGAGATGCTCAGAGGGAGAAACTCTACGTTTATCCAACACGGACAGAGAAGAGCTCATAATTTCAACGAACATGAAGAACTCCCAGATCTTAGTAAGAAAGAGCTTTGGGGTCCGGCAATAGCCATACTCAAGCAGAGTCCTTGGGGCACGACTCAACACGTACATCATGAAGCGGACATCAAGAAATTCCTCGCTCGGGACGAAGTCACGGACGAAGTTCTTCAAGTCGGTTGGGATATGATGATGACGAAAGAATTGATTACTGCATGAGGGGTTTTTGGGCTTGGTGGGAGTCCCAAGAGGAACGCCGGAAATCATTATATGGGGAGGGACCTGCGGGAGGCCATTGGGTTTGGTCCGGGTCTATAGAAGACCCAGGGAAGGAGCGTCAAATTTTCCTAGGGAAGGATTTTAAAGAAGCTCAAGAAAATATGTCGGCCTTACTTGAAAATGATAGAATAACGAACGAGATTATAACTTCGTAGTGAGCTGAGCTCGGGGCGCAAGTTGTCGCTCGTCCGACGTACCGTGGAGTGGAGATGGCACGTCCAGATCTCATAAATAGATTCCGTAATCTCGTCCCATATGGCATACAATGGATCACGAGGGAGTATATCTGCGAAAAGACTGGGGCATCTTTGCCAGACGTCGATGATTGTTTTCAGCATTTCATCCGGACGAAAACCCTCCGGGAGATGCAGCAGTCTATACCTCGAAGAGAAGAACGCTGGCATAAGCGAGAAATAGCTCTTGATTCGGACCGAAACCACGTCCGATTTTACATCGTGTTTCGTCCAGTTGATTGGTTGGTCGAATACAATTATTTCCAGAAGATGAGTAAGCCTCAGCGCCTCTGCAAACTCTGCCAAAAGCCGATCCTGCGTCGTCACCAGAAGGCTGGGTTTCACGACAAGGATAAATGCGACGAGGATCAAACCGAGTGGGTGCTGAAGTCATGACCGACATGACCGACAAACAAATTCGCCGGGCCATCCTTCGGGTAAATACTGGGCTCACAGAACAAATGCTTCAGTTGAATGGGTCATATTTTTGTCTTTTCAAAAACGCAATTGGATGGTACATTTCTAACAATGAAGAGTATTTGTTGAGACGAAGATCAATATGTGATTGGCGTGTAATCCCATCTATTGAAGAAGTTCGCACGGCAATAGATTTACTCACTACTGAAAGAGTTGTGGACAGCTGAAGACGTGAATGACCCGGTGCGTCGCGTATCGGACAGTGGAGGCTGCGCATACACATGACCGACAATTTGCTCGAAACCGAAACGACTGCAATGATTCACCAGGCGACCCAGTTGGGTCAGGACGCCATGGCCCTGTGGAGTGACGATCGTCGCAAGGAGTTCTGCAACACCTTCGACGCTCGCGCCCGTGCTGCCAGATACATCTTGACCATGA
>Ga0315293_10000428_pt1 | contig 38869 bp, 34 predicted proteins | sample YL17G13_20_MG_FD_203071 | JGI IMG/M metagenome (GOLD analysis project Ga0315293, IMG submission 203071) | Sediment microbial communities from Yellowstone Lake, YNP, Wyoming, USA - YL17G13_20 | ecosystem: Environmental > Aquatic > Freshwater > Lake > Sediment | place: USA: Wyoming | collected... | reverse complement strand
CTCCCTCTGCGCGCAGTCGTTCGGCAAGAAATGCTGGCGATTCTGGCATCGTAGACTCCTGATTACAACAACGAATAGCCACCATCCACAACGATGGTCTGGCCAGTAATATACTCGTTTTCGAGCAAGAATTCGAGGGCAGAGGCGATTTCGGCCACCGAAGCGGGACGCTTCAGCGGCAGACGTTCCACCAGCCGGTTCCATTCTTCTTCCGTAACGTACTCGGACGGCAGTACCAGGCCCGGCGCGATGGCGTTGACCCTAATCCTGGGCGCCAGGGAACGCGCCAGGACGCGCGTCAATGACTCAAGTCCCGCTTTGCTGACCGTATAGGCCGGGAATCCGCCCCAGGCTTTCTGCGCGCCGATGTCAGTCACGTTGACGATCAAGCCGCCATCCTCCATACGTTTTGCAGCCTCCTGCGCACACAGGAACGGGGCGCGCAAGTTCAGCGCGATCGCCGCATCGAAATCCCCGGCGGACAGTGTGCGCACATCGCCGCGCGGCATAACTGCCGCGGAATTGACCAAGACCTTCAAGGAGTGAGGCAGCGCGTCGAGAGCAGAGAATAGAGATTCGATATTCGTCGAACTGGTCAGATCAGCCTGTACCGGATAGACAGGCATGCCCAAAGCGCGGATCGCGTCCGCGGCAGCAGCCGCTTCTTCCTCAGAATGGTGATAATGAAGAAGGATTGCAAATCCCTGGCGAGCCAATGCCAGGCTAAAGGCGCGCCCAAGACGGTGCGCCCCTCCTGTAACCAGGGCAAGAGGGACTTCGGACATGCCTATGTTTTACCACAAATTCTAGACACCCGGCGTCTTGAAGACGCCGGGTGTCTGCCTTATTTGCGAAGGAAATTGGATATGAAGAACCAGATGTTTGCCGGACGCTCGGCCAGACGGCGCATGAAATACGGATACCAGTGCGTGCCGTATGGAACGTAGATGCGCACCGGATAACCCTCGCGCGCGCACTGCTCTTGCAGGTCGCGGCGAATGCCATACAGCATCTGGAATTCCATGGCATTTTTGGGCAGCCCAACCTTCTCGGCATATTTCTTGGCGAACTCGATGCATCTGGGATCGTGCGTGCCAATCGCCGGGATCGGCGGTACGCGCCCATCGGAGTTGACCGAAGGAGATTTGACAGCCAGCGCGGCGTCAATCATGATCTTGGACAACAAGTCGAAGTTGGCGTCCACGTCCGCTTTCTTGGGATAAGCCAGCTCCGGCGGCTCCTTGTACGCCCCTTTGACCAGGCGAAACCGCGTCTCCTCAGCCAGCAGGGCGCGGGTATCAGCTTCGGTGCGAAAGAGATAGGACTGCACCACCATACCGACGTTCTTATATCCTCTCTGTCGAATCTGTCGGTAAAGTCGGATTGTCTTGTCCGTATAGGGCGTATCTTCCATGTCAATGCGGACATAGTTGTTGTTCTGCGCGGCGGCCTCGACGATCCGCGTCAGGTTTTTCGCGCACAACTCCTCGTCCAGCGCGAGGCCGATCTGCGTCAGCTTGATGGAAACGTTCGAGCGTACGTCACAACAACTTACCTGATTGATGACTTCCAAAATATCTTCTGTTGCTTGATTTGCTTCGTCAAGTGTCGAGGTATGCTCCCCCAAGTGGTCGAGTGTGGCATTGATCCCACGGGCATTAAGCTCGCGCACGACGCGGATCGCATCCTCAATCTTTTCCCCGGCCACAAAACGAGAAGCTGTCCGCCAGGCGAATTTCCAGCGGGTCACGAGGCGTTGTGCCCAGTCAGCTTTGGAAAGGTAGATCAGGAAAGAACGCAGCATATTCGTATCCTCGCGGTTGAGAGAATTTCGTCGCACACATTGTGCGCTCCTTCACTGATTGTAGCACAATTACTTTTAGGTGAGTGTGTTATACTACCGCCTTAGCATAATTTCCATCCCGCTGGAGGCAGCGTGAAAATCCGCGGCTCTTCTCTTTATCTTAGCTGGGTATCCCTATTCATCATTTCGATTGCCATCATCTTGACGGTATTCACGCTCGTACAGTACAGTCGCCTGAGAAATGACTATCCGCCGGAGATGGTGATCGCCGGTGTGCCCGTCGGCGGCCTGGACCCTCAAACTGCTGCCCAAAGACTGCTACAGGTTTACTCCTTGCCGGTGGAAATCCACTATGGGGACGCAATCATCCAGCTCGACCCCAACCTGATTGGCTTTCAACCGAACACAGAAAGTATGCTCGCCGCGGCTGACCTCCAGCGCACCGGTGCATCCTTTTGGCGCGGTTTCTGGAACTATTTGTGGAATCGAAAATCCGCGACAACCGAAGTACCCCTCGTTGCGACGCATTCAGAAGAGCGTCTGCGTGCTTACCTGACCAGCGAAATCGCAGCCCGTTACGACCAGCCGCCCATCCCAGCGCAACCCATCCCCGGCAGCACCGAATTCCAGCCTGGCCAACCCGGCCAGGTCATAGATGTTGACCGGGCTGTCATACTCATCGGGGATGCCATGCGCTCCCCGAGCCAACGTGTAGTCCAGCTTGCACCCGTATACATATCAGCCGGTCGCCCATCCAAGCAGAACCTTCAACTGCTCCTGGAGGAGATTATCGGCCAGGATAATTTCGATGGGATTGTCGGCATCTATCTGCTCGACCTGCAAACCGCAGAAGAACTGCACTTCGCCTACCGGGCTGGCGAGAACCTGCCGGTTAACCCGGATATCGCCTTCACTGCCTCCAGCACGATCAAAATCCCCATCATGGTGACAGCCTACCAGCACTTCAACGGCCGGCTGGATGATGAGACTGCCGCGCTCATGCTGGACATGATCAAGAAGTCCGAAAACCCTCCCGCTGACTCCTTGATGCGAGTCATTGACGAAGCGCGCGGCCCACTGATCGTCTCGGAGACGATGAAGGCATTAGGCTTGCAGAATACCTTCCTGGCCGGTTATTTTTATGATGGCGCGCCGATCTTGCATATCTTTCATACGTCCGCCAATACACGCACGGATGTGAACACCGATCCCGATAACTACAGCCAGACCACACCCTCGGACATCGGCTCGCTCCTGGAAGATATTTACCAATGCTCCCAAACCGGAGGCGGGACTTTGGTCGCCGCTTTCCCCGGACAAATTGACCAGACCTCCTGCCAGCAGATGATCCAATACCTAGTAGAGGACAAGATCGGGGTGTTGATCCAGTCCGGCGTGCCGGAAGGGACAGCCGTAGCCCACAAGCACGGCTGGGTGACCGATCCAAGCGGTGTTATCCACAATGTCTCCGACGCGGCCATCGTCTACACACCTGCCGGGAACTACATCCTGGCCATTTACGTCTACCATCCCAACCAGATCATCTGGGATGAAGTTTCCAAAATGTACGCCGATCTTTCCAGGGCGATTTACAATTATTTCGGACTGGCAGCGCAATAACATGAACCAGACCCTGAGCCTCTACCGCCTCCAACAGACCGACAGCCAGATCAGCCGGGTTCAGGCGCGCCTCCAGGCCATCCAAAAAATACTGGAGGACGACGAGGCTCTTCGTCAGGCCTGCGCGCAGACTGAAGTCGCGGAAAAGAACCGGTTGGCTGCCGAACGCGCTCTCCGCCAGGCCGAGGATACCGTCCGCGATCAGCACATCAAGATCGAGCAGACAGAATCCAGCCTGTACAGTGGTAGCGTCCACAATCCCAAAGAACTCCAGGATTTGCAGAACGATGTCGCCGCGCTCAAGCGCCATCTCGCCACGCTGGAGGATCGCCAACTGGAGGCCATGCTGGTTTGCGAGAAGGCCGAGTCTGCCCACCAAGCCGCGCAGGTCGCGCTGCAGGCCGTTCGATCCCAATTGAACGAACAAAACCAGAGCCTGGGACAGGAACAATCCAGCCTGCAAAGAGAGGCCACAAAGCTAGAGGCCGAGAGGCAGGCAATCGCCAACGCCATACCCACCCAATTCATCGAAGGGTACAACCAACTCCGCCAAACGCGCGGCGGGGTGGCCGTGGCAGCCATTTCAGAGAGCGCCTGCGCTGCTTGTGGTTCAGGCCTGACTCCGGCGGAGCAACAGGCGGCCCGTTCAGCCGCCCAGATAGCACGCTGTCCTTCCTGCGGGCGCATCCTGTACGGCAGCTAGAGTCCCCCGTGCAATTCCGCTTACCCTACATTGACCGCATCTCATTTTGGCTAGGCGTTGCCTTCGCGACCGCGTTCTGGTGGGTACTCGCCGCCTTGCGCCCATTGCTCCAACAAGTCATCCAGAGCCTGAAAGCCAAACAGAAAGAGAAGAAAGAAAAAGTACGCACCGCCAGCGCCATCGAGGAGCGTTACAGGCAAATAATCCTGCAGCAGGCGCAGGGATTTCACCTGGCTGCCCCACTCTTCTCGCTGGAAGAAATCCTTATTCCCCCCAGGTTGCTCCTCCCGCCAATGCATCCTGCGCCAGGTAAGCCCACCCTGGCAGAAGACATCGTCAGCCTGACCTTGCCTTACATGCCGGACTGGCCCGAATTGGCAGCGATATATAATGCGCCGACCCTTTCCTTTCCAAAGGCTCTAGCTGGAGGCCTCGACCTGGTCATAATGGGACAGCCTGGCTGCGGGAAGACGGTCGCGCTGGCATACCTGGCTTCACTGACGGCGCGCCGGAACCCAGCCTCCGGCCTCCCACCCGAGACCGTGCCCATCCTCGTTCACGTAGCGGACCTGGACCTGCCACTGAAAAATCCCGAAAGCCTGCTCAACCCGATCATAGACACCGTTGCTGAGCGAGCCCCCGTCAGGGACCTGCCGCGTCTGCCAGATTTCATTCTACGCATCTTCCGCGAAGGCCGCGTCCTCTTCCTCTTGGACGGCCAGGACGAACTTCCCCCTGGCGACTTGAAAACCGCCGTCGCCTATCTCGACAAGCTCAAGCAGACTTACCCCGCGACGCGCTTCGTCACGACGGCCTGCCCTGATTGTCTGGACGGGCTGATGGAACTGAACTTCGCCCCCTTCACCCTGGCATCCTGGAGTTCAAAACAGCGCAGCGAATTCCTGGACAAATGGAGTGAGCTTTGGACTCGCTACGTCGCCGTGGAGGCCTGGGTGCAAAGTGGCCCTGAACAGGTTGACCCCCTCCTGCTCAACCAGTGGCTGACTGTGGATAAGGGCAACCTAACCCCCCTCGAATTGACACTACAGGCCTGGGCGGCCTTCGCGGGCGACGTGCGCGGGCCGCGCCCGCTGGAAGCCATCCAGGCGCACATACGCCGGTTGTCGCCCGCCGATACACCTTCGGAAGCGATGGAATTGCTCGCACTGCAGACCAACCTGGCTGCAAAACCGGTCTTTGACCCTCGCCAGGCGCGCGAGTGGATTAAATCGTTCGAACCTCCTGAAGTGTACGAGGCCGTAGATGAAGAAAGCGAAGTCAGGAAAAGCAAGAAAGCCAGCAAAGGGGAAAAAGCCGCATCCAAGCCAGGTGTTCTGGTAAAGATGGTTGCCAACGGGATGCTCACCCAACACCGCAACAACCAGATGCGTTTTACCCATCCGCTTTTCGCTGGTTATCTGGCTGGCAAGACGCTGGTCAATTATCGCGCCGAAGCCGTCCTAGATCAACCCGCCTGGAGCGGAAAGTACCTGGCGTTGCGCTATCTATCCGCTCACCGCGACATATCCACCCTGGCTGAAACGCTGACCGCCACCTCAAAACGTCCCCTGGAACGCAACCTGCTGATGGCTGGCGGCTGGCTGCGCGAGGCTCCCCCTCAGGTGGCCTGGCGCGGAAACATCATGGCAAAACTGGCTGCTCTCCTTCAGGAACAGGATCAACCGCTCGCGTTAAGGAGTAAAGCGCTGGCGGCGTTAGTACTGAGTGAAGATCCAGCCGCTGCCGCCCTTTTCCGCCAGCTCCACAATGCCCCTTCGCCTGAAGTCGTACAACTGGCCGCCCTGGGAAGCGGTGCGATGCAGGATACCAAAGCCATCGAGGGCCTGGCCGACATGCTCAACAGTTCCAACCCCAATGTCCAACGCGCGGCATGCCTGGCATTGGTCGCCGTTGGCACGACATCTGCCATCGATTTTGTGGGCGCAGCTCTCTTGCAAGGCGGCGAGAACCTGCGCCGCTTCGCTGCCGAGGCTTTAGCAAATCATCCCCCCGACGGTCATGCCATGCTCAAAGAAGGCGCGGCCGTGGACGATCTGCTGGTGCGGCGCGCAGTCGCCTATGGCCTGAGCCGGGTGGATCAGCCCTGGGCGGATGAACTCTTAGCCAAGTTGCAGGTCGAAGACAAAGAGTGGATCGTGCGCACCTCTGCGACCGAGGTGATCGAAAGCCGGAACCGAGCCCACTCTTACATCCAGGTGCCGATACCGCCTCCATCCGAATCACCTTGGTTGATCGCCTTTGCCGGAAAGCAGGGCATGGGCATCTCGCCGAACCAACCCACCACCGACCTCCTGTTGCTGGCGCTAAAAAATGGCAGCGAAGAAGAGCGCCTCGCTTCGCTGGTCTATCTGCGCCAATACCCGACTGAAACCGTGCTGGGCGAGCTTTATCACACCATGTATAGTGACGACACACCCATGCGCGAAGCCATTTTCCAGGTTTTGTGGGAATTGGCCGCCAGCGGCGTCGCGCTGCCCGATCCACATCAATTTGGAGTAGGCTGATGCCCGACCAATCCATCCTGCTTACAATTGCTATCCTCGGTGGTACTGGCAAAGAAGGAAAAGGTCTGGCTTATCGCTGGGCAAAAGCTGGTTACCGCGTGTTGATCGGCTCGCGTACACCCGAAAAAGCCCAGGCAACCGCCCAGGAACTCCTCAAACGGCTTGGCGGTGAAGCCCATCTCGAAGGCTTGAGCAACGTTGAAGCCGCACAAAAAGCTGACATCGCCGCGCTGACCGTCCCCTACGCTGCGCACCGCGAAACGCTCGAGAGCGTGAAGTCAGCCCTGCTAGGCAAAATCCTGGTAGATGTGACCGTCCCGCTCGTCCCGCCAAAAGTGACGAAGGTGCAGATGCCGCCAGCTGGGTCTGCTGCGCAGGAAGCGCATGAAATCCTGGGCAAAGAAGTGCAGGTAACCTCCGCCTTCCAGAACATTTCCTACGAACACCTTCTGCACGATGAACCGGTCGAATGTGACGTGCTGGTCTGCGGGACAAGCAAAGAGGCGCGCGCCGAGGTGCTGAAACTGGTTACGGCGGCTGGCCTGACCGGCTGGGACGCCGGGCCGATCGAGAATTCGGTCGTGGTGGAGGGGATGACGAGCGTGTTGATTGGGATCAATAAGCAATATGGGCGTACAAACGCGGGGATAAAAATAACCGGCGCAAAATAATCAACATAATTTGCATCATGCCCCTCACCCTCACTCCCCTCCCCTCCATCCCCCTCATTCGTCCCGGCGACAACCTAGCCGGGATCATCCTCGCCGAACTTCGCACTGCGCACATCGCACTTAAAGATAACGATATTCTGGTCATCACCTCGAAAATCGTTAGCAAAGCTGAGGGAAGGTTGGTCAATCTGACTGTGATCAAGCCCTCTAAAGAGGCTGTTGAATTGGCTACGCGCAGCGCTAGAGACACGCGTATGGTCGAACTCATCCTTCAGGAGAGCCGCGAAGTGCTGCGCGTACGCCCTGGGACGATCATCGTAGAGCACAGGTTGGGCTTCGTTTGCGCCAATGCCGGGATTGACCACTCAAATGTGAGTCCCCCTCTCCCACCGGGAGAGGGAACAGGGCCTGCCCTGAGCGAAGTCGAAGGGGTGAGGGCCGACGATTGGGTGCTGCTCCTCCCCGAAGACCCTGACCGCTCGGCGGCAGAGATCCGGCACAAACTCGAAGCTGCGAGCGGGGTGCGATTGGGCGTGATGATCATCGACTCGCACGGGCGCGCCTGGAGGCTGGGTACGGTAGGCATGACCATTGGCTTGAGCGGCCTGCCTGGCGTTGTGGATGAGCGCGGCTGGCAGGATCTTTTCGGTTACACCCTGCAAATCACCGTCGTCGGCGTGGCGGACGAACTGGCCGCGGCCGCCTCGCTGGTCATGGGCCAGGCTGCCGAAGCCACGCCGGTCGTCCACGTGCGCGGCTTCCCCTATCCGCTGCGCGAGGGATCACTCGGTGAACTCCTGCGCCCCAAAGAACAGGACATGTTCCGATGAGCACTGAATTCTGGGAAGCACTTGACCGGCTGGTTTCCGAAAGCCGGGTCTTCATTGACCGCCCAAAAGGGACATGCCACCCGCATTACCCGGAACTGGCCTACCCGCTGGATTATGGCTACCTCGACGGCACAACTTCCGGCGATGGCGGAGGAATTGATGTTTGGCTCGGCGCGTCCGGGACCCGCGACCTGTCCGCTGTGATCATGACCGTGGACCTGGTCAAACGGGATGCAGAGATCAAACTACTTCTCGGCTGTTCGGAAGAAGAAACTCAAATTGCACTGGCCTGCTCTAACAACGACAAGATGCGCGCACTGCTTGTCCGCCGACCAAAGGAGAAAACATGAAATCCATCCCCGAATCCCACCAGGATTTGCTGAAAGACGAGACGAAAGCCTTCGCCTACCTCGCCACCCTCATGCCGGACGGCTCGCCGCAGGTCACACCGGTCTGGTTCAACACGGACGGCGAGCATATTCTCATCAACACGGCTCAAGGGCGCATCAAGGATCGGAACATGCGCGCCCGGCCACGGGTCGCGATGTGCATCGCCGACCCCGGCGACCCCTATCGCTACTTGCAAATTCGCGGCAAGGTGGACGAGTTCACCATCGAGGGCGCGGACGCCCACATTGAAGCGCTGGCGGGCAAATATACCGGCACGTACAAGTACATGTTCGGCAAGACGGGTGAAAAACGTGTCACCTACAAAATCCTCCCCAGAAAGGTGGACGCGCACGGATGATGGCAGATCTGCACGATTTTTTACGCTCGCGCCGCTCGATCCGCCGCTTCCGCCCGGACCCGGTGCCGGCTGCCGTTATTCGGCGTATCCTGAAAACCGCGACCTACGCCCCCTCCGCCCACAACAACCAGCCCTGGCGCTTTGCCGTGTTGACCACCTCCGAGACGAAAAACCAACTGGCCGAGGCCATGGCCGCCGATTTCCGCCGCGACCTGGAGAAGGAGGGCCTACCCGAAACCGACATCGCGGCACGCCTCGAACTCTCCTGCCGCCGTATCCGCGAAGCGCCGATCATCGTGATCTTGTGCATGGACGCTACCGGCATGAACAGTTACCCTGATACCAATCGCCAGCAAGCCGAGATGACGATGGCCGTCCAATCCACGGCGCTGGCCGGGCTGCAACTGCTGCTGGCTGCCCATGCCGAAGGTCTGGGCGGTGTCTGGACGTGCGGGCCGCTCTTCGCACCCGAAACGGTCCGCGCCGGTTTGGATTTACCTGCTGCGTGGCAGCCTCAAGCAATGCTCTTCATCGGATATCCAGAGGAGACGCCTTCACTCCCAGAGCACAAACCGCTGGAAGAAGTTACCCTTTTTCTCCTCTCTCAAGTTACATCCACCCCTGTCAACTTCGAAAACAGCCGGTGAAACAATGCGAAGGGTAAGACCGATACCAGATGCACCGCCCCGCTCAACCCGAAAATCGCTGCCAGTCCTTTCAGGAAAGAATTGACCGGCGCAGCCAGGTTGTCCAGCATCCAGGGACCGGCGCCAGCCAGGATGGTCAGGCCGAATAGAAAGCCGATGACCAGTCCCAACGGCAGCCAGGCGTGACGGTCGGAGGCTGAGGGCATCATGGTGCTGCTGACCACGAAGGTCAGGTAGAACCACAGCCAGAAGTCATGGATTGTGGGTAGGTAGGAAATCCCCACCCAAAATAGTTCGAATTGCCCATTACGCAGAAGATCCCACAAGATCGGCATTTCCAGACGACTGATGGCTACATATGCCACGAACAGGCAGCCGGTGATGAGCGGCGCGGCGCCGATCAGGGAATCCCTTATGATGCCGCCGCTGGCGATCTCGACATAGCCCAGGCGCAAGGTTCCATCTGCCATTGGGCGAGGGAAAATCGAGAAGCGCCCGGTGCGCATGCGCAGGAGATGCGCCATCAAGAAATGGCTCAACTCATGCAAGAAAATGCCGGGGATGAAGATCAAAGAAAATATTATGGCGGAAATATCCTGGCGACGAGTGAGGATAAGAAAGACGGCCTGGATCTCGCGGTGTAACCAGCGCTGCAAGAACACCAGCAGCACCAGGATCAGCATCAACCAGAGCAGACCGTCAAAACCGGTAAGGATTGCCAAGTGTCTTTTATTTCACCGCGGCGCGCGTGATCGCAACGTATTCGTCAATTTTCAAACTAGCCCCGCCGACCAGCGCGCCGTCAATATCCGGCTGGGAGAAGAATTCAGCCGCGTTGGAGGCTGTTACCGAGCCGCCGTAGAGGACGCGGATCGCCTGTGCGGTCGCTGGGCCACATAACTCAACCAGCGACTTGCGGATCACATCCCGCACGACGCCGTTGGCGTTCTCACCGCTGGAGGCGCGGCCGGTGCCGATTGCCCAGACCGGCTCGTAGGCGATGATGATTTTCGGGGCAAAATCCGCATCCAAACCTTTCAGCCCCTCCCGAACCTGGCGCGAAACAACGTGCGCGGTGCGTGCAGATTCGTTCTCTGCTAAGGTCTCGCCCACGCACACAATCGGGATCAGGTTACGGGTCCGCGCCGCCGCGACTTTCTTGTTGACGATCCCGTCCGTCTCGCCGAAGTACGTCCGGCGTTCGGAATGCCCAATGATGACATATTTACAGAACTCGGCCACCATCGCCGGAGAGGTCTCGCCGGTAAAGGCACCCTTCTCCTCCCAGTGCATATTCTGCGCGCCCAGGCCAATGTTGGTACCCTGGAGCAGCGCCGCGACGGCGAGCAGCGAAGTAAAAGGCGGGCAGAGCACTTTCTCCACACCATTGATCTCGTTCAATCCCTTGCTCAACTCAAAGGCCAGCGAACGAGCTTCTTCGACAGTCTTGTTCATTTTCCAATTGCCTGCCACAAAGGGTATCCGCATCGTTCACTCCATTGGGAATGGATTCAGACCCTAAAAGTCTCCGAGACCTTTAAGGTCTGAACTTAGCGTAAGTGGGATGGTATGAGGTTGGCCTCGGCGCGGATCCAGTCCGCGATGGTTTCTTCATCCAACGAGGCAGTCAGCAATTTCCTGGCTGAATCAATATGCCCTTGTTTGGCATTGAATTCCGCCTGCAACAAGCTCGCCTCGCGTTGGAAACGCGCCAGAAGTTTCTGTTCCTCCAAAAAAGCAGGATGGAGCACCTTGAGAGCCCCGTAACGGTCCAAGGCGGCGTGATAGGCCTTGTACACAGTCACCGTGCCGCCTTGTCCCAATTGCTCGATGATGCGGTATGGGCCGACCGTGTCACCAACGCTGAATAACACAAAGGTTACTTGTCCTGCAATGCGGCAACGCCTGGCAAAACCACTCCTTCCAGCATTTCGAGCGACGCGCCACCTCCGGTAGAGATGTGCGTGATCTTATCGGCCAGACCAGATTGCTGGATAGCAGCAACCGATTCGCCGCCGCCGATGATGCTGACCGCGTCGGACTCAGCCACAGCCTGCACGACGCCGAATGTGCCTTTAGCGAATTCCGGGAACTCGAACACGCCCATCGGCCCGTTCCAGACGACGGTTCTGGCAGCTTTGATTACTTTGGTGTAACCGGCAATCGTCTCAGGCCCGATGTCCAGGATGCGCCAGCCTTCCGGGATGGGGCCAGTCGGCATAACCCTGTGAGCCGCCGCGGCCTCGAACTTGTCGCCAATGACCACGTCCACGGGTAAACGCAGGCGCGGGCCACCTTTGGTGACCAACTCGCGTGCGATTTCGAGAGCCTCATCATCGACCAGCGAATCAGCGACCGGGTATCCCTGTGCCTTGAAAAACGTGTTCGCCATCCCGCCGCCGATCAGGATTGTATCGGCTTTGGTGAGCAGGTTCTCGATGACTCCGATCTTATCACTGATCTTGGCGCCGCCCAGAATGGCGACAAAGGGTTTGGCCGGGTCAGCCACAGCCGCGCCCAAGTACTGGATCTCTTTTTCCATCAGGAAACCAGCCACAGCCGGCAGGTACTTCGCCACACCCTCCGTGGATGCGTGCGCCCGGTGTGCGGAGCCGAAAGCATCGTTGACGTAGATATCGGCCAAAGCAGCCAACTGCTTCGCCATTTCGGGATTGTTTTTCTCTTCCTCGGGATGAAAGCGAGTATTTTCTAGCACGAGCACCTCGCCCGATTTGAGCGCTTTAGCGGCCTTTTCCGCGGCCGGCCCAAAGCAATCCTCAGCGAAAGCCACCGGCTTGCCAATCAGCTTGCCCAGATGAGCGGCGACCGGTTTCAGTGAATACTTAGGGTCAGGCCCTTCCTTAGGACGCCCCAGGTGCGAGCACAGGATAATCGCCGCGCCGTGCTCGAGCAAATATTCGAGCGTGGGCAGCGCGGCGCGGATGCGGGTGTCGTCGCCCACCGTTAATCCGGCGGTTGAACTACCGGACAACGGCACGTTGAAATCCACGCGCACGAGGACGCGCTTGCCAGCTACTTTGATGTCCCTGATTGTCTTCTTGTCAAACATAGAGGTTAATCCGAATTCTCCACGTAAAACGTATGAATATTACGTTTTACGCTTTATAAGCTCTTCGCCATCAACGCCGCCAAATCTGCCGTGCGGACGGAGTAGCCCCACTCGTTGTCGTACCAGGCAACCACCTTGATGAAGGTGCTCTTCTCTTTGCCGAGTACGCTGGTGAAAGGCAGATCCACCGAAGAGGAGTGCGCATCTCCTTTGAAGTCCATGCTGACCAGCGGCTCGTCCACAGCTGCCAGGATTCCTTTCAGCGGAGGCCTGGCAGCGGCGTCGCGGAAGGCCTGACGCAACTCGTCAGTCGTGGCCGCAGTCTCGATCTCAGCCGTAAAGTCCACAATCGAGACCGTTGGGGTTGGGACGCGCAGGGCATAGCCGTCGAACTTGCCCGCCAAGTCTGGAATGACCAGCTTCAGGGCTTTGGCCGCGCCGGTTGTGGTTGGGATAATGTTCATCGCCGCGGCGCGCGCTCGTCTCAGGTCCGAGTGCGGAAGGTCGAGAATGTGCTGATCGTTGGTGTAAGAGTGGACAGTGGTCATGAAGCCGCGCACGATCTTGTACTTATCGTGCACTACCTTCACCGCCGGGGCCAGACAGTTAGTGGTGCAAGAGGCGTTGGAGACAACGTGATGGATCTTCGGATCATACTTGTCGTCATTTACACCCAAAACGATGGTCAGGTCTTCGCCTTCAGCCGGCGCAGAGATGATGACCTTCTTGGCCCCACCTTTGGTAATGTGGTTTGCCGCCCCCTTGACCGTCTTGCCCTTCTTGTTGACACCATCGTTCTTAACGGTAAAGATGCCAGTGGACTCGATCACGATTTCGATCCCCAGTTCGCCCCATGGGATGTTGGCCGGATCGGTCTCCTTGAAGGCCTTGATCTTCTGGCCGTCAACGATGAGAGCGCCATCCGCGGCTTCGACCTTGCCGTTGAAGCGACCATAGTTCGAGTCGTATTTAAGCAAATGAGCCATCGTCGGCAGATCGCCAATATCGTTGAAGGCAACCACTTCCAGCTTTTCCGGGTAGTAGTCGCGTATCGCCTTCAAGACCTGGCGGCCAATACGGCCAAAACCATTAATACCAATACGTACTGCTGACATTGCTAAACCTCCTGAAAAGGGTTGTTTATCATCTCAATAAATTGGGAAGATGGGTTGATGACATTCTATCAACGCGGACGTGTTGTAGTTTCTTTTTCCGGTTCTCTTTCCAATGGGCCTGTCCTTTCATAGAACAAGTCAACCAGCGCTTGCGCCAGCTTGGGCGCCTCGTGGTGTAAAGGGCGCTCGCGGTCGAGCATGTCGGCGCAATAAACGCGCCCATCACCCATCAGCCCGTCGTCGAGCCGCACCCATTGTACTCCCTCCGGCAAGTCCGCCTCGTAGTTGGTGTTACACACGATGATATCAATGACATCCGAACCGATAATTTCTTCCAGCGCTTGGGTGTGATCGCCGCAATTATACGCCTGTGTTTCGCCAATCTGTGTAGCAACATTGCAGACGAAAATCTTTATTGCCCGGCTGGATCGTATGGCTGCCAGTAAATCTGGGACCAAGATGTTCGGAAGGAGGCTGGTATACAGGCTGCCCGGCCCGATGACGATCATGTCCGCAGCCAGGATAGCCTGGATGACCGGCGGGAAAGCTGTCGCGTCGTTCGGTTCGAGCCAGACCCGGCGCACGCGCCCGGCTATCTGCGGGATATTACTCTCACCCTCTACGCGTACCTCGTTCGGCAGGTTCGGCAACTGAACGTCGGCCACGAGATGCACGTTATGCAGCGTCGCCGGCAGGACGCGGCCATGCACCGATAACACGTGGCCCGATTCGGCGACCGCCTCCTCGAAGCTGCCGGTAATGGCTGCCATAGCTGAAATCAACAGGTTGCCGAACGAATGGCCGTCCAGTTGCGTATCACCGCTGAAGCGGTACTGGAATAACTGGGTCAACAAGGCTTCATCGTTGGAGAGCGCCGCCAGGCAATTGCGGATGTCTCCGGGCGGAAGGATTCCCTGGCTGCGCCGCAAGTCGCCAGAAGAACCGCCGTCGTCCGTCACCGCGACTACCGCTGTCAGGTTGTGGGTATGCTCCTTCAGCCCGCGCAGCACAGTCGAGATCCCGTGACCGCCGCCGATGGCAACGACGCGCAGCCCTTTCTCACGTCGGCGGTACTCGGTCACCTGATCCACTAGTTTCTGCCCAGGTCGCAAAAAGGGTATGAGCAAAGCACGGTTCAAGCCCCAAATCCCAGCCAGGATGAGGCCAACGCCGATTCCTCCGAAGATCAAGAAACGCAATGGGCGAGTGAGAAAACGCAACGAGAGGAACGAAAGCACCGGCAGCCACCAGGTTTCTGGGGCTGTTCGGTAAATGTCCAATAATAAAATCCCCAAGCCGACTGCCAAAAATGTAATCCCACCCAAGAGCAATAAAAGCCAGCGTTTAACGCCGATGCCAGGCACCAGCCAGCGAAGGGAGCGAGTAAGCTCCCTCCGAAACGACAAAAGCCAAGCCCTCTGCTTATTACTCATCAACGGGATGATAGCAGCCTTTGATTGAATAGTCAACCACAAGCCGCTATGTTATAATGCCCGCATGGGCGCAATCATTGTTGCAGATGTTGGGGGCACACAGATGCGCGTTGCAGCCCTACCCCGCGATGGCATCCAGCCGATCAAGCACCAGATTGCACCGACGCAAGCTCCCAAGGGAAGCCCATTCGAACGCTTTGTAGCCCTGATCAACGCCGTCTGGCCGGATGAAGCGGTGGAGGCGATCTCGGTCGCCACTGCCGGGCCGCTCGACCCCAAGACAGGCACCATCCTGTCTGCGCCGAATATCCCGGAGTGGATCAACTTTCCCCTCGGCGAACGGCTGGCTGAACACTTCGGTGTACCCGTTTACGTTGGGAATGACGCTAACCTGGCGCTGTTGGGCGAATGGCGTTACGGCGCCGGGCAGGGACATCACGATCTGATCTACATCACGATCAGCACCGGCATCGGCGGCGGCGTCATCAGCGGAGACCAACTGCTGCTCGGACATCGCGGCCTGGCCGCCGAACTTGGTCACATCACCGTCCTACCAGGCGGGCCGCTCTGCCCGTGTGGACAGCGCGGACACCTGGAAGCCATCTCCTCTGGCCCGGCCATCGCCCGCTTTGTCAACGAGAAACTGGCCGAAGGAGAAGCCTCGATCCTCGAGCCAGGCCCTGGCCTGAGCGCGCGCGATGTGGCAAAAGCTGCCCGACGGGGTGATCCGCTGGCAAAGGCGGCCTACACGCGCGCAGGAGAATTTCTAGGCCAGGCGATGGCTGACTTCCTGCACATATTCAATCCCTCCATCGTCATCTTCGGCGGAGGGGTTTCACGCAGCGGGTCGCTCATCTTCGATCCGCTAAAGGATGCACTCTACAAGCAAGTCATGGATCCTGGTTATGTAAAAAACCTGATCTTGACGACCACCAAGCTGGGCGATGACGCCGGCTTGATCGGCGCTCAAGTACAGGCTCAAATAAGATTATCGTCTCTCTGACAAGGAGTAATTCTCATGGAACCGATGAAATTGCCAGGACCAAAGGCCCGCGCGCTGATCAAGCGCGATTCATCTGTCATTTCGTGGTCCTACCCGCGCGGGGTACCGTTCGTCATGGATCACGGACGCGGCACCCAGGTCTGGGACGTGGATGGCAACCGCTTTCTCGATTTCGCCGCGGGCATTGCAGTCGTCTCCACGGGACATGCCCATCCGCAAGTCGTCAAGGCGATCCAGGAGCAGGCCGAGAAGTTCATCCACATCTCCTCGGATTTCTATCACGAGAAGTGGATCCAACTGGGTGAAAAGCTGGACGAGATCGCCCCATTCCAAGAGGCGGCCCAATCATTCATGACTAACTCCGGCACGGAGGCCGTCGAGACAGCCATCAAACTGGCCCGCTACCACACCGGACGGGCGAACTTCATCGGTTTCACGGGCGCATTTCACGGGCGCACCATGGGGGCGGTGACCTTCACGGCCAGCAAGCCCACTTACCATCGCGGCTTCTACCCGCTGATGCCCGGCGTCGTCCACGCGCCGTACCCCAATCCGTACCGTCCGGTGCTCGACCGGCTTCCCGGCGAGGATTACGGCGAGACAGTTGTCCGCTATATCAAAGAGGAAATCCTCGGCCACATCCTCCCGCCGGATGAAGTGGCCGCCATTTTAGTCGAAACGATCCAGGGCGAGGGCGGCTATATCATCCCGCCGCCTGGTTTCTATCCGGCCTTACGCGAACTTTGCGACGAGCACGAAATCCTGCTGATCATTGACGAGGTTCAATCAGGCATGGGGCGCACCGGCAAATGGTGGGCCATCGAACATTTCGAGGTCGAACCCGATATCGTAACGGCGGCAAAGGGGATCGCCTCTGGCATGCCGCTCGGCGCGTGCATCGCCCGTGACTCCGTCATGGATTGGGAACGCGGCGCACACGGCAACACCTACGGCGGCAATCCGCTCTCTTGCGCGGCTGCCCTGGCAACTCTCGATCTCATCGAAAATCAATATATGGAAAACGCCGCTGAAGTCGGCCAATATGCGCTCGATGCGCTGCACGAGATCATGGTCCGCCATCCGAGCATCGGCGACGTACGCGGCCTGGGTTTGATGATCGGCGTCGAGTTCGTCAGGGATCGCAAGAGCAAATATCCCGCTGAAGAGCTGCGTGAACGCATCGTGGAATTGGCCTTCGAGCGCGGCTTGATCCTGCTCAGCTGCGGTAAAAGTGTCATCCGCATCGCACCGCCGTTGAGTGTCTCGAAACCCGAAATGGACGAAGGTCTGACCATTCTCGAGGAAGCTATCACTCTTGCTGAGAAGGAAACAAAGTAAGAAGTAAAAATGAATGAGCGAGAACGAAAACGCGGAGGTTCTTGAACTCCGCGTTTGTCGACACCAGAACACCTGACAATTGACACCATAACACATGACATTCAAAACCCGCTGGTTCATCCAATCCCCGCTCACACCCCAAGCAAAAGAATCCTTGGCAGCCTTTTCCCCCATCCTGGGCCAGATCCTATTCAACCGCGGCTACGCCACCGACGCGGCGGCGCGCGCCTACCTGCGCGGCAAACCAACTTTCGACACATCTCCCTGGCAGTTGACCGGCATCGAAACCGCTGTCGCACGCATCTATTATGCGCTTAATCACGCCGAGCCGATCGCCATCTACGGCGACTATGACGTGGACGGCGTCACTGCCACCGCTTTGCTCTTCCAGACGCTTCTCGCGCTTGGCGCAAATGTGCGCGGTTACATTCCCAATCGCTTCGACGAAGGCTACGGGTTGAATCCCGAGGCGTTGGACAGTCTCAAAGAACAGGGCGTCAAGCTGGTCATTACCGTTGATTGCGGCATCCGTTCACCGGACGAAGCGGCGCACGCCCGGACCATCGGCCTGGATCTCATTATCTCCGACCATCATCACCCCGCAGCAGGGGAACTCCCACTCGCGTTTGCCGTTATCAATCCCATGCAGCCGGGTGACGCCTATCCCGATAAGGATTTGGCGGGGGTGGGGCTCGCATACAAAATTGCCCAGGCGCTGTTGGAACCGAATAATGAGAAACAAGAAATGGGTAACTCGTCACCCGTTTCGCTTGATTCCTTACTGGATTTGGTCGCCCTCGGCACTGTGGCCGACCTTGCCCCGCTGACAGGTGAGAACCGTGTCCTCGTTCGCAGAGGTCTCCAGGTCATTCGCGCCGCCCAGCGGCAAGGACTATTCGCCCTGGCTAACGTTGCTGAACTCAGCCTGTCGTCCACCACGACGGGCCACATCGGTTTTATCCTTGGCCCGCGTTTGAACGCCGCCGGACGGCTGGACTCGGCGCTGGCTGCTTTCGAGTTGTTGACCACGACGGACGTTCTCCGCGCCGGTCAACTGGCCCAGCAATTGGATGTCCAGAACCGGGAGCGCCAGGCATTGACGCTCACGATTCAAGAGCAAGCCGAGAAAATCGCCCTAGACGAAGACCCAGAAGCGCTGCTGCTCTTTGCCGTGCATCCGGATTTCAATCCCGGTATCGTCGGCTTGGCGGCCTCGCGTCTAGTGGACCTGTATTATCGACCGGCCATTGTCGGCCAAAAGGGAGACGAGTTCACGCGCTGTTCGTGCCGTTCTATTCCTGAGTTCCACATCACGGACGCACTGGATCAATGCGCCGGCCTGCTCGTCCGGCACGGCGGGCACAGGGCCGCGGCCGGGTTTACGGTGCGGACTGAGAATTTACCCGCCCTGTTTGCGCGTTTGAAGCAGATCGCTTCTGACCAGCTTGGCCGTCAGGATTTACGCCGGACGCTGACTGCCGACATCGAGGTACAACTTTCGGATCTGAAACCTGAGTTAGCAAAGCATCTGGAATACCTTCAGCCGACCGGTTATGGCAACCCGGACGCGGTCTTTGTCTCGCGGAAAGTCCGGGTGAGCAGCAAACGAACCGTCGGGTTAGATGGTAAACATTTAAAATTGACGCTCACGGATGGGAAAATCACCTCCGATGCGATCGGCTTCCGCCTCGGCCATCTCCTGCGCGAGCTGCCCGAGCGCGTGGATGTGTTGTTCACGTTCGAAGTTAACGAATACAACGGGCGCAAAAATTACCAATTGAACTTGAAGGATGTGAAGCCGGCAGGCGCACCCGATTCGTAGTGGCGACTTCGGCCGCTTCAGTCGCTTTTCCCGATTGAAGTGGCCGAAGCCGCCACTACATGTTCGAAATTCTTACGAATGCCTCAGTCCACAAACCTGTATTTGATCAACGTCCACACCGCTTCGAAGGCATCTTTCAGTTTGATCTTTTTCCCCTCGGAGTAATCACGCGGGTTGAAGGTGATCGGCACCTCGAATATCCGCACGTGGCGTTTGAGCATTTTAGCGGTAAACTCCGGTTCGAAGTCGAAACGTTTGGCCCGCAGTGTAATACCGTTCAGCACCTCGCGGCGAAACACTTTATAACCTGTTTCCATATCACTGAGAATGGTATCGAACAGAAGATTGGTTGTAAGCGTCAGGAGCTGATTGGCAATCATGTGCCAGAACATGGTGACACGGCGCGGTCCGCCCAGAAAACGCGAACCATAGACGACATCCGCGACGCCTTCGGTGATGGGTTTGAGCAGACTCGGATAATCCTGCGGGTCGTATTCCAGGTCGGCGTCCTGGATGAGCAGCACGTCGCCGCGGGCGTTGGATATGCCTGTACGAACTGCACTGCCCTTTCCCTGGTTCTGTTCGTGGAAGATGACTCGGACGCTGCGTCTGCCGTCAAGTTCGGCGAGCAGGTCCCGGGTCCCGTCCGTGGAGCCGTCGTCCACAATAACGATTTCGTTTGCCAATCTTACCTTTTGAACGCGCCGGACGATTTCACGAATACTTTCCACTTCATTGTACACAGGAATGATTACAGATAGTTTCATGGCTGAAATTATAAGCGAAAACCGGTTCGATCAAGTACTGCATGCTATAATTCGAGCATAGATCGGAGGTTTGCTATGTCCGCTGTTCCCCAAGAAACGATACCTGCCTCGCAGAGCGTTCCGTTCCTTCCGCCGCCAATTTCCAGCCTGGACGATACCGGCATTTCCTCGCTCTGGTTGCAGGACCTGGCGCTCAAGATCCTCTACTTCCAGGGATACCTCACTGGTTTTCGGATCGCCGAGGAATTGGCCCTGCCTTTTGCCGGGGTAGTGGATCAAATCCTGGAAACCTTGAAGCGCGAAAAATCAATCGAGGTGAAATCCTCGCAGATGGGATTGGGTGAAGGCTCTTACCAGTATGCCATCACAGGCGAGGGGATCGTGCGGGCGCGCGAGGCTTTGGAGCGCAGCCAGTACGCTGGGCCTGCGCCGGTTCCGATTGATGTCTACAATGAAGCGATCCGCTGCCAGGCGCGCGGCAGAATGGTCGTCACCAGCCGGGAGATGCGGCAAATCTTGGCGCATTTGGTCTTTTCAGAACACACTTTCCAGCGACTGGGGCCGGCTTTGAACTCGGGCAATTCCATCTTTTTATACGGCCCTCCAGGTAACGGGAAGACCAGCGTGGCGAAGGCTTTTGGGAACCTCGTCTTAAGCCAGGGCATGTACATCCCATTTGCGCTCTACGTGGATGGGCAGGTGGTGAAACTATATGACTCGGTCAATCACCAGCGCGCCCTGAATGAAGACGCCACCTCGGCGGCATCTGGGTCGCTGCGATCGGCCACCCGCCGGGACTCGCGTTGGGTCAAGATCCGCAGACCATTCGTCATCGTCGGCGGCGAATTGACGATGGAGGGCCTCGACCTGGTCTTCGATGACGTAAACAAGTATTACGAAGCGCCCTTCCAGGTCAAGGCGAACGGCGGCATCCTGCTGATTGACGACTTCGGCCGCCAACAGGTGCGCCCGCGTGACCTGCTCAACCGCTGGATCGTGCCACTCGAAAACCGGCTTGATTACCTTACGCTTCACACTGGCCGAAAGGTCGAGGTTCCGTTCGACGTATTGGTGGTTTTCTCGACCAATCTTCCCCCGCGCGACCTGGTGGATGAGGCTTTCCTTCGCCGTCTGCGCCACAAAATCGAAATTGGCGACCCTTCCTACGAGGAATATCGGGAGATCTTCCGCCATGTGGCTGGACAGAAAGGCATCCAATACAACGATCAAGGTTTGGCTTATCTGCTCCAGGAGTGGTATATTAAACGCGGGCGCAAGCTGCGCGCCTCGCATCCACGCGACCTGTGTGATCAGATCTTGGATATTGCCCGCTATCTTTCCACTGAGCCTGTCATGAGTAATGAGCTGCTCGATCGGGCAGCGCAATCGTATTTCGTAGAATTTTGACGCTTCACAAAGGAGACTCACTGATTACGTTTTCTGCTCTTCCCGGTCGTAAAGCATGATCCGTGAAACGTAAGATGGGTTTTTGGTCTGATTTCCCTTCACCCATTATTTTTGCCCATCGCGGTGCTTCAGCCTACGCGCCCGAAAACACTCTAGCTGCCTTTGAATTGGCGGTCCAAGAGGGTGCACAGGCGATCGAGTTAGATGCAAAACTGAGTGCAGACGGGCACGTAATCGTCATTCACGACCAGAGCGTGGATCGCACCACAAATGGCAGCGGAAAAGTTACCAAAATGCCTTTATCAGCCATGCGAGAATTGGATGCAGGCAGTTCCTTTTCCGAAAAGTTCCGAGGCGAGCGGATACCGGCCTTGGATGAGGTCTTCGAGGTGGTTGGGAAGCGCATCTTGATCAACGTCGAGTTGACCAACTACGCGACGCCGTTCGACGCGCTCGTTACCAAAGTTGTAGAATTGATCAGGAGGCACGCATTGGAAAAACGCGTCCTCTTCTCGTCGTTTTTTCCGCACAATCTAAGGCGTGCTCGCCATCTATTGCCCGAAGTGCCGCGCGGACTTTTGACCTGGGCCGGTTGGATGGGGGCCTGGCCGCGCACCTTTGGCTGGCTCGCTCCGTACCAGGCGCTGCATCCATATAATATGAGTGTGAACGCCAGGCTGGTGCAGCGTTTTCACGCGGCCGGCCTGCGCGTCCACGCCTGGACGGTGAACGACGAGGCGGAAATGCGCCGTCTGTTTGCGCTTGGCGTGGATGGTATCTTCACCGATCATCCACTGTTAGGCCTCCGTACTCTGAATGCGAAGTTTTAGATGAAATTGGAACGGCTCTTATCGGTATATTTACTGGCGGTACTGGCGTTTTCAGTGATCGCTCCGATATCAGCTGGCGCGACTGGGACTCTCCAGACCGACCTGCCGGTGGAGCACGCCAGTGCGCTTCTGGATAAGTTGACCCCCGAAGAAAAGGTGGGTCAATTAATTTTGGTAGATTTTACGGGTTCTACCATTGATGAGCAATCGCAAATCTATGATTTGATCGTCCACCACCATATTGGAGGTGTGGCGCTGCTTGCCTCGAACGATAACTTCGCGGCCGCGCCCGATACGGTCAGCGAGGCTTATCGCTTGATCTCGCAGTTACAGGCCATCGAATGGCAGGCCTCCCAGGAGCCGTCCATCAGCACGCCTGGCGGTGACCAGATAAAAAGCACTTACATTCCGCTGTTTATTGCTACCTCCCAGGAGGGGGATGGTTATCCCAACGACCAGATATTGCATGGACTGACGCCCCTGCCCGATCTGATGTCCATCGGCGCGACGTGGCAGCCCTCCCTGGCCGGACAGGTGGGCGCTGTCGCCGGGCAGGAACTCTCTGCGCTCGGATTCAACCTGTACCTCGGCCCTTCACTAGACGTGCTGGAATCACCCGTCGCGTTGGCCGGCGGAGGCCTGGGTGCCCGCGTCTTTGGCGGCGACCCTTATTGGGTCGGCGAAATGGGCAAGGCTTATATCACCGGCCTACATACCGGCAGCAATGGCCGTATGCTGGTCATTGCCAAACACTTCCCCGGCCGCGGCAGCTCGGACCGCCCCGCCAGCCAGGAAGTGGCTACGATCCGCAAGTCGCTCGAACAATTGAAGCAGATCGAGCTAGCTCCGTTCTTTGTCGTGACCGGGAACGCCCCCGACCCACAAAGCACAGCCGATGGCCTGCTGGTTTCGCACATCCGCTATCAGGGTTTCCAGGGCAATATTCGCGCCACCACACGCCCGGTCAGTTTTGACTCGCAGGCGCTTTCGCAGATCCTTTTACTCCCTGCATTCGCTGCATGGCGCGCGAGTGAAGGTTTGATGGTAAGCGACGATCTGGGCAGCCAGGCCGTCCGGTTGTTCTACGACCCCGGAGGGCAATCCTTCTCGGCGAGGCTGGTGGCTCGCGATGCTCTCCTGGCCGGGAACGATTTGCTGTATATGGGGAATATTGTTTCAAGCGACGCCCAGGATAATTATTCGACCATACTAAGAATCCTGGAGTTCTTCACGCAGAAGTATCGCGAAGATACAGCCTTCGCCCAGCGAGTGGACGATGCTGTCATGCGCATCCTGGTGGCGAAGTACCGGGTCTACGACAATTTCGAGCCTGCAATGGTCACGCCTCCGGCAGAAGGGCTGGATGCCCTGGCCGCCTCTCAGGCGGTTACGTTCGAGGTCGCGCGCCTCTCGGCTACGTTGATCAACCCGGATGTACAGGATTTGGGCACCGTTCTGCCTGCACCTCCAGATATCCAGGATTACATCCTGTTCCTTACAGATACTCGCCCTGGCCGGCAGTGCAGCACTTGCCCTGAAGAACCGATGATGGCGGGCGATGCTCTTCAGAACGTCATCTTGCGCCTATATGGCCCCCAGGCAGGCGGACAGGTCAATGACGCGCACTTGACCTCGTATACATTCGATGACATGGCGTCGGTCCTGGAAGGGGACAGTGGCAACCCGGCCCTGGTCAGTCATTTAGAGGTGGCGGATTGGGTCGTCATCAGTATGTTGGAGGCGGACCCTTCCCAAACGCAGGCCGTCGTGCTGCGCCGTTTCCTTTCCGAGCGACAGGACCTGCTGCGAAACAAGCGCGTCGTCGTATTTGCCTTTAATGCTCCCTATTACCTGGATGCGACGGATATTTCGAAAGTGACGGCCTATTACGGCCTGTTCAGCAAATCGGCCCCGTTCTTGGAAGTGGCGGCGCTTCTCCTTTTCCAGGAACTGACGCCGGCCGGCGCGCTGCCGGTCTCGGTGCCGGGCATCGGCTACGACTTGCTCTCCGCCACCGCCCCGGACCCGGGGCAGGTGATCCAGCTCTACCTGGACCTGCCGCCTGCCCCAACCCCCACCACAGTCCCCCCCGGCACGCCCGAACCGACAGCAACGCCTTATTTCCGCGAGGGCGATACGGTGACGGTACGAACAGGCGTAATCCTGGATCATAACCAGCATCCGGTCCCGGACAACACCGGCGTGCGTTTCTCTTTGATCCAAAGCGGCGAGGGCGGCGTTCTCCAGCAAGTGGACGCAACGACCGTAAGCGGCGTGGCGATGGCTTCATTCAGCATCGAAAGGGCCGGCCTGCTCGAAATTCACGCCGCAAGTGATCCGGCCGCTAATTCCGTCGTGCTGCAACTGGACATTACCAGCGAGAGCGTCAGTGTGACGGTTGTCGCGCCAACCTCCACGGCCGAGCCAGCTTCGCCTACACCTGAAATCACACCGACGTCTGAAGAAACGAGCCTATCGCCAATCTCCAAGGGTTATCCCGGTTTCGGCGGCTGGGTCACGATGGTGATATTCCTGGGAGGGCTGGCTTATCTGGCGCTCTGGCTGGGTGGCAGATTATTCTCTACGCGCTGGGGACTGCGTTGGGCGTTCTCCGCCATCCTGGGCGGCTTGCTGTCGTATAACTACCTGGCTCTCGGCCTGCCCGGAAGCGCCGTTTGGATCAAAGCATCTGGTTTGGCAGGAATATTGGGGGTTGTGATCTTGGGAGCCGCGCTCGGTTTCGCGGGCGGCTGGCTGTGGGCGAAAGCGGTCAGCGCGCCAGTGAAGCGATCAGACTGACGAGCAGCAGCCCGGTCGAGATCCAGAGAAGGATCCGTTCGGGTGTTTTGGCGATCAGGCGCAGGAGGGTGTCATAGGGTTGAGCCAGGTTTTGAGGCCGCGTCGGTATCTCCCGATTCCCAATTAGAAAGTCGCGGAACATTTCCACCGCAGCCGGGCGTTCATCGGGATGGAGTTCCATCGCCCACAGGATGGCGCGTTCGGTGCGCTGGCTGATCGCCGCATTGATCGTGCGCGGATGCGCCAGGCTTTCTGGATGCAGGAATCGCTGACGGGCATCCGTCGGCGGTTGGTTGGTCAGCAAATGGTACAGGGTAGCGCCGAATGCGTAGATGTCGGTGCGCACGTCGGTATGCAGGCCGTCGCCGCCGTACTGTTCCAACGGCGTGTACAGGGCGGTGCCGCGCCCCTGGATGACGGTGACGGTCATTTCGTCGGGGGCAAGTGCCTTGACGAGGCCGAAGTCCACCAGCTTGAGCAAACCTTCGGGGGTGATCTTCAAATTGGAGGGCTTGATATCGCGGTGCACCAGGGGAGGATCTTGTTTGTGCAGGTAAGCCAGGGCATCAGCTAGTTGGTTGGCCCAGCCAAGAATGGACTCCTCCGAGAGAAAGGTATTTTGCTGGCGGGCTTCCATCATCCATGTGCGCAGATCCTTGCCGGGCACGTAATCCATGACCAGGTAATCGCGCGCCTCAATCGAGAAGTAATCTGAAACTTTGGGTAAGTTGGGGTGATCCAGGCGCGCCAAGTAAGTGGCCTCACGCAAGAATTGCTGGCGCGCCTCTTTCAGGATTTTTGCGGGTACCGTGCGGTCGTGTTCGACTTCCTTGAGCGCACAGTGGCGACCTTCGAGACGCAGGTCGTCGGCCAGGTAGATGCTGCCCATGCCTCCCTGTCCAATGCGCTCACGGATGCTGTAGCGTCCGCGTAATACCTCGCCGGTTCTAAGTGGAACGGGCATGACCTGCTCCAAGGATCAAACTTATGGTGAAATATCGAAATGTGCAGATGGCTTTGTTTCGGCGTTGGGATGCCACGGTTGCACAAATTGTGATTTCTTGCTATATAATGGTAGCTGTACTTAAGCTACCATTATAAGCGTCTTTTGGCTTCCTGTTGTATAATGGTTCACAGTGAAGGGACTATGGCAGGCAACCTGGAAGAATATCCACTTCTAATTGGACAGACCGGCGTGCTCAAGGGGGAGCGTTGGGTTCTAAACAAGCCGCTGGTGATTGGGCGCGAAGCAACCTGCGAGGTGGTCATCCCCGACCGCCAAGTATCTCGTTTCCACGCCCGCCTCACGCCGACGCCCGAGGGGGTGATCTTGGAAGACATGGGCAGCAAGAATGGCACACATTGCAATGGCAATCCCGTTACCAGCCCGATGACTTTACAGGATGGGGACAATGTGCAGATTGCGTTGGTTGGACAATTCATCTTCCTGACTTCGGATGCGACCATACCTCTGGCTGAGTCCGTTGACCATCCCGGCCGTTTGCGCCTCGATCTACGCTCCCGACGGGTGTGGGTCAACCAGCAACAGGTGGATCCGTCCCTTTCTGCGCTGCAATTTCATGTCTTGCACGTGTTATTCGAAAACCAGGGTCAGGTTGTGGACCGGCAGGGTTTGATCGGAGCAGCCTGGGGCGACGAACAGGCAGTTGGGGTTTCGGATCAGGCGCTGGATGCGCTCATCCGCCGTCTGCGAGACCGGCTGGCAAGCATAGACCCAGAACATCCCTACATTATCACCGTGCGCGGACATGGCCTGAGGCTGGACAATCCACCGATAGACTAACGAAAGACGCCCCGAAAGGCATCTTTTTTGTAGGTCAACCCATGCTCTTCTTCATTGAGAATTTGAGAACGGCGCGATAGATTCTATTCAATCTCTCGACCACCAGCGCGTCCTCGCCTTTGGCTTTCTTGTCCACGCGCTCCTCGCTCTGCGCCAAGACGCCACCGACAAAACTGCTAAACTCTGGGGTGATTTCGTCCTTGTGTTCTTCCAGCATTTTATTCAGAGCTACCTCGTCGGGTGCATCGAGCAATTTCTCCAGCAGCTCGTATTCTTTGGGCGGTTTAGATACCTTTTGCAGCACCGCGACGATTTGTTCGAATTTCTTTAATTGGGCTTCATCCTTCTTTTGGGTGGCTTCCTGCAATGCGCGGTTGAGCACCTGAACGAAGATCTCGCTTATCTCGTTCAATCGCTCCAGAGTGGCCTTTTGGATGTCTGGCGCGGCGAGCAGCGCGCTGAGGATTTCTCCCGCGCGTTTGTATTCTTCCTCCACGCGCTGGTCAATCTGGCGGGTTATGTCGAGCAGCTTCTCGCGCAGGGATTCGAGCTTCTTGAGCTCGTCGCCGGTCTTGGTTTCGATGCGCTCGGAGAGCGATTGGAAGAAGAGATAATCCAGGCCGGGACGGGTCAGGCTGGCCAACGCACCCAGCCGGTCTTCGTTGGGAGCCTGGATAAGGATCTCCAACAATTTCTCCCGGGTGAGTTCTTTCCCGGCTGCTTGCAAGGTTTTGACGGCTTCCTGGATCTCGTTGACCTGGCTCTGCAATTGCCTGCCGTACTCGCTCTCATTCATGAGCTGTTGCTGTAGGGCGTTCATCTGTTGAGTGACCTGTTCCTGACCACTGGCCGCAGCCCCTTCCATCAAGCGACTGAACAGGCCGAAGAACTCCGCATCCAACAACTTGGCATCTTGCTGGATGAGCTGTGTGCGCGCCTCTGCGGTGGATGTGGCTAACAAACGCTCGATCAGGTTCACGCGCTGCTGCTGCGCTTGGATCATTTCTTGCGTCACCCCGTCAGCGCCCAGGATGCGCTCGATCAGGCTCTGGTAGGTGAGAAAGCTCTGGGAGCGCAGCAGGTAAGCTTTCCGCTTTTCGGGCGGCAGCCGGTTGACGGCCTGGTTGATCAGTGGACCAATGAGCTTCTCTTGCTCGTTGACCGGAACGTTCAGTTCTCCTGGGAAGTAGGTCAGTAGGAGTTCTTTATCGGCATCGTGATAGACGATTGGCGCGGCCAGCGCTCCGGCATAGCCGCAATGCGGGCAGTTCGCGAAGTTGGAGACTCCGCCCAGGAGTCGCTGCTTCGCGCCAGGGTCGGCGGTAATGTCAAAAAGCTGCTCGACTTGCGCCAGGATCGATTGCCGGCAGCGTGGACAGGAGATTTGGGTTCTTTGAGGGGGCATGGTGATTTCCGATTTACGATTTTGGATTTCCGATTGGTTGGACAACCGGCCTATTGTACTTCATATGCGAGTACCGAGTAATTAGTTGCTAAGAAACGAGTTGCGACCAACGGACTCATTGCTCGTTACTCATTTCTCCTCACTTCCTCGGCAGGGAGAAGCAGATGCGGGCGCCGGTATTCGGCTTCGGGTCCACCCAGATGCGTCCGCCATGCGCCTCGACGATGGCCCGCGCCAGGTAGAGTCCCAAGCCAGCGCCCTTAGTCTTCTTGACGGCTTTTTCGGCGCGGTAGAAACGATCAAAGATATATGGAATGTCAGTTGGGTCAATGCCCGCGCCCTCGTCGCTCACGGTGACGATCACCTGCTCTGGCCGTACCTGACCGCTGATGCGGATCTCACCGTCGGGAGCGTATTTGATGGCGTTGGACAGCAGGTTGGCAAGCACTTGCTCGATGCGCTTCTCGTCCGCCAGGATGATCGGGAATTTCTTGGGGAAATCCACAATGAAGGTATGGCGGCTGGTCTGGTTGCGGAAGCGATCGGCTAGGCGTTCGGCCAAGTTGGGCAGGGAAATATCGGCCAGGTTGGGGTTCAGGCCGCCAGCCTGCAGGCGCGAAGCATCCAGCAAGTCTTCGATCATCGTCGTCAGGCGGTCGGCTTCTTCTTCGATGACTTTCAAGCTGTCTTGCACCACGGCTCGATCCCAGGAAGCGTCTTCGCGTCGCAGCGTGCTGACGTAGCCCTTGATTAAGGCAACAGGCGTCTTGAGTTCGTGGCTGATGATCGAAACAAAGGTGTTCTTGATCTCCTCTGCGTTGCGAAACTTGGTGATGTCGCGCACGGTGACGATGATATTGCGTAAAACACCATCCGGTGTCAGGAGGGGGGCGTAGGTGATACCAACCGGTAGAGAGGGCGGTTCAAGCCGCTGTAAGTCGCCCTCGACGTAAAGGTAAGCGTTGGGGGTCAGCGGCCAGCCTCTGGATTCAGCCTCTTCCAGCGTCAATCCTTCGGGACGATGCGCCCAGCGGACAACCTCGTCATGCGACCGGCCCAGGAGCTTGTTGCGGGGCGCGGCTAACATGCGCTCAGAGGCGGTATTGACGCGCTCTATAAGACGATCCGCCGTCAGGATGAGGATCCCATCCGCAGCTGAATCGAGCAAGGCGTCCAGGCGTTGTTTTTCGTAACTGACCTGGGTGTAGAGCTGGGCGTTGAAGACCGCGATGGCAGCCTGGTCGGCAAAACTTTGCAGGAGCAATTTGTCGTTGGCAGAAAAGAGGTCTGGATAGCTTCGAAAGATGAAAGTCACGCCTATAACTTGGCCGTGCGTGACCAGGGGCAGGCCGACGCCGTTGAGCAGGCCCATACTGGCGGTGTAGGCCAGTTCCTTCAACATGCGGTTGAGTTCTGAGACGTTCAATTCCCGCACTTTCTCTTCGGCGAGAAGCGGCTCTAGATAGCGGAGAAAAGCTGGCGGGATGCCGTGCGCGGCGGCCACGCGCCAACAGGCGCTCTCTTTTAGTGCAATGATGCCGGCTTGACCAGCGAGCATCTCGATGGAAATGCGCAGGATGCGTGCCAGGAGTTTATCCAGGTCAAGTTCCTGGGTGATGGCACGCGCAATTTCGAGCAGGTAGTCGCGCTGTCGGACACGGAAATCAGGAAGCATTGGATTTTACAGTTTTCTATTTACGAATGACGATTGACAAGAGAGTCAGGCATCGTTCATTGTTATTTTATCACCTACCCAGGCAGGCTGCGTTAGATTTGTATCATCGGCTCGATGGAATTATGTAAGCACACACACCCTGGTCGGTTATAATCTCCCATATGTTCGAATTCGGCATTATCGCCAGGCAAGGGTGCGCCCGCGCTGGATACTTCCACACCCCACACGGTGACCTGCTTACGCCCGTTTTCGCGCCGGTTGGTACGCAGGCTGTCGTTAAAACGCTCACCCCGGCCCAACTGAGCGAGTTAGGCGCCTCGCTGGTGCTCGCCAACACTTATCACCTCTACCTGCGTCCCGGCGACGAACTCGTGGCCGAGATGGGCGGCCTGCACACCTTCATGCACTGGCTGCGCCCGCTTTTGACCGATTCGGGTGGCTATCAGGTCTTTTCGCTGACCCAGACCCGCAAAGTGGACAAGGACGGCGTCACCTTTAAATCCCATATCGACGGCTATACGCATCGCTTGACGCCCGAAAAATCCATCGCAATCCAGGAGAACCTGGGCGCTGACATCATCATGGCTTTCGATGAGTGCGCCGATCCAAACGATCACACTTACATCCCGAAGGCAATGGAACGGACGCACCGCTGGGCGGAACGTTGTCTCGCCGCGAAAAGGCGCGCCGATCAGGCCCTCTTCGGCATCCTCCAGGGCGGCGTCAACCCGGACCTGCGAGCTGCTTCCGCTAAATTCATCTCCTCTTTGCCTTTTCCCGGCCTCGCCATCGGTGGACTCTCGGTCGGCGAGACCAAGGCCGAGACTTATGCCATGCTCGACCTGGTCAATGGCATCCTACCCGAAGACAAGCCGCGCTACCTGATGGGCGTCGGCACGCCCGAAGACCTGATCGAAGGCGTCCGCCGTGGAGTGGACATCTTCGACTGCGTCCTGCCGACCCGTCTGGCTCGCCATCACGCAGTCTTCTCGCCTGAGGGACGCCTGAATTTAATGAATGCCACATTCGCCCGCGACCCTCGTCCGATTGACGAAACCTGCACGTGCTATACTTGCCAGACATTTACGCGCGCTTATTTGCGGCATCTCATCGCGGCAAAGGAATTATTAGCCGGCACGCTGCTATCCATCCATAACCTGCACGCGCTAATTCGATTGATGAGCGAAATCCGCGCCGCGATCATTGAGGGCACGTTCGAGTCCCGTGTGCCTGAGTGGCAGACACAATGGCGAGGTAATGCCGAGAGATTGAATTAGAATCCCTTTTGGAGAAAAATCAAGTGAACCTGCTTACCTCTCTCTTGCTCGGAATCATCCAGGGCCTGACCGAGTTCATCCCCGTCTCCTCCACCGCTCACCTGCTGATCGGACAGGCGCTGCTCGGCATCCCCTCGAATGACGCGACTTTTTCATTCCTCGTACTCGTCCAACTGGGAACAATGGTTTCGTTGATCGTCTACTTCTGGAAAGATTTCTGGGAGATCATCCGCGCCGTGTTTTCGAGTGCCAGTTACAGCAGGCCGCATAACACCGAAAAAGAAGATACTGAAACATATAAGAAAAGAAAACGCTCAACCGCGAATGCGAAACTTGGATGGTGTATCCTCATCGCCACTATCCCCGCCCTTTTGGCAGGCTATTTGCTCAAAGACGAAGTGAAGGTGCTATTCCGTCAACCGCTGCTTGAAGCAGCCATCCGTCTCTTTGCGGCAGCATTTCTGATGATAATGGCGGAATGGGTCGGCAAACGCAATCGCAGGTTGAGGTCCATAACCTGGCTGGATGCGCTCGTCATCGGCCTCTTCCAGATCCTTGCAGTCTTCCCTGGCGCATCGCGCAGTGGAACCACCATCAGCGGCGGGATGCTGCGCGGCTTCCATCGGAGATCGGCGGCGCGTTTCGCCTTCTTGATGTCCATCCCGGTCATGCTGACAGCGGGTGGCTACGAACTGCTCGGCGTGCTGAGAATGCCCGACCTGATCAGCTTTCTGCTCCCCATGGCCATTGGATTTGTCACTGCGGCAGTGATCGGATGGTTCGTAGTTAAATGGCTGCTCGGCTACTTGACCAGGCACTCGCTATACCCATTTGTAGCTTATTGCGCAGTTGTCGGAGCCATTTGTCTGGCACTAAGTCGGTTACTATGATCAACTTTAATGCCCAAAAACCTGGCATGATCTCCTTGCTCAAGCGGCTGGTCGAGATCGAATCCCCCTCGCACGACAAGGCCGCCGTGGATCGGGTCGGCGCGCTCGTGGCGGAGGAATGCCGGCGCCTGGGTGCGCAGGTCGAGATCCACCCGCAAGCCGGGACCGGCGATCACGTCCTCGCCCGATTCCCTAAGCCCCGGCCCCTCTCCCAGGGGAAGAGGGGAAAAAGCGGCATCCTGCTCCTATCCCATATGGACACCGTCTTCCCGCTCGGCACGTTGGAGAAAATGCCATTCTGCGAAAAGGGAGACAAGATCTTCGGTCCCGGCGTTCTGGACATGAAAGGCGGCATCATCATCGCCCTGACCACCCTCGCCGCGCTGCGCGAGACCGGCAGCCTGCTGCCGCGTCCCATCTCCGCCTTATTCACCTCCGACGAAGAAATTGGAAGCTGCACATCCCGTGCGCTGATCGAGGGCCTGGCGAAGGGGTCGGTTCTGGTGCTGGTACTCGAATCCGGTCTTCCGAACGGCGCAGTCAAAACCTGGCGCAAGGGCGTGGGTGATTTCACGGTCAGGGTGAAGGGACGGGCTGCTCACGCGGGCGGCGACCACGAAAAAGGTCGGAACGCTATCGAAGAGCTTGCCCATCAAGTGCTCGTCATCCAGAAGTTGACCGACTACGAAAAAGGCACCACGCTCAACGTCGGCATGATCCGCGGCGGGACTGCGACGAACGTCGTCCCGGCCGAGGCCATGGCCGAAGTGGACTTGCGCGTGATGCAACCTAGTGAGGCCGAACGCATCCTGGCGCGCCTGCACGCGCTGAAACCTGTCCTAGAGGGCACTTCCATCGAAGTGACCGGCGAACTCAACCGCCCGCCGATGCCGTTCGACGAAAGGATGAAAGCCACCTTCGAGCGGGCGAAGGAGATTGCCGTGAAGAGAGGCATATCGCTCCAGGCGGGCGGCTCCGGCGGCGCTTCGGACGCGAACTTCGTCGCCCCCCTGGGCATCCCCGTTTTGGATGGCCTGGGCGCGATCGGCGAGGGCTACCACTCTGAGCGAGAGTACATCCTGACGGACAGCCTGCCGGAACGCGCCCTGCTCCTGGCCGCCTTATTGTGCGAATGGTAAGCATAATGAAACGTTCTTTCACCTTTTTACTTCTTACTTTATTACTTCTTACTTTTTTCCTTATCGCCTCCTGTTCCCCCACCACACCAATTGCTGTTCCTGAATCTATTACGATCCAATACAGCGCGGCCGCCCAGCCCTGGTTATCTGCCGTGTTTGACTGTGCTGAAAAGACTCCCATCTTCGCTGATCAACGCGCCGTGCAGTATTTCGATCCCCCCGTGGACATCGCCATCCGCCTTGGCGAACCTGAACAGTTGAGAACGCCGGCGTTCGAGATCGGCATCGAAGAGATCGTCGTTATTGTTCACCCACAGAATCCCGTCACGGAAATTGGCGTAACGGAAGTTCGCGAGCTATTCACCGGACGGATCCGCAAATGGAGCCAGCTTGGAGGCCCAAACGCGTCTGTGCGAGTATGGATATACGCATCTGGCGAAGATATTCAACAAATATTCGAGGCGGCTGTGATGCAGGGAGGAACAGTCACCTCGCTGGCCCAGCTTGCCACCAACCCAGACGAGGTGTACCAAGCCATCGCCGACGACGTGGATGCGATCGGCATCCTGCCACGAAGCTGGAAGGCTGAGAATGTGCAGGAGGTGTATATGGCAGCCACGGTTCCGGTGCTGGCAATCATCCCCTCTGAAGAACAGGGCGTTACAGCAGATCTGTTAGCCTGTCTGCAAGAATAGCAGCGGGAGAAAGGCAAGAACATGTACGTATGGATCACTTTTGTTTTGGGTACGATATTTATCGTCTGGTATTCCTGGCCCTCCCTGCGCCAGCCGCGTTCGCACGGCTTCTACCGTTTCTTCGCCTGGGAAGCCATTTGGGGGCTATTTCTACTAAACCTGCGCGGATGGTTCGCCAATCCTTGCGCCTGGTATCAGGTGTTTTCCTGGATTTTATTGTTTGCCTCGCTCGTTCCACTCATTTATGGGGTATTTCTGCTGCGCACCATCGGAAAACCCAAAGACGCCCTCGAAGCGACCACGCGACTTGTCACCGAGGGGATATATCGCTACATCCGCCACCCGCTTTACGCCTCCCTGCTCTACCTGGTTTGGGGGATCTTATTCAAATCCCCATCCCTGCTGGATGGCTGCATTGCCGCCGTCGCCACGGCCTTTCTCTACGCCACTGCCCGCGCCGACGAGAACGAATGCCTGGTCAAGTTCGGGAGTGAATATGCTGGCTACATGAAGACGACAAAAAGATTTATCCCGTTTGTTTTTTAGGCTGCGAGTTGAAGGAAAGGCTGGATCTTCAACCCACAACACATAAACTTGGAATAGCCTCGTGCCACGTCGTCGCCTGTTCGTAAGCGTAGCCCGCCTGTAAAACCTTCGCCTCTCCCCAGGGTTTCGAAACAATCTGCAAACCAACTGGCAGCCCCCTGGACGTGAATCCGCAAGGCAGGGATAGGGCTGGCAAGCCGGTCAGGTTGAAGGGCGCGGTGAAACGTGTCAGACGACGGGCTTGTTCGATTGCGTCCGTTCCTTCGATGAGTTGCGCGGCAATGGGGGTGGTCGGCGTAAGCAATATGTCGTAATCCGAAAAGAGGTTCTCGAATTTCCGGCGCATTTCGGATTGTGTGCGTCGCGCCAGGGCATACTCGGTCGAAGTGCAGGCCGCGCCATTTTGCAGGCGCTGGCGCACATCCGCGCCGAAATTTTCGGAGCGCGCCACCAGCCGTTCGCGGTGATAGGCTGCCGCGTCCGCCTGGACCAACAGGCCGTTCGCAAGCGCAGCTTCACGCGTCCAGGAGAGATCGGCTTCCTCCACTTGAGCGCCAAGCGATTCGAAGAGCCTGGCGGCCAACTGAACCGCCTCGCCAATCTCGGCGTCAGTTTCGGCAAAATACTCGCCGCAAGCCAGTGCAATCCGCCAGCATTTGAGGCCATCTTCAAGATGGGCAAGATAGTCATCTATAGGCACATCCACCGAGGCGGGATCGAGCGGATCGTAGCCAGCAATGACACTCAGCAGCAGCGCCACATCCCGCACGGTGCGCGCCATCGGTCCGGCATGGTCGAGGTTCCACGAGAGCGGGATGACGCCTCGCAGGCTGACGCGCCCGTAGGTCGGCTTCAAGCCAACCACCCCGCATAACGATGCGGGGATGCGAATCGAACCGCCGGTATCCGTGCCAAGGGCACCCAGGCACATCCCGGCCGCCAGCGCGGCCGCGCTGCCGCTCGACGAGCCACCGGTGATGCGAGTCGCATCCCACGGATTGCGGCAGACGCCATAGTGTGGATTGACTCCTGTCACACCCAGGGCGATCTCGTGCATGTTGGTCTTGCCGGGCAGCACCGCGCCGGCCGCCTTCAGCTTTTGGACGACGAAGGCATCTTCGGCGGGAATGGTATCGGCAAAGAATTTCGAGCCTGCGGTGGTGCGGATGCCAGCGGTTTCGTAGAGATCCTTGAGAGCGATGGGAATACCGAAAAGCGGTAAATCCTTTTGCAAATTGGGAGATTGCTCACCTGCACTTGCAGCAGGTGCAAGTGTCGTCGCTTCGCTCCTCGCAAAGACACTGGCGACCGTGATGAACGCGTTCAGCACGGGATTAAGCCGCTCGATTTGACGTAAGCAGGCCTCGGTCAAGTCAGCCGCGGAAATCTCCCGGCGAGAGAGGAGCGCCAACGCTTCGGTAATGGTCAAAAAGGATAGTTCCATAATTGGGTTGAAAGTAGAAGGTTGAAAGTTGAAGGTTAAAACGTTGGAAGGCTGAAGTCACCTTCAACCTTCCAACGTTTAACTTTCGACCATTTTAGAACAGGCCGAGCACGCGGCCAGTCTTCAGGTCGAGGTCAACATCGTAGAAGACGGGACGGGTCGGCAGGCCGGGCATGGTGCGCATCTCGCCCAGCAGCGGGTACAGGAAGCCTGCCCCAACCGAGGCGCGGATGTCGCGGATTGGCACGCGGAAGCCCTTCGGCACGCCCTTCAAGGCCGGGTCGTGCGACAGGCTCAAGTGCGTCTTGGCCATGTTCATTGGCAGTTTGTCGAAACCGAGCTTGGTGTAGAGTTCGATCTTCTTCTCGGCTTCGGGCAGGTAGTCCACTCCATCTGCGCCGTAAATCTCCTTGCAGATAAGCTCGATCTTCTCTTTGATGGAAAGTTCGAGCGGGTACAGGAACTTGAAATTGGTCGGCTTCTCGGCAGCTTTGACCACTGCTTCAGCCAAAGCGACTGCGCCCTTGCCTCCCTCCATCCAGTGCCGGCAGACGATGGCATCTTCCGCGCCGACCTCCACAGCCGCCTTGCGGATCAATTCCACCTCGGCGGGCGTATCGGTAGCAAACGAGTTGATCGCCACTACCACATTGACGCCGAACTTCAAGGCGTTCTTGATGTGCACTTCCATGTTGCCTAAGCCCTTACGCAGCAGGTCGAGGTTCTCGTCGGTGTATTCAGCCACCAGCGGCTTACCCGCTACCACCTTTGGCCCGCCGCCGTGCATCTTCAGGGCGCGCACTGTCGCCACAATTACCACCACCTGCGGGATCAGGCCAGAGTAGCGACACTTGATGTCGAAGAACTTCTCCATACCGCAGTCCGCGCCAAAACCCGACTCGGTCACGATATAGTCGGCCAGCTTGAGGGCAATCTTGTCAGCGATAATGGAACTGTTGCCATGTGCAATATTGGCAAACGGGCCGGCGTGTACGAAAACCGGCGTGCCTTCGAGGGTCTGCATCAGGTTCGGCTTGATGGCATCCTTCATCAGGACGGTCATCGCGCCGGCCACGCCCAAGTCTTCGGCGGTGACGGCCTCGCCCTTCTTGTTGGTGCCAATGACGATGCGTCCCATGCGCTCGCGCATGTCGGCCAGATCGGTGGTCAGGGCCAGGATCGCCATGATCTCGCTGGCTACGGTAATGTCGTAACCGGTGTGGCGCGGCATGTTCTCTTCCGGGCCGAGGCCGATCTCGATCTCGCGGATGAAGCGGTCGTTGGTATCCTCCACACGCCGCCAGGTGATCGAGGCCGGGTCAATATCCAGGCGGGAAAAGCGGGAACGTTCCTCGGCGGTCAAAACCTCGGGATCGGTTTTATTGATCCCCATTTTCTTGAGGCGGCGTAACATGGAAGGCGAAAAACTGCGCTTGCCCTGCTTATCAGGCGGGCAGAGAGCGTTGAAGAGTTTCACGTCGTCCTGCTTGGCCTCGTGGAACATGCGGGCGTCAATGGCAGCCGCCAGCAAGTTATTTGCGGCAGTGATGGCGTGAATGTCGCCGGTCAGGTGCAGGTTGAAATCTTCCATCGGGACGACCTGCGAGTACCCGCCGCCGGCCGCGCCGCCCTTGATGCCGAAGGTCGGGCCTTGCGAGGGCTGGCGGATGCAGGTAAAGACCCGCTTGCCCAGGTGCGCGCCCAACGCCTGGCTCAACCCCACCATCGTGGTGCTCTTGCCCTCCCCCAGCGGCGTCGGCGTGATGGCCGTCACGTCAATATATTTTCCGTTAGGCACATCCTTCAGGCGCTCGAGCACCTCCAATTTGACTTTTGCCTTATACGGGCCGTAAAACTCAAGCTCGTCGGGCAAAAGGCCTACTTCTTCAGCCACCTGCACAATCTGCTTCAACGTGGCTTCCTGTGCAATATCAATGTCCGAAGGCACAGGCGTGCGGAGCTTCAATGGTGTTGGTGTGAACTTTCTAGCCATACGATCTTCTCCCTTTCTCTGAGATATTTTATGGGGTCTTTGGAACTCCCATGCTGAGGAGAGCCTCAACCTCTATTCTCTTAGATTTCAGGATTTCGCACAAGAGACTTATATCCCATATATTCGTGTAAGGTGTCACAAACGTGTAATAAGTGACGGTTGTCAACGCGCGTTTCTGGCGAAAGATGCTCATCTCTGCGATTACGGAACCATCACCAATCGAGCCTCGGCGTTACTGACAATCGCCTGCTCGTTCCACAGCATCGGGTAATACTGGATGTTGCGCCACAGGTCAGCCATGTCAATGTAATGCGGGTTGTAGGCATGTCCGGATTCGCCAGTCGGGTGCACAGTGAGCGAGTTGCGTAGGTCGCCCAGGTCCACGATCATGCGCATGGACGGGATGGAGGTGACTTCGAAGCCTCCCGTCGCGCTCCACCCGGTGGCGTTGACAATGGAAGCGCTGCCCGCCGTTCGGAATGGGCCGCGGTTGAACAGGTTCTCGATGAGGGCAATGCCGGATTCACCCAACGTCTGGTTCCGGAAAGTGGATGTATGCAGGTCGCCCCAGCGCCATTTGGCCGGGTCCTTGCCAAGAGCTTCTTGCACATCGGCGACTGCCTGGGTGAAGGACTGCTTAAGGATATCATCACGCGTCTCGACTTTGTCAGCGGTCAACTTCGAGTCCCACCAGTGGCTGTCAGGTTGGCCGGCCACATTGCGCACCACCTCGAACCAGCGACTGGAGCCGCCCGGCTGGCGGTCTTCGGGCAACTCATCGCCAAAGGTGTTGGCCAGGAATCGGCGCCAGAAGGCAGCATAAAGCGCAGCAGGCGCTGAGTCCATGTTGTCCTGATAATCCCAACCAT
>Ga0315293_10000427_pt1 | contig 38922 bp, 47 predicted proteins | sample YL17G13_20_MG_FD_203071 | JGI IMG/M metagenome (GOLD analysis project Ga0315293, IMG submission 203071) | Sediment microbial communities from Yellowstone Lake, YNP, Wyoming, USA - YL17G13_20 | ecosystem: Environmental > Aquatic > Freshwater > Lake > Sediment | place: USA: Wyoming | collected... | reverse complement strand
GGGCCGATGAACTGGGAATCACGGTTGCTAAGGTGTTCGACGCTGATAAGAGCATAAAAACAATGGCGAAGAGCATCTTGGCTGCTTACGCTGCGCGAGGCGCGGCGCTTACGGTCGAGGAAGCGGGAATCCTGGCCAAGGCGGCAATGGGTCTGTAAGGCACAAAACGGCCTGGAATCTGGAGACTCCAGGCCGTTTGTGTTTTCGCTTGACTTCTGCTGCGCAGTATGATATGATGGTGGCATGAAGCAAGCTTTCGCAGTGTTTCGCGCCGCCGTCTGCATCAGACGCGCATATCGCAAGGCGGGAAAACGTATATCCTGCCGTGAAGCCTGGGCAATGGCTCGGATTGCATTGAATTTGTAACTACGATGGCGCTAGGCGTGAGGAACCTAGCGCCATTCCTATTTGTGCCGGCTCGTGATATATTAGATATTACTGTTCGCCTAACGAACAATTGAACATCAGATATTAGATATCACGGCGGGATTGAAATAAGAAAGCGGCTCCGGTACTCAGCCGGAAACGCTTGGTTTGTGGTTAGCCTAATTGTGCGAAGTCATTCTCCATCTGATGCATCTGTGTGCAGAGGTACGTTATCACTGCTTGCACCTTAGTGCGTCCCTCGGACAGCTCCCAGGGGAAGTCGTAAACCCAGGGAAATTGTTTTTCGCAGATGGTGGCTGCTGCGCACAACGCATCGTAGCGTTGTGAGTCAAAGCTCATGTTATCCTTCCTCAACATCATACTAACATACTTCGCCTAGAATGTCAAGCTAATTCTGCGCGCAGCGTCATACCCACACCAGCCCTACCCACGGGTATAGTCCGTCCGGTAGGGTCCCATCTAGCGTGAAGGCGGAGGATATCCCACGCACGCGCAACTTACCTCCGGTAAACACGAAGTTTGGTTCCATAATAACTTGGTCCCATCTTGCTTCGCAACTCTGGTCCCATATTCGGTTTCACGGAGTTACCAACGAAATGAAGTAGAATCGCTCGTCGAATGAACGACTATCGCATTGATTCAATTAAACCGCGAAGCGGGTTGACATCCAATAAACTGATATGTTATGCTTATGAGCGAAGCCGGTGGTGTATCTGATTCGAGGCTTGATACGTTTCGTGAGGTGAACAATGAAGCGACGTTATTTTCTCGCAAGTCTTCCTTTTATTCCTTCAGTAGTACGCACTCTTTGCCGTATACCGTACATAAGAAGCATCCCTGACATTATGAACGTGCGTATGTTATTCGAGCGAGATAACGCACTGTACCAAGCCATTAACCGGGGCGGTGTAGTCGTGTCAACACGTGCAATGCGTATTCCGCTTATACTGCGTCACGGGGAACAATGGAAATAACTGAACAAGAAGCATACCGCCGATTGAAGTCACCACGCAACGTGGTGAATGTGCTTGGTTCCGTCCTTCAAATCGAGCGGCATCGGATTCGCGGACCGGAAATCCCCTCCTTCATCAAGAAAACCATTGCAATCTTAGGTCGTTCTGGTGAAGTTCAAACCGAAGTCGCACGGCAATTCAACGTTTCCCCTGCGGAGGTATCTTACTGCGAAAGGGGGAAAATCTCCGAACATAAGGACGACCCAGAGTTGAAGGCTCATATTGAGGACAAACTCGGGCCGGTGCAGGATAAGGCTGTGGAACGTCTTATGTCGTCACTCGGATTGATGGATGACGGTAAATTGGAAAAATCCAACGCAAAGGATTTGAGCACAATCGCTGCGAATATGAGTCGTGTCGTAGCTAACACAGTTCCACGCAACGGTAATAACGGCGACAATCACGGAATTCAAATTGTAGTGTACGCTCCACAGCAACACAAAGAAGAGGATTACCGCGTAATCAATTTGAGGCCGGAAACGAAATGAAGCTTCAATCCAACTCGTTCAAATCGTGGGTGGAGGAAACAAGATGCGGCGAGTGAAGTACCAACGAACCGGTGATTACAGTAAGTACAGTCGCTACGGCAAGTATATGCTGTGGAATCCTTTCATGATGGCCAACCGTTTGTGCATGGAGAGGCTGCGCACTTGGGTATTACACCTATTCGAACGTGACAGCTCGTTCTTCACACACTTGACGAGTCGAAGGACAACGAAGCCATGCAGTGGATTGACTACAATCGAGTGCTGTTAGCACTAGTAATTTGGCGCGAAGCGCGTGGCGAAGGCTTGGAAGGGATGCGGGCTTGTGCCCACGTCATTGCGAATCGAGTTCGTGAATGGCATAAGGATTACTCGAAGATCATTACAGACAGGAATCAATTTACTTCAATCTCCGTTCCGTCCGACGCGCAGACCATATTGTGGCCTGTACGTCCGAACTCCATGTTCGAGGCGGCGATGGACATTGCTTCGAAGGTGTACGACGAGACGGACATGGACATTACGCAAGGCGCGTTATATTACGCAAATTTGAAGGTCGCAAATTCGCCGTGGTTTCAGGAAAACATAGTAGGCAAACCCGAACTGCATCCAGTCACAGTAGTGATCGGTGCTCATACATTCTTCAAGTGAGGTGAATCGTGAAGTCAAAAACGCACGTCATCGTTCAGCTCTTGTTGACGTTGGTACAACTGGGGAACGCGTTCAGCGAGAGCGCGGGGAAGTACAAGTTTGCGGTTCTCGCCGGAGTTTCGATCTTGCAAGCCGTGGTCGGCGTTCTCAATCACTACTTCAACCCTGACGGCACTGCAGCCGAAGTGTCTTGGGTGAAGTAACGTGGCGTTCGACATCAAAGTGCCCGACATGATCTCGGGTTGGCGTCAGGTATCTGCGCTGAAGAACTTCAGTGCTGTGCTACTCGATGTGTTCATGGCTACGTTTGCCACGTTCGGCGCTCAATGGGGACCGGCCACGTTGACGTGGTTTTACCAACTCGGTCATATGACCCCTGGTTGGAGGATAGTCACTTCGATGTTCCTGGGCTTCATGCTGGCTACACCTATAGCGGCTGGTGTCATGTGGAAGCAATGGACGGCGAATAGGAACCAACTCGATAAGGACTTGAAAGCTGCTTGTGCAGTGTTAGGAGGTTCAAGTGGCTAACGCGTTGTGCGCCAGGGCAAGTGCGGTTGGGATGGGTACGATGAATTTCGCTCAATCCAAGGATACCGCCAAGCCGCGCTTGAAGTTGCGTCGTAAGGGCGAAGCTCGGAGGAAGTAAATGCCAGCACTTAGCATCAAACAACGTCGTGTAATGGCAATTGCTGAGCACGAACCGAGCAAGGTATTCGCCCGGAATCGTGGCTTGACTAAGATGTCGAAGTCGCAACTGCATGATTTCGCTTCCACGTCGGAGCGCGATTTGCCGATGCGTAAGGGATTTCAACGTGCGCTGAGGAAACAACGTCGTGCCAAATGACGTTAATGGTTATGGTCTTACACACCTTGAGCCACGAGTTCATCATGGTTTGAGGTTGTGCACTCGGCTTACCCTGGTGTTAGCCGATGCACGTTTCTGGTGGCACAACTGGTGGCGCTTCCTATTCAAGCACGTGGAGTGGCGATGAATGAAGTCCTAACATGGAAGCCGCACCCGAGGCAAGAGGAATTCCTCGCCATTCCTGACACTGTTTTCGAGGGATTCTACGGGGGCGCTGCTGGCGGTGGGAAATCCGAACTACTCCTATGGCTTCCGATAGTACGTGGTTTCCATCAAGCGCCTCGTTTTAAGGGTTTACTCCTTCGTCGTACGTTCCCCGAGCTTGAAAACTCATTAATCCTCCGCAGTACAGAATTCTATCATAAGACTGGAGCCACTTACAATACACAGAAACGTCGTTGGACGTGGCCAAGTGGAGCGATTCTTCAATTCGGCTATATGGATCGTGATTCCGACGCGAGGAACTATGATACAACGGAGTTCAATTACATCGGATTCGATGAGTTGACTTCATTCAGTGAATTTCAATATCGTTATGTAACATTTAGTCGTTGTCGTTCCGCGAGTAACCTTCCCGCATTTGTACGTTCAGCATCAAACCCAGGTAACATTGGACATGGTTGGGTACGAAAGCGGTTCGTTGAACCTGCACCGCCTAAAACAATCATGGTCGAAATGATGCCTGGAAGTGATGGGTCTCGACCAATCAAGCGCATCTTCATTCCGGCCAAATTAACCGATAATCCGACATTGCTTCGTGAAGACCCGACATACATCAATCGTCTGATGATGTTGCCGGAGGCTGAACGACGCGCTAAACTCGATGGCGATTGGTACACGTTCAGTGGTCAGTCCTTCGAGGATTTCCGAGTTGAGCCGCTCCCAAGCGAACCTGCGTGCGCGAGGCACGTCATTCCACCGTTTGAGATACCGAAATGGTGGCCTTCAATCCTAGCAATTGACTGGGGTTTCGCTGCTATGACGTATGCCGGTTGGGCGGCTATCTCACCTGACCGACGAGTATATGCCTATCGTGAATACGTGGCAACCAGGACGAAGATTTCAACCTGGGCAAGTGATGTCGCTCGCTTATCTCAGGATGATTACATCGTTGACGTCGTTCTCGACCCATCAGCGTGGGCTGATCGCGGGACGGACCAAACAGTAATGGAGCAATTCTGTACGTACTCTCACTTGAACCCACGCAAGGCTGATAACGACCGTATAGGTGGAAAGGCGTTGATACGTGAGTTTTTACGTTGGAAGCCCAAACCACCTAGGTTCACGCCGGCTGAAGGTTATAGTGAGGATATAGCACAACGCATCCTACGCACATCAGGACCAGAGCGTTACGCTGAGTATCGTGAGTTATTCGCTCCCGAGGCAATCGAGGTGAACTTACCACGATTGCAGATTTTCGACTGTTGCCCAGAACTAATCAAGACGATCCCACTATGTATTGATGATGAACGCCGCCCAGAGGACGTGGCAACGTTCAACGGTGATGATCCATACGACTACCTACGTTATCTGCTCAAGGGTGTGGATTACTTCACTTCCAGGTCGTCCAAGACTGCTGAGACTCTTGAGCGACGCGACCGAATCAATCGTGAATTCACGTCAACGGGGGACACAACGGCATTCTACCGTAAGATGGAAGCGTTGGAGCGCAAGGGACGAGCACCGGTGAGTCTACCGTTATTTCATCATCGACGTCGGAGTAGTTATGTGGCCTTTTGATAAGCACGATCAACTCATCGCAATACTAGAACGCGAACTTGACGCTACGCGTCGCGTGAACGAATCGTTGATGAAGGTGATCAACGAGTTGATGGTAACTCAACGTGCGTTGCAAGACTCGTTGACACGAGCGCAGGATGAGGCCATACCACCGCCTACAGCGCGGCAACAAATTCCGCGCCGCGTTCAGTTTCCAAGGTTGAAGCAACAATTGGAACGTGAAGCATCGAACAAGTTCTTCAAGTCGGAACTAGACAAGGCAGAACATGCCAGTGATCAAGCCAGCAGACCTGAGTGAAGGGCTGAAGAAGGCAATACTTGACCTTCGACTTCATGCTAAGGAAGAGGACTCATACTTCCGTTGGCAACAGTTGAAGTGTTTCAAACGCAACAATCAGTTCTGGCACGGCGTACAAAGTGTGTTCTGGGCTGAGGACGCACAGGATTGGCGCGTTCCGACTCACGATGTACTTCGTGATTCTTCAACCCGTGAGGACGTCAAGTTCGTCTACGACTTCGTAACCAACGTCTACAAGGCACATGGCGAAGCACTCATCTCCGCGTTGTCGTCCGAGGTTCCTGGCACTCGTTTCGCCCCGCATGACGCGGATAATCCAATTGACATCCGAGCTAAGTCTGCTGCTGATGATGCAGTCGAACATATCCAGCGTTACAACAAGGCGAAGCTATTACTCATCCACGCACTATTCCTCCTGTGCAATGAAGGGTTTCTTGCTGGTTATATTCGGGATTATAAGAATAAAGTGTTCGGCACAGTAATGGTTCCACGTTACGGGCGTAGGAAGAATGTAACACCTGCTCATTATGTATGTCCGCAATGTGGCGCGGAACAACCGATGAATGTTCAGCAAGCGAACATTCAATGCCCACAATGTGGGGTGCCCTTGCAAGAGGTGCCCGAATTTGAGGAGGAAGTTCCTGTACTTCTCAGTGAGGATTCAGTCGAGAAATCACGTCCAGTAATTGACGTGTTCGGCCCGTTGGATGTTAAGGTTCCAAGTTACGCTAAGAGTCAACAAGGTATAGGATACCTTATTCATTTCGTCGATCTGCACTACGCGGAAGCGCGTGCGTTGTTCACCGATTTAGCTGATAAAATTGGTCCGGGTGGGCCGGACGATTTCGAGCGTGTCATGCGTTCGACATCAGTTATGGCCCCTCGACCGTTCCACGCACCACCTCATCAGGATTTAACAACGCTTGAAAAGTGTTGGTTTCGTCCTGCGATGTACAACATTATCTCAGCGGATCAAAATGATCCCGTGTTGAAGGAAATGAGGACGAAGTTCCCTGACGGATTATACGCCGCAATCATATCGGACGAAATCGCGGAAGTGGCGAATGAAAATCTGGACTCATGTTGGCGCATTGGTAAGGGTGGACCGTCGAAGGGTGTTCATGCTGACCCGTTACTCGGTTCAATGGTCCAAGAGCAGGAGATACGCAACGCGTTGATGAATCTGTTGATTCAATCCGTTGAATACGGAATCCCTTCAACGTTCGCTGACCCTGAAGTTCTTGACTTCGACACATTCAGTAAGCAGGAAGCCGAACCAGGCTTCATCTACCCAACAAAAACGACACGACCGGGACAACGAATTGAGGAAGCATTCTTCACACTTCGCTCGGCCACATTCCCGAAGGAAGCAGTTGATTTAATCGGCATCGTCGATCGTGACAGTCAATTCGTGGTTGGGGATACGCCGAGCATATACGGCGGAGCGGCGGAGGGTTCCAAAACGTTAGGTGAGTATTCATTATCTCGCTCCTACGCCCTTCAACGTTTAGCAATCATATACGATTACGTTCGTATTTGGTGGGGCGAATTGATGTACCTCGCTGTTCAGCATTACAAGGATAACATGCTGGAGGATGAGTCATTTTCCAAGCCCATTGGTTCCGACGCGTTTCGGAAGGTCACGGTCAAGGTTGAAGATTTGAAGGGTGCGTTTGAACTCCTCGAACCTGAAACTGAAACTGCAATTCCAGTATCAATTGCTCAGCAACGTGGTATTCTATTGGACCTGTTCAAAATGAACTCACCTGAAATCAATTCGGTCATTGCGAGTCCGCTCAATGCGGCTAAGGCTTCGTCGATAGTTGGTCTGACCGGATTCAAGATTCCAGGCGAAGATCAACGAGTCAAGCAGTTGCGTGAGTTGATGGTTCTGATAGCTGGACAACCTCAACCTGGAATGATGGAGGGTCAATTCACTAGCAGCGTACCGATTGAGGAGATTGATGATAATGAGGTACACATGGAAGTTGTGCAAAGTTTCCTCATCGGAGATTTAGGTGCTAAATTGAAAGATAATAACCCAACGGCCTATGCAAATTGTATATTGCATTTCGCAGAACACAAGCAAGCAGTTACGGTGGAAATGATGCAAGCTATTCCACCGGCCCCTGCACCTACACCTGGAGGAGAAGCAAATGCCAGTTGAAGCACTTATGACGGGTTATCCCGTCGTTTCATTGAACGCAGCGGCTACCGCTGTAGTCGGAACATATTTCGCTGTCCCGCCTGACATCAAGGACTTCGCCTGGAGTGCTATCCTGGCGGATACTAGCGTCACCGCTCTCCAGGTCGACATTGAGGGAAACAATGTCGATCCTGCTATCGCTGGTGATTGGTTCTCACTTGCTTCCACCAGTGTTGTTGGAAACGCGTCAGGGAAAATCTCACAACAGTACGTTCGCTGGATCAGGGCCAACCTCGTGATACTGACCGGAACGGGAACTGTCACCGTGACCATCATCGGAGTGAAAAATGCGTAAACTCGTGTTCGCGTTACTCGTACTCGCCTTGCCGTGCTACGCGCAGACGTGCCGGACGACTACAATTGCCAAGGTCAGTCGAGTCGTTCTCCTGGCCGACACGACCAAGGAATTTGTTGCCGGCAATTTCAGCTATTACACCACAGGCACGCCGACTGGTGTAACTATTTCGATTGAAGCTGGCAACGAACTTCCTGCAACTCAGACACCGTTCACTAAGGTCACTGCCGTGACGAGTACGACTGGGGTGGACATGGGTTCAGCCTCTGGGGCGTATCGTTACTGGTATGCGAATCTGAGCGTATTGACCGCAGGTACGTCGCCTACTGTTGCGTTGACGTCGTGCTTCAGCATACATGCCTGGTCACGCTTCGCATTTCCTGCAACCGGGGTATCAGGTGGTGTACTGGGTTTTATTTCGCCCACTACACTGGCGAGCAGTGTTCTACTCACTGCTAACACCTTGATAGTGGGCGGCGGTGCAGGAGCGACCCCGACTCCCTTGGCGCTCGGGGCGGCCAACACGGTGGTGGGGATGAATGCGGCCGGCACGGCGAACGAGTACAAGGCGCTGACGGTAGGCACCACGGGCACCGACTTCAACATTGCCCATGCGGCGAATACCGCCACGTTCCACCTACCCGACGCCTCGGCAACGGCGCGCGGCGCGGTTACGACCGGCACTCAAACGCTCACCGGGGTCAAAACATGGCTTGGCGCAACGCCTTTCTGGTTTGACGGCGCCACTGCGGGCACTTTTAAGACGGTCCTCACCATTACCGACCCTACGGTTGACAGGACCTTCACCTTACCAAACGCAGACAGTGTCGCCGTGCAGCCCGATGCCGGAGCCGCAAACAATTTCCTGACGGCCATTTCGACGCTGGGCGTGGTGAGCAAAGCACAGCCCGCGTTTACGGACCTGTCGGGCACGATTTCCACTACGCAACTTGGCACCACGAACACCCCGCAGTTTCTGCGCGTCGGCATCGGGATTCCGGCGCACGCTGTATACCCGGCCATGATACACACCAGCACCACCGGCGGTGGGGCGAACATGACCGTCGTGGATTATGCCATAAGCATGGTGGGTGTGGGCTTTGTGAATGATGCAGCGTCCGATTATGTGGACGCCGTGGTTCAGGGGCGCACGCTAGACTTCTTTGCTGGAGCAGCCGCCACGCCGAACCGTTCCGCGTTGTTCATCGACACGACCGGCTATGCGGGTCTTGGGACGAGCGCGCGGGCTGGCAGCGCCATTCCAGGCCAGAAAGTCGATGTATGGGGCGGCAACATCGAAGTTGCCGATCCGTCTGTGCTTGGCACGGAATCCTTTACGGCTCCGGCAGACTTCTCCAACGTTGCGTGGACTGTCAATTCTGAGTTTGCAGTGGTGGGGACATTTGCCCGTTATACCTACGCCGCAACGGGGGCTGGAAACCTTACCCAGGCGGTTCCCGCAGTGGCTATGGTTGCCAATCGTGGGTATCAACTTACCTACGTAATTTCCGCCGCCCCCACCCAGGTTGGCGGCATAATGACGGTCACAACCGCTTGTGCCGCTGCGGTTGCGTACCTCCCACTTGGGGCGGGTAGCCACACGATCACTTTCAAGTCTAAGACTACCCCACTTCCGTGCGTGATCGCGGTAGCGAGTGTTTCCAGTGGCTCGTTCACTATTGAATCCGCCAGTCTGAAGGAAGTCCAGGGCGGGAACCTGATTCTGGCTGGCCTGATTACCGGTGGGGGAACGACTGGCATCAGGGTGCTGTCTTCGGGCGCCGTTCAACTGACTGGACCAGCATTGGGTACCACCTACGGCGGTCTCGGTGCAAGTTTGGCGGCGGCAGGCGCAGGCACTTATCCAAAGTCGAATGGTGCGACGCCGGCGGTATACGCGGCTTCGACACTTGCGGCTTCTGGCGTGGGCACGCCGACAGCCTGTACCAATCAATTTGTCACTGGCTTTACTTTGGCTGGTGATAGTGCGCCAACGAGCACCTGCACGTCAATCGTTGCAGGGGACCTTGGGACAACGCTCACACCGCAATTTGCTCGTCTTGGTGGTGGACAGGCAGCGGACGCAACCGCGCCTTTTGCCGGCACCATTGATTCAGCAACAACGAACACCATCCTTGACGTTCTGAAATTGACTCGAAGCACCACCGGCACCGCCGGTAACGGCATTGGCACCGCCCTTGTTCTGTACGCCGAAGACGCCAGCGGGAATATCGAGGAGGCGGGGAGGTTTCAGGCCAGTTTCCCGAATGCTACGCACGCTACGCAGACCGGCCGCGTGGATATTACCGTGATGGGTGTGCCGGGCGGTTCTCTGGCCGCGGCGGGGTCTACGGCCTGGGGTGTCAACGCAGGCGTCTCTAACAGCGGAGCCAACCAAACAGCCACGGGCAACGCCGCAGGCCAGTCCAACACCGGAGCCGACCAAACAGCTACGGGCAACGCCGCAGGCTACGGCAACACCGGAGCCAACCAGACAGCTACGGGCAACGCCGCAGGCCAGTCCAACACCGGAGCCAACCAGATGGCCATAGGCGCCTACGCAGGCGCCTCCAACACTGGAGCCAACCAGGTAGCCATGGGATACAGCGCAGGCAACTCCAACACCGGAGCCAACCAGATGGTCATAGGCGTCTACGCAGGCCAGTACAACACCGGAGCCTACCAGACGGCCATGGGATACAGCGGAGGCCGAAGCAACAACTGGCCTAATACTGTTAGGATTGGCTACCAAAGTTCCATCTATTTTCCCGACGACGCAGGAAGCCTCAAGAACATCACCGAAGCCAGCATCACAGCGGCAAATACAATTACTTATGTCGCACACGGTTTCGGCACTCCGGGCGGCAAAGTGAACGTGCGGTACTTATTGACTGGCGGTACACCGCCTGTGGGCTTGGTCCACAATACGATTTATCAGTTCACCGTCACCTCGGCAGACGTACTTACGCTAAGCGGAATCGCGTTCCCCGCTGCGGCGTTTACGGGCACACTGAACAATTCCACGGACACCAGCAACTCTATTGCCATCGGCGTAGATGCGAACCCTACAAAGGCTAATCAGGCGGTCTTGGGACCGAGTACTATTACCGAGACCCTGTTGCGCGGCCACGTTATAACGACCCAAGCGGCGGTGCCCACGCTATCAGCCTGCGGCACTGGCACTCCCGCGATGGAAGCGGGATCGACCGACCACCGAGGATTCTTCACCACCGGCGGCGGTGCACTGACATCCTGCACGATGACATTCAACATTGCGTATGCCGTGCGGCCCAGTTGCGCGGTGTATGGAGACAATGCGGTTGCTGTCGCGGGGTTGAACTGGACCACGGCTGTTGGTACGCTGATTGTGCAGGCAACGACCATGACTGCACAGACGTTTGGTTACATCTGCCAATAGGGGGTAACATGAAGCGCCTTTTGATCGTTCTTGTTCTGTCTCTTGCGATGGCGTCCGTGATCTTCGCACAACACGCCGATACGGTGGCATTGGGGGCTTTGTCCGATGTGACCCTTACCGTTTCGCAACTGGACGCGGTAAACAGGCTAGCCCAGACCCGTCTCTCGGCGACTGCCGGATTGCAATCGCAGATGGCTGCCGCAGTTAATGAACTTGATGTTCTACTGGACGCCACAAGCCCCGATCTGTCCCGGATCGGCACACTGTCTCGTCAAGTCCGAAGGCTGGCGGCTGAGGACAAACAGATTCGGGTACAGTTCCGGCGCGACGTGTGGCAACTGCTAACTCCAGCGCAGCGGGACGTACTACTGGTGCGATTGGGATTTTAGACGAGACCACGGCGCAGGTTGTCGCGATTGAGAACATATGAGTACCAGTTAGGAGTGAAGTAATGCCATCTTCGAACAACGTTATTCAGCTTGCAATTCAGCTCATAGTCCTGATCGCTCTGGGTTTCGCGGCGTACAGCAAGATAGTGAGTCGACTCTCCGTGCTCGAAACGAAGGTGGACTTACTGTGGGGTCGTGCAGTAGGTTGCAAGCAAATGGAGGAGGAGTGACATGGGTAGCACAGCGGCAATAGCACCAGTCAGAACGCCTAATGCGGTGTCAGGTGACATAGCAGAAGACGTCGCATTGTTAGAAACGGAAGTGACTCCAGTAGTGGAGAAGAAGGTCGAACCTCCTTCGAAGGAAGTTCCTCCCAAGAAGGAAGGTGAGGAAGGGGAGGAGAAGGAAGTAGTCGAAGAGGTAGTTGAAGCTCATCCTGACGACGCTCCACTACTCAATCGTCCGTCAATCAGGGAAGTTCAAGAGAAGTATCCGAAGTTCTTCAAGGATTTCCCGGACGTCCGTCATATGTTCGGACGTGAGGCGGCCTATACGGAGGTATTCCCAACAGTTGAGGACGCTCGTGTAGCTGGTGAGACGCTGAAGGATTTTACCCACCTCGAAACGCTGGTAACCTCCGGGAAACCGGAAGACCTGGGTCAATTCCTGGCAGCGGTGAAGGAAGGTGGTGAGGCTTCACTCGGCTTGTTAGCGGCTAATTTCCTCCCTACATTGCATAAGGCCGACGCCAACTTGTACTACGAAGCGACCACTCCTGTCGTGGAAGGTTTGCTCCGCACCGTACACTTGGAAGCGCAGCGTAGTGGCAACAAGAACTTGGAGAACGCCGCGCTTCATATCGCACAGTACATTTTCGGTGACGCCGAGGTAGCGACGGGAGCTAAAACTACGATCAAGAAGCGTGAAGCCCCACCGGCGGAGTCAACCGTGACGACGGAAACCGCTGTGCTCAACGAGCGCTTCAACACGTTACTCGAAGATGTCATCGGCGATGGCACCGAGAAGTTACGCGGTTTGATTCTGGATGGACTCGACCCTGACAATGCGTATGGAGAGGATTTACGCGAGATGATGGTCGAACGCATCTTGAAACAGGTTCAAACCGCGTTGCATGACGACCCCAGTCATACAGCGCTTATGGATTCTATCTGGGCCAAAACAAAGCAGGATGGATTCAACCGCAGATGGAAAGCCAGCTTGGTCTCCGCGTACCTGGCACGTGCCAAAGCGGTGATGCCTGCCGTTCGCACCAAGGTGAGATCGGGTGTTATGGGTGGTAAGGAGAGTACTCGTAAACCCGGTCCAGGCAAAACCGATCCGGTTGAGGGTGCAGCCTCCACAGGACGTGGGGAGCGCATTACTCGTCCGGTCGATGCCAACAAAGTGGACTGGTCCAAGACATCGGACCTGGACATGCTTGAAGGCAGAGTGACGCTTAAAAAGGAGTAACCACATGGCAGCCCAAGCTGAAGCGCAGGTACTCGGTCTGGAATTGGAACGAGTCCTGCCAACTGTGCCCACGCTATTCGACCGTGAAGGCACGTTTTACCGTGAAGTGGAGCGGAGACCAGTTGAGATCGTGTCGAAACGGGACATGCGTATCCCGCTGGAACTCCGTCCAGGAGGCAATTTCGGTCACTTCGACCCCGATGGTGGCGACCTGGGGCGTGGTACCGGCCCGGTCTTCGACAAGGCCACGATCACGCCGGCCTTCCTCAAGATTGGTTTCGAGTTCACCACGCTCGCACACTGGGTCACCGACGACCGTCGGAAAGCAGTCCTCAACAACTTCCGCAACCTGCTCGCCAAGGGCATGGCGGAATTTCGCCGTCACTGCGATTCACTTTGCATGACGGCCGGTAACGGTGTCCTCGGCACGATCACCACAGTCGCCGCTGCGACCAACGACACATACACGTTAACGACTGACGGCTTCGGAACCCGTTTGCTCCGTTTCGGTCAGTACATCAACGTGTACAATGCCGCTCTTACCACTAACCGGACAACCGGCGCGGAACGACCGATTCTGGTCTACGACCACGCCAACAAAACGATTCAAGTGCTTGCTGTGGCTGGGGCGGCTCCAACTGACAAGATCGTCGTTTCGGGTCTGGACGGTACAGCGCCCGCTTCGATCAAGGGCGTCCCGTACCACAACAGCAACGCATCAACTGGATACTGGCTAGGTTTCCCCCGCGCCACGACCCCAGAAATCCGTGCCAATGCTGTAAACGCCGGCGGTTCAGCCCTGACTCTTCCATTGCCTCGCCTCGCCATCAACAAGATCGGTGACCGCGTCGGCTTGGAGAACACAAGCAAAGTCCAAGCGTGGTGCCACCCGTGTCAAGAGCAAGCCTATGAGCAGTTGGGCATGTTGGTCACCCAGATCAACACCACGGGTGGGAACAAAGGACTCGACCTGTACTTCGGTGGGCCAAAACAGATCGCGGGTGCTCCGCTGAAGAAGTCCTTCTCCTGGGACAAGACGCGCATCGACTTCATCGACCTCAATGTCTGGGGTCGTGCGGTCATGCACGAAGCTTCGTTCTACACTGCACCGGAGGACGGCAAGCGAATCTTCGAGATTCGTGGTGCTTCTGGTGGTGTCGCATGTAGCAACATATTCTACTATGTTGCTGCGTTCGACATCTTCATGAACAACCCGGCGGCCGGTTCGTACATCTACGGACTTGCTGTGCCGTCTGGGTACTAAGTCCGTTGAGCTACTGATGCCGCAAGTAGCTTGACGTGAAGGGGGGAGGGAGACTCGCCGCTCCCTCCCCACGAATACTATGAGTGTGCCTGCACCAACTGGTAAGGCCGCTGTGAACAAGGCGCTGGAGCGTCTCGGTTCAAACCCATCCAGACGCCCCTTATTCCGCGTCGTTTGGAGTGATGATGAGACCGAGATACGACGTGGTACGTTCGAAGAGCATTACGGTAAGGTATATGTCCGCACAGTACAAGGCGTGAAGGAGGTTCCAAAGTACCCTTACGTTAAATCGCGTTGGGTATTGGAACGTTGGTTCCCTACGAGTGCAGTGGTTTTACAAGAGCTGCCAGATTCACATGGTGGGGTATACGAACCGATCTTCGTACTGAAAGGGCCGGAAGGTCAGTTCCTTCCACTGAATGAAGAAGTAGTAACGATTGTAGCGCAATTATCACTGTATCCTGACCCGATGAGTAAGATTAAACAGCGCTCGGAGGATACGTTGAGGGTACAGGAAGAGCGTGAAGTCAAGGAAATCCGGGACTCATTCGACGACGTGTCTCCACTAGTGAGTAAGATGCACAGTACTGGTGGTGGCCGCGAAGCGATAGTAGTCCCGGAAATCAAACAAGGAGCGGCAAATGGCAGAACTTGACCCTAGAACAGCTAGTACGGTAATCTCGTTCGTTCCGTTCGAGATTTTCGAGGAAAAACCTGGAATCTATCCTGGCACGTTTCGCGTACCGGCGTCGGACGGCAAGACTCCGCAGTTACTGGTAGTTGGTGAGTCCGTAACTTATGTGTACGTCCCGGGGAGCGAACCACCTCGAAGTTTAGAGGTGAAAACACCTTCATACGAGATAGCGCGGTCAATCGTCCAGGATTACCACGACGCACAACTCGGCGTGAACCTAGAGCGCGGCCCTGCGCTGTTTTGGACGTTTGGGGTGTTAACTCCTAGGGAGGTACCACTCAAGTTAGCCACGGAGACGAAGGTTGCACTTCAACGTCAGCAGGGTTGGCTGCAACAACTCGTCATGCTTGCGGACGATGATTGGGAGAAGATTCGTCAGCATCTGGCCATCACTGACATGCAACGGTTCGCTGCTCGTGCACTCGGCCTGGAGCGTCCGTGGCTGATCCCACCGCGACCTGCTGAGGTGAAGGCATGTCCAGCTTGCGGCACGTCGGTCATACCGGATGCGGTCATTTGCGCGACTTGCAAGTGCGTAGTTGACTCCGAGAAGTACAAGGCGTTATCGTTCGTTAAGTGAACAATCATGGCGTTAGCAAGTGTCGCAATCGCGGAAGCTCAGTCGTTACTAAGTGACGCAGCAGCATTGCTCGCTGGACCGTCACTATGGTCGGAGGATGTTTTAACTCCGTTCTTGCAACAGGCCCACCGCGAACTGCAGGATGCGTTGTGGGCCGCGGGTAAGACGGAGCAGTTCCGTAAGACTTCAGGGGCTATTGCCGTGACACTCGGTGCTCTCGACCTCGGTGCGGGCCAACCTACGGATTTGCTCGCACCGATTGCATTATCCGAGAAGGTGTCAGCAGGAGCGATAACGACTTACGTTCCTATGACTGAAGTCTTCGACGTTCCAATCGAAGCACAAGCTGTAGCACTTCGGTATTGGGCGTGGAAGGGTGGACTAATCCTATTCCTCGGTTCGACTGCTGGTCGAGACGTGCAAATTACGTACCGTGCCAAGATCACTGAACCGACTCCAGTATCCGCGACTGGTGTGTTAACGAGTGATAACGTTAACGTCACCACTGGCGACACCGTGACCGCTGGCGGCAAGACGTACACGTTCCGCACAGCGTTGACAAGTCCAGCGGTTCCCAATGAGGTCTTGATCGGCTCCGACGCTGACGACAGCTTGCTAAATCTCAAAAAAGCGGTCAATGCTGAAGCTGGTATCGGGACGAAATTCAGCCTGGGAACCACGAAGAACTTGCAGGTATCCGCTGGTGCTGTTATCACTCATGCCATCACCTTCACAGCAATCGTCGGGGGGACCAGTGGGAATGACGTCGCAACGACTGAGGCTTCGACGCATCTATCTTGGGGGAATACGTTGCTAGTCGGTGGTGTCGGAGCAGGCGTCGCGAGCATTGGAATCATCCAAGGCGAGTTGTTCCTTGGACCGCGAACAGCAGCGCTCGCTGCACGTTCAGTTGGTGGGGACAAGGTCGCGGACGTTTATGATGCGACTGCGGAGAAACGGCTGCAAGCGGTCATTGCAGCACAGAGGTTGTAATGGCGAACGTTGATGTTGCACTCAAGATAGCTCGAACTTACCTTGGCGATGATCGAGGCGTGAAGTTCACTGATGCGACCCTGATGCCGAAACTGCAGCAAGCGCATCGTGAGCTTCAATTGAAGTTGTGGCTCAACGGATTGCCAGTTACTAAGGAGGTCAGCGCGATTTTCACCGTCCTCGCAGGAGCCGTTGACCTCGGTGTTAATCAACCTACGGACCTGATTGAGCCGCAACTGATGAAGGAGAAGGCAGTCGGGGAACCTATATCAAGGTTCATTGACATGACCGAAGTTAATGAACTTCCCGACGTTGACCAGTCTGATTCACTTCGTTATTGGTGCTGGCGTGAGGAAATCATCACGTTACTAGGCGCTACAACCACGCGTGAGGTCCGGTTGGACTATATCAAAGGACTGACAATTCCAGTACTCAAAACCGATCCAATAGGATTCATTCTGGGTGAAGCATTCCTTGGCCCCCGTACTGCTGCGTTAGCTGGTGCGGACTCCAATGAAGACGCGCAGAACCGATTGTCAGAAATAATCGCCGCGAATGTTAGAGGTTCGCAGAGTCTACCGACAAGACGACGGCCGTACCGTCGTTTCCGAACGCGTATAATTTAGGAGGAGAGATGCCCGTTGCAGTAGCAGTTCTCGATCAGTGGTCCGATGGTAAAAGGACGCACGTCATTGGTTCCTTGACACCGAGTGGGTACTATCCAGCCGGTGGTGACATCGTTGACTTCCGTCCCGTTGTGCAGTCAGGCCAAGCACCGATCGTGTTCATCCCAGACCCAGTGAGTGGTGGTTTACTACTCAATGGTGACCAAGGCACATTTGGTGCCAGTCTGCTCAAGTGTCGTACCCCTAACAACGGGGTAGGAGCCGCCGTCAAGGCCGCGACGGCACTCACGGGGAGCACTGGCGCGTTCACGAGTGGCAAGATCGTCACGCTCGGGGCAAAGGTCTACACGTTCAGGACGACGTTGAGCACCACCCCGACGATCCCAAACGAAATCCTGCTCGGTATCAACTACGACGCCAGCTTGCACAACCTGTTCCTGGCCATCACTGGTGGCGCTGGAGCTGGTACGTTGTATAGCACTGGAACAGTCGCGCATACGCTGCTCACGGCGGCCGACGTCTCCAGTCACGTCGTTGTCGTCACGGCCATTTACGGTGGCGTGACCGCGAACGCGCTCGCGACGACCACGGATGAAACCAACCTGGCAGCAACTGGTACCACGATGGGTGGGGGTACAGTCCCAGGTGCCGCAGCCGGTGGAGCAGCGGACCTCGGCAATGCTGACTGGCCGATTCTCACGGCAATTGGGTTCTACGCGATTTTCAACCAACTGTTGTAGGACGCCATGCGCCTTGACGAGGATTACGCGAAGCGCGAAGTGTCGAGCTTCATGGGCCTTTTCGACCGTGCGTCGGAGGACTCTGTACCCCCAGATCATGCGGTGAAATGCCAGAACGTGTTCTTCCAACCGGGCAATGTGAGGACACGTTCTGGTATTCATAAGTCCCACACCGTAGGCTATGGTGGCCCTGTTCTTCGTTGGTTTCCGTCCGGTCTAGGGATGATTTACCTTGACAACGCGGGTAATTTCTATCTCGGCACCACAGCGGCTCCGTTCCTCACGGTGGCTGGCGCAACTGACTTCAGCGCCTTCAACGTCTTCGACCGAGTTTACATCACTCCGCATAACGGAGCCGCTGGCCTTAGCGGTGTGAGCATCTACGTTTTACTCCTTGTTGCCACCGTACCAACTTGCTACCTCGCCGCTGGTCCACCGCTCGCACGTGCCACTGCCATGACGGCAACTGAAGGTGCAGGTGCGGGTAATGTCTCGCTTGGTACGCACAAGTTTGCCGTTTTCGGTGAGACTATCACAGGACATTGGGTGCCGCTTGGCCCATACGTTCCAAATACTGCTGGTGCGTTCACTCCAGCCTCAGTTAATGTCGTTGGTACGAAGGCCACGGTGACGTTGACGACTGACAACACGACGCCAGTCGACGGAAGCGTAGTCCGTGTAGGCGCGATTCCAACGTTTTACACGTTCAGAACCACATTGACTGGCCCACCTATTCCATATGAAGTTCTGGCCATTACCAACGGTGATACATCACTGGATAACCTCATAGCTGCGGTCAACTGTGCACCTGGAGGTTCAGGTACGACTTATTCTGCCGGTACTTACGTCAACCCTGACGTAATAGTTGGTGTACGGGCGGGTCACGTCGTCACGCTGACTGCAATTGAGGCTGGTCCTGACGGTAATGATATACTGACCGACTGCTCCGCAGGGACGCACTTGACGTTCGGTGGTGCGAATCTGTCAGGAGGACAATTTAATAAGGTCACGCTGGCCAACATTCCATTTAGCACCGACCTTCCAGCAAATATAACGAAACGACTATTCGCTGTAACTAAGGCGGATGAGGAGGAATACTTCTTAATTGCTGGCGCGGAGTTAACCAACCCTGCAACGAATACACTTGTAGTTGATTTCCTCGACGAATCACTTGTAAGTTCAGTCGGCTACTTAATGGACCAGTTGTGGACTGTACCATCAGCCGTTGGAATTGGAATGTACAAGGGTAGATCGGTAACATGGGGTGAGTACACCCCAAATAATTCATTGGTCAGGCTGAGCGCCGCGGACGACATCGAATCATTCGATTCCGTTGATGGTCTCATAGTCGTCAATAAGGAAGACGGCGACTCGATGCAGAGCGTCGCTATACTACGCGACGTGTTGTATCTGTTCAAGAATAGTAGGACGTTCGGCACGCAGGATAATGGCGATGTTCCTAGTTCGTGGGGCTACTTTCCTGTTGATGAAGCTAAGGGAACGCACTTACGTGGTGTGTCGCAAATATCGGTCGATGCGACGAGTGCAATTGTTGGGGATCGTCTACTCGTCGCAACGAAGGCTGGGATTTACTCCTTCAACGGTGCGTATGGAGAGTTCCCATTAACGTGGAAGATTTCAGCCGTGTGGGACAGAATAAATTGGGCTGCTTTCCATAAGGTGAACCTTATCGAAGATCACGTTCATAAGATGGTGTTCATCGCATTACCCCTCGACGGTGCGGGCGACGTTTCACACCTACTGGTCGCTGACTACTCTGAGGCTGAAGCCGGCGACTACATGAAGATCAAATGGCAGTATTGGACATTTCCACTGGTCCCAAATTATATTCGTATGGCTTATTTGTCCGATGGGTTGTATGCGTTCAGGTTTAGCAGTTTGTCCGCAACATTTACAGATGGGATTTACACCTGGGAATACAATTCTACTCGTATAGCGGACTTAACAACGTATGGAATCACGTCCTACTACGAATTATCTCAGACGGAGGTTAAGCCGGGTCAGGTTCATATATTTGTTGGGTCACGCTTCCACATGACTGGTGCTGGTTCGCTGGCATTAACTGCACGTGGAATGGAAGGTACGAACGAGGTTAGCATCTTACCATTGACAATTGTATCAGGTCCGGCTAAGGATTCGACACGGCGATTCAATTTCCAGAATGAGAAAATATACCTCAAGTTTGGTGTGACCTTAGTGAATCATTACTTCAACATTTCCCGTGTCGATGTGTTTGGTAAACCACTATGGCCGATGCGCCCCAACCAATAAGCATCGAGCACTTGATCGCGCACTTGCGGTCGGATGATCCACGCTTATACGAGGCCCTGATTATGATAAGTCGGGGTCGTGGTGTCACCATTCCTATCGGTTCCGTGTCCGGCATGGACGAAGTGATCGCTCCGTTAGAATTACCGCTCACGACTAAAGGGGACTTGCTCACTCGTGACGCAAATGGGTTGACCCGCGTTGGGATCAAGGGTACAAGGGAAGGTTACGTACCAACAGTTGACATACGCAGCGAAGCTGGTTGGAGTTGGAAGGCTCCAGTTTCGAGTCCAGTCGGGGCGCTGACTATTGACATCTTGAAGGCTGCGGCCTTGATCGGAGCATGTGATGAATTGAATTTCACCGAGAATGGAAATGTCGCACTTACAATTAGTATAGCCGGTAAACGAGTAACTGTAGGGGTCCAAGCGATCCCGGGGTCTGGTCTGCCACCATACACGCGCCTGTGGGGATGGGACCGAGCGACTACGAATGATTTTACGTTGTTTGCGTCCGGCGGTGCCTTTGTGATTGGTGATGTGGCAGCAGTTAATACCGCGGACTCAGATACCACTGCTTCCACCGGCACCTGCGTGCCGAATTTGACATTCTTCAACCCAGCAGCCAGCGCGGCAGTAGTTCGATTCATGCTGTTGTCGAACGTTTCCTTATCGCCGGCAACAGGGGAGCTTCTTTTAATTGCAATGGACTACGTCTCGCTGACTGCTGCGGCAGTTGCGCAGGGAATTGTAATTGCTCAACCAGGAGCAGAAACAACCGACTTCTATGCGCTTCAGTATTACACCGGAGCCGCGAACCTATACAAGTTCGTTGCCAATGTTTCGTTTGCGCAGCAATCTGGCTGGGGGACAACTTCAGGGCATATGAATCCGTATTGGAAGTCGTTCCGCATTCTGTTCAACTCCAGCGGCGCGACAATTGGCGGCATCCCGGCAGGCGGCATTGAAGTCTACATGGGAACGGCACCGTTCTGGCATAAGACAATGACTGTTGGCAGTGCCACGGTGTTAAGTGGCGCTGTAAGGGTAGGATTCTTCCTCCCTGGGCATTTAACATTGAAAACATACCAGAATCTTTGTTGTCGGATTGATGCTTACTCCGTACCGGCGAACTACAACCAGTTTCTAACATGATAACTGTTCGTCCAATGAACGATAACGATGCTAAACCGTTGCAAGACTTACATGCAGCGAATAGTGAGTTTCCGTTCCCGGATTTGAACAGTCCACTATGTTTAGGAATTGCAGTTGCCGAGATTGATGGTAAGGTTGTTGGGTTTGGTTTCATACGCCTAACTTCGGAGGTGGCATTAATTGTTGACAAATCATTACCTCGTAGTGAGCGTGCAAATGTAATACAAGAATTGTACGAACTTGGTAGGCAGGAAGCACAGGAAGTTGGGCTTGATGAATGGCACGCATTTGTATATCCTGAATTGTATGCTAAGTTTCTCGAGAAACGCTTCGGGTTCGTTCGTTGTCATGGTGTGGCCATGACTGAGGTGTTCAATGGGAAAAAAGGAACGTAAGGCTGCCTCGGACGCTGCTCAGGCACAGATCAAGGCTAATGCTGCCCAACAGCAGCAAATGGCTGCAACCGCTGGTGCCGCTGGAACGCAAGCTACTGAACGTGCTAATGCTATGTATCCTGGCCTAGTCGGTGGTCTCGGGGAGATGGCCAAGACTGGTGGCATGGATGAGGAGCAACTTAACCGTCTTCGTACCACGTTGTCAGAGCAGGCGTCAACTGGTGGATACGGTGGGGAGCAGTTAGCGAATCTCCGCACTCAATTTGGAACGATGGCCGCTGGTGGTGGGTACGACCCGAACGCTGTTAGTGGTATACGGGCCGGTATGGGGCGCACGTTCGGGGCGGCTGAAGCTGGTTACGGTAATTATGCTCGAACCGGCGGATTCACGCCCGGACAATCGCAAGCGTTTATTAGATCGTCCACTGCTGGAACTTCCGGTATTTACGACGCATTGCGAGCCAACCTCGCACGTCGCCAAGCTCAAACAGGTGGGTATGCCCCGGGCTTCACGAGTTCAACCGCAAGGTTAACCCGCGAAGCGGCTGGAAGAACGGCAGAAGCAGATACTGCCGCGAACGTCGCGTTGCAGGGTCAAATTCGCGCTGGACGTGAGGCTGGACTTGGTGGATTGGTAACGACTGGAGCACAACGTGCAGGGCTTGAAACCGGATTGGAGTCCGGTATTGCTGCGGGTCGTCGGGCTGGTGTGACTGGTGCTGCAGGGTTGGAAGGTGAAGTTGCCGCTGGACGACGTGCGACTACGACTGCTCAAGCCGGTTTGGAGACGACCATTGCACAACTTAAGCAAGCCGGTTACGGTCAGATGGCTAACCTGTTCGGTGGTTTGAGTGGACAGGCCGCAACCTCAATGAATCAAATCATCCAGAGTTACCAAACGACTGGTCAGCTGACATCGCAGGACATACAAGCGCTGACTCAGATGGGGATTCAACCTGGTTTGTTCTCGAACATAATGAAGGGAATCTCAACCGGGGTTGGCGCGGTCGTGGGTATTGCGGGTGTTGTTTAAGGGGTGGAACCATGTTCGATCCAGCATTATTCGATCCTGAAGAAGAACGTCGACGTCGTCGCTTCCTAATTCCTGGTGCCGAGGAAGTCGGTGAACAGGAAGTTGACGTTGATGGGGACGCTACGCAAGGCGTTGCAAGCAACCCTCCCAACGACGCGCGCGCAGGCGCGTACTACGTTGGTCCTGCTACACGACGTTACGCAGAGCACCTCGAAGCGATGCCCAAGCAACAACCCCCGGGCAAACTGCGCCGAATCTTGGCCGGACTAGCCGGTGCCTCATCTGGTTACTTCGGAGGTACGGAAGCAGGCGTAACTTCCGCACGTGATGTGTTGAACGAGCCATACAACCGTGCCATGCAGCGTTGGGGAGTCGTAGCCGGTGGGAGGAAGACTGCCGCTGATCTTGAACGTCAGGGAATGACCGCTGAGACCGCCGCGTCGTCACAACGTATGCGGGAGTTACTGGCGTATATACGAGCACTTGAAGCGGGGAAATCAGCGGATGCCGCCGCGGCTGCCGCACAACTTCGTACCTCTCCAGGCGGTCTATACAACGTGAAAAAAGGGGCGATTGAACCGGGGACCGCCCCGCCAGCTCGTATACCTCCACCTATTACTCCGGGCCAGATGATACCTGACCCGACTAGACCTGGCGAGTACAAGCAAATCGGGACTCCTCGTCCATCACCTTATGGACCCGAAGCGAAGACGTTCGGTGAAGGCATGATTAACTATCGCGCATTGCGTGAGAGTGGACTCCTTGCACAACGTGCCGAAGAAGCCCGTATACTCAAGGGAACTCCGGGAGCGCCTCCACCAATGGCTGAAACAGGACAAGAAGCCCACGCCAATCAAGTTCAAGCCGCCCGCGAAATCGTCACGCGTGATGCGAGGTACGCTCCGTTCTTCCAAGAGTCTACTGCCGGGAAGAAGGGACCATTTCCTGGCTCCGGGGTTGGTGAGGTACCAGCGCAAACAGCACGTATCCTAACCCAAGGTGAAGTTCCGCAGGACCGCGCGAGTCAACAATTGTTCCGCGAGTTCCTCAGCAAGATTGAGGCACGTATCTCCGGTATGGGTCGGCGTGCACGTACTGCGCCTCCAGCGAGGGGACGTAACCCGAATGTACAGGAAATAGGAGTGCGTTAATGCCGCAACGCCTTATACGAGTTACCAATCCGACGACACACGAAACGATGGTGACGTCGTGGCCTCACCAAAGTGACCCGACCGACGACGAAATCAACTCGATGCTTGCGGGTCGTCGTTCGGAGAATCTTGGTAAGATTGAAGAGGCCGGGCGCACTAACATCCCTTGGTATCAACGTGCTGCTGCCCAAGTGCCTGAACCGTTGGTACGTGGACTGCAAGCATTTGACTGGCATCCTATCGAAGCATTGAAGGAAGTCGGTGCAGGTGCGAAGCAAGTCGTCACTGGTGTTGGTGAGGAAGAGCAGCCTCGAATTGCGGGTTTCCGCAAAATGGGACGTGGCGCGTTCGGAGTGGTTGCACCACCAATGCTGGCCGCCGGTTCCATTGTTGCTCCGCTTCCCACAGCCGCGGTAGTCGGTACTGGTGTGGCCGCATCATACGCACGACCTCACGTCGAACGTGGGATTGAAGAACTCGGAGCGTATCCTGAGCTTGCTGGTCTTGGTCTGGACGTGGCTGAATTAGCAGCTATGGTCGGAGCTGGTAAGGGTGGAATGCGAGCACGTACCATGATGCGTGGACGCGCCGTGCCACTTCCACCTCCTCCGGTTGCTCCAGCGGCTCCTATCAGTAAACCAGCGGCCGCCGCTCCTCCCGTTGCTCCACCCGATTTACAGGCTGAAATTGCTCGCGTCACGGACGCAATTGCCGAAGCCGCGCAACGAGGTGACCATGCGACAATCCTCGCATTACGCCCGCAGGTTGCAGCATTGATACAGCGTACTAGAGGTACGGCTACGCCTGCACCTACGACTGCAGCAGCACCTACACTACCGGCAGTTCCACCTCCAACTGCACCGTTACAGGACGCCCGCGCTTTCGAGGCAAAGCAATTCACCAAGAACGTTGAAGGGCGACCACCGAACGTTGATGCGCTTGGTGCGCAACAAATCGGACGCAATGTGCGTGAAGCGATTGGTGATGTTCCTCCGCCTGAAGGATTTAGGCTCGACCTTGAGGAGGATTTACCACCAGCGTTTGAACGCAATGTTGAGGAGGCTATGCGAGGAGCGCGTCCAGTCGAAGCAGGAGAACTCGAACTGGAGCCAAGTCCTGAAATAACGCAGTTCGTGTCAGACTTCAAACGTGATTTAAACCGTCGCCTTGCAGGTGCTCAACCTGAACCTCCTACACCTCCACCTACTGAGCCTCCTGCACAAATATCATTTGGTGCACGAGCCGAACCACTTGAGTCGGGAGCACAGCGGTCACCTGTCACGGATGAGATTGTTTCCCTTGAAGAACAGTGGAAGGCTCGGCAGAATGCCCCCGACCCGTTGCCAAGCCTTGAAGATGTATACGCCTACGCTGAGAACGAAGGCATGACTGCAGAGCAGTATCGTGACTTACTCCGTCAAGGACTAGCAACACGGCCTGAACAACCTCCAATTGCGCGACCACGATTTGAGCCAGCGCGTGACGCGGTACTTGGTGAAAACGTTGGACAATTGTTTCCTAAGCCTATTCCCCCAGTGCCTCCTCCAATTCCAACGACACGTCCAATGTTACGCGAAGAAACGGCGGAGTTTGGTGCTGGTCGTGGGACTACCACGGCGGAGGCTCCACGTCCACTTCCATGGCGTGGACGACCACCAATTGGTGGCGGTGGATTTACTGTTAAGGAGTGGAACGCAGCAGTAGCGAAGTTGAGGGGGCCTGGGCTCGAACCGACGGAAACGCCGGTCCTTCCTCCTGGGTCTCCTCAGCAAGTTGAACCCGCACCAATCGAGCAGCGCGTAGCCCCCGAACGCGGCGGGGAGCAAGCACTCATTGATGAGATGCGTTCACGTGGTATTGGGTTCACCGACTTACTAACTGAACTCCGCAACCGCATGCGGAGTCAATCCGACCGTGCGGAAGCGTTCGGTCAAGGGGCAGCGGAACGCTTGCGTAAACCAATGGGACGACAAGCGCTTCCTGCGGTTGAACCATTCGTTCCTCCTACGACGGAAGCACCAACGGAATTACCCCGCGTAGTTTCACCACAGGAAGTACGACTGCAACAGCAGTATGACTCCACACTTGCTAAGATCAAAACTAACCCACTTGACCCAGGCATGTCCACTGCGATTGATACTGCTGTATCCGCAGGTCGTATGACGGGCAAGACACCTGAGGAGGTTGGTGTGGATTTGCTCGCTGCTGGTTTACCTCCCGGCATAATGGTCCCACGTGTACGACGTGGATTTGGGATGGCGGAGCCTGCACCTGAACCGGAACAAATACTACAGGAAAAAACCGGGTTCGGTAAGGAACTACGGAAGCAACGTACTGGAGCGGTTCCTATTCAACCACGCACTCCTGGCGAAATGCGGAGGGCTGCGCGCCCTTTTGACCCGACAAAATCTGAGGAAGGAGGTCCAACAACTCCGGCGGAAGTCGAGTGGGGCGATCATCTGCGCAGGTTATGGCACGATGAGGAAGGTCAGCTTGACCTCAAGGAATTGGCTAAAGGACTTGCTCGCGTCACTAAACAAGCGCGTGAAAGTTTCGTCAACGTTGCTCGTTTGGAGGGGACTAGTGGGCGCGAGCACATGAAGAAGTTTGGTCCCGCCGGAGTACAAGGTGACACGCTAATCAACGATTTCTACATGCTTCGTCACAAGTATCACGGTGAAATGGAACGAAGTTTTTATTGGAAGTGGTTAGTCGATGCCGGCGCTGACAAGGACCAAGCCTTGTGGCAACAAATTGTGGCACGGCTTGGACCAGAAGTTGCTGAGGGCAAGCGATGGACTGTTGAGCCGAACCCGACGGCCGACGCAGTAGCCAGGAAGATACGTGTAATGGATGATGCAATCCATGAGCGAATGCGCGAACGTGGTGTTCGTGGTGTAGGTTCTGAAGAATTAGGTTACGTTGAGGATCACTTCCCACATATGTATCCTGAAGAGATGTGGGGCGACGTTATAAGTCAACTCGCACAACAATTGCACGAGGCAAAACGGTTCCCGAACGTGGCGTCGGCGCAGGAATTTGTAAACAACGTTATTCGTTCGCAAGGCGAACGGATAGCCCCTAACATTCAACTTCCACGTACCACGGAAAATGCAGCGCTTATTCGAACCGATCGTGCTGTATTACCAGAATACTACCTTCAAGTAGCCGACAAACTAGCGGAAGCGGAAGTGCTTGGCCCGAAGGGAAAAGGTTCAGCATTACCAGCGAAGATATTGAACCTTGCGAGTGAAATATACGAGACCACCAAAAGCCGGGCTCAGATGGAACAGTTCCTCGACTTGGCGAAGAAAGCGTTAAACCCTGAACCGTTAAGTCCAATGAAGGCTGAAGTTTGGCAGAAGACTCATAGTGCAATGGTCCTAACCAAAATGGGGCTGTCATTCCTCGCCAACTCACCTCAATTCTTGTATCAGTACGTACTCACTGGTATGAAGCCTATGATTAAATCGGCCTCACGTCTGGTCGGGGAGTACCGTACATCTGGTAAAGATTTCCTTGGTGATGCCGCAGTGACCAGCGACAATTTCTTGCAGTGGTTACGTTATCGTGAAGGCGTCGGACGAACGGCCGGTGGATGGCTTTTACAGCGAGTGACTCCGTTCGCCGCGGAGGAACGCTTGGTAAATCGTCCCTTTTCGTACTCAGGTGGGTTCTGGTTGGAAGAACTGTACAACAAGTTGAAGACTGACCCGCAAAATAAATACGTGAGAAGGCAACTAGACAAGTTTCTCCAAATTGACCCTGATAAATTACTAACCGAAGGGTTGACTGAGGATATGAAGCAGCGCGCTACGTTCTCAATGGCGCAGAAGACTCAATTCGGGTACAACCCGCTTGAAACACCTGGAGGTTGGGGAACGACGTTGACGTCACGTATGCGTCACGAGTTCATGAACTTCGCGTTCAATGCGATGAAGTTCACGAAGGATGCCGTGTACGGTGAACTCAAGCACGGCAACCCAATGCCGCTTATCCGTATGCTCGCCGCCGGACAATTAGCAGGTGAAGTTGTGGCTGATCTAAACGCCGTTATACGAGGCAAGGAACGACCTGATGATATTGTACTACGTATGATCGACAATCAGGTTACATGGGGAGCGTTTGGAATAGCGTCCTCGATTTTTATGTCACTGGGGATAACTGGTGGGTTGACGGCATTGGCCATTGGAGCGGCTCCATCGACTGTCGCCGGTTACATGCAGTCCGCATGGCCCACATCTAGGCCAGGATCACTCATCCGTCGAGCGGTAGGGGATATTCCAATTGTGGGAAAAACAATTGCAGGGTACGCGTTTCCAAGGAAACAGCCTATAGGTCGAGTTCCACCTCCATTCCCACGCCAACAATCACGGCCTCGTGGTGCTCCTAAGCCATTTTGAGCAGTACATCCCGCGTGAGATTAGGGACGAGATGAGCGAAAACGTTGCTCCGTGGCCCGCATAGATACACTGGCTTACCAATCCCTAGAGCGTAACCCAACTCCACCCATAAACCACCAGTAGTCGATGGGATGCTGGTGAAGACGATTACTGCATCTGCCGCGTCGATGTCACTCAGATCCATCTTAGCCCGAGTGGGGTTTGGTGCATTCCCAGTCTGTATGAGCCAATGACTGGTCACTTCGTGCCCCATTGCTTGTAGTAGATGCATGATGGCAAGCAACATCGGCTGTGAGCTGAATGAGCCGGCTAGGTAGAACTTCATTCCTTCCTCCTATACGATTTGCTCCACACCTTCCGTTTGTACTGAGCCACCCATTGCTCTGGGCTTAACTTCGGTTGATGTCGTTTCAACCGATGCCAATTCGTCCAGTTTCGCAGGCGGCAGCACTTCGTGCATAGTCCACTCCTGTTATGCTCCTCGTCGATGAGTCCGTGGCAATTTGAGAAGTTCAAGCACTTCTTCATTAGGCCTTCCAACTTCCTAATAGCCACGACTCATAAGTTGACAGCAAGTCCTTTGGAAGACCGTTTTTCGTCTTCACTTTACCCTGCATTACGACGTTTAAAAAGCGTCCGGGCAAGGCATAATACGTGTAGCCCGACTCTGAGTCAATCCGTAGCTTCAACTTCACCTTGTAAATCACGTTGTAACCTCCTCCTTACACCGAACGAACTCATCAACCGCAGATTGAGTCATTTTGTACATCGTATCACGTCCAACTTTGCTAATCGTGATAGCGTCGGCCTGAACCAACGTCTCGACGATGCGGTCCAATTCATACGCGTCGAACTCACCCCAACCGCGTTGTAGTAACTTCTGCCGTGTCATTTGGTAGTCCTCACGTTTGAGGATCATACCAAGAACCACAGCCGTCTGCTTCGCAATCGGCGTTGTACCTTGACCTAGCACTAACCTTCGCACGTCGTGCAGGCAAGCCCGAGCAACATCTAGTGCTTTCTGCATGTGGTCCTCCTTGATCACCATGCTTAGGTTGTCACTAACTGCTAACAGCATTGCGACTTTCAACGCTTGATCATGTATACGTTCCGTCGTTCCCGTTTTATCCTCAATTTTCTTCGTCGACAGTGTCTTGTACCAATCCTTGTACAATTTCTTCGCAGCGTTGTTGAGTTTAACCCTACCTCGTAACTTGTTGACGTCTACCAAATACGACGCTAACCCATCAATGTCTAGTTGGACCAGTAATGGGTCCATTAAGTCATTTATACAGCGCCGCTTGGTCTCATTAACGACGAATGTACGAGCCAAAAATCCCCCAGTATGTGCAAATTGAGGAACCGCTTCTGCGAATAACGGCTCATTGGTCGATGCCAACATGCTGAAACACGGTTCCTTGAGTGTATCCGTGGCACTCTTGAGTGAATACTTGAACTCTCCTTCGTGGTAACAGCTATCATACAGGTCAATGAGTATTTTGAAAACCGCTGTATCTTCGACTAGGAACGATGATAATTCACCTGTCAATAGTATTCCCTGCGCTTCGTGTATAACTCCTCCACCTTCAATCGTATACGCTCGTCCCAAGTCACGTAATACCGCTTGTATCGAGTTTCTGCCACTTATGACACGTGTGCAATTTGATTTAGTCAACAACCGTGCCGCGATAGCTGCTGGCACTCCCTTGCGTACCCCCGAAGGGCCGGTGTTGAACACGTAAATGTTTGGGTACAACTTATAAATTTGCTGGTCAAGCCATACATTTTTACGCAAGGCTGCGGCTATACAGGCCAAACCTGTCCAGAATACGAAGCGTTCCGGTGACTCAACTTCTTCAGTCTGCTTGAGAAGAGTCTCGATCCATGTCAATGTACTTCCTCATATCCAACCAGTTGACAGCGCCAATCTTAATTTCACAGGGTATGACCAGCGAGCCTCGCGGTAGCGAGCATTGTGAGAAGTCGATTGGAGATTCGAGGTGTTGTTTGGTGAGGGTTGCGAGCGGCTTGATTTGGTCGGTAGGGACTATCGCAGTGAATGAGTCGTGTGATTCTAGGCAAATTCGGAGTGTAGGTATTGCTTGTTTGATTATACCTATACTAAATTTAGTATGATCACTGATTACAGACTGTGGGATGTACGCATAAGCCTCGCGGAACATTGCATCTCCCCAACGATTGAAGAACTGACGACGTCGGCCAAACGATGTGCGTAATACAGCAGTATTATCTTGAAGTGCTTGACGTACTTCGGCATGAAACACGCCCCTGATGCCAGGTGTGTATTTGTGAAACGCATCCAGGGCTAAACGCGCTCTGTATTCAGAAATGTTGGCCCGTTTAGCCAACCCACGAGCGGATTCATCATACCCTCCAGCATGTCGTCCGGTTTTACCCAATTGTCTCATTGTTCCGTCACCATGCTTATAGTTGTGTTCCACGGCTTCATATGTAGTGTTGAAAATCCATGACGCGGTTAATATGTGAATGTCGATTTCATCAAACTTCTTCAGTGCTTCGTACTCCCTCGCGAGAAGTAGTACCACGCGAGCTTCAGCTTGAGATAGGTCAGCCTCGAAGAATACACAACCAGGGTCAGGTATAAACATACTACGCAAATCGAGTCCTTGCTGGTGCTCCTTCTCACCGGCTACGTTTCCATGCTTCGTCAATGTTTGGAGAGCAATGCCTTGCTTCCTCGGAACCAAGGGCGGCTCAAGTATTCCAGTCGAAGTACGTCCAGTCTCAGTCCCTACAATGTTATACTCAGTTCGTATTCGCCCGTCTGGTGATAAGTTCGCATCGAGATATGTTCCGATTACGCGTCCTGTTTTACGGCATTGAAGTATACCACCTACGATACCACGTTTACGCTCGTCCTTCCGCATTACAGGAAGATTGCGTAGCATCCCGTCCAACGCCTCCTCACGAGTCGTTGGTTTGCCCTTATATGTCCTAATCGGTAGTCGTAAATCTTGATACAACAGTTGAGCTACTTGTTTCGGTGAATCCGCATTCACTTCATACCCTACAAGCCGGCTCAGTTCTGACTCATGCGTTTTCAACTGCTCCGAGTACTTCGTGCGGAGTGACTTACGCACCTCTTGATCAATCAGTACTCCAACGGATTCAATCTCACGATACATCTGATGAAGTGGCATTACTCGTTTGTTGAAAAAATCTAACAACATCAACTCCTTCAATTCACGCTTCTCAACTTCCATCACTTCAAATGTAACCGCAGCGTCCTTCGCGCTGTATAGTAATAATCGGTCAAACTTGTCCTTCTTCGGATTGTACTCCCTTCCTTCTGATTTCCAGAATGGTTCCTCTGTCATAACTGAAGCGATGAACTCCAATCTCCTCCGTAGCTCCGGGTACAATGTGGCGAACGCTAACATCGTGTCAAACGTGAAGTTACGTATCTCGAAGCCAACACGTTCGAGTATCGTTTGGTCGAATTTGAAATTCTGCCCGCATTTACCGATTGGACCGGCGAAGAACTCTGCTAACATGTGCCAGATTTCGACTAACTCATGCTTGGCTACGCCTAACGGATTCTCCCCAGTTTGCAGGTCCATTACTGGGATTGAAATTGCTTCCCACGGACTCAGCGCCAACGCTACTACAATTGGAATCGTCTTGAATGTCTCAACGTCAATCGCTGCAATCGTGTCAATTCGTTCCAGGAATCGGTACAACTCAAGCGATGACCTACAAACTGTTAATAGTCGACTAGGGGTGTTGATTTCGGGAAACGCTGACTGCTTGATTGCACGCTCGAAATCGAACTGGATAAATACCATGTCCTTCCACGACGACATTCCTTCCGCTTCACGGTGAAGGATTGACGCCGGGTGTACAGTTGGGACGACCTTTGGGAGAACGGACCTACAGTTCGGTAGGATCGAACCTCGGTACTCAGTGATCTTGCGTTGACCTGTTAATACTTGAAGTGCTAGGTTACCAACGGCGAGTATACAATTCGGTTTAATTGCGTCAATCTCCGCCCATAGTTGAGGGATAAATTCCTCGACACTACGTCCTATCATGTGCAAATTGCGAAGTTGATTGTTCGGCGGGCGAACCTTTACGACATTGGTTATGTAAACGTCATGTGGGTCCATGCCACCACGACGCAACATGGACCTGACCATTTCGCCTGATGGTCCGACGAAGGGACGATGCTCCTGCTCCTCCTCAGCGCCGGGAGCTTCGCCCACAAGCATTAGCTTCGCCGTGCTAGGTCCTTCACCTGGAACATAGTTACTCACTTTGACGCGACCTTGACGTCGATACGAATGACGTTAGTTCCACAACTGTACGCGGAAACCTTGTCTCGTTGGAACGCTGACGTGGATACACCATTCACGACGAGCCACATCGGAGCGAGTGACGCCTGTAGTTGTGCGGATAAAATCCTTGCTTGCATCTCGCGAAGCGCTTCGACTATCGCCCACTCAATTGGCTCCAGCTTCGGACACCCACAAGGATGCGGTTCCTTGCACATGACTACGCCTCCTTAGATGTGAAACGGTGTCTTCAGGTAGGACTCAAACCGTTTCAATTCGCGGTTTATCCTCCGCATTAGATAGTGCTCATCGTCCAGACGGTTGGTCTTGAGTGCAATGCCCCAATGAAGTTTCTTCTTTGGTGCATTGAGGTAAGTCATGTGATACCTATTGCCCGGACGTATAGGGAATAAAACTGTTCCTCCTTTGGAGTAGAAGCAAACGTCCCACGTCGCATCCGTATCGGTAGGTAGTAGAATCACACTTCTCAACAGTGAGTTGACGCGCGCCACGAGTGCGCGCCGTTCATCGTCGTTCATTTTGACCCTCCTGTCATGATTACGCCTCCTTCACCCTCGATTTCGCCAACCGTTTACCAATTCCGTCGAAGAACTTCCGATCACGTTCGATCAGAACGTATTTCCGTCCCGAATTACGAGCTGCTTCGCCCACTACACCTGACCCCGCGAATGGGTCGAGTATGACGCCGCCAGAGTACGTGCAATGGTCGATAATCAACTCGATCAAGCGCAGCGGTTTTTCGTTAGGGTGGATCAATTTGGTCGAGTGAATCGCAGGAACGTTGAAGATTGGGTTGAGCTGTGCGGATTCAACCAGGGCCGGTGAACCCTTCACAGCGAGTAGGATTAATTCGTAGTTACGTCCATACTCCCATGATCGTCGACCATAGGTCAGGACGTTATCCTTGGCCCAGATTAACGGCAGCTTCTGGACTACGAACCCAATTTCACCCAGCTTCGCTCGGTAATGGAAGAAGTCGTCAACGCCCACGAAGCAGTACAAGAATGAATCGTAACGGAGTACACGGAATATCTCAGGGAAAACTTTGATCGTTTGTTCGTCCCGCGTCAGTGCAGTATCCTTGTACTCCAACCAAGGAGGGTCAGTGATACAAGCATGAAACGTAGCCGATGGGAACCGATTGAGCAGTTCTTCCGAGTCACCTAGTAGGACTTGATCTTCGATTGAAGTGACTCCACTTTCCAAACGCATCCTGCCCCTTTTTTCGATGTCTTGTATGACACGGAGTGCGGTTTTCCTATCCTTGATATTCTTCAACGTTGGGTCGTTCTTGATTGCATTGGCAAGTTGAATATCCTCGCTCAATGCTCCCAAAGCACGTTGCAACTCGTCAGCCGTATCGCGCAATGACCAGCCAACCTTCCCGCCTCCACCTACGCGACCTGCACCATGTTGCTTCTGCCTCATTTCATGCAGTTCGAGTTCCAATTCAACCTGGTCGTACCACGACAGGTTAAACCGCTTCAACGTCTCGTGGAGATGTATTTCACGCGCGCGTTCCTTTGACACTTCGCCGTCGATGACTAGGGCGGAGATAGTTGCACGCCTCAATTTCTGGAACGCGCGTAAACGGCGTTCGCCGGCTCCGAGGTGTAGCCGAGTTTCGGCCATGTACACCGTAATAGGGTGTAGTTGACCAACCTCAACAATTGAGGCCGCCATTACGTCGATCTCGGCTTCGGTTATGTCAAGTGACTTGTCGAAAACCACGTCAGTTACATTGACTTCCTTAACTTCGTTCATTGCGAGTCGCTCCGCTCTGGGTTGGTGGCCAGATCAACGTCTACGTGAGCGCACATTCCGTGAAGTTGACATCACCAACCCAGAGCGCAACGGCTCGCGTTGCGCGGTTGGTCACAATAGCGAATCAACCTTGGACAGGGCCTCTTGGAATGACTCCAGTTCCGGGTGCGTGTCGAGCATGTCTAACGCCTTGTTGACATCGTTCAAACGCATGACGAGACCTTGTTTTGTTTCGTTAAGCCGCTCTCGTAACGTCTGACGATGTGGTTCGAGTACACTTTTTCCAGCGTCGTACTTTTCACCTCGGAATAGCATAGGTTCCTCCTTCTTCCCCCTTGATTTGAAGTAAGTGGGCGCACCTTATGACAGGGGGAAGATGCGCCCACCCGCACGTGGACGTGCCGTGGCGTCCACGTGCTATGTCGTTGTTTCCTCCTCCTCCTCCTCTTCGTCCTCGGCCAACTCCATTTCGTAGCCGCAAACTTTGCAGAGGATGTCGTCGGGTTCGGCTTCAACTTCTTGGTCCAAGTTTGGACATTCCTCGTTGATGCAGTTGTAGGTCAAGTTGATTTACCTCCTTGTAACGAATCAGGCCGCAGGCCTGAAGTCTTCAACCCGGTTGACGGTACGTCCCTGGTACTGATCGTTCTTGACGTATGCGTCCACCAGTTTGCCCTTGGTCGCGTCGAAGCTGAAATCCCCGCCTTCAGGTGGGATCGCCACCTTGAACGCACGGAAGTAACCCGCTGAGAATCCAGGTGCTTTCTCGTTGAAGACTCGGGCCAAGGGAACACCCTTGAATGGGCCGTCGGCCTGGACTTCGAGTTCGATTTCGACGTTGAGTGAACCGTCGGTCCTGGCTGGGTTCTCACCGACGTTGACGACCTTGCAGCGATACCAGCCTGGGGTGACTACCTTGGACCGTAAGAGGTCCGCAGCGGATATATGGAACGTGGGCATTGGTTAAGCTCCTTGTTTGGTTTGGATTTCCTCTGTTGATGAGGACGGTTGAATTCCGTTGTCGAGGATCGAGTCGGGACAAACCCATCGAATGTCGTCGATTTCTTCGTCGACCTCTTCGGTGACAGCCGGTGTGATTTCCCGGTGAACTTTGACCACCTTCTTGCCGACTACTTCTGCCCGGCACACGTTTGCGCGGTCGGTGAACAGGATAACTTTCACATGCGGTCCGAAGTCTCGAACGAGTTGGTAATCCCTGTCGCTCTCGCGCTTCTCCATGGGTGCGAAGCGACGGACGCGTTCCTGCAGCACCTCCTTAGTGGATGTGTACAGATAGGTATGGATGGGTAGAAGAGAATCTGCAACGCGTTCCGCAAGCTTTTCGTCCCCCTCCACTCTGTCTGCAAGGTCCATTAACCCTTGCGCCGCTTCACGGATTGATTGAACGTTCATGTCGTTTCTCCTTCCGTTTGTTTGGTTGGTTGATTGACCATGTAGGTTTGTAGGATTGGGTACAAGTCCGTGTCGGTTATGTCGATCACCGTTGGAAGCCCGAGCATCGACTGTGCGAAATCGTCTCCAGCATGACGGGTGAGGATTGAATAATGAGGTTCAACGGCCGGTGCTCCTTCGACGACCCTGATTGGCGCTTCAGCATGTACATCGAAGTGATACTGTTCACTGAAGTACGCTGGCAATTTCGCCGCAATCTTTTTACCGGCTGTGAACAGTTCACGCGATACTGAGGTAACGCCTTTTATGTTCTTGTACACGGCGGAAATGACATGGGCGGTTACGACAATGTGATGGCCCTGTCCCAGTTGAATCGCCTTTAGTTTGTCAAAAGTCTGTGTGAGACCTCTTATTTCCCCGCCGTAATCTTCAACCTCCAACAACATAATACCGCCACGTGCCGTTTTACCTTCTTGCGCTATTACGCGTCTTCCCGCTTTGTCGTAGCGTGCACCCCGAGTATCCACCATGGTGCGCAGTATTCCGTCAACAAGGAAGGTCAGTGAGTCGATTGCGACGGTGCGAAAATCGCACCGCTCTTGCAGTTCCTCAAGTCGATTGAAGAAGGGAAGGAATGTAGTGAACGCTTCAACCTCTATGTGCTTAGTTGGGTAGCGTCGCTTCAGTACACGCATCTTGTCCAAACCATCCCACGCAAGGACTAAAATTGGTTCCGGGAACGAGCCGATGGCCGTAGTTTTCCCTGTTCCTGGTTCACCCTTGAACAGGAACATGATGCCTTCAGCTTCGGGGAGGTCTTGGATTAGCACATTACCTCCTCTAATCTATTGATTGTTTCATCCGCTATGCGAATGAAGTCTTGATCGAGCTTCGCTTTACCGGACAATGTCACCACCAGTTCATTTGCCTCACGTTCCGCAGTGAACAGGTGGTCAACATTCAATAGCAGTTCCATGAAGTTCGACAAGATGTCACACACCTCGATGCGTTGAGTCTGTGTGAAGTCTCCAGGTTTAAGTTCAATTCTCATTTTGCTGGCACTCCTTTTTCGAGCAGTCGTTCGGTTAGTTGTTGCGCTGCAATTGCGTGAGGTGATTTCTTCACGCAATTCAAACAATGTGGTTTCTTCAACAGTTGCGTTATAATGAATACGCCACCACAACGCCAGCAAATTGCTTCACGATTTAATATCAATTCCTCACGGACGAAATGGGAACAACCAGGCTGCATACAGCGGTAGATGGTATAGCCTGACTTGAACTTAACTCGTTGGTACTTATGTATGTGCTTCATCATAATTTCGCCCCCACATCCCACTTCATTTCACGTCGTTTGAACTCTTGCTCCAACTTCCAAGCGCGAGCAGCGCGTTCGGTCGTGCATACTGCTTGGAATACGCAACCACCGAACTTGTCACAACTGGTGAAGTTAGCAGGCCAGTGGCTCGTGGCCTCGTAGTGCATTAACATGCCCACCCAATCAACCGTGTTTTCAGCCCATTCGACGAGTAAATCCTTCGATACACTGAAGAAGGGCCGCTGGAATCGGTCGACAGGCTTCAACGTTTTCTGCTTACCTATTCGGTTCAGGATTAAATTGTTGGTTCCCGTAGCGAATAGGTATAATAGGAACTGATTGTTGAGCACTGTTGGGTCAGTCCGACGCGACACGTACTTGTGGTCAACGACGACTGGACCGTTGTCAGACTCGACGATGAGGTCAATCCTGAACTCAATAATGATTTGCAGTTCGTCGTCCTCATACAACGTTAGTGCGCCCGCCTGCTCAACCGCAATCGGACGCCAACCATCGTTCTGGTAGAACTTCGTGTATTCTCCGAACTGGTAAACACACTCGGCTGAGTCGGCCGCGTCGAGTTCCAGTTTCGCTGAGTACATTGAACCATAACGTTGGCATATTTCGACGATGTTATCGTGAGTGTAGTTATTCTTCGCCCAGTTGTGGCTGTACCGACGCATGTTGTAATACATTTCACACATGCGATGCATCAGGTCACCCTTCTCGAAGTAATCTGGCTTGACCCGTGGAAGTTGGTCCTGGTTGAACTCGAAGTCGTAACGACGTGCGCATAGTTGCACGCTGTTCAATCGTTGCGAGTCGATTACTATGATTCGTTTTGGCACCTCGCACCCCCTTCCTTGCGATTGAGTCGCGCTAATACCTTCCTACGAACCTGTCCGCAAATTGCCTTGTCAGAGATAGTGCCTGCTTTTCAGTAAGCCTTATCTCCTGGTCAGCCTGCCGTATACAAACGGTCTCCAATTCTCCGTCTAGGCGGAGACCCGCCTTGAAATGCACCTGTATAACTGTGGGGTCAAACTTGCGCTTCGCCATTTCTATCTCCTTGTTTCAGCGCGTCTTCACTCTCCGCCGTCCCTGCGCGCTAACGGAACGCGGGCCGATTCGGCATCACAACTCACTCCAGGATGAACTACAGTTTCAGCGCCTCCATCACTTCCGCCATCGTGATCTCGACGGTTTCCTTGCCGGAGACGATGAGCCTGCCCTGCTTGGCTGGAAAGTCAATATACAAACCTACGCACGGCAATGGCAGGATATAGAGTCGTCGCTTGGCTCCATTCCAGTAGAGGCCAACCCATAGATCGTACCATGCGACGACCCAACCGATACGCCCAAAGATTCGACGTGAAACTTGTGGTTCACTCATCCCTTCACACCCTTCCCGCGAATGGCGACAGACGCCAGTAACGCAACTGCTCCTCGTCTGGTCATGGTTTCTCCTTCTTCAGCAACTCGATGGTCCTATCATTGCGACGTTCCAACTTGTAGCGAAAGATGCTGAAGTATATCGCTACAATCGCCAGTG
>Ga0315293_10000425_pt1 | contig 38976 bp, 55 predicted proteins | sample YL17G13_20_MG_FD_203071 | JGI IMG/M metagenome (GOLD analysis project Ga0315293, IMG submission 203071) | Sediment microbial communities from Yellowstone Lake, YNP, Wyoming, USA - YL17G13_20 | ecosystem: Environmental > Aquatic > Freshwater > Lake > Sediment | place: USA: Wyoming | collected... | reverse complement strand
GTGTTGCGTGTTCGTGTGTACAAGATGCGAAAGTTTAAATGCCTATCACGAAGTGGGATAGTTAAGCATAACTAACAACAACGTATATGCGAAGCCAATGGAACAACAACCACAAACACGAGTGAAGATTGTGACGATAGGAACAATCGCAACGAGGGGGGGAAGTGCATAATGTCAATAAGCAAAATGTCGGGAAGTATATGGTGATTAGTATATTGTCGGGAAGTAAAAGGTGAGAACGAAAAGAGTACAACACGAAATGAAAAGAACCAATGAAGTGAAGTAGTATTAACGAAACGAGTTGAACAATGTGGGGATTAAGAGAAAGAGGAAGAAGGGAACGAATTAAGGGAAGTGATGAATTTAACGAATGAAGTAAAGTGTGAAGAAGGAGAAGGACATTAAGCGAAGTAGGGTTAAGGAGTATAACACAATCATCCTTAAAAGAACATTATCTAAAGCATAATGCTCATTTTTTTGCTATTTTCAAATGCCATACACTAAAAAAATCAAAAACTTTGCTACGTTAATTCTCATAGATTAAATTTCAATCAAAATATAAGAGTAGTATTATCTATCCAAAATAAAAAAATCGTCAAAATTTAATGCCTTAAAAGTGTTTAAAACTAAACCACTATTTAAAATAATTATTTTGTTGTAAAATATCATTATCTTCGTTATTCAAATAGATAATATAAAATTTTGTAAATGGAAAATTTTAGAATTTTACACATATTAAGTCCACTCAAATGGAATGGAAACGTATTTAATAGCAAGGCTGATAGTAATTGGAAGGTTTGTGAGAAAACAATAAGATTCCTACCTAATTGTCATCATTATATTGTTGTGCCATCACAACACGATATAGAACTAAATGATGCGAATATAACCTTTGTAAAATACGATTATGCCAAAACAATGATGCTCAATAGAGGTATGTTTAATTTCAAGCAAATAAGGTTTGATTTTGATAAAATTGACGTGGATTTTGTATTTACACACCAATCTGAATTGTCCTACACTATTTTTAACTGGTTTCACACTAATAGATACTATGAAGATGTTGCATACTTTGGATTTTATCATTGGATAGATTGTAATAAAAGTAGAGGAAGCGTAACAGGATGTCCAAGTTTTTTTTGGAGGCAATTAGAAGCAATAAATACCCTTGATGCAAATTTCGTTCACTCTCCATTAAGTATAGAGTATCTAAAATTAAATTTTGACATAGATATAAGTTCCCTTATCAAGAATGTTTATGAAATGCCATTGTCAAGCAAATTTGACGTGGAAGCGACACCTTTTGATTTACCTAATAAAAAGATTTTGGTATTTAATCATAGATGGAATGAAAGTAGTGGAGTTAGAAAACTTATAGAATATTCAAAATTATTACCCGAAGAATATGTTGTATGGATAACCGATGAAGGTTGTGATGAAATTTTTCCTAATTTTATTGTAAAACATTTAAAGTATAGCGATTATATTTACTTAATTCAGAATTGCTATGCTTCTTTATGTTTTATAAATGGTTATTCAACTTGGAATTTGTCAGTACAAGATAGTATCTTAATGGGAAAACCATTGATTTACTTTAACCATCCGACAATAAAGTTAGTTGTGGGTGAAGATAATAATGGTTTTTTCAAAACAAAGGAGGAGTTTTTGAACCTTTTGGAAAATTTACCTAATGTTGACGCTACCAAATTGTATGAACACGATTTTATCTTTGAATTACAATTAAAATCAGCAATGAAAAACTATTGGCAAGATACAAAAAAGCCTCCTTTAGATACTCAAAGATGGATTAATGCAATAGATGGAGGCTTTAATACAAAACGTATGATTATGGAAAAGGTATATTATGGAACAAGAGTTACTGGTTCGCAACATTACATAAGACGACATCTTCTTCACAATGGTTTTAAAGATAATATAAAAAATTCACATTCCGAATATTATAGAGAAGGTAAAGAAAATATGATAAAAAGAGATTTATTCAATCAACTTTAAACCAAATGAATAAAGAAAACTATGTTTATCCGAAAGGAGATTTTATGTCGGGTTTCAAAGAATAACATACGACCCTGTATCGGGTAGAGTAAATAGAGCATCTTATTGTCACAAATACAATGGAATTGTCATAAATGGATATGAAGATTTATTATTACCAATAGAAAAAATGAGAGATAATAGGATGTACAAAAATCAAATAAAATTGTTTTAATGGACTTAAATGTAGTTTATAATGAACCTTGCTTAGAAACACTTAGGAAGATGCCTAATGATTTTATTGATTGCGTCATAACATCCGACCCTTTTATGGGAACAGGTACAACCGCTCAAGTTTGCATAAGAAGTAATAGAAATTTTATAGGTAGTGAAATAAGTTTAGAGTATATAAACATATTTAATATAAATATTAAACCAATGCTAAATCAAATAAAATTGTTCTAATAGAAATTAAACCTAAATAACAATAAAAAATGAACATTATGGACTACAAATTGATTGAAGAACAACTTACACAAGATGAAAACTTCAAAAATTCATTATCACACTATGTTTTAAATGATACTAAAGTCACTTTTTATATGAAAAAAGAAATGACATACAATGAATTAAAGACTATATTAGACAATCATAACATTGAAACAAAATACAACGTGGATTCTTACATAGATGCCAATGAATACAATGGATTTATTATTACTTACTTAAAATAAACAATTAAAAATGAAGAAAAAAATACCCAACAAAGAAATTGATTTATTAGTTAATCCTTATCAAAGAAGAAAATATTTGCCGACATTATCTGAATTAATTGATAGATTATCTATTGCACAATTAAAAGAAGTGTTTATTCCCGAACACAAGAAAGAATACTCACAAGAAATAAAAGATATTCTACACGATATAGATATTCTCATAAATGCTTCTATATCACAAATCAATGCCGAAACCATCAGAGCCATAGTAGTTCTATCTCAAATGAATCTACATATTTGGCACAATGAATCTAATTATAGAAAAGGAATTAAAGATGGAAACAATTTAGAACTTACTCACGGAATTAATGGTATAAGAAATACTGCCAAAAACAAAATACAAGAAATTGTAGGTGGTCGCAAAGATTATAAAATAGATTGTTTAGCCGCAGACTTTAAAGATTGGGAAATATCTTGGTAAAATCAGTATGGAAATAAATAAGATATACAACGAAGATTGTTTGGTTACGATGGCTAAAATGTTGGCTTAAAGAAATAGTAAAAATACTTGAAAAAATAAAAGATAAGTTATGAAAGTGAAAATTACAAAATGAATAACAAAATAACAATAAAAATATGAACTACACTCTAATTTTTGAAGATAAGGAAGAAAATACAAAAACAATAGATATACAATTTATTTTGGAAGTGTTTAGACAAATAAAAATAAATTTGCCAACAATAAAGAAATATGACTATAAAATTACTTTGCTTAAAAACGATGGCAATATATCTGAATATTTATCAAAGCCAAAAAACACAAATATTTTAATTCAAATGGTAAAAGATTATTACAAATTTATTGATGATAAATTGGCACTAATAAGAACTCCAAAAAAAGGTGAGGTACTTTTGTTTAATACGGGAAGTTCAGATTGGTTTGATACAAATATTTTTGAAGCGTTAAAAAGACCTTGCAATAAAACAACTAAATTATTCATTGTCAAGAAAAAAGATTTGATTGAAGTGAGCAAAAAACACACTTTGCTTGGAATTTATAAATACAATAACTAATGAAATATGTGAAGCCGAATTTTATGAAGATATTGTATCAATGTTTTCCTTAAGTTATGAAAGAAGGAAAAAACTCAAGATAAAAGAAGGTTGTGTCTATGTAACTGCATTGAATAAACAAAATGCTATGAAAAAGTATGAAAGGAATAATAAATGGCAACAATATTGAGTTGTTAAAAGAATTTCCCGATAATCATTTTGATTCTATCGTAACAGACCCTCCTTATGGATTAGGGAAAGAACCTAATGCCGAAGAATTAATGAAAGATTGGATAGAAAAAGGTTACCACGAAATAAGTGGAAGTGGATTTATGGGAAAAGAATGGGATGCCTTTGTGCCACAACCTATTTTTTGGAAAGAAATTTTTAGAGTGCTAAAACCTGGTGGTCACGTTTTGGCTTTCTATGGCAGTCGTACTTACGATTGGGGAGTTATGGCGATGAGATTTGCTAATTTTGAAGTAAGGGATACAATTACCTGGCATTTTGGAAGTGGATTTCCAAAATCTCACAATATCAGCAAAGCAATAGATAAAATGGGTGGCGAAAGTTTGGATTGGTTTATTGATTATATTTTAGAAGTTGCTGAAGAAAGAGGTATTAGTAAAAAAGAACTAACTATGTTATTCCCAAGCAAAAATGGTAATCCAACGGGATGGCTATGGAATAAACAAAATAATCAATCAATCACTTTACAACAATACAATAAAATTAAAAATTATCTACAATTACCTTTTGATAATATAGAAGAAGTAGAAAGAGAAGTAATTGGAAAAGGAAAGGCAGGTCTTACAAAAGGAGATATAGCAAATTTTAGTGGAGAAACTGAATTTAATATAACTGCACCATCAACCGACCAAGCGAAACTATGGGAAGGTTGGGGAAGTGCTTTGAAACCTGCATCCGAATATATATGTTTAGCAAGAAAACCATTGGAGAAAGGTCTATCTATTGCTGAAAATGTATTGAAGTGGGGAGTAGGTGCAATTAATATAGATGGGTGTAGGGTAGGACATAATGAAGAACAGAAATTTAAAAATAGAGAACAAAGAAAAGAAGGTTGGAATATGGATAATTGTGGATTTGATAGCACAAAAAACACTACTGCAAGTGCAAATCCAAGTGGTCGTTTCCCCGCAAATTTGATTTTAACCCACCATCCCGAATGTGAGTGCGTTGGTTTGAAAAATGTTGGAAAAGGAGAAAGAAAGCAACACGAAGATGGCGAAGTATCATCTGCAAATGAAGGATATACAAGACCTAATAAAAGTAGTTTTACTCACAAAGATTCAAGTGTTATTGCCAATTATGGAGAAGAAACGATAGAGGATTGGAATTGCCACGAAGATTGCCCTATTAAGATACTTGACCAACAAAGTGGAGAAAGTCAAAGTCAAAGAAGTGAAAGGGGTAATATAATTGAAAATAATGTTTTTGGTAAATACAAACCTCAAGAAAATACATTAAGAGGACATACAGACAAAGGTGGTGCAAGTCGTTTCTTTTATGTAGCAAAAGCAAGTAAGTCCGAAAGAAACAAAGGATTGGAAGGGTTTGAGGAAAAAGAAAAACCAGATAATTACATAATGCCAAAATTAACTTGTTCTGAATGTGGGAGTAAAAGAGTTGATTCGTCTAATACATTGGTTTGTGGTTGTAATGGTAAAACTCATTATGAACAACAAAATAGCACAGAATCAAAAAATAATTTGGCAGGTGGTAACAAAAACGTACACCCAACCGTAAAGCCGATTAAATTAATGCAATATCTTGTTAGATTGGTAACGCAACCTAATGGAATAGTGCTTGACCCCTTTTGTGGTTCGGGTACTACGGGGTTGGCTTGTAAATTAGAAGGGTTTGACTTTGTAGGTTTAGAACAAGATGCCGAATATTGCAAAATAGCACAAGCAAGAATAGATAACTACGTTGAAGAAGAAGAAGAAGAATTAAAAATTATAGAAAAAATAGAAGGACAACTATCTTTATTTTAAAAATGTTATTAAAACACATAATTTTGTTCTTTGCATATCCAACAAATGTTTCCACATTTGTAGTCTGATTGTTTCAACATTTAGACTCTTTTTTTGAGAATCCCCTTAACTTTTTAAGGGGTTTTTTTGTTATTACAAAAAATAACACTAATTTTATCCTATGCAAGTAATTAAAAATGAAATTTCTTTAAAGAAGAAATACCAAAAAGAGGAAAAAACCTACACCTCAATTACAATTAAGCCACACCCTCTATCCAATCAGTCTATTACGATTATGGTAGTTGACGAAGAAGTCTTTATTGAGAATACAATAGGCAAGTATAACCTATTTAATAAAATTCGTGAAAACTATAAAATCAAAGTCACTTCAGAAATTTTATTATGAAAAAATATAGTTTCTTCTTCCATTACCGAAAACAAACCGAAGGAATGACTGTTCATTTCAGAGGAGTATGCCACCCTTGTAAATTCGTAATATGCAACGTACCCTGCGAAACCAAATATCATAAAACACAACCCTATCTCACAATGAATGGAAAAGCAAGTGAATTAGAAATTAATGGCGAAACAATTATAATTAAATAAATATGGGATTAACAACATTTGAACTTGGTAAACTAACCTTCGTAAACATTAGTAAAGGAAGACTCTACACAAAAGAAAAAGAAAAAGAACCACAATACTTTAAAGATATTAGTGGATACATCGTCAAGACTGAAATCAAAATGGATGAATTCAAAGGCGAAAAAGTTGAAACAATGCTATTCTACATCTTAGACGATGGAGAACGCTATTGCTTGAAAATGAGAACCGATAGTGGATATTTCAGAGCATTAGTAAATTGCTTGAAAAGTGGCGACCTAAAAGAAAAATTTATAATCACTCCAAATTATAAGGAGGTTGATGGAAAACCGAAAACAACCTGCTTCGTTAAACAAAGTGGTGGTATCTTGAAACATTTCCACACTAAAAATAATCAAGGCGATTTGCCCGAATATAAAATAATTACACTCAAAGGAAAAGAAGTGGTGGATTCAAGCAACCAACTTGAATATTGGAAAAATTGGCTATCAACTCAACAATGGTACACTCCGAAACCTTCTGAATTAGAAGTCAAGCCAACAAAAGAAACTTTGCCACCAGATGACCTCTTTGAGGATGAAAAAGACGATTTACCTTTTTAATAATGTCGGAGATTAAATAATAAAAGTCCAAATGGCTAAAAAGAAAGAACAAATAATATTCCATACTACCATAGATTACAACCAACACCTTACAAATACAAACACCCCGATTACAAAAAAATAAAAAAGAATCTATGAAAGATTGGTCAGCATTAAATGTGAAGTATTTTGCAATACCTATGACTACATTAGTATTTGAGGTTTTGGATTATCTGATTCTAAGAAACCAAGAAAAAAATATCCAATTGAGGTAGATTGCCATTGGAGTACAGGTAGTTATCAATCATATCCAACTATGGATGTGGATAGTGTTAGAAAAGATACTATTTGGAAAGATGGTTTATATATCGTAAACAAAAATATTATAGACATACAATTTAAAAATTAATTCTTTTACAATATATATTAAACAAATAAATTTTATGAAACAATTAAAGGCAAGAATCAAAACTTGGATTATCCAATTAGAATCGGGAGAAATAAAATCTAAACAATTAAAGATTTTAAGTTACATCAAAAACAACCCAACAACCGATTACACCAAACCCAAAACCGATATTAGAACAATGTGCGAAAAATTGGGTATAGTACATCAATCTCTAACCTCTTGCATTTCCCTACTTGAAGATGGTGGTCTTGTCAAAGTAGTAGGTCAAATAGAAAAAAGAAGCAAATACTATTCAATCTACGAATTCGTATATGATGAGAAAGAACGAAACAAACTAATGAAAAATCGCCACAATGAAAAATTCCACGCTTGGCTTAAATTAGCCGATAATTATTCAGAATTAATTCCCGAAGATTTGTTAGAACAAATAATCGTATTAAAAAACGAAAAACTAAAAAATCAATTAAAACTATTATGAGAATAGCCATCACGGGTGCTTTAGGTTTCATCGGTAGCAATCTTGTTAGATGCCTTGAAAATCATCACGACCTCGTTTTATTTGATATAGATAATAGAGAACAATTCCACTCTCACCTATGGGAAAGCGATATTGACTTCGTAATCCATCTTGGTGCAATTACCGATACCACCATAATGGATAAAGAATTGTTTGATAAATGGAATTTAGAATACTCCAAAAAAATATGGGATATATGCGTGGAGAAACAAATACCCCTAATCTATGCCTCAAGCGCAGCAACCTATGGCAATGGAATAAAATCTCCAAAAAGAATTATCTTTTCTGATAACACCCCACCAAGTTTACTAAAACCATTAAACCCCTATGGCGAATCAAAAAACGATTTTGATAAGTATGTAATAAAAAAATCAAAAATTATTGACCCTTATTGTCAACTTCATACCCCTCCATTTTGGGCAGGACTAAAATTTTTCAATGTGTTTGGATTTGGTGAAAACCGAAAAGGTAGAATGGCTTCAGTAGTCTTTCACGCATACAATCAAATACAACAAAAAGGCTCAATGAAACTATTTAAGTATGGTGAACAAAAACGAGATTTTGTCTATGTTGACGATGTTTGCGATGTCATAGATTGGATGCTACATAAATACAACCCCTATTTAGAAAAATCAAACGACCTTACTCATATTGAATCGGGAATCTATAATGTCGGAAGTGGAAAAGCAAGAACCTTTTATGATTTAGCATCTTCAGTATTTAAAAGTATGAATATTGAAAAAAATATAGAATACATAGATATGCCATCAGACTTAATCGGAATTTATCAATACTACACCGAAGCCGATATTTTAAAACTAAGGCAAGGAGGTTACTCAAAAGAATTTACAACATTAGAAGCAGGGATTCAAAAATATATTCAAAAATTAAATTCGTAATATTTATTTTAATATTACATTTGCTAAAACTAAAAAAATAAAAAAATGGAAATCGTAGTTAAAAATGAATCCCCAAAAGAAATTGAAATGTTATCAAGAAACGAATTCACCAAAGTATTCAAATACAAGAATGAAGTGGATATGTTTGTTTCAAAAGCAATTGATGACGAGATAAACAAGCACTATTTCGTAGTATCTATTCCCGACATTCCCGAAACAAAAACTTTGCAATTAACTTACCCCTGGGAATTTGATACCCAAGAGGAAAGGGATTACCATTTTGAAGCATTTGACGAAGCAAAAGCACAAAAATTTATGGAAGACCTAATTGCCCATATTCACGCACAAAACGAACTTAATCAAAAAGCGCAGGATTACAAAGACCAAGAGAAGAAATTGGAAATAAAAGCCAAAATTGAAGCGATTTTGGGAAAAAAAATTGATGGATAAATTAAAGTTTAGTGAAGTGCAGTAACGCAAAGTAAAGTATTGTGGAGTAAAGAACTGAAAGCAAATATATAGTCTTGTGATGCGAGGCAGGGTGTAGTGAAGTAAAGTAAAGTAAAGAATTTTTAAGATTTCCTAAAAACAATAAATAAAAAAAATGAATAAAATTCAATTATTGGATATGCTTGTCTATGACCGATTAGACGAACTTATTGAAAAAGGTGAATTGAAAAATTCGCAAGTTTATAAAGATAGCGATGCCGAAGTAGAATTGACTTATGTTGGTTCTCAATTATTTTGTTATTGGTATGACCATTATTCAGAATTATTTGAAAATCACGAAAGGGAAGAAGATGAAGTTAAAGAAAATGAACAAGATAATTTAACTATTGAACGTAATCTATCTACAAGAACTATGATTGACCCCCCAAGTGGATGGCGTTTTGGTTTTCCAAAAGAAATACCAAAAAAAGTATTAGAGGAAGATGTTTTAAATTGGCTTGTTGATAATGGATACCCACAAAGCGAAATTGATATTTTTAAAGAAGATGGATTACCATACCGAACTTATGAAATATGAGAACTACAAAAACTATATTGAATCACTTAGAAGAATTAAAGGCAAATGAAAAACAAAAGATTAACATTGATGCCTTAATAAAATATATACACGCCAAGCAAATAGGTAGGAATAAAAAAGTTGTTGAATTTAAAAAAGTATTAGATTTAGTTTCAAATGGTTATCCCATTTATAAAAGCCTTAAAATATTAAATATACATCGTTCAACATTCTATAATAATCTTAAAGAAGAACAAAAAAGAATGCTTTTAGAAACAAAAATCCTACAAAAAAAGTTATGAAAATATTATTAAAGTTTAATGAATTTGAAAAATTAATAGAAGTTGAAGAAAGTTTTATTAATAAAAACAACCTACTTGATAATATGCACTTTGTAGCCGAAGAAGAAGGTTGTAAGGATAATCCACAATACATAGAGCAATATGAAAAGAATGAAAAAGAATTTATTGGTATGATTATAGATTTAATTGAAAAACATTTTAATGCCGAAGTAAATAGACAAAACTTTTGTTATCTATCATATATATCAAGAGAAAAAGAAATCAAAAAGGATATTAAACTACGAATAAAAGCAAAAGATTATTATGGCTTTATGGATATAGGTTATTCTCATTCCGAAATGCTTGACTTAGTTAATCTGATAAAACAAAAAATAAAAAATAAATTTAAAGATGGGGATTAGTCCAAATTATTGGGGAAAAGAAGGTTGGCACTTTATTCATTATGTCGCACTCAATTATCCCGATAAGCCAACCGAAGAAGATATAACAAACTACACTAAATTCTTAGACTCGGTAGAGCATATACTCCCTTGCCCTTTTTGTGGATACCACTTCAAACAAAATATGGAAAAGCATCCACCCAACTTGGATAGCCAAATGGATTTTTTTAGGTGGACTGTGGATATGCACAACTTTGTTAATAAGCAAAATGGCAAGAAACAAATGTCCTACGAAAATGCTTTATACGAATTACAAAAGAATCCTAAATATTTAAAGCAAGGATTATTGTTATCATTTACTATAATAAGTTGTGTATTAATTGGTACAAAAATTATTTCTAAATTCACTAAATAACATATTATATTTGTAAACAACAATACTTATATGATTAGTAAATTGCTTGAAGCCGAAGCGATAATTAATAATACCACAATACAAATAATAAATACTGAAATGAATATTTTGGTGGACTATGATATTAATAAAATTTATACACTAAATTCTATTTATGGAGAATTTTCATACAATACTCAAAAAGCAAATTATCAAAAAAAGACAATAATAAAATTTAACATTAAAAACGATTATACTTGGAGTACTATACTAACAAGCGATAAACCATCATTTATTACTCAAGAAGAATTAAACAATATTATTATCCCCGAATTTGCAAGTATAAATTTTGACACAAAAACCATTAAAATTAATTTCTCTTAGATGAAAGTAAAAAAAATTATAATTGAGGAAGAACCAAAAGAAGAAAGGATACCATTAACCAAATTAGATTCTATACTAATGGAAAGAGAATTATCGCAAGGCGACCTAAGAAGAATGATTAAGAGAAAATCGGGGTTTGTTATAGGTAGAGATAGAATATCAAAAATATGCACGGGTAAGACAAAGACCTATAACTTACTTACTGGTGTTTTGATAGCCGAAGCATTAGATATAAAAGTTGATGATATACTTGAATTAAAGAATGTTAGAAAAACAAATAAATAAATGTGCGACATTTTGTTATACCCGAATTATTTTTTAAATCTATTGCCGAAAAGGGTAAGTTGTATTCACGAATTTGGTTTTATTGGTTGGCTGAAAAGTCTGATGAAATGCTTGAATTTGATTTTATAGAGAAAGAGGAAATAAAATTTCCAAATATTAGCGAAATAAGAGAAATATATGAATTCGGAATACAACTCCTTCGGCAAGATTTTAAAATAATACAACAAAAAGAACAAAAGGCGAAAAAACCAATTAGTAGGCAAGAAAGAAAAATGGCTCAAGAAATTATTGATTATCTCAATAATCAAAGTGGTACAAGTTTCTCCCTAAAGGGGAATAATATGGACTTAATAAGTGCAAGATTGAAAGAGGGGTTCTTATTTGATGACTTTAAAATAGTTATAGATAAAAAGGTTAAAGATTGGAAAGGAACTGATTGGGTAAAATACCTACGACCTTCAACTCTATTTTCTAAATCAAAATTTGAAAATTATTTAAACTCAAAAGATAATGAACCAAGAAATTCAAACGACTTCACAAAATTTACCGACTCAATCCTCAAAGCATCCCAATACCTTAATGCCCTTCGTAAAAAGTAACGAAGAACTTGAAATAGTAAAGTGTTCCGAAAATAGTATCGTAATAGGAAAATTAGAACAATGGGATGAACTACTCAAGATAGTAAGCAAATGGCGACTATACATTGGAATACCCAAAAAGGAAAGCGATATAGAACTATCCATAGTCACCGAATTTATAGCAAAAACATATTCATTTCTAACTTTATCCGAAATAGAACTTGCATACAATCTCTCAATAGCAAGGAAATTAGAAGATGTAGAATTTTTCGGAAGTTTCTCTCCACTATATTGTGCCAAAGTAATTGACTCTTACTTATACTACCGAAAGATTACAATGGCTGATACTTTAAGAAGAAAAGAAAGATGGATACAAGAACAAGCCGAAATCAAAAATAGACCAACTCCACAACAACAAGCCGAAGATACAAAAGATATAATCGCTAATTTTTATAAGCAATACAAAGACAATGGAGAAATAAACGATGTCCTAAACATTACCTATAACTTCCTTCGTAAAAATAAAATGCTAAAAGTAACTCAATCCGATATTGATGAAGGAATGATTTATGCAAAGGAAAAATTCAACAAAAAAAATAATAATGTTTTTTTAAGACTAAATGATTCAGATGAATACGAAATAAAGATTTACGCAAGAAATTACATTGTTCAAAAATACTTTCAAAATGTGGATATTGATATTTTATTAAACAATATAAAATCGGATAATTTCCTATAAATTTATACAATGAATATCACGGGTAGGATATACGATATTGTAATTATTACCGACACAATCGCACAAATAATTATTCGTAAAAAGGACAAAGATAAAATTTACCCTGTCGCAATCAAGGTTATGGGTTATTGGAAAGATAAAGCAATAAAAGAACTTAATCTAAAACCAAAAGACAAAATAAAGGGTAATATCTATATGCGTTCTAAACTTTACAATGGAAAATATTATACCGATGTTTTTTTTAGAGAAATATTTGTTATTGAAAAAGCACCAATAAAGTTAAACGAATTATTTGTTGATACTGAAACAGGGGAAATATTAAATAAATAACCAATGGAAAAAATAGAAGTTTTTGGTTGGATAAGAAAAATTATTTCAACTTGCTCAAGCGAATTTCATTTTATTGCAGTGGACAAAATAATCGCTTTATTCTACGAGAAATATTTAGATGGTCAATTAAGAACCGATTTAAGTAAAATGAGAGATAGGAAATGGGATGAAATTTATTCAAAAATATCAATATGAAATTCGGAATAGGAATACCAACACTCAATCGTTATGACTTGCTAATGCCTAATCTTAAAACATACGCAAGGGATTTTCCAAACAATAAGATTTACATTTTAGATAATGGAAAACAAAACATAGCAATTGAGCAAAACATTGAAATAATTGAGCAAGAAACCAACATAGGCGTTGGTGCTTCTTGGAATGTACTTTGCGAAAAGATATTTGAAACATCGGACTACGCATTAATACTTAACGATGACATTTATTTAGGAAAGTCACAACAAATAATTGAAAGCGTTATTGAAAGGGTTTCTAAAAAAGGAGATATGTTCGCAACTGCCACTCCCGATTGGTGTGCATTTATTTTACCTAAAAGTGTATGGAGAAGCGTAGGAAAGTTTGATGAATGTTTCTACCCTGCCTACTACGAAGATAACTCATACGCATACCGACTTAAATTAAAAGGTCTTGTTCACTACAAAACCCCTTTATTAAATCCAATTCTATATCGTACTTCGCAAACTTTAGAAAAAGATTACTCTATTTTAGAAAAAAGAAAAAAAAATAAAGAACTTTATATTAAAATGTGGGGAGGAGAACCTACAAAAGAAAAATTTACTACTCCCTACAATGGAAAAATTACTAACTGATATGGATATTCAATTTAGGGCGTGGGATAGCATTCAATCAAAAATGTTTTATCTCACAAACGAACACTATTTACAAATCCATTCAGATAGTTCTTGGACATTAATGCAAATAGCCGAACCAAAAGACATTGTACTTACAAGCAACATTGATTTGTTCTCAAGCATTTATAGTGGACATCTTATGCAATACATAGGTTGGAATGATAAATATGACAAAGAAATTTATTATGGTGATATTATAAAATACAAAACTACTTGGTATGAAGAGTTAGATGAAAATAATGAATTTGGAACGGCAATCATTATAAGAGGCTTAAATTGTGGGGCAGGAATACAAAGAAGTTTTGGATATAATCATAATAATAAACCCGATATAGATAAAATTGATGGAGTAGAATATTATTCAACTTATGCCGACCTTTTAGGAGATGGAACTGATTTTTGGGAAGATACAAATATCTTTGACGTAGAAGTTGTAGGAAACATTTATCAAACACCACATTTAATTAATCACTAAAAATAAAAAAAATGAAGTATTACGAAGTAATGGTAGAAATCGTTCTTGAATCAGAAGATTCAAAAGGAAACGTAAAAGTAAAAAGAAACAAAGAAATCTATTTGGTTGACGCTATGAGTGTAACCGAAGCCGAATCAAGAGTGGTAAAACTATTTAGTGGATTTACTCAAGAGTTTCAAGTGTTTGGAGTAAAATCAAGCAAAATCGTTGAAGTAATTGAATCAGAAGAAAAAAAGCCATTGGTTAAAATTTCATCAAGAATTAAAACTGAAAAAGAAACTGAAACCGAAAGTTAATAAATATTAAAATAATTAATTATGCTTAAAATAGAAGGAAAAATTAAAAAGGTTTTTGATTCGGTAACGTACACAAACTTTGAAAAAAGAATTTTTTGGTTAGACGATTGTGCTGAAAAGTTTCGTAATATCTATGCCTTAGAATTATGGAAGAATGATTGCACAATGATTGACAACTACAAAGAGGGAGATTTCATAATTGCCTACATTGACTTAAAGGGAATTTTATGGGAAGAAAAAGATGGTAAAGAACAAGTAAAAAATACCCTTAAATGTTGGAACATTGAAAAGGATGGAGTAACATTCAAAAAAATATAAAGTTATGCTCAACATACCAAAAGAAGCGTACAAGGTATTTTATATGATTTACCTTTTCCCTTATTATGTTTTTTGCCTACTTTATTTATTGTTTATGAATTGGAATACCTTTTTAAAAAAAAGTAAAGAGGATTTGCAATTAGATATGAAGTTAATTCTCATCAGAACTTTGTCTATAAGGAACGAAATCAGTATAGGCTTTTGGTTATTTATTCTTTTAATCGCTTTAGGATGAACCAACTTGAAGAACTTTATAAATTATTAACCGAAAAATACAAAGATGTAATTTGGCAAGATTTATATTTATTTGATGGATACCTAATTTGCGAACAAAAAAAAATTACTTGGGAAGGCGAAGATTATTTAATGGTATGTTTATTCAATAGTCATCAAGATATTAATTTTCAAACAAAAGAAGATATATTAAGTTTTTTACAATTACTTTGGACACAATACAATTTTAAATATTAAAAATGAGAATATTTTTAGCAGGGCATAATGGGATGGTAGGTTCAGCAATTTTACGAAAATTAGAACAACAAAATCATTCTATAATAAAAGCCAATAGGAAAGATTTAGATTTACGAAGACAATCAGACGTTGAAAAATTCTTTGAAATAAATAGACCCGAACAAGTAATAATAGCAGCCGCAAAAGTAGGTGGTATAAACGCAAACAATAAATACCGAGCCGATTTTATTTACAACAATCTACAAATTCAAACAAACATCATTCATACTTCATACTTATATGGCGTTGAAAAACTTTTGTTTTTAGGTAGTTCGTGCATATATCCAAAAAGTTGTAGCCAACCAATGAAAGAGGAATATTTACTTAAATCTTATTTAGAATACACAAATGAGCCATACGCAATAGCAAAAATAGCAGGTATAAAAATGTGCGAGAGTTACTACAAACAACACAAAAGCAATTTTATATCGGTTATGCCTACCAATTTATATGGCATTAACGATACTTACAATTTAGAAAATTCTCACGTCATACCTGCCTTAATAATGAAATTTCACGAAGCAAAAGAGAAAAATGTTTCTTCGGTCAAAGTTTGGGGTAGTGGCAATCCAAGACGAGAATTTATGTACGTTGATGATTTAGCCGATGCTTGTCTTTTTGTTATGAGAAAAGTAGAAGCCAAAGATTTATATGAACAAGGTATATCTCACTTAAACATAGGAACTGGTATTGATTTAACAATTAAAAAATTGGCTGAAATAATTAAAGCCACAATCGGATATAAAGGACAAATTGAGTTTGAAGCCGATAAACCCGATGGTCATAAGAGAAAACTATTGAATGTAACAAGATTAAGAAAATTAGGATATACCGAAAAAGTAAATTTATACGAAGGCATTAAATTAACTTATCAAGATTATTTAAAAAAAATAAAATAATGGAATCCATTTCAATAATACACCCAAGCCGACAAAGACCATTAATGGCTTATGAAACTGCTCAAAGGTGGCTCTCAACAAGAACATCTAAAGAAATTCCATTTGAATATATACTTTCAATAGATATTATTGACACAACACTACATTTATATAAAGAGTTATTTGAAGTATTGAGTAAATCTTTTGATGGAATTAAAATTTGTGTCAACGATAATAAAAGTTGTATTGAAGCATCTAATAGTGGTGCAAATATTTCAGAAAATAATTTAATTATTCTTGTTTCAGACGATTTTGATTGTTTTGAAGGATGGGATACTTGGCTTTTAGAAAAATTAAAAGATAAAAAAGATTATATTGTAAAAACTTCAGACTTATACCAACCAAGACTTATTACTCTACCAATTATGGATAGAACTTACTATAATCGGTTTGGTTACATTTATTACTATGAATATGAGCATCTATTTTGCGATACTGAAATGACCGAAGTAGCACATTTGCTTGATAAGGTAATTGATTTACAAGATGGAGTTCATTATTTTATTCATAAACATTGGACTATTGGTGGAATACCAAAAGATGAAATAACCGATAAAAATGAAAAAACTTGGGTTCAAGGAGAAACATTATTCAATCAAAGAAAAATGATAAATTTTGAATTAATATGAAAACAGAACAAGTAATTAGTTTTATGATGGAATACCACAAAGTAGAATCTGAAGAAGCGATATCTTTATTAAAATGGTGGACTCATATACCATTACTTTATTGGGCATTAGAAAAAACAAAGAATAGTAAAAAACCAATAATAGAATTTGGTTGTGGAGAAGGCTCTACTCCTTTTCTTCAATACTATTGCAAAAAAAATTCAAGAAAATTAATTAGTTATGATGAAAATTCAGAATGGGCAAGTAGATATAATGCTATTCATATTGCAAATTGGGATTCTATAATTCACGAAGAATATTCAGTTGCTTTAATTGACCATAGCCCAGCGGGAAGAAGACATATTGATGCTTTACTTATAAAGGATAAGAGTGATTATATAGTAATTCACGATAGCGAAGTGGAAGGAAATCAAACTTATATGTTTGATAAAATTTGGGGTTCTTTTCAGTATAAAAAAGATATAAGATACAACCATCATAATCAACAACGATATGGTGACAATCATCCATTTTCTCCATTTTCTCCTATGGCTTCTATTGTAAGCACAAAATACGAGTTACCAAATATTAACCCCTTTTAAAAAAAAATATGAAATATAGTCAAAATGATGAACAAGCATTTATTACATCATATTTTGGTGATAATTGTAATGGTAAATTTTTAGAAATTGGAAGTTATCATCCAACGGCATTATCAAATACAAGAGCATTAGTTGAAATAGGTTGGAGTGGTGTATATGTTGAACCTTCTCCAATTTGTTTTAGAAGTTTTGAGCAAGAATATAAAGACAATGAAAAAATCTTTTTAATTGAGGCGGCTATTGGAAATTACGATGGTTATGGAATATTCTATGAATCAAATGGGGATGCGATTTCAACTACAAATACCCAACATAAAAAAAAATGGGAAGATTCTTACCCAACTTTAAAATATGACGAGATAAATGTAAAGTTTATGTCTATGGAAACATTATTAAATCAGCATAAAAATATTGATTTTTTAAATCTTGATGTAGAAGGTACAAATATTGAATTATTTAATTTGATACCAGATTATTTTTGGGATTATTTAAAAATGATTTGTATAGAACACGATGGACAACACTATTATATAGAAGATAAATTAAAGAATTATGGGTTTTCTAAAATTAATATTAATGGTGAAAATATAATACTTGGAAAATATTAAAAAATTTATATGAAGTTATTAAGCATATTGATTTGTAGCATTTATGAAAGGGAAGAAAGCCTAAAAAGACTAATTAAAAAACTAAATAACACTTTTGAAGATGTTGAAATATGTATTTATACTGATGATGGTAAGCAAAATAGCGTAGGCACAAAAAGAAATTGCCTTTTAAACGATGCAAATAGTAAATACATTTGTTTTGTTGATGATGATGATGATGTTTGTGATAATTATATTGGTTTATTAAGAGAAGGTTGTTTGTCTAATGCCGATTGTATCAACTTAAATGGTATTATTACTTTTAATGGAAAAAATCCAAAAGTATTTATTCATTCATTGAAATACAATAGTTATTTTGAAGAAAATAATATTTATTATAGACCACCAAATCATTTGAATACAATAAAAAAATCATTAGTTGAACAGTTTAAATTCCCTGACAAAAATAATGGAGAAGATACCGATTGGGCAATGCAAATTTGTAATAGCGGAGTTTTAAAAAGCGAATATGATATAAATCAGACTATTTATTATTATTTATACGACACCGAAAAAACTACACAAAAATGAAATTAATATCTTTTAGTTTATTCTCTCATAACGATGACATTAAGTCGTTTGAAACATTTTTAGAATATTTTTCAATAAATATAAGGGCGTATAAAGTTTTATTCCCAAGTTGGAAAATTTATCTTCATTTAGAAGACAAGATGTATGATTTATATAAAGAGTATTTTGACTTTTTAAAAGAAAACGATATAATTGATTTTAGTATTAAGAAAGGTAAAACCTTATGTGAAAATATGTTATGGAGGATGGAAACCATTGGCGACTATGTTATTAGTAGAGATGTGGATTCATTACCAACGTATAGAGAAAGACAAGCAGTTGAAATTTGGATTAGAAACAATACGCTGATGCACTCCATAAGTGATAATAAAGAACACAATGCTATTTTTATGGGAGGAATGATTGGATATAAGAGAAATACTTTTGATATTTCTAAAGATTTAAAAACGGCGATAAAAAACACAAATATTGATTTTAAAATAAAAGGTAGTGACCAAGTTTTTTTAGGGAAAACATTTCAGAAAGTATTTCATATAGACAATGGGTTGACGCATCATATACTTAAAGAAGGTCTAACGATTGAAAAAATTAAATGGCAAATAGAAGACAATAGCAAAATTTTAAAATTACAATATTTGTATAATTATATTGAAGACATAAACATTGAAGACATTGATGTAAGTTTAAAAAAGACAAATGAATTTAATTATATTGGCAAAGCAATGCAAGATTATACTGAACAAGAAAAAATAGACATTTATAATTTTTATATTAATAATGTTGATGAAAGTTTAAATAAAAAATTATTAGAAATAGAGTCTTCTATGTCTGTTTTTAAAAATTATTTTTAATTACAAAATATAATAAAGATGAAGGTTTTAAAAAATAATACAACTTTTTTAATTGACGATGATAATTCTTGCCCAAATAAATCTTGGTGGGAAACCAATTATCCTTCTTGGGAGAACTTTACCTTTGATATTTTGGATAAATTTTCTAATATAGATGGAGTTCTAATTGATGTTGGAACTTATTCTGGACATATTTCATTGTATGCAGCACAAAAATATAAAAAAATATATGGATTTGAATGTGACCCAATAGCGTATGATTGTCTTCAAAAAAATATTAGCATTAATAATTACAACAATATTGAATCTCATTATAATGCAGTATATAAAGAATTGACAAAAATTTATGTTGGTGGTGGAATTTTTAGAAGCGAACCAGCACCATTTGGAAGTAGTGGAATAGCAATAGAGGGAAAAGAAAAAGAAACAAGTAATGCCATTTTATGCGACACGGTAGTTTTAAGTGAATTTTTAGAAAAAAATAATATACAGAATATTTCATTGATAAAAATGGATATAGAAGGGTCAGAAAGATTCTTGGCAGAAGATATAGTAAAAATTAATAAAAAATATAAATGTCCTTTATATCTGTCTTTACATCCGCATTTAATGTCAAAAAATGAAATGCAATATCTTATTGATGTGTTTACATCGGAATATCAATACATCTATGCCGAAAACTTTTTATTAGTGGATGATATAAAAAATATGGGAGAGTATTTATTTTCTAATACAAAAATTGATTTAAAATAAAGTTATGTTAGTAAGATTTGACGATATAAGTATAAATTGTTTACAAGACGATGTAAATAATATTACAAATTATTTAATTGATAATAATCATAAAGTAATGTGGGCAATTAGTCCTTTAGTAAATGATACTAAAAACGAAAGGGTATTTCCAAATATATTCAAAGCGTATAGCGACCATAGAGTTTTTTTTAATATAGATAAAATAGGTTTGCCACAATTAAGAGATGATGTTGTCGTTGCATCTCACGGTCTAATTCATATTGACCATAGACTGCTAACAAAAGAACAACAAGAAATGAGTATTTTAATATCTTCAAGTATTATAAAATCAAAAATTTTTGTTCCTCCATTTAACAAGTGGAATAAAGACACCGAATCTATTTGTAAAGAATTTGATATTGAATTAATAAAATTTGAAGATGGATGGTTAAGTATAGAACACAATGATTTTGATGTTAACCACGAAAAATATTATTTTCATCATAGGGATTTCGGTTTAGAAAAAATAAAAAATTGGATTAAATGAAAATAGCAATTCATCAGCCAAATTTTTTTCCATACTATCCTTTTTTTCAAAAGATGCAAGAAGTTGATATTTTCGTTATTTTGACAAATTGTCAATTTGAAAAAAATGGATTTCAAAATCGCTTTAAATATAATGATAGATGGTTTACAATGAAAGTAAATAAAGGTCTTAAACCTATTGAAGATAAAATTTATGTTGACTATAAAAAAGATTGGAAATTAATAAAAAACAATTTTAAAAATATTGAAATATTTGATGATTGCATATCAAGTTCCTTGCCTAAAACTAATATTGAAATAATTAAAATAATAAAAGATAAACTAAATATAAAATGCGAAATAGTATTTGATTATAAAACCGAATTAAAATCCTCACATAGATTAGTAGATATATGCAAAAAATATAATGCTAAAAAATATTTAAGCGGATTGAGTGGTAAAAAATATCTTGACATTAATTTATTTGGAGATATAAAAGTTTTATTTCAAGATGAATCAAAAATGATTAAAAAACCAATTTTAGATATAATATGAAATCAATAGCAATTATTGGTTATGGAGAAGAAGATTCTTTATTTGTTTTAGTTAAAAATATTTATTAATGATTGAATATATTTATAGTGCTTATAGTAATTCTAATTCAATAATTGAAATTTGTAATAAAGCCATTAGTGAATTTAGTGGTAATATCATTGAAATTGGTGCGGGGTATGGTGAAATGACATCTCATTTTTTAGATATTGCCAAAGCACATAATGTAAAAACAATTGTTATTGACCCTTTTGAAGATGGATGGGATAATATGCCAGAAAGTTATGGTAAACCTTATCCATTTGAAAAATTTATGTCAAATGTTCATAGCAAAATTGATTATATGGTTTTACAAAAAGTGTCTTCACACTCTGAAGGATTATATGAAAAATTACAAAAAGATATGCCATATTCATTCGCTTTTGTAGATGGATTACAATATGAATGGGCAGTAATTAGTGATTTGACTTTGATGGATAAATTAAATTGCAAAGTTATTTGTGTTGATGATTATGATAGATTGAATAATGTAAGTTCAGTTCCTTCGGCAATTGATAAATTTCTTGAAAAAAATAATAATTATGAACTAATTGTAAAATCTGAACTAAAAGAAAGGACTAAAGCATTCTTAATAAAAAATAAATAAATGGATAAAATTATTTTAAGTTGTAATGAGAATAAACAATATTATCCATTTTGGAAATATGTAAGTTGGGCATACAAAAAAATATTTCCAAATGTAGAAGTACATCTTGCTTTTTTAACGCAAAGAAGTGAAGACGATGAAATGGTAATACAGATGAGAAAGAGTGGATTAGTTACTTTATTTGAACCAATAAAAAATATATCCGAATTTACACAAGCAAAATTTATAAGATTTTATTTAGCATCTCAACAAGGAGATAAAGTATGCTATATTGATGATGTGGACATTTTTCCATTAAGCAAAAAATTTATTGAAGATGCAATACAACAAAGACCAAAAGACCACATCCTTTGCGTTGGTGGAGAAGTTTATATAAATACAGATTCTTATGGAACTTATCCTATAAGCCAAATGACTGCCGAAGGATATATTTGGAAAAAATTAATAAATCCAAAATCATTACCTCTTGAAGATTTATTAAATGAATTAGCAGATGAGCCAATAATGTTTAATAAAAAAGAAAATCCAAAAATATCTCCTCGCCTTTATAGTTTCGTTTTAAGTAAAAATTATTTAGAAACAAACGATTGGTTTAGCGATGAGGCTTTAATGAGAAGATTGTTACATAAAAGCGATATAAAAAAATTTGAATTGGCAAGAGGTTATTCCGATATAAGTGCTTCTACACTTGATAGGTATCATAACATACCAACAATTAATAATTTGGAAAAATTAAATAACCACCAATTTGTTAATTATCATTGCACGAGGATAGGAGAAGTTTACGATAACGATAAAATGATTGAAAATGAGGAACAATTAAAACAAAACTTACAACCATTAATTGATTACATTAATAAATTTTATTAACTTTGGATTTCTGTAAAAACATAAAAAATGATGTGCTAAAAAAGACAAAGTAGAATTTCATTTGTATTGGAAAGTTGGACTTCCATTTGAGAGGAAACAAATACTTCCTATTGGCAAGAAGAAATAGAAAATGATTCAAAATGGCAAATATTAGAATATAAAATAGATAATTTACTTAAAGAAAAAATTGAAAAAACTTAATAATGAAAAATAGAAGATGTTTTGTGACTTTTGCTACTCTACATAATTATAGTAATAGCGTTGCAAGGTTAAAAGAAAAATTAATTGGGAATATTGATGATGATGTTCTGATATTTAATGAATACGACCAAATAGGAAGTCCACCATTTGATGAAAACCCCTATGCTTTTAAAATTTACGCTTTTGAAAAAGCGAAAAGTATGGGATATAATATTGTACTTTGGTTTGATTGTAGTTGTTACCCTATAAAAAATATAGACCCAATATTTGAAGTAATAGAACAAGATGGATATATTTGTCAACAAGCAGGACAACTTGCTGGAATTTGGACTAACGATGCGACACTTTCTTATTTTGGTTTAACAAGAGATGAAGCGATGCAAATTGATATGTATGGAAATGCAGGTCTTTTAGGTTTAAATTTTAATAATGAAATTGCAAATACTTTCTTTGAACTTTGGAAAAAAAGTATGCTTGATGGAATGTTTAGAGGAAAAGGAAATAATGATACTAATAGCGAAAGTGCTGATAATAGATGTAGAGGACATAGACATGATATGTCTTGTGGTAGTATAATAAGACATAAATTAAATATGAAAATGGTAAGTTCACAAGAATATTTACAATATGTTTCAAGTCCTAATGATATACCATTTAACGAAAAAATATATCTTTTTGCACAAGGAATAAATTAAAAATAAAAAATATGGGATTAACAGCAGATACTTTAGATAGATTAAATAGGTTTGGATTATTAGATATTAAAACACCGTATAGGATGTTAGAGTTAGGATGTCAGAATGTCTATGACCAAAATTTTAATAATGGAAGGGGATTAACTTATGGAATGATTGCTAAAGATTATTTTAAAAATCTTAATATAGACCATACATCTTGGGATATTACTGGTTGTCAATGTTCTGAAATTGTTGATTTAAGGATAGATGTTGATGTTTCAAAATATGGGCAATTTGATGTTATTACCGACTTTGGTACAACCGAACATATTGAAAATCTTGAAGATAAAGGTTTTTATGAAGCGTTTAGAAACATTCACAATCTTTGTAAAACAAATGGATATATGATTCACGAAACACCATTAACTGGTCATTGGATTGGACACGGATATAATTATGTGACTGAAGATTTTTATTTGAGTTTAGCAAAAGATATGGGTTATGAAATCCTTGAATTAACTACGCATTTTTGTATGGGAAATTTTATTGATGGATGTTTAGTTTGTTGCATTTTAAAAAAAGTTGATGATAGACCATTTATAAAAAAGGAAATATTTTCAAAATACGATTTTAGAAAAAGTTAAAAAATAGTTTATGGGATATTATAAATTTATAAGCAAAGAACAAAAAAATTACGACAATGACCATCTTGACCCATCAACGGAATTTCAATTATTTTATGATTCAATAAGTGATAGATTAAATCAAGAAAAATTAGTTGGATGCGAAATTGGTGTTTTATATGCAGACACATCTTGCTTTTTCTTGAGAAATTTTACAAATTTACATTTGATTGGAATTGACCCTATAATACCAGATAGTATGGAGTCATCATTAATTGGAAATTTAGAAAAGATTAAAAGTAATACCAAAGAATTTGAAAATAGATTTCAATTTATTCAAGATTATTCTTTTAATATATCGTTTGAAGAAAATTATTTTGATTTCATCTTTATTGATGGCGACCATAATTACCAAGCCGTTAAATCAGATTATGAACAATATGTAAAATATTTAAAACAAGGTGGCTTAATATTTTTTCACGATAGTAGGATGAATAGAGGCGGTGCAAATTTTCATATTGGCTCAAGCAAATTCGTTGATGAATTAATATCTTTAAATCATTTAGAATTAATTGGAGAAGCGTTTAGTTTAACTTGTTTTATTAAAAATTAAAAAATAAATGATAATTGGAAATGGCTTATTAGGAGAATCATTAAAAAGACCATCAAAATTTAATTTTTTTTTGTTCAGGTGTTTCTAATTCAATGGAACAAAGAGATGAAGAATATACACGAGAATTTAATCTTTTAAAAAAACAAAAAGGATTTCAAAAAATTATATATTTTAGTTCATCAAGCGTATGCGATGAAAATGATAATAGGAAATATATTAAGCACAAAAGGAATATTGAAAATTTCATAGTAAATAATTTTGAAAAATATTTGATATTTAGATTTCCACAAATATTGGGTTTCGGTGGAAATAAAAACAATCTTGTTAATTACATCTGTAATAAATTAAAAAATGATGAACTTATAACAATAAAAAAGGTTAGAAGAAGTATAGTTGATATAGAAGATGTAGTAGATATTGTTAATAAATCCATTTCAGAGAAAAACAAAATTTTAAATTTTTTCGGCTACGAACAAATTTATGTTAAAGAATTAGTTTTTTCAATTGCACAAATTTTAAAAATAAAAAATCCTAAAATTATAGAGGTTGAAACTCAACCTACAAATGAATATATATCTTATATTGAGGGATATACAAATAAAGTATTAAAAAAATATTTAAAATGATAACCACAATAATCAGTTATTGCAACAACGACTTTCAATTCATTGAAGAAAACTTACAACAAGCAAGTAAATTCTCAAACCAAATATTCATTTCATATTGCGACCACGCATTAAATGGAACTTTAGAAGATGAAGAAACATTAGAAAAAATGTTTGAAATCGCAAAAAAATATGAAGCCACCCCCGTAAGAGTGGAATATCAAAAAACCGAAACATCAAGATTTCATCATAACCTAATGAGATTCTTGCCTACTTGGTCTTGTCAAAGCGACTACATCTTATTTTTAGATGCCGATGAAATTATTGAAGCAGATTTATTTAAAAAATATCTAAAAACAAAAGACCACGAAAATTACGATGTCGTTTCTTTAGAATGCTATTGGTACTTCAGAGAACGTAAATATAGAGCAAAGACAACCGAAGAAGCAGGTGTGATGTGCAAAAAATCAATATGTACATACACTTACATTTTTAGTGATATGGAAAGGTGGGAATTTAAAAGGAGAGAAGAACTAAAATCTAAAAGATGGTTAACACAAGACAACAAAGTATTATGTCATCATTATTCTTGGGTACGAACAAAAAAAGAAATGATACAAAAAGTAATATCTTGGGGGCATAACAAAGATATAGATTGGGTTTCCCTAATAGAAGAAGAATTTAGCCACGACTTCAATGGAAAAGATTTTATTCATAACTACGAATATGATGTGTTAGATTGTTAAAAATTATTGTAATTTAGAATGACAAAAAAAAGATTTGATTTCTTGAAAAGCAATAATTTAGGAGATTTAGTAGAACAAGACGTTGTTATACAAAATGTAAACCAATTACTTAATGCTCTCTTTATCCCTATTGACAACGAAAATCAGACTATGATTGATAGAGAAAGACTTAAAACTTTCAACATTAATTATGACGAGCCAATTAATTGGTCATCTTTGAATTGTATTTGTGCTGAAATATTTGAAAATGGAGATTTTTTAATCACCATTGAAGAAGCATCTCCAAACGAATGCCCAAACTTTGTGAATATATTCAAACGTATATGAAATATTGGGGTTGGAATTGTCAAGTTAAAACCGAATGGTAATGGAACAAAAAGAAAAAAAAGATTTGAAAATGATTATTGCTATTTTTTTAGCATCATATTTTATAACATTTATTTACCTATTTGTAAATGTTAATAACATAAATGGCTCAAAGGAATTAAATAGTTTAAAACAACAAAATGAAATTTTAGAAACCCAATTTGATAGTTTAGCAAAAGAAAATAAAGCCATAACTAAAAACATTTTAGATTTAGACAATAAAATTGATTCTCTTTCCGATATAGATTCAGTTTATCAAAATAAATTTTATCAAAATGAAACTGAAATTAAAAACTTACAAAAAAAATATAATAAGATTAATCATATTGATACCTTTAAGTCTAACGACATTAAAAAGTATTTCTCAAACCTCCGATAGTAGCGTTACTTGTATCCCCAATAGCGAACTTAGAATAGCAATAAAAAAGATTGAAAATTGTAAAATATTACAAGAGGAACTTGACCTAACTAAAGTAGGTGTCGCACTTTTAAAAGATAGAATTAAGGTAAAAGATTCAATCATAAAAACTTACGATTTAAAGGATGATGAATACGAAAAGAAAATAAAAATTTACGATTCATCAATAAGTAACCTAAACTTACAAGTAGCAAATCAAAAATCAATAAGTAATATATATCGTGCCATTTCCAAAAAAAATAAATATATTTATGGCTTCGGTGGATTAGTCATAGGTGTAATAGTTACCTTAATAGCGAAATAAAAAAATGAAAGAGAAAAAAATTTTGGCGATGTTTGATTACATAGCCACAACAGGTTTTGGAACTGTTTCCAACAACCTCGTAAGAGAATTAAAAAAATACTTCGGCTCAAATATCAAACTTGATATAATAGCAATCAACTACTTCGGAGAAGGTTATTGGGAAGATGAAAATACCTATGTACAATCGGGTAAATTAAACGACATTAAAGAAGATGATTTTGGTAGGTATTGGTTCTTGAAAAAATTACAAGACAACGACTACGATGGTGTTTTTATCCTACAAGATTTAGGTGTGGTATCGCCCATTTTAGAAATCGTAAAATATATCAAAGACGAAAAGAGAGAAGCCAATAGAAAGCAATTCAAAACCATATTTTATTTTCCCATAGATTGTAACTTAGGCATACCTCAATTACTTAACAACATAGAATATTGCGACCTTTTAGTAGCATACACAAAGTTTGGAAAAAACGAAGTACTCAAAACAAAACCCGAACTAAAAAATAAAATTAGGGTAGTACCTCACGGAAATAACCCAAAAGATTTTTATCCATTACCAAAAGAAGAAATAAAAAAATTCAGAAAAGAATTTTATGGCGAAAATGCTGACAAGTTTATCATAACCAACGTCAATAGAAATCAACCAAGAAAAGATATAGGCAACACAATATTTGGTTTTATTGAAGCCAAAAAAAATTGGGATGAAAGTTTACCAAAACCATTCCTATATCTTCATTGCCACCCACAAGACCCTATGGGTAACGATTTAAGAGTTGTACTCAATCAAAGTGAATTAATAGAAGATATTGACTACAAACTACTACCAAAAGAATTTGAGAAAACAATGGTAGATATTGAATTTCTAAATAAGATTTATAATGCTACCGATGTTTATGTTTCTACAACACTTGGCGAAGGCTGGGGTCTTAGTTTTTCCGAAGCAGCGTCTTGTAAAATTCCAATTATAGCATCTTACTCCACAAGTTTTATGGAAATGTCAAACTATGGCAAAAATGCTTGGATGCTTGAAACCTTATATCCTTATCTCAATCTTGACAATATCATAAGAGAACAAACCGATATTTACGAATTAGCCGATAGATTACTTGAAGTAGCAAAAGGGAAGTATAGTAATTCTAAAGAGTTCAATGATAAAATTGAAAGAAGTTATCAATGGGCAAAAAGTTTGGATTGGTCATTAGTTTGCAAACAATGGATTGAATATTTCAAAGAAATGTATAAATTAGAGAAAAAATGAAATACGAAATAAAATATAATAGCGAAAACACAACACTATCAAGTGGTGGAATAACCTCTACTACAACCGATACTAATTTTACAAATCCAAAAGTATTAGAAGTAAATGAATTGCAAGATAGCATCATAGTAACATATTCAAGATTTCCTTTGGTAACGAAATATTCAGTAACAAAAGAAGAAATTTATAAAATTGAATATAGCCGATACGATGGCACTAAAAAAATAATAGATTAGTATGTGGAAGGTATATTTACTAATGTTTATTTGCGTCACAATATTATCAATAATGTGGGTGCTATTATTAGATAAAGAAAAAGAAGAAAAAGATAGAAACACAAAAACCCCATAAAAAATGGGGTAATTTTTTAAGACTCAAGAGCAGTTCTTATGGTATGCAAATGAGTACTACGTTAAATTAAATTATCTTAATTTATACGCAGCGAAAGCCAAAATACCAATGATAATTACGTTGTGTACGTTTTGACCACCAAGAAAGTTTGGACTTTTAATTGAAAGAAAATCTTGCATTTTTTTAGTTTTTGTTTGTTAGTAAAATAATCGTTAACCTAAATTAACCACGTTTTGTAAGTTTGTAAACTACAAAAGAAGCGAGAGCAATCTTAATTAGGCTATGTACATTTTGTCCTCCAAGAAACATAGGACTTGAGATGTTGAAATACTTTTTCATATTTTTTTTGTTTGTTAGTTACATAAAAATACAAAAAAATCAAATAAAAAAATTAAATTTGGGTAAAAAGTATTCCAATGCCATTAAGACAAGGAAGAAAATCAGCATCTCAAACGCCATCACTCAAGTCAGAAAGAATATATGGTAGTAAAAAAAACCCAAAAGGTTCAGCATCTTCTTCAAAATCTGCCAAAAACATAACTTTCTCTGACAAAACCATAAAAGCACTTCAAAATAAGTTAGACGAGTTCAAGGAAAAACACAAAGGAAAGAAAAATATCACGTTAGGTGACCTTAAAGCAGTTTATAGACGTGGTTCGGGTGCTTATAGTTCCTCTCATAGACCTGGCATTTCAAGGAATGGTTGGGCAATGGCAAGAGTAAATAAGTTTTTATTGAAAGCAGGTGGTACGAAAGTAAAGGCTGCGTATGTGCAAGATGATGATTTGATGAAAATGCACTTGGGAGGAGATATGAGTAAGCATCTTGCACCGAATGGCAAACCATCAAACCTCACTCACGAACAATGGCATTTAGTACGCACACCCGAATTTAAGGCGTGGTTTGGGGATTTTGAGAACAATCCCGAAGAAGCAAGTAAGGTGATTGATGAGAATGGTGAGCCGATGGTAGTATATAGAGGTAATTTAATAAACCAAGAAGAATTAGGTTACACATTTAATTTAGGACAAAATTTCTTAAAAAAGGAAAGTGGCAATACATTTGGATTCTTTTTTACCAACAATATTGATATTGCTAAAAAATATATGCTTGTTGACCATTTTGACGAAATAAAAGGGGGTAGTCTTACAAAAGTTTTTATTAAATCAAACAAAATACTTGATTTGAAAGATTTTGATTTAAAAATAAGCCAAAATAGTTTTGTTCAAGGTCTAATTCAAAAAGGTATCATTTTTGATAATGAATTAGAAAAAAGAATACTTGATTTTGATTTAGACACCTATAAATATTGGGGTAATAATGTTTTTGATTATTTTGATGTTTTTCCCGAATTGAAAAACTTATTTATTAAAAATGGGTTTAGTTCTGTTATTTTTTATGAAATGTCAAGAAGTTACATAAAATATGAAGTTTATGTTGCGTTTGACTCCAACCAAATCAAACTTGCCGATGGCACTAACACGACCTTTGATTCAAGCAATCCCGATATAAGATATTATGGTGGTGGCGATATAGATGAAATCGTTTATCACGGCTCTCCAAATAAGTTTGAAAATTTTGAATTAGAAAAAGTTGGAACAACCATAGGTAGATTGACTGGTGGCTATGGCATCTATTTCACAAACAAAGAAGAAGTTGCAAAAGAATACGCACTTAAAGGTGGCTCATTCATACAAGCAAAACTAAAAGTATCAAACTTTTTTGATTTAGATGAAAACATAACCGATGTTGACAAAATCCTTGAACAAGTAGAACAAGACAAAAGGTTTACCGAAAATGATGTAGATAATCTGAAATCAGATTTTTTAGGAACGAGTGATTATGGCTACGAAGTGGCTACCAATAGAAAATTACACGAATGGTTAAGCGATACCTTAGATGAACAACAAGTTAGCGAATTCATTGAAAAATTAGGTTACGATGGAACTACCTTTATTGACAAATGGGATAAAGATGCAAGAAACTATGTAATTTTTAATCCTACTGATGTTGAAATAATTGACATTGAACAATTAGCAAAAGGTGGAACATTTAATGATAAAGAACTTTTAAAAAAATACAAACAAGGAAAAGGTATTGGATTCACTGCGATTGCACATCTAAAAGCAAAAGGATTAATACCAAGAGAGGATGGAACAAAAAGGAAATCTGATAAATACAAAGAACAAGGTGGTGACATTGAAAAATTAGCAAAAGGCAAAAAATTAAAAATTGGAGGTGGCGATTGTTACTACATCGCAGGTCAATTCGCAATGGACAACATTTTCTCCCCAAAGAAAATTGATTATGTAGGAACTCCTTATTTAGTACACGCTGAAGTACAAGGTCAAGGACATATCGCACACATTAGATATGGACACGCTTGGGTTGAAGATGATGAAAATGTGTACGATTTCTCAAATGGTAGAGAATTAGTCATTCCTAAGCCTTTATATTACGCAATAGGGCAAATAAGCACCGACAATCCTAAAAAATATCAGAAATATACTTTTGCCGAAGCAAGACAAAAAATGGTTCAAACAAAACATTATGGTTGTTGGGATTTAGATGTTGAATATAGAGAAGGAGGAGAAGTTGTTACCGATGATGAAGAAGACCTTTATGATATGATTCAATATCAAAAATTGCAAAAAAATTTCAAGGATGGTGGAAGTATAAACCAAGATGTTACTTGCATAAATTGTGGTTGGCATTGGAACACTAAAGATTCTGAAGAATTTGATAAATACGTTTGTCACAATTGTGGATTTGACAACACACTTTACTATTCAGATTTAAACGATGACATTATGAGCAAACTCAAAACACCCAAAACTTTATCTGAAATTTCTAAAATACATAACGTAAGCGAAGAAGTTTTAGCACAACAATTAGAAAAAGGTATAGAAGCCGAAATGGAACATACCACCGACAAAAAAATTGCTGAAACTATTGCCCTACACCATATTGAAGAAATGCCCGACTATTATGATAGATTGAAAGAAATGGAAAGTGGAAGCAATATCATAAAAAGCGAGTACAAACAAAATGAAATGAAAAAAGTCAGATTTGTTGGCGATGATAGAGCATTTTGGTATGTTATTTCCGAAACTCCCGAATACTACATAGGCGTAATAGACGAAAAACTTGAAAATTGGAAAAATGCCGACCAAGTAACCAAAGTACAATACTTTGAAGATTATCTACCAAAATCCGATATGGAAATATTTGAAAAAACAACCGACCAACTCAAAGAAGGTGGCGTAGTGGTAGGTAAACGCCATAGCGAATCAGATGAAAATGGTAGTGGCGAAAGGTTTCTTGTCAAAAGCACGGGGCAAGTGGTAGAACTTGAAGGTGGCGAAGGCGTACTCAACAAAGAATCTATGACTTCCAACAAAACCTACGAATTTCAAGGCAAAAAAATGAATGCAAGACAAATTGCCTCATTCCTAAATCATAAATATGGTGGCGTTGAATTTGCCGAAGGTGGCGATGTTAAAAGCGTTTGTGGTTGTAAATCATATTACCACGGGGGTGAATTGCCATCAGCGACTTTGGATAACTTAGAGGGTGGCGAGGCAGTGGTTACTGTCAAAACAATGGAATCCAAAGAAAAATACCAATTTCAAGGAATGACAATTACACCAAGAAAAATACTCTCTCAAATAAATGCTGATTTTGGTGGGAAAAAATTTGATGAAGGTGGAACTATTGATATTTCAGATTACAAACTACAAAACGAAATAAAATTAGCGAATATGTACCAATTTGTTCAAAAATTATTATACCATAAAAGGAATATAATGTAAATTTGGTAACAAAATAAAAAAAAGATGAAAAAAGTTTTCATAAACGATATGATTTTTGAATCCGATGGAGATTACGTCATTGGAGGTTTTAATACCGACCAAATGGATAGTTTTCAATTTGCTGATTTTTATGAAGCATTACTTACAAGACTTTCAAGACTAATTGATGAATATATAGACGAAGCAACATTAGTAAATGCTAAATTAGGATACGAAAATCCTATGGAACAAGCACAAAATGATATTTCTGAAATCGTTCTTGATAATTTGAAATTGGAAAGTCCATACAAAGACAAGCAATCAATTATGAACACAATTTTAGCAAATGATAAAATGCAAAGTTGGGTTATAAATCTAAAAGAAAACGTCAAGAATTATCCCGAAAGTAATATTGGAAATGGAATTATAAATTTTTCATCAAAAATTGACGAGCATACTGAAACTTATAAAGATGCAAAACAATTTACCGATGAAACAACATTTGAACAATTCATTGAACAAATTTCAACAATAGAATTATAATGGAAATAAATAAAACAATAGAAGAAAAAAGCACCAAAGATATAGAAAAAGCAATATTGGGCGACCAAAATGCTATTCCATATACTCCAATGAGTAAACTACCCGCTTTAGGTACAATGATGCCTCTAAAATTGTCGGGAGAAACTCTACAAGCACAATTTAGTTTTCAAGAAGAAATAGAAGATGTTGACCAATATTTAATTGAAAAATTAAACTACACATCAAAATTTGCTATGTCAAAAGGTGTTGGCGTTGAGGGTGGACTTGCTGCCGAACAAGCCGATGCTATCGCAATGACCATTAAGCAAATTGAAAATGGAAAAGGGTTGATTCTTGCCGATATGGCAGGGGTAGGTAAAGGGCGTGTAAATGCTTCTATTTTAAGATACGCATTCCTAAATGGATACTTACCAATCTTTATTACTGAAAAACCAAATTTGTTTAGTGCTATCTATCGTGATATTACCGACATTGGTGGTGTACAAACTAAAAGTGGTGGTGTTCCCTTTAATGGTAAACCATTAATCTTAAATGGTTATAAAAGTGGTGGATTTGATAAAACTTTTGATGAAAAAGGAAAAAGAATAAGAGTACAAAAGCCTTCTGAAACGGGAATCATTAAGGATGGTAAAGAAATCATCACAGCACCAAAGCAAGATGAAATAAAACAAATTGTTGAAGGCTCTACTTTGCCTAAAGGATATGACTACTTATTCTTAACATATAGTCAAATAAGTGGTAAAAAAAGAACAAAAATTGATTATCTTTTAAGGTTAGCCGAAAAGAAGAAAATTATTTTGTGTATTGATGAATGCCATAACGCTGCGGGTACGACTTCCACAGTAGGAAAAAGAATGAAAGAATTGATTGAAGCATCTCAAGGCGTTCTTTTCTCAAGTGCTACTTTCTCAAAGCGACCAGATAATATGTTCTTGTATGCTTTGAAAACCGATATTGTTGAAAGTCCATTAGGTACTGATGAACTAATTAGTGTAATTAAAAAAGGTGGAGAAAGATTAATTGAAAACTTGGCTTCTAATTTAGTTGTTTCTCAACAAATGTTAAGTAGATTGAGAAGTTACGAAAATTGTGATGTTCAGTATCAATATATGGCTGACGACCAAAAGGAAACCTTATATAAGAAGTACGACAATGTTCTAAGACTATATTTAAGATTACGACAATATTTTTCAACAAAGAATAATGCTTTTAACATAGCAAGACAAAATTCTATTGAAAGAATTGCAAAGGAAAATAAAATTAAAGTTGCCGAAGAACCTAAACCCGAAAATGCAATATTATTATTAGATTGGCAAAAGAAATATCAAGGGCAATATTACTTAAAACAATATAGCGTAGGCGATGTAAAAAGAAATCAATTCCAACTTATTGAAACTTTATTGTTTGCTTTGAAGGCAGAATTTGTTGTTGAGCAGGTTGTTGGTAATCCTTATAAAAGAGGTAAAGATGGTAAGGAACTATTAGGACAACTTAACGATAATCAACTTGAGAATATTCGTGTTGAAGATAAAGTTAAGTTTCAATCAAATAGAAAACCCGTAATCGCAGTTCGTAATACCCTTGAAGGCGTTTATTATGCTTTAGGTCTTGAAGTAGGCTCTGAAATTGATAGTGCTGATTTTTCTCAATACTTATATGCACTCGCAGTTGATGCAATTGAAGGTGTAATTACCTTTCAAGAGATAAAAATAGGTGCTGATGATGATGATGATAAAGGTAAAAAAATAAAAAAAGATGTATTATTAGAAAATTCTGATTTTGAAGATGGTGGTGTTTCATACAAGCAATTGTTAGAAGATATTAAAAACGTGGATTTAGATATTCCTTTAAGTCCTATTGATTACATCATACAAAGAATTGAAAACACTCCAAGACCAAGTTGGGATATGGAAAATGGTGGAGGTAATAGATATTTTAAAGTAGGTGAAGTCACGGGGCGTAAGTTCACTTTATTGAAACAAAAAAATGGTAAATTCAAATTAGAATTAAATAAAAAGGATAAAAATAAGGCATCTACTTTCCAAAAATTCAATTCGGGTGAATACGATGTGCTTTTGATTAACGAAAGTGGTAGCACTGGCGAAGATGCACATAGTTCATCTAAATTCAAAGACCAACGCCCAAGAGTGATGATTATTCATCAAGTAGAATTGGATGTAAATACCGAAGTACAAAAGAGAGGTAGAATTAATAGAACAGGTATGGTAAACTACCCTACTTATGTTTATGCTATCTCAAGAATACCTTCAGAAATTAGAAGGTTATTGATGTTGGTAAGAAAATTAAGAAGTCTTGATGCCAACACAACGGGTAATCAAAAACAATCTCAAAAACTTTCTACAATTAGAGATAGTCAAGGAAATGAAATTGAAGATGTAATCAATCAATATGGAGATGAATGCTTAGAAGAATTTTTAAGCACACCAGGTAATGAAAATTATCTTCAATTTAGTAGAGAAGAAAAAGGTCGCAAATTTGATGACTTTGAAATTCAATCATTCATCAGAAAACTTGAATTGGCATTTTGTGAAGAACAAGAAAAATTCTTTAATGTAATTAATGCTCTATACACTAAATTGAAAGAAGATAAAGGTGGAAAATTTGACGATTTGGAAACAAATTTAGTAGATTTGAAAGCCATTATTAAAACAAGAATACAAAAAAGTAAAGGCAAAGATACAAGTCCTTTCAATGGTTCGGTATATATTGAAGATGATTATGTATTAGCACAAGACAAGCCATATACAAAAGAGAAAGTAGAAGAATTAGTTTATATACTTTCTGAAAATCAAGACTCAACCGAATTTTATAAAAAATTCATAGAAGATTATAAAAAGTATTCTGAAGAACACATCAACGAAATTGTAGATAGTATTCCTAAACCCGATTATGATTTGGTAAAAGACAAAGCCGAAAAACAATTGATGAAGGAAGAATATGAAGCAAAAAAAGTTCATATCATTGAAAAGGCTACAAAAGATTATCAAACAACTTTGATGTACATTAACCCTAAAAAAGTTAAGACCAAAAATAATACTAAAGTATATCAAGAGGCAGACGAAAATCAACAATTTCCAAAAACATTATATTACGAAACCGAAGATTTTGTAAGTGAAAAACTTAAAAACTCACAAGGCACTTGGTATCTAATTACCGAAGGTTGGATTAAGAGTAGCGATGTAGAATCGGAAGAAGATATTTTTTATCCAAACTCGCCAGTTTTAATTCCTACTTCAATTGAGGAATGTTATGAAACCGATGCCGAAGGAAAAGAATTAACAATCACGAATTTCAACATCGGTAGATTTTGTGGCATTAAACTTTTGAAAACTGCTAAAGAGAAATATAGTCCAATGAATATTGAACTTATATTTTGTCAATTAAGTGGTAAGCCAAAAATTATATTGAAGCCAACGACAAGAGGTAGAGTGGTATTGGATTGGATTTTATTTAAGAGTGTTTATATTGAGAAAACAAGAAGAATACTTATTGATAATTGGGAAGTTGATTTGAATAGGAGAGAATTAGTGAGAATGCTGACTGGCAATATACTTGGTGCTTATAGTATCGCTTTAGATATTGTAAAAAGCGAACCATATAGTCCAATTATTAAATTCTTGAAATTCACAACTGCCGACAACACATCAATTAGATTAGGATTGCAAATAACTCCCGAAAAATTTCGTGACTTACAACCCGATGATGTAGAAGTTGAATATCCTTTGAATTCTAAAGATTTAGTACCCGATTTTGTAAATGCAAAAGATTATATAAAAAGCATTAACGCCAATCAAAATTTTTCTTTAGATAAAGGTTGGAATGGCTACACCAATGTTCGCATATTTGGTGGAAAAGCGAGTACACCACCAAGTACTAAAAAAAGAAAATATTATAATTCTTTATTTGATGATGGCGAGTTAATGAATTTCCTTGAAAATAATGGCTATGGTTTTTACATAAACGACCAATATAAATTTAGACCATTAGGACAAAATTCAATCAGCGTAAGATGTACAAATGTATATTTTAGTAATATTTCGGATTTAGAAAAACAAATGAAATTAAAAAACCTATTTGATTTCATTTATTCAAAAGACCCTTTTAATATTAAAATAACTGGTGTTGAAAGTCCCGAAACTATTTATCTTACCGAAGAAGAAGTTAAAGAACAAGCAAGACAATTTGAAGATGTAGGTAAAGAAGATGAAAAAGAAGGAGAGTTTAGGTATGATTTGGTTAATCCATATTCAATGGAAAAACAAAAAATTGAAACTTTCAGCAAATTCCTTAAATATGTAAGGACATCTGATTATGGAACTATCTACACCAATAGGAGAGCAAAAGTTAGAGAATCAATTTCTTATGGTTTGATTCCTTTAGATAGTACTATTCAAGATATGGTGGTTGATACCTTTGATGTAATCGGAAGTGATACTGAAAAATTAAAACTAAAAGAGTTATTGAATAAGGCTATTGAAGAAGGAAAAAATAGTTATGAAATAGGAAAGATTGTAAAAGATGCAATCAAAGGAAAAATAATATCCTTTGACACTATTTTTGGTTACAATGGTACTGATACTGAATTTATAGGTGATGTTTTCATAAAATATAGCAAAGGCGAAGTTGATTTACCTAAAGGAAAAATTGAAGAAGAAAAGAGAGAAAGGGTTATGAAACCACTCACTATGGAAAGTGCCGAAGAATACTTAATGAATTTTTATTTCAAAACTAAAAAATAAATAAATGGATATTTCAAAATACATTCAAGACATTGATGCTGAAATATTAGGACAAAAAGAACAATTAGTCCAAAAAATGATAGCGCAACAATTAAAAACATTTCAATTTGACGAACAAAACCTTTCACAATCATTAATAACCTTACTTATGGCTAAAGCAGAAATTAAATTACCTTCCCCTAAAAGAAAAGACATACCGAAAGAAACCGATGATATAAATGAATTTGCATTTATGTCAAAACAAGTTATGAAAATATTTACCGACTTAATGGTTGGTAACAACGTATATCTTTATGGTAAAGCAGGTACGGGTAAAACTTATTTGGCAAAATCTATTGCTAAAAAAGTAATGAAGCAAGAATCTTATGTAATCAATTGTAACCAATTTACATCGCCAATCAACATTATTGGTGGTCAAACTATTGAAGGCTACAAGCAAGGTCAATTATCTTTAGCGTGGGAAAAAGGTGGTGTTTTGATTTTAGATGAATTGCCAAAATTAGACCCAAACACCGCGGGTATCTTGAACGAGGCATTAGCAGAAAGTGCATCAGAAGAACAAGAAAGAGAAATCACAAAAGACGA
>Ga0315293_10000424_pt1 | contig 38984 bp, 34 predicted proteins | sample YL17G13_20_MG_FD_203071 | JGI IMG/M metagenome (GOLD analysis project Ga0315293, IMG submission 203071) | Sediment microbial communities from Yellowstone Lake, YNP, Wyoming, USA - YL17G13_20 | ecosystem: Environmental > Aquatic > Freshwater > Lake > Sediment | place: USA: Wyoming | collected... | reverse complement strand
ACGGCGTCATCGCTATCGTCGCTCCACGTCTGGAAGTCACTGCCCGACATCCAGACGATGTTATCGAAGCTCTTGTAACGGCTCCCCAGGTAGCGGCCGTAAGCTTTGCATTTGGCGACGCCGTTCGACCGCATCATGCCGAGAAAGCCGCCTGTTTCGATGGGGTTCAGGAGCACAACAAGGCCGCGGCCGGCGGCGGCCCGGATGATCTGGTCGCATCGGGCGAAATACGCTTCGTTCGGAGTGGCCAGGTCACCGGCGGTGGTGAACGGCTTCAGTCCGTCGAGCGTGCTCGCGTCCGCCCGACCGCCGGAGTATTCGTTGCAGAGCAGCATGATCCACACGGTGTTGAACCCATGGGAGGCGCGGTTGGCCAGGAGGAAATTCGCGTCGCTCGTCGACGCGTTGACCATCAGCGCTTGGGGGGCGTCGCCGATCAACAGGAACGGGTCGTTGTTTTGGACGACCAGGTGCCGGCCGTCCTCGCTGACCTTGAGAGGGAAGGTGGGCCCGGTCCCGTTGCCCCCGTTTCCAACTTCGCAAGAAGCGAGGAGGCAAGCCAGGCTGAGAGTGACCGAAAAAAGCCGCTTCATGCGGGCCATTTATATCCCAGGCCGGCGCCCGAAGTCAAACATTCCTCGACGACTTTGGCCACGGCCGGCCCGTTGGCGTCCCAGGTCCAATTATTGATAAATCCTTCCCAGGCAATCTCGGAAAGCCTCCGTCCCAACGCCGGGTCCGTCAGCAGGCGAACGCAGGCGGCCGCGAAATCCCGCGGCCGGTCGGCGAGCAGGAGTTCCCTCCCATCGCTGACCTCATAACCGAACGCGCCTAGGGACGTTGCGACGACCGGGCACAAGCGGCTGAACGCCTCGGCGATCTTGATGCGTGTCCCGCCGCCGGCTAGGACTGGGACGATCATGGCGGACCAGGAGGCGATCTCGTTGGCGGGATCGTCCACGTAGCCGAGTCCGTCGATATCGGTACCCGACCTAAAAGAATGTCCGTCGCTCCCGAGGCCCACCAAGCGCAGACGCGAGTCGGGAACAGCACGCTTGACGCGGGGCCAGACGTTCTTGATGAACCAGTCGACGCCCTTTTGGTTGGGCGGGTATTTGAACGTGCCGATAAAGCCCAGGCGCGGGGGAGAGGCCGGCTTCCGGGCCGGGGCGTAGTCTGGAGGGGAGAAGCCGTTGCGCACGACGTGCAGGCGGGGGCCGTCGCCGAGGTAGCGGCGGTCATTCTCGCTGCATACGCAGAGCGCGTCGAATCGCTTTTTCAGGAGCTTTTCACGGCGCCGCCAAATCAAAGACATGCGGGCATTCAGAAGATTTTCGACCACGCTCGATTCGGACCTCCCCCGGGAGGCATGAATGCGGCTCGGAATATCGTCGATGTCGATCGCTGCGTGGGGCCATCGGAATATCCGGAATTCGTTCGCCGTCTGAATACTGTGGACCCAAGTGACGTCGTGTTCGGACAGCAACCGCTGCATGTTGACGCGCTCCTTCTCGCCGACCGCGGAAAAACGCGTGTTCAGAAAGGACGGGTCCGCTTCGAATCGAATCCGCTCCTTGAAGTTCCGGAGCTCTTCCGGTTTGATCCTGGCGATGTGGACTTGTTCGAAGTCTCTTTCAGTTCTCGCTAGACTGCCCGGGTCGATGTCCTCGGCGGCGGCAATGACGAGAGACACCCGGCCCAGCCGGGAGAGGAGGCGGCCGATGTTCAGCACCCGGAGCTGGGCACCGTATGACGGGCCATAAGGGCAAACCGAGGTGACATAAAGAATTCTGAGGCTCTTGCCGGGAATCGTCATTTCGCGCCCCGGTTATCCCTTTAGGCGCCGGAATAATTTCTCGATCGTCTGCTTGGGATTGAGCAACAAATCGAGCATCTTCATGCCTAGGGCTTTGGCCGATCTCAGGCCGTAAAAAGGATAGCCGAGATCTTTGAGGGCCTTCTTCTGATAGGTCCAAAACTCCCTGTCCTTAAAACTCATAATCCCCGCGGCGATCACGCGGTAATAATTGCGCAGCAAATCTTCCAGCCGGCCTTCATATTCCCGTTTGGTCAGGTAAACCGGGCCGTACTCGAGAAGATTTCGGAGGATGTCCGAAACCTGGGTGTTGACCTTCCTGTGGGCCGTGCTCAGCGTTTGTTCATGGACCCGTTCATAGGAAAGAACCTGGTGCACGAACGCGTAATCCGTATTCTGCAGGTATTCGAAGTAGGCGCTTACGTCGGCATAAGGAGCGAGGTTGGGGTAAAAAGAATCCCTGCCCCGGACGAGGTCGGCTCGATACAACGACGAGGTCGGATTCCCGAAAATGTATGGCCCGCCCAGCAGGTTGGCGCGGCAGATGTCCCGGCCAGAAACGACGATGCTCCGATACGGCAGCCCCGCCCAGCGGACTTCCCAGTGTTCACCGTCCCCGCTGAGCTGGTAGGCACCAACGAGGCCGACCGTCGGGTTCGCTTCCGCGGTGTCCACCATCCGGGCAATGCACTCGGGATAGATATAATCATCGGCCGAAACGACCTTGCAGTAGTTGCTGTCAGGCGAAATGAGACGCAGGGCCCGGTTATGGCTTTGTATGACGTCCACGAACTCTTCGTAGTGATGTACCTGGATACGGCGGTCCATCCTCGCGTAGCCCTCGGCGATTTCTCTCGTCCGGTCCGCACTCCGGTTGTCGACGATGAGATATTCCCAATTCTGATAGGCCTGGGCCAGCACGCTTTCGACGCATTCGGCCAGGTATTTTTCGCCGTTGTGGACGGGCGTGACGACAGAAACGAAGGGGACGTTCGCGTTCATAGCGTGGCTCACGGAGTTATCATATCACCGGCCGAAAAGGGGTGTCAAAGCTCTTGACACCGGTCGTCGGCCGGGACTAGAGTCATGGAGAACCGCCGGAGAGACAGGGATGCTCACTGAAATTAAGATCAGCGCGGTCATTCCGACCTATGACCGCGAAAAAACCATCGCCCGCGCTATCGAAAGCGCGCTCGCCCAGGAGCTTACCGCCGCCGAGATCATCGTTGTCGACGATGGATCGAACGATGAGACGAGAAGAATCGTCGAGAGCTTTGGCGGGAAATGCCGTTATATGTTCCAGGAAAACAGGGGCGTCTCCGTCGCCAGGAATCGGGGCGTTCGTGAGGCCGAGTCTCAATGGATCGCCTTCCTGGATTCGGACGATTACTGGGTGCCTCAGCACCTCTCGAGGCTGGCCGAGGCCATGGAAGCTACGAACGGCCGAGCTGCCCTATATTTTTGCGATGCCAAGCTTCCTGCCGAGGATGGTGGGGCGTCCTATTGGGAGTCGAACGGGTTTCAAATCGACGCGCCTTACATGTTTGAGCGGGACGCGGGCCCGTGGGCTGTTTTGCCTGTTCAACCGATGCTGCTGCAGGCGTCCGTGATCAAGCGCGCGAGCTATTGGGATGTCGGCGGACTGCCTCCGGACCTCAGAACGAGGGAAGACACGCTTCTCTTTTTCAAATTGGGATTGCGCTACCCGGCCTGCGCCGTTTCCGGGCGCGGCACGGTGATGACGGCGGACGGCGCCCGGCGTCTGACTCGCGAGATCGACTCGGCGAAATTGAGCTATTGGCAGGCCACTCTGAGCATCTATCGTGAGATGCTCGCGTTCGCGGCTCGTTTCCGGCCCGAATATCGTCGGTTTTTCATCGACAAGCTGAGCGCCGCCCATTTTTCCCTCGGCCGGCTGACCTATCGGGAAAAGAAGCCCTTCGTGTCGATGAGGCATCTCCTGCGTTCGGCCCGCCGAAGTCCAGCGACGTTCGCAAGATGCCTGTGGGATTCGCTGGGGCCGCGCGAGCCCAACAAATAGTCAGCTCGGGCGGCGACGTTCCAAGATTTCTCGGACGAGATCCAGGTAAAACTCCTTTTGCTTCATCGCGAACAAGAGCATTCCGAGATAGGAGACTATCATAGTGCCGGCTCCCAAGACGAGCCTGAGAACCGGGGATAGCCCTTGGATAAGAAATAGCGATACACCCAAAGTGAGCGTTGTGGCCACCAGTCCCGAAAGTAGCGGGGGGCGTACGGCCCGCCAGACGTCCCGGGACCCGATGACCGTGCCGTGTTTGCACCATGCGATCACGGGGATGATCAGGAGTGTCATCATGGCCGAATATCCGATGGCGACGCCCTTGGGGCCGTAGGGCAGGCCTATGAAATAGGCCGCGATGACGAGGGGCGCGATGACCAATCCGATTTTCAGGCTACGCATGACCTTTCCGATCGAGACGAGTAGCCAGGAAAAAGGATCGATGAGAGCAAAGGCCAGGATCGTTGGCGCCAACAGGCGGAGCAGAACGACGGCGTCTTTCCATTTGGGGCCAAGAACGACGAGAACGAGGTCGTTGGCCAACAGGGCGCAGGCGATGGTGATGGGTAGGGTCATGGCCAGGACGAGAGAGTAGCCCTTGAGAAAATAACTCCTGAAGCGGGGCGGGTCATCCTGGAGGCGTGAGAGCGCCGAATAGGCCACTCCGCCGATGGCCGAATTCAGGTTTCGCGTGGGCAGATTGACAAGTTGGTAAGCCCGGCCGTAGATGCCGAGCGCCTCAGTTCCCCAGAAGCGTCCGAGGAGGACTTTTTCGGCGTTGTAGCCGATATAAGTGACGAGGCTGTCAAGCGTGACCGTCCCGCCGAACTTGAGCATGGAGCGGGTCCCGACTCCCCGGCGCGGCGGGCCCGGAATCCAGTGGGTCAAGGCCCAGACGCAGCCGGATGAGATGACCGGAGATACGAGCGCTATGCCGACGAGGGACCAATAGCCGAACCCCATCAGGGCCATGCCTATACCGACGGCCGTACTTGCCGATAGACAGGCCAGGTCGATGACCGCCAGCGCGGCGAAGCGCATTTGGCGCTGAAGGAGGGCATTGTGCTGAACCCCGGCCGCGTTGAAGAGGAAGCCGGAGGCCAGAGCGATCGTTATCCACAGAAGCTGGGGCTCGTGATAAAAGGCCACCAGCACCGGAGCAAGCGCGAGAGTGAGGACGGCCAGCAAAGCGCCAATCCCGATATTAATCCAAAACAGCGTGGACACCTGCTCATCCGTGATTTTCTCGCGCTGGATAGTGACGATCGAAAGCCCGGCGGTCTTGAAAATGTCGAAAATCCCGGTCACGGCAGTAACCATTGCGACCAGGCCGAAATCCTTGGGTTCGAGCAGACGGGCGAGGACTATCAAAGTTCCGGTCCGGAGCAAAAACGACGCCGCCTGGGTCCAAATCTTGATGAACCCGCCGCGGATCGCCTTCTCCTTCAGATGTTCCATCGGGTGCTTTCTTTATAGCTCCGGCGATCCAGCCGGTATCGCGAGAATTCGGAGATTACCGGACAATCGTTCAACAGGGCCCTCGGGTCTATTCCGCTTGGAAGAGAACCAGCTTCCGGCCGTGGAATCCCTCGGCGGAACCCGAAGGGGCGTTCGATTCGACGCCGCGTAGTCTTAGGATGGCCCGAAAGGCGTCTTCCGTGAACCACTCGTTTCCGGCCTGCGATTTGAAATATTTCAGGATGTGCTGGATCTTCTTTTTCGCCGTGGCCTCGTCCAGACGGGAAAATACGTTCGGGGCTCCCAGGTCCCCGTCGTATTTCGGAATCTCGTACTCCAGGATCAGCTGGTCCCGGAACGTGTTCCAGGAGAGCTCCGAGATCAAACGGTGGTCCTGGTGGAGATCCCCGCGGTGGTGGGTGAAGATCAGGTCCGGTGCGACTTTGCGTTTCAGCCCCTCGAAGAAATCCTTTATCTCACCTCCGATGTAGGGGAAGAAGCCGTCCTTAAACTCCTTGACGACGACCGTCCGGCGCTGGGCCCCGGCCAGGAAAGCCCCGGCGCTGTCGACGGCCTCTTTCTTCCTTTTTCCGTCCGCGCTGAATACGATCCAATCGAACTCGATGGTCTTGTACTCGCGAACGAGCTTCAGGACCGTTCCGCCGCAGCCGATTTCGATGTCGTCGCTGTGGGCCCCCAAACAAAGGACCTTGAGCGGTGTGCCTTTTGGAGAGAGATTCAGGTTAATCATGTTTTTTCCATACTTCCCACGGCGCTTCGTCCCTGGCGACGAGATCGTCCAGGAACCGTTTGTCCTTGAAGGTGTCCATGGCCACCCAGAACCCGGCATGTTTTTGGGTCATGAGCTTGTTCTCCGCGATGAGCCTCTTGAACGGCTCTTCCACGAGTTCCTCGCCGTCCTTGATATGCTTGAAGATCTCCCTTCTGAAAATGAAGAATCCGCCGTTGATCCAGATGTCCGCTTCATGGAACGAATGGATCGAGGTGACGTCATTCTCCCCCCGGACGGTGATGACATGGGCGCTTTGGGTCGGCCGGACGGAGAGAAAAGCCGCGAGCTTGCCGCTTTTCTGGAACTTGGCCAGATAATCCGGGAAATAGAGATCCGACAGACCGTCGGCGTAGTTAGCCAAAAAAATCTCGTCTTCACCCAGGTATTTCTCGACGGCGCGCAGCCGCTGGCCGACATTGGTGTTGAGCCCGGTGTCGATGAAGGTGATCTTCCAGTCGCCGATATCGCTATTCAGGAGCTGGAGGTCATTCCCGCCGTTGGTCAGGACGAAATTGTTGGACAGGGACTCGTCGTAGTCGACGAAGTATTTCTTGATGGCGTCGGCCCGGTGTCCCAGGCAGAGGATGAACTCCCTATGGCCGAAATGCGCGTAATACTTCATGACGTGCCAGAGGATAGGCCGGTAGCCGATTTCGACCATCGGCTTAGGAATGGTCTCCGAATATTCCCTCAGGCGCATCCCCAATCCGCCGCAAAACAGGACGACTTTCATGCTCATCTCTCCCGTCAGATCAAATGGCGTCGCTCTCCGGCTTTTCCGCCAGGAGATCCGCTCCGATCAACGAATCCGCCGCTCTTTTGACGGCCGAAAACTCGAGCCCCGACGTCACGGCGATATCGAGCAAGCTGTGGTCACCGTCGGACTGGTTCAAGACCCAGAGCAAGGCCAGCTCATTCGCCCCGGGGGACGAATAAAGGCCCCGCTTTCCCAGTTGAGGCTCGCCCTTCGGGTTTAGATTGACGAACACGGCGTTCTTTTCTAGGACGTCGAGCATGGCGCGGACCGCTCCGTAGCTCTCATCGAGGGAGTCGACTCTGACGAATTCCAGGTTGTCCGCCGACGTATGGTATTCGGGGTACTCGCCATGAGGCGTTCTCGACAATCTCCCGACGGGGAGGTTGAACCCCGGCGAGCAGAACTGACGCTCGTCATAGCCGTAGGGGCTGAAATCCATGATTCGGCCCGGACGCCCGGCATGCCGGAGGACGAGACCTGCGGCGCGGTCGATTTCCGCGTCTCCACGGCGGCTTTTTTTGTAGGTGAAATTTCCCGGGTCGCCCACGCCGGTCAGAACCAGGCCGTTCTTGATCCGGCGCGCCGCTGGTTCGTTCAGGCTGAGCCAGGTGATCGCGCCGATGGTGCCGGGAATGAAGAGGAACCTGTAGGAGAATTTGCGCGAGGAAGCGGCGAGGTGCTTGGCCAGCATCGTCGCCAGGCCGACTCCCGATAAGTTGTCGTTGGCCAGGGAAGGGTGACAGGCGTGGGCGGAGATCAATATCTCGTCCTTCTTAGCGCCCTCGATGAGAAGCTCTCCGTAGGTCAGGGAACCATCCTCCAGGGTCGAGTCGATGACGACTTCGTAGTTTCCCTCTTCCAGGCCGAGGAAGTCATTGTGGCTCAGGCAAAAGCCCCAGTCTTCCCGGTAATAGGACGTCCGGTAAGGGACCCAATCCGGATGGCCGGGCAAGGTGTGCAAATGCCCTTTGAGCTCGGCCAGGGACACGGTCTTTTTGACCGGGATGCTGTAGCTCACGACATGGAGGTTCGATTCGTGAAAATCGATGATCTTCCGACCCCTCGGGTTTATCACGTAAGCGTCCCGGATATTCCACTCTTTCGGTACGGTCCAATCGAAAACCCGTGTCCCGGAGGGCACCTCGTGCGTCTCGAGGGGCATGTGCTGCCGCAGAATCCCCAGGGTTTTACGGAATCCATCGCCCGTGATGCTCCGGCAGATGGGATACAATTCGCCGATCAGCCGGAAGATCTCCTCGCCGACGGCCGTTCCACCAACCGGCGTGCTGCGCTCTTTTGTATCCATCGCTCCTTCTTCACTCAGCCGCCGAAGTTGGGATAGCTCCGGTCCCGGTCTGAGATCAGCCTGACTTCCGCGGGCCAGGCGATGGCGAAAGCCGGGTCGTCCCAGCGGAAGCCCAGCTGGGACTCGGGCCTGTAGAATTCCGATATCTGGTAGGAGACCTCGGTCGCGTCCTCCAGGGTCAGGAAGCCGTGGGCGAAGCCCTCCGGCACGTAGAGCATCCGCCTGTTTTCGGACGTCAGGACGGCGCTCAAATGTTTTTTATAGGTCGGGGAATCCGGGCGCAGGTCGACGATGACGTCGCAAAGCGATCCCCTCGTGCAGCGAACGATCTTCGCCTCCTCGTATGGCTTGACCTGGAGATGCATCCCCCGCAGGGTCCCTTTCTTAGGGTTGAAGGAGATGTTGCACTGCGCCAGGTTGGGGTTCAGGCCATGGGCCTCGAACTCCCTCCGGCACCAGGACCGGGCGAAGAAACCGCGGTCGTCTTCCTTCCGCTCGATGTCGACGATCATGGCGTCGTTCAAAACGGTCTTGGTGAAGATCATTCGTAGACCCTGACCTCGGGAATGGGCACGATGAACTTGCCGCCCCAGTCGCGGATGTAGGCCATCTGCTCGATGATCTCGTCCTTGAAGTTCCAGGGTAGGATGAACAGATAATCCGGACGCGTTTCCCCGATTTTGTCCGGAGAGAAAATGGGGATATGGGTCCCGGGGGTAAACTTCCCCTGCTTATAGGGATTGCGGTCGACCGTGTAATCGAGGAAATCCGTCCGGATGCCGCAGTAGTTCAGAAGTGTGTTGCCCTTGCCGGGCGCGCCATAGCCGCAGACGGTCTTGTCTTCGCGCTTGACCTTGATCAGGAATTCGAGGAGCTTCCGCTTGGTCTCCTGGACCTTGTCCGAAAAGGCCCGGTACGTCGGCATTTGGCTCAACCCCGCCGCCTCTTCGCGGCTTCGGAGTTCTACAACCCGGGAGGAGACCGGTTTCGTCGCGTCGTCGGTGTGTCGGGCGTAGATCCTCAAGGACCCGCCGTGGGTAGGCAGCTCATCGACGTCGAAAATCGTCAGGCCGTGGGCCGCGAAGATCTTCTCGACGGCCAGGAACGAAAAGTAGGAGAAGTGCTCGTGATAGATGGTGTCGAACTGGTTCTCGTCCATGAGACGGACAAGGTGGGGGAACTCGAGCGTGGCGATCCCCCGGGGCTTGAGGAGGACCTTCATGCCTCGGACGAAGTCGTTGAGCCCGGGCACCTGGGCCAGCACGTTGTTTCCGACGATGAGGTCCGCCTTATTCCCGTCGGCCGCCAGGCGCGCGGCAATTTTTTCGCCGAAGAACTCGACGAGCGTCGGGATGCCCCGTTCGATCGCCACCCGAGCCACGTTTCGCGCCGGCTCGATCCCCAGGACAGGGACGCCCTTCTCGACAAAATACTGGAGAAGATAGCCGTCGTTGCTGGCCAGCTCGACGACGAGACTGTTCGGGCCGACGCCGAAGCGCTCGGCCATCATGTCCGTATAGCTTTTCGCGTGCCGCAGCCACGAATCCGCGTAGGAGGAAAAGTAGGCGTATTCGGTGAATATTGCCTCGGGGCTGACATACTCCTCGAGCTGGGCCAGGTAACAGCTGTCACAGACATAAACCCGCAAGGGATAGAAGGGCTCCATCCGGTTCAAATCGCCGACGCTCACATAGCTCTCGCAAAGGGGCGACATGCCCAGGTCGACGAGGGTATGCCGCAGGGGGCTTTCGCAGAACCGGCACCGGGGGCCTATATTCATAATCTTGTCCACTCTAATTGGTCGTTCAGGAGCCCCTTTTTCCGGAGCTCCGTCAGGATGTTGAGGCGCATGTAACGGGAATTGCGGAATTCTCCGTCCCTGAAGCCCATGGACTCCAGGCCCGATTTAAGCTCCCGGATGGACTCTTTGAGGCCGACGGCCGGCTGATGGTCCGACGCGAGCTTCCTGTAGAGGTCGAAGTTCACTCGGTAGGAACGCTTGTCCGGCGGAGCGTCCTTGTTGATCGAAACCTGTGTCCCGGGGATTTCCGCAGCCACCGCCTCGGCCAGGTCCCGGACCTGGTAGTTCCCCTCGTTGCGTCCGACGTTGACCGCCAGGAAGCGCGTCTCGTCCGGGACGGGGCGCGAGATGGCCCAGTCGATGGCCCTGGCCATGTCCTTGACGTCGATCAAAGGGCGCCAGGGAGTACCGTCGCTCAGGATGGATATTTTTCCCGAGGCCACGGCCCCGGCGACGAAATCGTTGAGGACGAGGTCGAGCCTCAGCCGGTCGCTCCAGCCGCAGGCGGTCGAAAACCTCAAGGATGTGACCGTGAATCCCTCGCCGGCGAGCGGCGCCAGGTCCCTTTCGGTCAAGACCTTGGATCGGGCGTAGGCGGTCAGCGGTTTGAGCGGCGAGCTCTCTGTCCTGGGCCTGTCGTCGGCCTGGCCGTACATGCTGCAGCTCGAGGCGAAAATGAAGGATTCGACCCCGCCGGCCTTCGCCTTGCGGGCTAGGTCGATACTGGCCCGATGGTTGATGTCCAGAGTGACGTCCTCGAACCGGTTGCCGATGGGGTCGTTGGATATCGCCGCGAGATGGACGATGGCCCGCACCCCGCTTAGGATCTCTTCCGGGAATCGCCGGATGTCGGCGAGATATTGGACGTCGAGAATCCGCTCGGGGAAGGCCGCTTCGCCGGTGACGCAGCTGCCGTAGTAGCCGATGTCCAGTCCGGCCAGAACGGCGTCGGGACGGGATGCGCGCAGCCGCCGGACGACGGCCGGTCCGATATAGCCCATGTTTCCGGTGATGAGGATCTTCAAAAAGCTCCCCTTCCTTCCCCTAATCTAAGCGAATCGCCGTTCAAGGTCAATTCTCGGCCAGCGAGATGATGTACCTCTCCTTCACCAGATCGAGCCCGAGCAGGGCGCCGATCTTGCCCAAATGGTCGAAATCCCTGATCAGGTATTTCATGAAGACATCGAAGCCAAAAACGGAGGAGAAGAGTAGCAGAAGCGGTAGCCCGGTGGAATAAAAAAGAACTGCGGCGAAAGAACCCAGGATATTAGCCGGGCTGGTTTTTCTGGCGTGGTAGGTCATCTTCCCTCGTAGAAGGGCCCTTTTGAGCATGATTGACTTCTTCCAGCGCTCCACGGGTACCGCCTCGTAAACCGGCGCCTCGGCGCACCAGACGAAGACATGGCCACGGTTTATCATCCGTTTGAAGAAATCACGGTCTTCGCCGCCGCTGCCGAATTCCGTCAGGAACTGGCTGTCGGGGCTTTTGAAGAGAGATCTCTTGAGAAGGCAGTTGCCCGTCCGGGTGATCCACCAATTGAGGAAATATCCGGAATAATAGGTCGCCCTTTCGAAGAACCTCCCTCTCAGGACCCAGGAGGGAGGAGGGACCTCGTAGCGAGGCAGGACCGGGCCGAGGACGCCGTCCGTCTCGAAGAGGACCAGGGCCCTATACAAGTTGAGTAGCCAGCGTGGGCTGGGAAGCTCGTCGTCGTCAATGAAGGCGATGAAATCCCCCTGAGAGTTCGCGACGGCTTTGTTCCTGGCCATGGCGATGTTCTGTACAGGCTCGATGAAATAGGGAGTAGGGAGTTTCGATTGAATGATCTGGGATTCCACGATCTGGCGTGCCGACCCGGACCGGTCATTGTCCACGACGACAGTGCCATATTCGAAGAGGTCTCCGGTTTCCTGGCCCTCCAGCGCTCGCAGCAATTTGCCCAGCTGTCGAGGTCTCTTGAACGTGCAGATACAGACGCAGATATGGGGTTTTTCAGGCATGGGTGGACTCCTGGGTCCAGAGCGTGGCCAGGGCCAGGAGCATCCAGGCCTGGGACCACCGCATGAAAGAGGTCCGCACGGTATAGTGGGGATGCTTTTGGAAGTAGAAAAAGCTGCGGCGATCCCACATGTTGGCGAGCGCCCAACCCAGGACCGCGCAGGCCAAGCTCTTATTCTCCTCCCCGAAATCGCGGAACTCGGTGAGCGTGATCAGGCTTTGAGCGACGCTGTGGATGTCGATGGGGTAGGTGGCGTTGTGAAAGTATCTCGGTGCGCCGTCCTCGCGGAAAAAATGGGACCTGTAGAATTCGAAGCCCTGGCGGATGGATGAATCGAATTCCGTCGTTCCCGTATAGTCACGGATCCGTCGCAGTGCGACCAGGTTGAAGCCGGTGTGGAAGTTGTCGATCCAGCGCTGGGTCGGCGCTTCGCCGTAATCCCAGGAGCCGTCGGCGTGCTGTCGGCCGGCGGAATAGCGCGCGGCGTCGAGGGCGGGCTCGAGATACCGCTTTTCGCCCGTGACGCGGGCTACCCGGCAGAGAAAGGCGGCGCCCAGGAGGTTGGCGTTGTGGACCTCGTCCCGACCCACGAGCGTATAGCTGAAACAGGCTTTCGAGGCGCCCTCCCGCCAGAAGAGAACGTCCAGGATGAAGTCGGCGGCGCTCGCCGCCACGCCAAGCCAAGCCGGCTCCGGCGTCAGTTCATGAGCGTCGAGCAAGGCGTTCCCTGCGAAGCTCGAGCAGATGATGTTGGGCGAGCCTTTCGGGACGAGGTCGGTCCGCTGCTGCCAGTCGAAATTGTAGCCCCAACACGAGTAGGGCCTGTCGGGGGACCGCGAGGACAAGAGCTTGGCGGCCATCGGGCCGATCATCCCCGGGGCCTCGGCCACGCCGCTCCTCGCCAGCCGGGTCAGGGCGGATAGGAAAAGGGCGATCCCTTTCGGGTTAGGCGATTTGGGCACCAACAACAGGGGCCGGAGGTTGATCGGGCACCGTTTGACTCCCTGGGTCAAAACCAGGCGGGCCAGCCGGAAGTTCAGGAAGGGCAGGGCCCTGAAGACGCGGCTGTTGAGCGCGTCGTAAGGGTCGTAGCCCGCCCAGTCGTTCTCCCGGCAATAGGCCAGAAGCCTGAGCGCGGCGTTTTTTTCGGCCTGTGAATCGTCTTGGAGCTTGTTCACGTTGCGGGCTTCATTCAATTGACCGAGGCCCCCAATAGCTCTTTGAGCGCTCTTTCCGCAGTGCGGCCGTCCCAGAGCGGCGGGACCTGTCCCGTGCGTTCCGGGCCGGCCAGCACGGCGTTGATGTCGTCCATGAGCCGTTCGAGCTTTGTCAGGCGATTGCTGCCCAGCGTTACCGTGACCGGCCTTTCCGTGTTGGCCCGGAGCGTCAGGCACGGCGTCCGAAAGAAGGTGGCCTCTTCTTGGAGACCGCCGGAGTCCGTCAGGACGGCCCGGGCGTTTTCCGTCAGACAGAGGGACGCGTGATAGCCCAGGGGTTCGAGCAAGAGCAACCGGTTGTCGGAACGGGGCATGAGGTGGAATTCTGCGAGCATCTTGCGCGTGCGTGGATGGATAGGGAAGACCACGGGCAGGCGGTGTGACAACTCCTCCAATCCGGCCATGAGCGTGGACAGATGGACCCGCTCATCGACATTCGTCGGCCGATGCAGGGTGACATACACGAATCGGGCGGGTTCGAGCTTGAGCCGGCCCAGCGTGCCGCTTGCGCGGGCCTGGGGGAGATTATCCATCAGGGAATCGATCATGATGTTGCCGACGAACTTGATTTTCTCCTGCGAGACGCCTTCTCGAAGCAGGTTCTCGCCGGCATCCTCCGAGGGGGTCAGTAGGAGGTCGGCCAGGGCGTCGGTGACGAGGCGGTTGATCTCCTCGGGCATCGTCCGGTCGAAGCTGCGCAGGCCAGCCTCGATATGAGCGACCCGGATGCCCAGCTTGGCGGAGACCAGGGTACAGGCCATGGTCGAGTTGACGTCCCCCACGACCACGACCCAATCGGGCTTTTCCCGCAGGCACACGGCTTCGAAGCTCGTCAGGATGGCGGCCGTCTGGGCGGCATGCGTTCCCGACCCGACGCCAAGGTTGATGTCGGGCCGCCGGATGCCGAGCTCCCGGAAGAAGACCTCGGACATGTTTTCGTCATAGTGCTGGCCGGTGTGGATGAGAAGGGCATCGACCCAGGGCGCGTCCGGCCCCTTGCTTTCGTTGTGCACCCCGATCCGCTTCATGAACGGTCCGACTTTCATGAAGTTGGGGCGGGCACCCGCCACCACCATCATCTTCAGGCTATTCATCAACAAATTCTCCAGGGTTCGTTCAGCTTGCTCAGGCTCGGCGGGCTTTCTTCTTGTCGCGGAGACGCACGCGCTCGATCCGGATGATGTCCTCGATATGGTCGACGATATCCTCCAGGGCGGCCCGAGGACTGTTGTCCGTCGGGCGGCTCTTGTCCCGGCGGACGAACTGGATCTTGGACCAGACCTCGTCCTTGTCATGGATCATGCTCAGACGGCCCTGCTCTTCCAGCATGCGGTCTACGGCCCCCGTTTTGCCCCGGAAAATACTGTAGACGGGGATGCCCAGGGCGGCGGCCTCGCGGTTCATCGTCCCGCCGCCGCTGACGACGAAATCGGAAATCCAGAGCAGGTCGAGGCCATTGATCGCGCGCGTCGGGATGACGGTCCTGGCGCCCTCGAACCAGCCCGGGAACCTCGTCCGGAGGCTTTGCTCCTGATGGGCGTTGCGCGGCAGGAGGACCGCCCGGACCCCCGGCGACTGGCAGATCCTCGCCATGAACTCGTGGAACAGCACGTCGCTCTCGGGGTTGTAGTAGTGGGCTTCGTTTGCCGGGGGTCTCACGGTGACGATCATCTCGTCCTCCCGCAGGCCCATCTCTTCCAAGAGTGTGAAGTTCGGCCGGAATTCGGGGGCATAAACGTCCTCTTTGATTCCCCGGTAGTAGCGCACGTGGCTGACACTTGACGGCAGGCCCTCCGGCGACAGCGCTTCGGGCACGATCGTCCAACGGGGATGGGTGAACGGGACGGTCTGGGCGTGCTCGTAATCGGCGACGAGGACGGTCGGCACCCGCAGCAAATTGCTGAGGAGGTTTTGGGAGCGGGCGCCGTGCGAAAGCGATAGTCCGGGCCTCTGCCGCAGATAAAACGGCAGGAGCTGGCACGATCGCCACACCAGGCCGGCGATCTTCATGGCCGGGTTCTTCCCGTAATGGCGCCCGACCTTCCGGAATCGAAGACCCTTCTCTTCGGCGAGGTCGCAGACCTGGAACGCATCCCGCGCGGTCAGGACCACTTCATGGCCGCGCCGCTCGAGCTCCCGAATGATGGGGATGAAGAAGGGGACGTGGGGCGTGTTGTCGAGGTCGATCCAGATCTTCACGCCGGGCGTTTGGGCTCCCAGGTGACGTCGGCGCAGGCCGGCGTGGGGCAAGGGCTTGTTTTTCCCCATCACCGGGGTATCCTGGCTTTCTGCGGGAACCGCGCGCAGCCAGAACCGGGCCATCTCCCGCGGCAGGACATGCCAATACTGACCCGCGTATTGGCTCCGGACGTAGGCGAGGAAATCCATGTAAAGCCTGACCGGGTATTCTTCGCGGCCTGGGGCCTTCCCGTCGAAGCCCATGTAATCGGGATGGGTGTTGAGGGCCGCCATGCCGCCCTTCGCCGCGATCCAGTCGATCTTCTGTTTCCAGATTCCGATGTCCTTTTCCCTCAGGATGATGAAAAGGGCGTGATCCTGAGGCAGAGTATAGGGTAGCTCGACGTAGGTTCTCCTCCGTAGGCGGTTGCTCGCGAAAAACGGGAAGATGGTGTTCACGCCCTCCGGCTGGGGCTCGAACGGGTCGGTGTCGAATGTCGAACAGGAGTGCTCGATGTCGAGTTCCCCGATCCAATCCGTCTTGCGGAGCATGGACGGGGAGGTGAAGCCCGTCGCCCCCCATTTCTTGAGATAATGGTTGACGCGCGGCGCTCTCGTCAGAAAATCCTTGGGGCGGCGGAAAAGCTTGCCGTCGTGTTTGAGGCCGTGCACGCCGACATCGAATCCCGATTCGACGAGCCTCTGCATGAGCGTCGGGGGGGTGGGGTAATCCTCCGGCACAAAATTGAAGGAGGACCGGAAACCCATCTGCTTTTCAATCTCCATCAGCTTAGCGCACCGGGTGAGGCCCCGTAGGGTGTCGACGTCGTGCTGGAGAATCAGGGCGAATTTCCTTTTCTCGGGCCAGCCGATCCAACCTTGGGGCGGCTTCGCCGCGTCGGGGTTGATCGGCCAGCGATCCTTGGCCGCCCTCCTTTTTTGAAGGGCGATGAGCCGCCGCAGGGAGATCTGGAGCCTTCGGGGAATGGCCGGCTTGATCTGGTAGAAGAAATCTAGGGCCTTCATGTTGTTAAGCCTTTATGTTCTCTGCTCCCAGCCCTTATTTGCGGAATTCAAGAACCATACTCCTTTCTTATAACGAAATTGCCGTCCGTTTTCAAGTTTTCGGGCGTCCTTGACATCCCGTGAGCCATGCTTTAAAGTTCCTTCCGACGGGCGCGGGGAAAGGACGCGGGAGCCGATAAAACCACCAACGACACGCGGAGGAACATGGCTAAGTCCAGGATTCAAGGCATTGACATCAAGGGCGTGATTTCCGCGGTTCCCTCCCGAATGTTCGACAACCTCAAGGACGCCTCGGGCTTCACCGAAGACGAGGTCCGGAAGGTCGTCGGCATGGCCGGGGTCAAGAGTCGGAGGATGGCCGGCGAATCCGTATGCAGCAGCGACCTCTGCCAGGCGGCCGCCGAAGCGCTCCTCGATAAGATCGGCTGGGAGCGGGATTCTGTCGACGCCCTGATCATGGTCACGCAGTCGCCGGACTATTTGCTGCCTTCGACGGCCTGTCTCCTGCAGACGAAGCTCGGGCTCCCCGATACCTGTGCCGCCTTCGACGTCGGACTGGGCTGCTCCGGCTACCCCTACGGCCTCTGGTTGGGCGCCCTCATGATCTCCGGCGGCGGGATCAAAAGGGCCCTGCTTCTGCACGGGGAGACCCCGGCCCGGTTCGCCGACGAGAGCGACCGGTCCGTTTCTCTCCTTTTCGGCGATGCCGGATCGGCCACCGCCCTGGAGATGGGCGCTCCCGAAGGCGCGGACCCCTGGTCTTTTGTCCTACACACCGACGGCAGCGGCTACGAAGACCTGATCATCCGCGGGGGCGGATTCCGGGAACGTTTTCCGAAAGATCCCCGGAAATACTGTGTCGAGATGAACGGAGCCAACATCTTCAACTTCTCTATCAAGCGGGTCCCCACCGTGATCCAGGACACCCTGGAACTCGCCGGGTTGAAGAAAGAGGACGTCGATTATTACATCCTCCATCAATCCAACCAGTTCATCATGCGCCATTTGACCAAGAAATTGGGCATCCCCGAAGCCAAGGTTCCCCTGACCCTCGGAGATTACGGGAACACGGGCGGGCCGTCGATCCCGCTGACGATCACCCAAGGGGGCCTCGACCGGCCAACCGGCCGTCCCTTGACTTTGATGCTAGTCGGCTACGGCGTTGGCTTGTCCTGGGGGTCGGCGCTCGTCCGCCTGGCTCCGGAGGCCGCCCTGGGGCAGGTGGAATTCGACAACCGGTGTTGATTTCATCGTCGACGGGGGATATATTGCCGGATGAGGAGATTTCATGGCAGCTGAGATAAGTTCCAGCGAAGCCCTGGCCTGGGTCGCCGAGGTCTTCGAAGTTCCGGTCGAGAAAATCCGTCCGGAAACTAGAAGAGATGAGATTGAGGCCTGGGATTCCCTCGGTATCCTGACCCTGATGGCCCGGCTGGACGAGGATTACCATATCCTGCTGACGGAAGAGGAGATTCAACAGCTGCAGTCCGTCGGGGACATCCTGAATTTCCTCCGCAAACGCGGCCTGCTCCGGGATGATCAATAGGGCCATGCGCTTCCTTCTCGTCGACCGGATCCTAGAGCTCGAGCCGGGAAAGTCTATCAAGGCGGAGCACCATATCTCCAGCGACGAGGATTTTTTCCGGGACCATTTCCCCGGGTTTCCCGTCGTGCCCGGGGTCCTGCTGACCGAGATGATGGCTCAGGCCGCCGGCAAGTGCCTGGACGCCGAAGGGCGGGAAAAGGGGAAAGGAAAGGCCATGCTGGCCCAGATCCGCTCGGCGTACTTCCGCGATTGGGTCAGGCCGGACTCGACCGCCCTGATCACGGCGGAAGTCCGGACAAACCAGGCCCAATACGCTACGGCCGTTTGTGCCATCGAGGTCAATGAGGCCAAGGTCTGCAGCGCCGATCTCCTGTTTTCTTTCCTCCCGATGAACGAATTCGCCCCGGGCTACCGCGACGAGGTCCTGGAAACATTCCTGGCCTCGCGAAAACATGGAAAGGTCTAAGACAATGGACAAGCTCTTTTCGCTTGAGGGGAAATCCTTCCTCATCGCCGGCGGGACCCGCGGCATCGGGCGAGCCATCTCCCTCCATTTCGTCCGGGCCGGGGCCCGCGTCGTCGCCAGTTATGTGCGAGACGAGCGGTCGGCCCAAACGCTCCAGGATGAGGCCGAACGAGAAAGCCTGGCCCTCTCGACGTGCCGGGCCGACCTGACCAGCGCCAAGGGCCTGGCCCATCTCGATGAGTTCATCGGGGCCAACCTGGAGTCCCTCTCCGGCCTTGTTTTCTGCGCGGCCACGGGTGTCCACCGGGCCTTCGAGGACTTGAACGCCAGGCATTTCGACTGGACGTTCTCCCTGAACGTCAAGGCCTTTTTTGAGTTGACAAAGCTCCTCCTGCCGAGATTCCGCGTACCGGCCGCTATCGTGGCTTTGTCCTCGCAAGGGGCCCAGCAGGTCGTGCCCTGCTATTCACTTATCGGCGCTTCCAAGGGGGCCCTGGAATCCCTGGCCCGCCACATGGCGGTCGAGCTGGCGCCCAAAGGGATTAGAGTCAATATCCTGTCGCCGGGGGCGGTCCGCACCGGGGCCTGGCAGGCCATGCCGGACGGTGAGGCGCGGCTGGCCGAAGCGGCCGGGAGGTCCCCTCTCGGACGTCTTACGTCTCCGGAAGAGGCGGCCCGGGCGGCCCAGTTTCTTTGCTCGGACGCGGCGGAAGGCATCGTCGGGCACACCCTGGTCGTCGACGGCGGCTTACGCCTGGTAGGAGAGTGAGGTGCTTGTCCCCAAGCCGCGCTTCCCCATCAAACAGATGGCCCTCATGGGCTGGCTCCCCGGCTTCCTGAAAAAAACTATCTACAGGCTGAAGGGCTATCGCATCGGCAAAAAGGTGTCGATCGGCTTCGGCTCGGTCGTCGTCGGGGACGAGGTTTCGATCGGCGACCACACCTCGATCAGCTTTTTTTCTTTCGTCCGCGGCCGGAGCATCAAGATCGGGGACCATGTCCACATCGGGGCCACGACCTTTATCGATACCCCTATCATCGAGATTGGCGACGGCAGCAAAATCAACGAACAAGTGTTCATCGGGGGCCTGCAGTTCCCGGATTCCAAGTTCATCCTCGGCCGGAACTGCCAGATCATGCAGATGTCGTTCATCAATCCCGCCCGGTCGATTACCATCGGCGACGACAGCGGCATCGGCGGCGATTGCCTGCTCTTCGGCCACACGTCCTGGCTGAGCCAGCTCGAGGGCTACGCCGTGGAGTTCGAGCCCATCGAGATCGGGAAAAGCGTGTCCCTGTCCTGGCGGGTGTTCGTCCTGCCCGGGACCAAGATCGGGGACGGGGCTGTCATCGGAGCTAACTCGCTGGTCAGCCGGACCATTCCGCCCAGGTGCCTGGCCATCGGCTATCCGGCCCGGGTCGTGAGCAAATTTCCCGATTTTCCCAAGGACCTTTCGAGAGACGAAAAGGCCGGGCTGTTCAAGAACATGGTCGGGGAGATGATCCTTTTCTTCCAAGGCACAGGATTGCGATGCGAAGGGTCCGGGCCTGACTACACCATATCCCGGGCGAAGAAACGGGGCCGCAGGGCGAATAAAAGCTGGCGGCTCCGGGTGGTCGACGGGTCTTCAGGTGAAGAGCCAGCAGTTGCCGCCACCACGGATGTCGACGTCCTATTGAGCTTCAACACGATATCCGCCGATGATCGGAGAACGCTCGACGCACGGCGCGTGACCTGGTTCGATGTCGAAAAAAAAGAGATTTCCCGTGAGGCCAATGACCTGGGGGAGGAAGTGGCCCTCTTCCTCAGGCGCTATGGGATCCGGTTTTTCCAGGCCTGATAAGAATCGGCGCGCTAGGATTACCGGGTCCTCCGTTTTTTGAATCTTTTGGCTTTCTTAGCGAGCCTCTGAGCGACGGCAAAGACCCGGGGAGATTTTTCCAGCATTCCGCGTCCCCTCCTGTAGAGGCGCTTAAGATGGAACCTGACGTGGCTCGTTCGCGGCAACCGCCAGCCTAGGCCACACTCGATGGCGATTCCACAGGGAATGCACATGCCGCAAGGCCTACCGTCCGACCGGGGGGTATGGCAGAAACAGGTCAGGAGCATGAATTCTTCAAACCCGTGCTGCTTGGCCTTCGCGTGCATTTCCTGTTTTGTCGTAAAGATCAGGGGAAACCGATAGTCCTTGAAAACCTGATAGATATCCGTGCCGTGATGTTTCCTGTCGATTTCACATACAATGTCATTCTCGACATCCCTTCGGACAAGATAGGTTTCCAGTAGCTGATAAGTGTGTCCGCCGCCGATGAGCGACAGCTCGAGCTTTGATAATCCTTCCGCCTGGGCGAATCTGGCGCTCCACTCGTACTGAGTCCCGATATGATTCCGGGCACAGATCCGTTGATAGCTCTCTTGAATCTCACGGTTGGGCGGAATGTCATGGACGTCCCTGATGATGGTAGGCCGAAGGAGGTGACTCAGGTCCGGGTGCTTGATGTCAAGCCGCCGTTTGATCGTATTCATGGCCAGAATTTCCGTGCCGAACGAGCGACGCTGCGCATCGATGAGATAATAGGGTTGCACGGGCTTTTGCTTGATCAGGATAAGGTCAAGCATTCGGAAGGTCGAATCCCAACCTCCCGTCCACAAGAGCCGGACAACGTCTTCATTCTGCGATCGAGTGTCCATTTTGAAGCGCCCTTTCCGTGATCCAAACCTTTCTATCCGAGGACGATAATTCTCGGCTTTCCTCGTCGGAATCATAAAGAAGTGTATTGATTGATGTCAATACGTGACGGCATTCGGGCATCACGATCTCGTTCTCCCGTCAGCCCCGTTGGAGGGGGAGAGTCAGTTGCTAATCGCTGGCCAGGCGTGTTAAATTGAGCGGGACAGAATAGGTGGAGCGCATGAAATTCGAAAAATCAGCCGAGATCCAGAAGAGATTCAACTCGATCATCCCCGGCGGATGCCACACGTACGCGAAAGGGGACGACCAATATCCCCAGTTCATGCCAGTCTATATCTCCCGGGGCCAAGGATCCCACGTCTGGGATATCGATGGGAACGAATACATCGAATACGGCATGGGCATGCGAAGCGTCACCCTGGGGCACGCCTTCGGTCCGGTCGTGGAAGCTGCCTATCGGCAGATGCTCCTGGGCAACAATTACGTCCGGCCCGCTTGTATCGAGCTCGACTGCGCCGAGGAGTTCCTCTCGATTATCGACGGCGCCGAAATGGTCAAATTCTGCAAGAACGGCTCCGACGCGATGAACGGGGCTGTCCGATTGTCCCGTGCTCATACGGGAAGGGACATGGTCGCCATCTGCGGCGATCATCCCTTCTTCTCGGTCGACGACTGGTTCATCGGCACCACGGCCATGGCGGCGGGCATCCCCCAGTGCACGCGGGCGCTGACGGTCAAGTTTCATTACAACGATATCGCGAGCGTTAAAGAGCTGTTTGCCAAGCATCCGAGGAAAATCGCCTGCGTCATTCTTGAACCCGAAAAAATCGACCCGCCGGCGAACAATTTTCTGCGCGAGCTCCAACGAATCGCCCACGAAAACGGCGCCCTGTTCATCCTCGACGAGATAATCACCGGCTTCCGCTGGCACCTCGGAGGGGCGCAGAAAAAGTACGGGATCGTGCCCGATCTGTCCGCTTTCGGCAAGGCCATGGGGAACGGATTCGCGATCTCCGCCCTCGCGGGGAAGCGGGAATTCATGGAATTGGGCGGCCTCCATCATAACAAAGAGAGGGTGTTTCTGTTGTCGACCACGCATGGCGCCGAGAGCCACGCCCTGGCGGCCGCGCTGGCCACCATGAAGTACTACAAGGACCATCCGGTCATCGAAACCCTCTATGGCCAGGGTCGGAAGCTCGCCGAAGGAGTGAACAAAGTCTCGCGGGAGCTGGGCCTGGAAAAACACGTGTCCATCATCGGCCCGGATTGCTGCTCCGTCTATACGACACGCGATCAGGATCAGAAGCCTTCTCAGCCCTTCCGGACCCTGTTCCTACAGGAAACCATGAAGCGGGGACTGCTGATGCCTTCATCCATCGTCTCGTACGCGCATTCCGATACGGACATCTCGTCGACCGTCGAGAAGATCGCCGAGACTCTCGTGGTTTACAAGAAAGCCTTGGACGAGGGCATCGAAAAGTACCTGGTCGGGGACCCCATCAAGCCGGTTTATAGAAAATACAACGACTAGCGCCCGCCGCACGGATGACTCTGATTATCATCATCTTTTTCCGAAGACTGGGAAGGCGACTTCGTGGAAAGCTCCGGGGATCCGCGCCCCAGCACCCTCGATACCATCTCCCAGGCACCTTTTCGGAGAATGGCGAGGTAGCCCCAATAGCTGATGAGCGCAGGCCTGCCGCCGGGGAGCAGAAATAAGACGCCAAGGTAGATCAGCCCTCCCAGCAGGAACAGAAGAGCCAAGATGAGCGCGTCGGACAGCCCCCGCAATCGGCCTTCGGCTAGCGTCAAAACCACGCCCATGATGATGCTCGCGAACATCGGCCGGGTGAGGGACCGGTAGAAATCGACCGGCCGGATGGGCGTATCGCGGAACGAATAGACCAAGGACGGATGCAGGATCAGATAGGTGCTGATACAATAGGCGATAGCCACGCCCTTGGCCCCCCACGGCAAGCCACAGAAGAAGGAGGCTACCGTGACGATCGCGATATAAAGCCCCCAACGGAAGAAGCGGCCTCCCTTACCGAGCGCGAGTAGCACGGTTCCCCGGAGGCCGGCGGTCGGTTGGATGAAGGAGACCAGCGCCAGGATGCTGAACAACTCCGACGCCCCCACCCAGCGCGGGCCCAGAAGCAGCCGGATGACGTGTTCCGAACATACGAAAAGGAAAACCACGATCGGCATCGTGATGAACGACAGGAGGGCGCAATATTTCACGAAGTAGGACCGAAACGGCCCAGGCTCATTCTGCAACCGGCTCATGGCCGGAAACGCGACCCTATTGAGCGGATATCTCAGGCTCGAGATCGGGAGCATGAGCAATGAATAGGCTTTATGGTAGAGCCCAAGTTGTTCCGCCCCCCAAACACGGCCGATGAGGATATTATCCATGTTCCTGTGGAAATAGTTGACGATGTCGAAACCGGCTAAATTCGCACCGAATCGCATCAGCGGGCGAACGCCCGTTCCTTTTTTTGGCCGGCCCGGGCGAAACCCTGACGCTATCCACAATCCGCACGTGTTCCAGAGCGCGGTGACCACGGAACTCGAGACGAGCGACCAATAGGTCCCCCCGGCCAAGACCACGACGAGGGCGACGAGAAAGCCCGCCAGCACGGACGAGATCCGGATGACGGCCATGGCGCCGAAACGCATTTGACGGTTCAGAAGGGCGCCGTGCTGGGTCCCCAAGCTGCTCAAGACGGATGTCAAAGAGATGCCTGCTGCGACTAGCGTCAACTCGGGCTTATGGTAAAACCACGACAGGATGGGGCCGGAAGCGGCGATGATGAGGGTGATGACGGCGCCGAGGCCGACGTTGATCCAGAACAGCGAGCTGACTTGATCGTGGGTGATGTTGCGGGTCTGGATCGTGGCGCCGGAGAGGCCCAGCTCTCGAAAAAGGTTCACGAAGCCGGTGATGGCCGTAACCATGGCCACGATCCCATAGTCCTCCGGTGTCAGCAATCGGGCCAGGACGACGACCGAGGCCATGCTGATGCCGGCCGTGAATAGCTGGTCCGTCAAGGTGATGGCCCCGCTCCTCACGGAACGCTCTTTGAGATTCTTGGGATCGGCCTTGAAGCGGGCGTCGGAACTGAAGTCTTTTTTGCTATCTTGTGGCATCGTATCTAATCGATTTGGATAACTTTCCGCTCTCGGGGATGAGGGGAAAACCCTTTCCTGTTTTGCGGGCCGCGGCCGTGCTGATTGACAGTATTTACTCCGGACTATCGTCGAACATAATAGGTTATGTCCCGATTGAGTGTCAAGAATCGAAAATTTAACAGGACTTCCCCCAAAAAATTATGGACCGAAGAGCGATGGTTGGACCGGCAACGTGCTCTGCAACTCCAAGAGCTTGGTCAGTCCCTGGGTCTGGCTGTAGAGAAACTGTCTGATCCCATCGGCCAGGGCGTAGAGACGGAAGTCGGGGATGCCGAAGACGCGCTTCGAGGCTCTAAGGATATGGCTGGCCAGCACGCGGAGCTTCATCCGCAATCCCAAGTACACGGCGGCAAAATAGGCGGCGGCCGTCACCAGCACCATCAGGGCTTGGAGCCGGTGATAGGTCAGACAGCGGATATCTTCCAGACGGTAACTCTGCTTGACGAACCGGATGACATCCTCGATGCGCCATCGGGTGATGTAGGAGAGGACCACATGCCAGATGGACTTCCGGCTTCGGCGTACGGCGAGGTTGGTCAGGATCATCAGCGGCTCTTTCCCGAACCCCTTGACCACGACCAATGTCAGCTCTTCCCTCCGGCCGGGCAAGCGCACCTTGCGCATGCCGCACGAGAGATGCACCAGGCGTTCCTGTCCTGCCTCTTCTCTCACGATCGTCTCGCAAAACAGCATCGGACAGCTTCGGGCTAGATCCACAGCTGGCTCGATCCCCCGGGCCGTCCTCAGCCCCCGGTCCCCGCGAACGCGAATCAGGAACCTGAGCTTGTTAGGTAGCAGATAATTAAAGATATAGCGGCGGTCTCCGCCCCGGTCCATGACCCAGATGCCCCGCTTCCCCACAACCTCTGCGACCTCCCCGACCGCCTCCCGGATCTCCTCGTTCTCGCTCGCATGTCCCGCGACCGCATGCGAATACAACCGCCCATAAAGAGGCACGATCTTCGTCCCCTTCGTATTGGCCCCGACGATGTTCAACGTCCAGTACCCCCAGCCCAGCTCCTTCTCGCTGCCGTCCCTGACCTGGGCCAAGTTTTCCATCTTCTGCGCATACTTCTTGGTCACGTCCGACAGGTCCAGGACGAGAAGCGTGTCGTCTTCGATGCGCGGCGCGGCATGTTCGATCAGCCGGCGCTGGATCTCACGGTCCAGGCGCTTTCGCCCCAACTGACGGGAGAGCCGCCCCTCGGTCTTCTTCAACGAGATCCGTTCTCCCAGGGCCCGCCCCACTTCCGTCAACCGAACAGAGCCCCGGGCCTGGATCCCAAAGATCATCTCGGCCACGAAGCGACGCGCCACTTTCGGGAGCCCGGTGGAAAGTTCCCCCGAAAATCTGACCATCTGCTCTCGCAATTTTTGGGCGGTTCTGTCAAAATACATATGGGGTCTCCTCCGACATACGAAAGTATGCAAGCGGCTAGGCTTGGCATCGAGAGAGGCCCCATTTTACTTGAAAGTTCCCCCAATTTTGCGATTCCACATGGAATCGCATACATCTGATAGCAAAAACAGAAGTTAAGCTAAATCAGCCCTGTTTATTGGGGGAAGTCCTGTGAAAGTTATGAAGCCGGACCCAAGGGTAAGCCTAGAATTTACTATTTGCGACCCAGCATGCGGGACAGGAGGCTTCCTTGTAGGAGCTTATGAATGGCTCCTTGAACGTTCGGGCGGGGTCTTCGACAGGAAAGACATCAAACGGATAAAGACTGCCACATATTATGGGCAAGACCTTGTCCCACGGCCCCGCCGCCTTGCCCTAATGAACCTCTATCTGCATGGGGTTGAGCCTCATCTCTACCTCGGCGACACAATATATGAACCGGACCGAGGCGAACGCTATGATGTTGTGCTAACCAACCCGCCTTTCGGGACGAAGGGAGCTCATCAGGCTCCAGACCGGGATGATTTTACGATTGAAACCAGCAATAAGCAGTTAAACTTTGTTCAACACGTTATGAAAACCCTAAAGCTTGGCGGACGAGCAGCTATGGTTCTACCAGATAGCTGTCTTTTTGAAGGTAAGGGTGGCGAAGTATTCGAGATTCTTATGCAGGACTGCAATCTACATACTATCCTTCGTCTGCCACGTGGCACCTTCACTCCTTATAGTCCAGGAGTTAAGGCAAACGTGGTCTTCTTCCAAAAGGGAAAGCCGACCGAAAACGTTTGGATATTCGATGCACGTTCAAACGTTCCGGGTATCACCAAAAAGGACCGCCCACTCGCCCCACAGCACTTTGCTGAGTTCGAGAACGCTTTCGGCTACGACCCTAACGGACTAAGCAAACGTAAGGCTAATGGCGAGGGCGGTCGCTTTCATTGTTTCTCGCTTAACGAAATCAGAGAACGTAACTACATGCTCGACATTACCTGGCTCAAGGATGAATCGCTAGAAGATAATGACCAACTGCCTGAACCGCAAGACCTTGCCAGCGAAGCTATAACGGAACTTGAAGCCGTGGTAGACGACCTTCGAGAAATAGTTGACCTCATAGAGAACCAGGAAGGCGTGGAGAAGTGAGCATAAGGCTGCCCAGGGGCTGGACGTCAGCCCGAATCAGCGAAATTTGTGATGTCGCGAAAAATGCGGGACATGAAGGACAAGCATCCTACCTAGAAATAGGCAACGTTGATACAGGCTCAAAGGACTACATACTTTCTGAAAAAGCTTCAGTAAAAGGCTGTCGAATTGCGAAGAAGAACGATATCTTAGTGTCGAAGGTAAGACCTACCCGCGGGGCAATAGTCTGGATTCGAGAGGATGAACTTCACGTATCATCAGCATTTACGATTCTTAGAAACAGAGGTGCTTTTTGCGATAGATACCTATGGTATTTTCTTGCTTGGAATCGCGATTACCTCAATTACCTAGGCGAAAACTGCACTGGCACTATGTATCCAACTACCTCCGATGAAGTAGTCGTGAACTTTGAAGTCCCAATAGCTCCGCTATCCGAACAACTAAGGATTTTGGATAAGCTGGAGAAGATTTTAGTCCGAGTTGATGCTTACCAAAAAAGGCTTGCTGAAATCACGGCAATGCTCAAAAACTTTCGTAATTCAGTTCTTGCCGCGGCGTGTTCCGGCCGCCTCACTACCCGCTGGCGTGAAGAGCGTGGCCAAGAGGATGCATGGCCCGCAACGAATCTCCACGCGGTTGTTCAGAAACTCGACCAGGGGTGGAGTCCTAAATGCGAGATAGAACCATCTTCATCTTCTGACATATGGGGCGTAATAAAGACGACTGCTATCCAGCCGCAAAAATTTATTGAATATGAGAACAAGCGTTTACCCAATTCTCTGCTTCCTCGTCCAGACCTTGAAATCAAAGAAAACGATATGCTTATTACCCGTGCAGGGCCACGTGCAAGGGCTGGTGTTTGTTGCCTGGTCCGTTCGGTTCGACCCCGGCTTTTAGCCTGCGATAAGGTCTATCGTTTTCGAGTCAATAAAGCGATTGCTGAAGCAGAGTATCTGGAGCTAATGCTCAATACTCCAGAAATTCTCTATGAAATCGATAGGATGAAGACTGGCACCTCCGACAGCGGTGTGAACCTCACTCAAGAAAAATTTCTTGCCCTGAACTTTAACCTACCCCCGTTAGCCGAACAGCAAGAAATTGTTCGCCAAACTAAACAGTTATTTCGAGTGGCCGACCAAGTAGAGGGACGATTATTGAAGGCATATGAGCACGGAGAAAATCTAAAAATTTCTCTTCTATCCAAGGCCTTCAGTGGTAAGCTGGTGCATCAAGACCCCCATGATGAACCTGCGGAAAAAATATGTGAGCGAATTCGGGGCAATCAGGTCCCATATGTTCTAAAGAAGAGGGAACGAAATAGAAGAGAACCTGCAAACAATTAGGTGCCAGAAGGATTCAGATGTTAAGAGGCAATAATCGTTCAGGAAATATGATTGAGCTCAAACGGGGGAGGCCTGTGACGGGCAAGACTCCCTCCAAAAGAGTTCTTCTCCGCCTTTATGCCGAGGAGGGGAAGTCCATCCGGGAGATAGGCGAGACCCTGAACTGCTCAAAAGACATGGTGGCGAGGGCCTTGAAGGCCTATGATATCGAAGCTAGGACGAGGGTCAGGAAGTCAGGACTTTTCAAGTACGACCAAGAGGCCCTAAAGGCTACCGTCCGGGCGAAGGGAGTAAGGGCGACGGCCCTAGAAATAGGGGTGAATGCCAGTACCCTGAGCCGCTTCTTGAGGTCTAAGGGGGGGAACTAAGGCGTTGCGTTTGTGTCGCATAACTACTCTTATGTAAACTATTTATACATATTATTATCAACTACTTATAAACACTACCGAGCGACTTCACCAATATGGACCAAATTATGGGACTACCCCATATGCCATTCCCCCTCCGAAAGCCCCTCCCAGGGCCTCCCAGAGGGCAAAAACGGCCCATCTGACACCCGCTGGGGGGCTTATCAGAGTGGGTCAAGGTGCGTCATTCAGCCCAGTACCCTTGACATTCTCCGGGGAGCGTCCCATACTCACCCCTGGGGGGAAACGCAAGGAACCGGGACAGCCATCTCCTGCCACTAACCTGAGCGAGGCCCGACTACATCGGCAGGGCAACAATCCCCAACGCTTCCACCAAGGAGGATTGCCATAGAGATACGCCTTTCGAATTTATCGTTAACAGCCGTGTGGAACTGGGATTGGTTCGGGGAATAGCCTAAAAGAGAAGGAGAACATGATGTCTAGGAAAGTCCGGATTCTTCTAATCATGGGAATCTTTGGGGCCTTCATGATGCCAATAATTCGTGGTAACGGCATTCAAGAGTCGGCCGTTTTGAAGGTCGACGATGATGGTGGCCCTGGCGTCTATACCATTATTCAGGCTGCTGTAGATGCGGCATCACCCGGCGATACAATCAAGATTATGCCGGGGGAATATGCAGGTGCTTGGATAGAAAAACCCGTCAAGGTCATGGGGAGCGGACCGGCGACTCTGATAACTAGTGACGCATGGGATTATTATTGGCAGGACCGCACTGGCGATGCGTTCGACATCACGGATACTGCCGGCGGAACTGAAATAAGCAACCTTGCGATTGACCTTAGTTCCGTGCCTCCTCTTCCTCACGGATTCTTGCTCGGTGGTATTTCAATATTCTTTGCGGACGATGTTACCGTGAAAGACGTTGAATTCAGAAACAATGGTTATACTGCCATTTATGCTAGAGGGGACGGGTGGGGGGCAAAAAACCTTCAAATTATCCATAATAGCATTATCGGGTTCTGCGGCCACACGGACCAAAGCGGGAGCTATCTTCCGCCTTACTCGGCGATTAGGCTTGATGATTGCAGCAACGGCCTAGTGGCATATAACAAGATTGAGTCCCTACCGGATGATACGGAACCGGTAATAGGAGTCGCTATTCTTTCCTGGACATATGAGGCAGCGGGAAATAGCATCATACACAACAAAATTGCAGTTAAGACTGGTGCCGGGAAATACGCGGTTTACCTGTGGGACCGGACCGGGAAAAATGAAGTCCCGTGCGAAGATATCCATGATAACCTTATTAACCTTAATGATTTCCGAGGAAGCGAGAATTATACTGACGGGTCGCTTTGTTATGTAGCCTATTATCCGGAATGCCTTGCGAACATAAACATGATTTCGCGTAACCTCGGTGACAATCGTCGATATGTTCCGCCTGTTGAGCCACTCAAGCTAAAGAATTCTGCTGGCGGGCCTTGGGTGACAATCATCGACGAATAGGGGAACAGGTAGGCTCCAGTATTCACTCGACATCGCTCCTTATAAACCTCGTGAGCGATTGATAACGTCCTGCTTGCGGAGGGGCAGGGCAATCGGTTCGTCTATCCGGCTCTGGTGAAGTGACGAAATAGGGAAGAATCGTTCTTCTGAGATGCGGTTCTGAGGGCCGCATCTCGCTGTCTTTACGCAGATTTCTGCATAGAATCCGAATCCGCCTACAGAAACTCCGTGCTTCAGAGGGCTTTCCCTGTAAAATCCCGTTCTGGTTAACACATTGACTCTAATGTAGTTGACAACTGCATACCTTAGGCTCATACTTACATCATAAGTCCTTCATTTGGTTTGAAGGCGGCCTGAAAAGGCTTCATTAGGTGCCCGTTCTGGGTATGGTTGGGTAAATCCCGAGAATTTCGCCAATGGAGGTTTGCTATGGATTCCAGACTAGCTGTCCCCTTCAAGAGGGGCGGGCGGAGGCCACGGTCCCATGGAGGTTATTCATATCTCACCACGGGGGCCTTACCAGAACATCGCTCGAATATCCTTGGCTACCTGATGGCTGTCCGCCAAGGCCTAATCCAAGACCTCGGTCCCACAGAGAACGACCTCAGCACGGCCAAAATCGTGCTCATCGACCGGGTGACCACGAAATTGGGCGTAATTCGCTGCGTAGAGGAGCATATACGCGAAAACTCGGTCATGGTAAGGGGTGAGCTTGCCCCCAGCCTGAAAGCCTCGTATCTGGCCTATAACAACAGCCTGAGGCTCGATTTACAGGCTCTCAGTCTGGAGAAGAAGGGGGAGGCCATGCTGACCCCTTACGAGATTGTAGAACGCGAGAAGAGAGCTGAGGAGGAGTCTAAATGAACATCATTGATATCATCGACGACCCCCGCTTCTTCAAACCCCTGTTCAGGAACGAACAGTCTTGGCGTGCTTGGAGGGTCTTTCTGAAAGCCCTGTTCGGGATTCCCATCACGGACGAATCGGAGAGAGAGTTGTTTCGGAACTGCACGGGACTCAATGAGCCGAAGAATGGGCCTTCTAGGGAAGCCTACGTCATTGCTGGCCGCCGTTCCGGAAAGAGCTACATGTCTTCCCTCATCGCTGTCTATCTGGCCGCATTCAAAGACTGGTCTCCCTATCTTAGCCCTGGGGAGAAGGGGTGGATATTCATCATCGCCACTGACAAGGAACAGGCGAAAATCATCAAGAAATACATCTCCGGGATACTGAACTCGAACGAGCTGTTCAGGCGGCTTATTGAGAGGGAGCTACAGACGGAGATTGAGCTCAAGAACGGGGTTGTGATTGCGGTCAAGACCTGTAACTATCGAACTGTCCGGGGGTTCACTGTCCTAGCAGCTCTAGCAGAGGAGGTAGCGTTCTGGAGAGACGACCAATCCGCGAATCCTGCTGAGGAGGTCCTGGCAGCTTTGAGGCCCTCCTTGGCCACAGTCCCCGAAAGCATGCTGATAGGGATTTCGACACCGTATTCGAGGTCAGGCCTACTCTGGGAACAATACCGGAAACATTACGGGAACAGTGATGCCCGTTCTCCGCTCATATGGAAGGCACCTACCCGTGTCATGAATCCCACCATCGATACCGACATCATAGAGAACGACCTTCGTGATGACCATGCTAGGGCAAGAGCCGAGTGGGAAGCGGAGTGGAGAGAGGATATTGAGGGATTCCTCAGTCTCGAAGTCATAGAGGCCGTTGTCATCCCCGGCAGGTTTGAACTCCCCAAGTTATCCGGGGTAACGTATTCTGCGTTCATTGACCCAAGTGCGGGTCGCCAAGATTCCTTTACGCTCGCTATAACCCATAAGGAAGAAAGCGGAAAAATCGTCCTTGATTGTATCCGGGAAGTCAGGCCCCCGTTCCAACCTCAAAGCGTCGTTGAAGAATTCGCTGATGTGCTTAAAGCATACGATGTCGGCCAGATTGGGAGCGACAAGTTCGCAGGCGAATGGGTCGTGGCCGAGTTCGCCAAGCATGGCATCTATGTCGAGGGTTCGGAACTCTCCTCGAGCGAGCTATACCTCAACTTCCTTCCGCTGATGATGAACGGGTCCGTCGAATTGCTTGAGAACCGCAGGCTGACAGAGCAACTCAGGGGACTCGAGCGGAGGACAAGGGTAGGCGGAAGGGACCTCGTCAGCCATCCCCAGTTCTCCGGTGCTCATGATGACTTGGCCGTAGTCGTCGCCGGGGCTTCCCTCCGGGCGGGCAGGCATACGACTATCTTCAGCCCGGAAGCCCTTGTAGAAATGATGCTACCGTTGCCCGAACTTTCGAGGGAAGAGAATTTCGATAGATACGTAACGGATTGGCTACTCGATAGGCCGCAAAAGCCATGGAAGCCTGAGGATGATATGTAGAGAAACCCCTTGGTTGTTTATCTAGTTCAGCTACTTCCACTGAGTCGCATGCCTCAATCATAATCTAGAAAGCAATCGGAATATAGCGATTCTGTAAGCTCCCGAAAGACACCTCTTCCATGGTTTGGCTTTATGAAATATCTTTCATAGTTGCGTCTTATGGTATCAAGGGTTAGGCGTATCTGGGGACCGAATGTTTCTCGCAAGAGTTCGCTTCTATTCCTTGAGAACCAACGCAGCAGCGTTCTTGCCTCAGAAAAGCTCTTCCTATTGGATGCACCTTTCATGACAAGTGCATATATCCATACAAGCACAAGTATAGTCTGCGGCTGTATCTTTTTCCTTCTCCTATCTGTATAGAGATTAACATCACCTAGAATCCTGATAACTTTTCTCAAGGAGCTGATGCGTTCGTCAACGAAGCTAAAATAACTGCTGAGTTGAAACTCAGACTCGATAAAGCCAGCCTTATCCTCCTCTGTTTCAATGCCTCTGTTGGGATGACTGCTTTGAATCCATTTCCAAGACTTTGACTTCGTAATGAATTCGTCTATCTTCATCACCAATTCCGTCTTTGACGATTCAAGATACTCAATGGTCCGGGCGACTTCTCTAGTGCCTCGCTTTTTGTCAAGCAGCTTAAAATGCGTCTGAATCACCTGAATTGTGTTCTCGAATTGAATCAGTGAGTAACCATACTTACTTTCGAGATATCCGCTGACTTCCTCTCCCGTCGAACCCATTCCATAGGAATTCATAATAATTTCCTCAGGGCACGTTTCCTTCTCGCTTTTCTCAATGTGCGGACTCCCCAGATGATACTGAATCCTTTACGATTCTAACACAAAACAATTCTTTTCAAGGAGTAACAGATGAATCGAATGAGGCAGGCGAGGCTGAGAATTGACAAGTCGCAGCTCCAGCTCATGGTCGAGACGGGAATTTACTACGCGACGCTCTCTCGCATTGAGAGGGGCTGGGTCAAGCCGGACGAAGAGCAGAAAAGGAAGCTGGCCAAGGCACTGAGAGCGAAGCCAAGTTGGCTGTTTCCAAAGGAGGCTGACGATGACAAAAAAGCAGCATAGGAGCAGAACATCACGATTGAACGTGGCTCTGGATTATAGGGACAAGCTGGGCTTCTCCGTAATTCCTGCGGGTGAGGATAAAACGCCTTGTATCGCATGGAAAAGCCTACAAGGGCGAAAACCGAGTGATGCTGAACTCTCGAACTGGTTCAAACGGAATCCTGCAGCAAACATAGCGGCTGTTACCGGAAGGAACAGCGACCTAGTTGTTGTTGACGCTGACAATAAGAAAGCCACAGAAGTAATCAGAGCCTTGTTGCCAAAATTCTTCAAGGGTCCCATCGCTGCTTCACCACGAGGCGGCAGTCACTTCTACTTCAAGCATGATGAGCGGATAAAAAGCAAAAACGGCATCTTTCCATATTGTGACATTAAAGCCGAAGGAGGCTATGTCCTCATGCCCCCGTCCCATGGCAGAGGGGGAGTCTCCTATAAGTGGGAAGTCAAACCGTCTAGCAATGGGATTCCCGCAATGCCAGAAGACCTCCGGGACCTACTTCTCGCACTCCAAGCAATCAGGAGCAACCGGCTCGAGTCCCGCTCAGATTTCCTGACCCAGGGCAGGCGTGATGATGACCTTTTTCATATCGCCTATTCCCTTGCTCGCTTCGGACTTGCTATAGAAAGGACCCGGAGCATAACACTAAACCTCGCACGAATATGCACCCCTCCTTTTGATAAGACCGATGCCCTCCAAAAAGTGGCGTCCGCTTATGAACGGGTAAGGTCGGCTGGGGACGTTGACGCAAAGCCTTCGCTCATTATCAAGAAGCTATCAGAGGTATCTCCCCAACCAGTCCACTGGCTCTGGCTGGACGTCCTCCCCAAAGGGAAGCTGACGCTGCTTGTTGGTGACCCGGACTTGGGCAAATCGCTTCTCTCCATCGATATCGCCGCCCGCGTGACCTCCGGACGCCGCCTGCCACTTGCCCAAGGGCCTCCTATCAAGGGTTCGGTCATCCTCCTCACCGCTGAAGACGGCCTTGCTGACACTGTCCGTATCCGGGCTGATGCTGCCGGGGCTAACCCTCGGAAAATTTTCGTTCTAGAAGGAATATTGACCTCCAAAGGAGAAGAACAATCTTTCTCTTTGGACCAACACCTGGCCATGCTGGAGCAGCAAATCGGGGAGAATCCGGATGTCGTCCTTGTCATCATTGACCCCCTCCCTGCCTACCTTGGCTGGGCCAAGGAAGAGAACGCAAGCTTGAGGTCGAAGATATTCAGCCCGCTGGCCAAACTTGCAGAGCGGACCGGAGTAGCGATTCTGGCCATAAGCCACTTCAAAAAGGACGAGTTAGCAAGGACCCTCTATCGAGTTCTGGGGTCTCTTGCCTACGTGGCAGCCGCAAGAGCGGTATGGGCTGTAGCCAAAGACAAGAGGACCGATAACCCTTCAAGTCGGATACTCTACCCCGTCAAGGCCAACCTTTCGAAAAACCCTCCGGCCTTCGCCTTTTCAATCGGGGATAACCCTGCCGGAGGACCCAGAATCATCTATGACCCCAATCCACTGAGTCTGAAGCAGGTTGAACAACTTCTCTCAAGTGGGGGGAGCAGCCGTGCCTTAAGAGAGGCGGTGGGGTGGCTCAGGGAATTCCTGCGAGAGGGCAAGGTGGAATCGAATCTAGTTCGTGAAGCCGCCGAACAAAACAACATTTCCGAGGCGACCCTCAGGAGAGCACGGAAGCAGTTGGGTATCAGAGTAGAAAAGGGAAGTTCCCAAGAAGGAGGGAAATGGTTCTTGAGTCTGCCTAATGAACGAGAAGAAACATGAGCATCTTGAACACCTTGAACTTCTTGAGCTTGTTCTTGGAGTATACAACATGCTCAATAGGTTCAACCCGCTCAAGGTTCTATAGGTTCATGATTTTCTAGGAAGTGCTATCTATCAACCCATGCAATTACAAGGACTGCTCACAGTGAAGGAGCTGAGCTCCTATCTGGGAGTAAGTCCATGGACCATCTATAGACGGGTAAAAGCTAGAGAAATTCCCTTCGTCAGCATGCCAGGGCTAGGCATCCGATTTCGTAAAGAAGAGATTGATGAATGGCTTGCTCAAGGAGCCTTCAAGCCGTCTCCCCTCCTCGAAGCAGCTCGAGATATAGACCTTCTTTCCAAGAATTATGATAAAATTCGAGGTCGAGGAGGTCTTAGCGAGATGGCGAAAGCCAAATCTAAGGCTCGCTTTAACTTTGGTTTTGGTGCGATTTACAAGAGGAAGACGAAAAAGGGAACCGTCAGATGGTATCTCGACTACCGGGATGCTGAGGGGAAAAGGGTCCAGAAACTTGCTGTTCATGCATCCTCCGAGGGCGATGCTTTTCAAGCCCTCAAAAACTCAGTTCTCAATGAACATCATCGAACGTTGGGGCTTCCGCAACCTCGACAAGATGTCAAGTTCTCAGAGTTCAGCCGGACATATCTGGACGACTACGCCAAACAGAACAAGAAGAGCTGGAGAGATGACCAGTATCGATTGGATGCCAACATGATTCCTTTCTTCAGGAGTTCCAGCCTGCATGAGATTTCCCCTCACAAAATTGAGCAGTATAAAGCACACCGGCTAAGCTCGGGAGTAACGCGGTCAACCGTTAACCGGGAACTCACCATACTCAAGAAGATGTTCAACCTGGCAGTGGATTGGGGCTTGGCCCAGAGCAATCCCGTTACTAAGGTCAAGTTATTCTCTGAGAACGACACCCAGAAGGAGCGGATTCTGGCCTATGACGAAGAGGCGAGTCTCCTTGCCGAATCTCCTGATTATCTGACGCCCATCTTAATCGTGGCCCTAAACACCGGCATGAGGCGGGGGGAGATTCTGAACCTCCGCTGGGACCAAGTGGACCTCGGGCAGAGGCAAATCGCTGTGAAAAAGACCAAGAGCGGCAAGGACAGGATTATCCCTATCAACAGTCAGCTCCTGGCGGTTCTGTCGCTCCTAGGGCCTCCTAGGGGCAAGTCAGGCCTTGTTTTCCCGAATCCAGCCACCGGAAAGCCCTATACCGATGTCAAGAAGAGCTTCAAGCTGGCCTGCAAAAGGGCTGGGATAGAGGGCTTTAGGTTCCATGACCTGAGGCATACTTTTGCCTCTCGGTTGGTCGAAGCTGGCGTGGACATCGTTACGGTGAGGGACCTCTTGGGCCATTTCAGCGTCAGGGTGACGCAACGGTATATCCATCCCGGGAAGAGCCAGAAGGTCCTAGCGGTCGAGGTCTTGGCCCAGAAAGCGGCCCAAAATGGGGGAAATCTGTTACACCCGTGTTACACGAACTAGGTTTTCTCGGGGAGGAACGCCGGCCTGTCACGCCGGAGGTCGCGAGCTCGAGTCCCGTCGGCCCCGCCATTCCTTAATCAAAAGCGCCGTCCTCCAGTTCCCCCTAATTACGGAGGGGGGCAGGGGGGTTAAGAAATACGAACAAAGTGGGCAAGCGCTACGAAAAGTTCACTTCTTGGGCGGTCCGTTCACGGGGGGGGGCCGTTTTTGTCGGGACTGATTTAGATCGAGTCCTTCATCGCGCCGAGTGGAAGGCCGATACGTTTGAGCAAAGCCTCGTAGCGAGGATCGGGCCGCAACCCGTCAAACCGCCGGTCGCATTTGATGTAAACCAGAAAGCCTGACCGCTCCTCTAAGGCTTTAGAAAGCCATTCAAAGGCCTGATCTTTTTCTCCAAGGCCGATATAGACAACTGCGATATCGTAGGCTGAAACGTATGTTCGCTTGGACTTCTCTAAGAGTTTTTCCGCTAAGAGTCTCTCCAAAATCTCCTGAGCTTCCTTCTTTTCGCTGGCGATCCCGTAGGCGTGACCAAGGTCGGCCAGGGGACGAAAATTACCCTTCCAATTGTCGACCGCGATTTGGAACTCGCCAATGGCCTCTCTGATCAAAAGTTTCTGTTCATAGGCCATTCCCAATGTGACATGGGCCCACGCATCCTTAGGGTTCGCCTGGACGTCTTTGCGGGCAAGCCCAATCGCCTCATCATAATCTGCCGTGCCGAAGCAGTGCCAGCCGGAGCATAAATGATTGGGATTGGCAAAGGGATCGAGCTCCGAGGCGAGCTTGACCTCAGCCAGCGACTCTTCCGTTCTGTCCAAAGCCATCAGGAAATGCGCATAGAGATGGTGGATCATGGCCAGGCTGGGGTTGAGCTCAAGCGCTCGTCTGAATTCTTTCTCAGCCTCAGTCCAATCCAGATCATAATGGAGCCAGGCCACAGCCAGATAGCCGTGGGCCTCTCCGAGAGTATCATCCTTCTCCAGCGCTTTTAGAGCGGCTTGTTTCATTTCCAAAAAAGCCTCTCGAGGAGGAACATCGCCCAATAGACCACCAAAAAAGAAACCTTTTGCGATCTCAATGTAGGCCAGGGCAAAATCCGGGTCGAGCTTGATCGCTTGATTAAAATTTTCTTTATCGCCTGAATAAACCCCCTTGAGATAGGCGTCGAGGGCTTGGGGATTCACGGTCATTCTCTTGGCCGACCGGAAACTCTTCTCCTCCCTGAGTCTGATGCCGATCTGCCTGGTGATATCCTGGGCAATTTCGCTCTGGAGAACCAGAAAGCCGCCGATGTCTCGTTCGTAGCTTTTGACCCAGAGCTGCCGGTCTTCGGCCGGATTGATCAGCCTGGCCGTGATCCGCATCTTTTCCCCCGCCCGCAAGACAGAACCTTCAATCACCATGTCGGCATTCAGCTCTTTGGCGATCTGCGGCAGAGATTTATCGGTTTTTTTATACTGCATGACAGAAGTGCGAGATTTCACCTGCAGGGTGCTGATCTGTCCCAATTCAGTGATGAGAGCATCCGTTATTCCTTCTGCAAAATAGTCCTGGGCGGGATCGCCGGAGAGGTTTTCGAGCGGCAGGACCGCCAGCGATTGCACCTGAGCAGTTTTTGCCCGGCCTATCAGGAGGCTTCTCACTCCCCCGATATTGAGGATGAACGTAAGGCCCGCCAGGCCGAGAGCCAAAAGACCGACCGGCAGAGGTCTTTGCCACAGGCTCCGCTTTGCCCGGCGCCGGGGCCTTCCGGCGACAAGCGCCGACAAGTCATCGGTCTCGAGCCGCTTCAAGTCAGCGATGAGCTCCTTGGCCGACGCGTAACGGTTGGCCGGTTCTTTCTCCAGGCACTTGAAGATAACCCGCTCCAGCCCCTCAGAGATATGGGCCCCCAGGGACCGTACCAATTCCGGCGGCTTGTCGAGGATCGCGCGCATGATCTCAGTAGCGGTCTCTTGAGGAAACGGCTTTTTCCCCGTGACCAGCTCATGGAGAATGGCCCCCAGGGCATGGATGTCGGTGCGCGCGTCGACTTCGCGGCCATCCAGCTGCTCGGGCGCCATGTAGGGAAGGGTTCCCGTCAAACCTAGTGAGCCGGTGAGAGACAAAGTCTTGTCTACCGTTCCGGCGGGCTGAAAGAGCTTGGCCAGGCCGAAGTCCAGCACCTTGAGCAGGCCCTTGGGCGTG
>Ga0315293_10000423_pt1 | contig 39005 bp, 38 predicted proteins | sample YL17G13_20_MG_FD_203071 | JGI IMG/M metagenome (GOLD analysis project Ga0315293, IMG submission 203071) | Sediment microbial communities from Yellowstone Lake, YNP, Wyoming, USA - YL17G13_20 | ecosystem: Environmental > Aquatic > Freshwater > Lake > Sediment | place: USA: Wyoming | collected... | reverse complement strand
AGAATCCCTTAATCTTTTAAAAAGATTAAGGGATTCTTAATATAAATTTGATATTTTTTTTCTTCCTTTATTGATAATGGCTTTAAATTTAATCTTTCTTCCGTTTCGCCAGTCAAATCAGTTTTTAAAATAAAGCCATTTTTTGATAGCCAAAATAAATTTCCTTCGGAAATTTCATAGGTTGCTAAATTTATTAAGACCGGCTTTGAACTTATTTTCTTGCTTGGAAGATTTGCTTCAAAAAGATTATTTTCTTTCGATAATTCTTTTACAAAGAATAACTCTTGAGGATCATCAGGGTTAAAAGATATGTCGTTTACTTTTTCTCCTAAAAAATCAAGGGAAATTAGATCACTGGATTTCTTTTCTTGAATGGGTGATTCTATTTCTAAAATCCAGATTCTTTGTTTTTCTTTCTCTTTTGTGCTGAATAAAATTTTTTCTGAATCTGGAGAAAATTTTAAATCCAATAATTCTATTTCCGGGGATTCAAATCCCGAGAAGAGATTACTTTTTAAATTTATATCCAGTTCAATAATTTTTAAATTCCAACTTTTTTCACCATTTTCTTTTAAAATTATTTTTCTACCGTCGGGCGAGAAAAAGAAATCTTCTGTTTTTTGAGCAAGAGTTGTGTATTTTGGGTTCTCTGGAATCAAGAAAATATCGTTAAAGTTTATTACCAGATTTTCCTTAATTTCAAGATTTTTCTGCCACGGATGGAATCCTTCCTTTTTTACTTCTATTTTATATTCTTTTGGCTTAAGGTCATTAATATAAGCTGAATTTGATATAAAGCTGGTTTTTTTCTGAAATTTTCCATCCAAAAAAATCTCAGCTCCTTCCGGCCTGATATCTAAATAAATCCCCCCTGTTCTAATTATTTTTTTTGAATTTATATCAATTCTATATCCTTGAGAATAGAGAATGACTAGAGGAGCAATCAAAAGAAATAAAAACAAACAGATTAGAAAGAGAGTAGTCCTAGTTTTTTTAAACATAGAGATTATTTTATTTTAAGTTAAAAATTAAGAATAAACAATAAAAATTTGACACTTCGACAAGCTCAGTGTAAACTCCTTCGATAAGCTCAGTGTTCCTTCGACACTGAGCTTAGGACGAAGTGCAACCCTGAGTGAAATCGAATGGGTTGACAAAAATTGGATGAATTGTTATACTTTTGGCATCGAGTGAGGATTAGTCAAACGGCTAATTCGATGATCTTTGAAAATTGGAAAGGGGGTGAAACGAAATGAGTGAGAAAATTGATACAAAAGCAAGACCAACGATTGGTTTGTCAGCAGGCATGTTTGACGAAGAAGGGAAATTATTATTGAAACGTAGGACAGAAAAAGAGTCTCTGCCTAGAGATTGGGATCTTCCTGGCGGCGCAGTAGAAGCAGAAAATAATGCCAAGACAGATGACGAATGGATAGTCGCCAAAGAATTATCTAGAGAGATAGAAGAGGAGACAGGATTGAAAATTCCGATTGATACAATCGGTCGAATGCCAATAATGCATCCAGTAGTCATCAAAGGAGGGGACGATTGGGCATTCGTTATCGCAGTGGCAGGAAATTATGGCGACCCGTCCAAGGGCGAATTCAAATATGTTTCGCCAGAGGAACTCAAGGAGCTGGCCAATGGTCCACAGGGTAACAGACTAGTAAGCGGTTGGAGAAAAAGGATGTCAAGGCTGGCATTACTGGCTTTTACCCACAGTCCGAACGAAGAATATAGAAAGCAGGCATGGCTGTATCTAGAAGATATTCTTTCGCGGCCTTAAACCTACAACTTGCCGAGTTTTTTACCTCGGCTTTTTATTTAGATTTTTCTCAATTTAAAAGGAAGTGTATAATAGAAATATGAATAATAATATTTCAAAAGAGGTAAAAATATTAAGCATTGCTTTTCTGTTCATATTCCTCGGTTTCAATGGCGTTCAGCAGTATTTGACTGCTTATTTTTCTGAAATAAAGTTACCGAATGTTGGTTTTAATTCCCTTGTATTAATTTATCTTTTTTTTCTAATTTTCGAACCCCTATCCGCAATCATAATTTCAAAATATGGAGCCAAAAAATGCATGATTTTAGGTTCGCTATTTTATTTTCTTTTTATTATTTCACTTTTGAACCCATCCGTTATTATTACTTACCTCACTTCGGCTTTATTAGGCATTGCCGCTTCTCTTTTATGGACTGGTCAAACCAGTTATTTAATTAGAGTAAGCGAAGAAAAATCTTACGGGGCGAGCACTGGATTTTTTAGTTCGTTTCAGTCTTTTGGTTCGGCCATCGGAGTTTTTACTTCCGGTATACTAATAGCAAGATTTTTATTTAAGACTTCATTTTTAATATTTTCTTTTTTTCCCTTATTGGGTCTTTTACTGCTCCTTTTTCTTAGAGACTTAAAAGTTAAAGAAGAAGCAAAAGGAATAAAAGGGTTGGGTTTAATAAAGAAGTTATTTTTAAGTAAAACTGCTTTGAAGTTATCAATTTTTGGATTTAGCCTCCAATTTATTTATGGTCTGGTAATAGGGATTATCCCAATTGAGATTAATAAATTCATCAGTTTGCCTTTTGTTGGTTTTTTATCTTCTATGTTTTATATTTTACCAATTATATCCTCTTATTTTCTAGGGAGATTGTCGGACATTATCGGTCGGGTTAAAATGATTTCTATTTCTTTTTATTTGGTTATTTTGGGATTGATTGTTTTATTTTTTTCCTCCAGCACTATTTATTTGATAATAGGAATTTTTCTTATTGCTCTTTATAGAAGTATTTCTTTTCCTTTGGGTTTAGCTTTAGTCGGGGATGTCGCATCTAAGGAAAACATAGATTTTCTAACCGCTTTTTTCTGGATGTTTACGGGCATGGGGGTAGTTTCAGCGCTATTAATATCAAATTTATTTCAGAGTGCCAAAATTATTTATTTAACTTCGATTATTATAATTTTAATTTCAATTAAAATATTAACCCCCTTGTTAAGAAGCGGAATTCAAAATATAAAAACTAAAATTGCCGAGGAGTTAATGTAAAGATGTTATTGATTGATATTCCTAACAAGTACCAAAGCACTTGCCAATTTTCTATTTTTCAATATAATATAAGAGCATGTCCGGTAGTGAAATTTGACTGCTGCCGGGCAGCCATATAAATTAATTGTAAGTTAAATTTCTACTACTGGGCATGTCAGAAAAGTTTATTATAAAAGGTGGAAACCCATTAAGTGGCGTTGTTGAAATAGCCGGGTACAAAAACTCGGCCGGCGCCTGTTTGGCCGCTTCTTTACTCACAGACGAAGAGGTGATTCTGGATAACTTGCCATTGGTTGAGGATATTTTTAAAATAATCAAGGTTTTAGAGAGTATCGGAGTAGAAATCAACTGGCTTGATAAAAGAAAAATTAAGATAAAAGCTGGTTCAAGCCTTGATGTTGATAAAATGAACTACGGGCCTGTAGCCGAGACAAGAGTTTCGGTTTTATTAATTGGAAGTTTGCTTTCTCGCTTTGGAAAATTTAAGATTTGCCATCCTGGTGGAGATAGGATAGGCGTGAGGCCCATTACTACCCACCTCGAAGCCCTAAAAAAATTGGGAGCAAAAGTTAAAGTTGAAAATGATTTTTATATTTTTAATGGCGGGAACTTAAGAGGAAAAGAAATTATTTTAAAAGAGTTTAGCGTTACAGCCACTGAAAACTTGATGATGGCAGCAGTGACCCTATCGGGGAAAACGATTATAAAAGGAGCAGCGGCTGAACCCCAGATTCAGGATTTAGGCTTTTTATTAAAAAAGATGGGGGCGAGAATTGCTGGTTTGGGAACTAATACAATCTTAATTGAGGGGGTGGAAAGATTAAGAGGAACTTCCCATAAAATCATTCCGGACTTAATTGAAGCGGGAACTTTTATTGCTGCCGGAGCCTTAACTCCGGGAGAAATAGAAGTAAGAAATATATTTCCTGAACACTTAGATGTTTTTTTAGACAAATTAGAAGAAATAGGGGTTAACTTTGAAAAAGGAAGGGATTTCGTAAAGGTTAAATATTCTCCGGATTTAAAAGCTGCAAGGGTGCAGGCCTTACCTTATCCTGGATTCCCGACTGATTTATTGCCAATTACTATTCCTCTTTTAACTCAGGCTTCGGGCAAGAGCTTGATTCATGACCCTCTTTATGAGAATCGTTTCAATTACGTTCAGGAGCTTAAAAAAATGGGAGCTGATATAGAAATCGTTGATCCTCACAGGGCTTTTATCTACGGGAAAACTCCGCTTCACGGTTTAAGAATTGAGTCTTGGGATATCAGGGCTGGAGCTTCGTTAGTTTTAGCCGGCTTAATTGCGGAAGGTAAAACAATTATTGAAAACGTTTATCAAATAGATAGGGGATATGAAAAGATTGAAGAAAGGTTGCAGAAATTGGGTGCTGATATAAAACGTGTTAATATTTAATATATTAAGCAATACCACTATGTTTACTACAAAAATTGGCGTTGATCTTGGAACCTGCAATTCGGTTGTTTTCGTTCCTAAAAAAGGAGTGGTTTTGCAAGAGCCGTCAGTTGTCGCTGTGACTATTTCTGAGAACAGGATTTTGGCTGTGGGCAAAAGTGCCAAAGATATGATTGGCAGGACACCTGACACCTTGAGAGTTTATCGGCCGCTCAGAGAAGGAGTTATTGCTGACTACAGAGTGACGCAGGCGATGTTAAAATATTTTGTAGATAAAACTTTGGGATATTTTAAATTTTTAAAGCCAGAGATGTTGATTGGTGTTCCAGCTGGAATCACTTCAACCGAAAGAAGGGCGGTTATTGAGGCTGGAACCGTAGCCGGTGCCAAAGCTGTTTATTTGGCCAAGGAACCTATTTTGGCAGCAATTGGAGCTGGAATACCCATAAGTTCTTGTTCCGGCCATATGATTGTGGATATCGGCGGCGGAACTTCAGAAGTGGCTGTGATTTCCCTTGGCGGAATTGTTTGTTCTCATTCTGTAAGGACAGCCGGTGATAAATTAGACATGGCGATTGCAGACTACATCAAGAAAAAATATAATTTAGCTATTGGCGAGCAGACAGCCGAAGAAATAAAAATAAAAATTGGCACTGCCTTGCCGGAAAAAGACGAAAAATTCTTAGAGATCCGGGGCAGGGATTTAATTTTAGGGTTGCCAAGAACGATTAAAATTTCTTCTAATGAAGTTTGCGAGGCAATTTCTGACGTTTTAACTGAAATCACCCAAGCGGTAAAAATGGTCTTAAGAGAGACTCCTCCTGAATTAGCAGCCGATATTATGGATAAAGGCATGGTTTTAGCCGGAGGCGGAGCTTTGCTTCGCAATATTGATGAAAGAATTTCTCAAGCAACCGGCGTTCCCTGCTTTTTAGCTGAGGATCCTATGCTTTGCGTAGCCAAAGGTACGGGAGTAGTTTTAGAAAACTTAGAAGTCTATAAAAAGAGTATAGCGTCAAAAAAGTAGTAAGCTTTCAGCTTCTAGGTTCTAGCTTCTAGGAATTTAGTTTAACTAGAAGCTGGCCAGCTAGAAGCTAAAACCTAAGTGTTAATAGGCCATAAAAAGCAGTGGCAGTTTCTTAAAAAATCAGCCGAGCTGGGAAGAGTTTCCCACGCTTATTTATTTTACGGACAGGAGAAAATAGGCAAAAAGACCATGGCTTTTGAGTTTGTTAAAATGCTTAACTGCCAAAGTCCTGATTCTTCCAAAAGACCCTGCCAAACTTGTCCATCTTGCCAAGAAATCCAAAAATCCCTCTCATTAGACATAGAACAACACCCCGATTTGGCTGTTATTGAGCCGAAAAAATTTGTTTCCAAAAAGACTTCTCTAAAAAAAGAAGAAATTCAAATTTCTCAAATCAGAGATCTAAACTGGAGATTAAGTCTTCATTCTTTTTCCTCACCCTTTAAGGCGGCAATCATAGATAAGGCTCATTCTATGAACCAGGAGGCTCAGAGCTGTTTTCTAAAAACCCTTGAAGAGCCAAAAGGAAACACTGTTTTAATTTTGATAACCGAATATCCGGAAATGCTTTTAGCGACTATCCGTTCCAGAATTCAAAAGATAAAGTTTAATCCGGTTGAAAAAACAGAAATAGAAAGCTTTTTGAAATCCCAGGGCGTTTCAGAAGAAAAGGCTAAAGAGCTGACTTCTTTTTCTTTCGGCAAACCTGGTTTGGCTTTAGATTTTTTAAAAGATCTAAAAAATTTTGAAAACCAAAAACAAAAGATAGCTGAACTTTTGAAAATCGCATCGAAAAATTCTACCATATCTTCTAAATTTAATTACGCAAAAGATGTTTCTTTTGAGAATAAAGATTTAAAAGAAATCCTGGAAGTTTGGCTTAGATATTTCAGGGGTATTCTACTTTTACGGATCAAACAAAATCAAGAGCAAAAAACAGAATCCTTTAATCACTATTCAGTTCCAAAACTGGAATCCATTATAAATAATATCCAGAATACTATTTTCTTGATTTCCAAAACAAACATTAACCCTAAATTGGCCCTCGAAGTTTTAATGTTAGAGTTGTAATTAATTTTAGTCAACCCAAAAACGCCCTATACCTATTCGGTCGGGCGTTTTTGGGTTGACTTTTATATTTAGGATTTTTTTGATATTATTAATGATAAGCCCAGTAGTAGAAGTTCGACAAGGTTTTCTTTTAGAAAACCTAATATGGCGAGGCCAGTCGAAATTTCACTACTGGGTAAGCAATGTCCCATAGAAAGGGGATAGTTTTAATATCTAAAAACAGTATGCCCCGTAGTAGAATTTCAAATGATTATGTTCTATTATGTTTATATTATTGAAAACGAAAGGAATGGTGATTTATACATTGGCTACGCCACAAATCTTATAAAAAGATTAAAAGAACATAATCAAGGTTTAAATTTTTCAACCAAGTCAAAAAGACCATGGAAACCTATCTACTACGAGGCGTGCCTTAATGAAAATGATGCTAAGCGTAGAGAAAAATATTTCAAGACTTCACAAGGTCAACGTCTACTAAAACGCAGACTTAAAGAATATTTCTATTCAAAGAAAAATTTAATTTGAAATTTCACTACGGGGTATGCAAAACTATAAAGAAATAATCGAAAACATTAAACCGGAATTGGATAAAGTTTTTAATTTTTTAGAAAGAGAAATATTCCAAATAAGGACTACCAGAGCTTCTCCTGCTTTGGTTGAAAATATAGTAGTTGAGTATCTTGAACAAAGATTTCCTATAAAACAATTAGCTGCTATATCTGCGCCCCAGCCGCGGCAAATAGTAATCCAACCATGGGATAAATCATATATCGAACCCATAGTGAGTGCTATTTCTAAATCGAGCCTCGGAGCAGCGGGTGTGGTAGATAAGGATTTGATTAGGATAAATTTGCCTTCTTTAACTGAAGAATATAGGAAAAGTTTGCAAAAATTACTGTCAGAGAAATCAGAGCAGGCAAAATTAACAATTCGCCACTGGCGGGAAAAAGCCTGGAAAGAAATCCAGGATGGATTTCAGGAGAGCAAAATCAGGGAAGATGATAAATTCAGGGCCAAAGACGAACTTCAAAAATTAGTGGATGATTATAACAAAAAAATCCAGGATCTAAAGGAAAAAAAGGAAAAAGAAATAATGGAATAATAAAATTATTTTATGATTTTAACTATTTTAATAGTAATAATTTCACTTCTTTTTTTAGTCACCATTCATGAGCTGGGCCATTTTCTTTTGGCCAGAAAATTCGGAGTAAAAGTTGAAGAATTCGGAATTGGTATTCCGCCCAAAATAATCGGAAAAAAGATAGGTGAGACGATATATTCTTTAAACTTAATACCATTGGGCGCTTTTGTTAAACTTTATGGCGAAGAAGAAAGAATTCAGGACTCGAGATCTTTTTCTGGCAAGCCAATTTGGCAGAGGGTTTTGATAGTTCTGGGAGGCGTAGTCGCTTTTTGGATCGTGGCTGCAATTATTATTTCTATTGTTGCTGGTATATGGGGGCTACCGATGGAAATTGAAGATACTGACCAAGGATTTAAAAATCCACAGATTGAAATTACTCAAGTAATGAAAAATTCCCCAGCTTTTGAAGCAGACTTGAGGATGTGGGATATTGTTGAAAAAGCAAAGACTGATAATAATGAAATTACAACTACCAAAGTGGGGGAATTCGTAGATTTTATCAACATCCACAAAGGAGAAGAGGTGATATTAACAATTAAAAGAGGAAAGGAAATCTTAAACAAAACTTTAGTTCCAAGAGTTAATCCGCCAGAAGGAGAGGGTCCGACAGGAATAGTTCCTAAAAGAGTGGCTTTGAAAGTTTACCCCTGGAGAAAAGCAATTATTCAGGGATTCATAGCTACAAGAAACCAAACTCTAATGATAATCTATACCTTGGGCAGTATTATCTCAAGCTTAATCCGGCATATCCCCTTACCCAAGGGAACTCTAGAGGTAACGGGCGTTATTGGAATATTTGAGTTTTTGGTGCATGCATTTGAGAGTGGAGTTAATAATTTTTTGTTATCTTTAGCTTCAATCACCATTTTCCTTGCAATATTCAACTCTTTTCCGATCCCAGCTCTAGATGGAGGAAAACTACTCTTTTTAACTATTGAGAAAATCAGAAAAAAGCCAGTCAGTCAAAAGATAGAAGAAAAGATAACAGTATTTTTCTTTGGCTTGATTATGATGCTCGGGATTTTAATAATAATCAAAGATATTGTTACTAGAATTAGTTAATTATATGAGACAATCACAACTTTTTTCAAAAACATTAAAGAAAATGGGAAAGGAAAAAGAAGCCATTTCTAACCAGCTTTTATTAAAAGGGGGATTTATTGATCAGACTACGGCCGGCGTTTTTACATTTTTGCCTTTGGGTTTTAAGGTGCTGAAAAAAATTGAAAATATAATCAGAAGAAAAATGGAAGAGAGTCCAATAAACGGACAAGAAATATTAATGCCAGTTTTACATCCAAAGGAAAATTGGCAGAAAACCGGTCGTTGGGATAGTTTTGATGTTTTATTCAAAGTAAAAGGAAAAGAGGGAAAAGAATATGTCTTAGGTCCCACTCACGAAGAGATTGTTTCGCCTTTAGCTAAAAAATTCGTTTTTTCCTATAAAAATCTGCCATTTTATCTTTTTCAGATACAAACGAAATTCCGCGATGAGCTCCGCGTTAAATCCGGCTTAATGCGAACAAGGGAGTTTTTAATGAAAGATTTGTACTCTTTTCACGCGAGCCAGGAAGATTTGAATAATTACTATGAAAAGGTTTATGAAAGCTATATCAATATTTTTACCGAGTGCGGAATAAGAAAAAACAAGTTGATGGATAAAATTACTTATCCGACATTTGCTTCGGGAGGTACTTTTTCCAAGTATTCCCATGAGTTCCAAACAGTTACTGAATCGGGCGAAGATATAATTTTTATTTGCAAGAAATGTTATATTGCGATTAATAAAGAGATAAAAAACGAAGTCAAAGCTTGTCCTAATAGCCCTTGTGATTCCAAAGAATTTGAAGAACGAAAAGCAGTTGAAGTTGGTAATATTTTTAAATTAGGAACTAGTTTTTCTTTACCTTTTAATTTAAAATTTAGGGACAGGGATGGGAAAGAAAAACCTGTTTTTATGGGGTGCTATGGGATAGGTTTAGGAAGGTTAATGGCGGCTATAGTTGAAATCAACCACGACCAAAAAGGAATTATTTGGCCAGAAAAAGTGGCGCCATTTCAGGCCCATTTAATTGAAATTTCTGGGAAAAATAGCAAGGAAGCCAAAAAAATAAAAAAGACGACCGAAGAAATATTCCAAAATTTACAAAAGAGCGGAATTGAAGTATTATATGACGACAGAGAAGAAAAAACACCTGGGGAAAAATTCGTTGAGGCTGATTTGATTGGAATTCCAATTAGGCTGGTGGTGAGTGAAAGAACCTTATCTGAAAATAGCGTGGAAATAAAAAAGAGAGATGAAAAAAACGAGAAATTAGAAAAGATAGAAAATCTGCTAAAAATTTTAAAATCAAATTTAAAACATCAACTTGAATACCCCTAATTTATTTTTTTTGAATTTTGATACTAAGATTTTAAAAAGAATTCTTCACTATCTTTCAAAAGATATTGCTATTGATTTGGGTACAGCCAACTCCCGCGTTTATGTCAGAGGGGAGGGGATCGTTATCCAAGAGCCTTCAGTTGTGGCAGTGAACCAAAAAACTGGCCAGATTTTGGCTATTGGAGATGAAGCTAAAAAAATGGTAGGAAGAACGCCGGCTTACATTGTGGCGACGAGGCCTTTAGTTAACGGCGTTGTTTCTGACTTTGAAGTAACCGAGCAGATGCTCAGATATTTTATGGAGAAGGTTAAAAAGAGATTTATTCTGGGACCAGGTCCCAGGGTAATTGTTGCTATTCCTTGCGGCGTGACAGAAGTAGAGAAAAAGGCTGTTGAAGACGCCACTAAAAATGCCGGTGCCAGAGAAGTTTTCTTAATTGAGGAACCCGTGGCAGCTGCGATTGGAGCAAGACTGCCGGTTCAGGACCCAAACGGAAACTTTATTGTTTGCATTGGGGGCGGAACAACCGAGGTAGCAGTAATTTCTTTGGGAGGTATTGTTTTATCAAAAAGCTTGAGGGTAGCCGGAGATAAGCTCAATCAAGACATAATAAATTTTAGTCAGGAAGAATATAAGTTATTAATCGGGGAAAGGACTGCAGAAGAAGTTAAAATTGGAATTGGTTCAGTCTATCCTATAAGGGAAAAGAAAGAAATGCCGCTTAGGGGCAGGAATTTAGTAACTGGCCTGCCAGAGGAAATTATGGTTACTGATGATGAGATCAGAAAAGCCATGGAAAAGTCAATAAAACAGATTGTAAACGCTATTAAAAATATGGTTGAAGCGACTCCCCCTGAATTATTGGCTGATGTTATGGCAAAAGGGATTTATTTAGCAGGTGGCGGAGCTCTTTTACGCGGACTTGACACCTTAATCACAAAGGAAACGAAGATTCCAGCTAAAATTGTTGAGGATCCAATGACAGCAGTAGTGAGAGGCGGGGGAATAGTTTTAGAGAATATTGATACTTTAGAGGAAGTCTTAGCCAAAACAGAATACATTGGTCCTCCAAAATAGAGATTAAAAAATATGATAAGCAAAGAGGAAGTTAAACATATTGCTAAATTGGCCAGATTAGGATTGGTTCCAAAAGAGATAGAAAAAATGCAAAAAGACCTTTCTCTTGTTTTAGATTACTTTAATTTATTAAAAGGAGTTGATGTCTCAAAGGTTGAGCCGACTTCCCATTCTATATCGAAATTAGGAGTTTTCGGTCGCGAAGATAATGCAAAGAAAAAAAACTTGGAGGAAGTTGATAAATTGATAGACGCAGCTCCGGAAAAAGAAGAAAGATATATTAAAGTTAAGGAAATTCTTTAGTTAAGATATGGAGAATCCCGATTTAACAATTCAAAAAGCGCACCAAGGCTTAATTGAAAAAGAATTTTCCGCAACTGAATTAAATAAATTATTTTTAGAAAGAATTGAAAAATTAGATAAAAATTTTCGTTCTTTTTTAACAATAACTGAAAATTTAGCTCTTTTGAAAGCTAAAGAAATAGATGCCTTGATATCAGCTGGCCGCGAAATCCCAGTTTTAGCTGGGATTCCTTTGGCCATAAAAGATAATATTCTTGTTGAAGGAGTAAAATGCACTGCCGGTTCTAAAATTTTAGAAAATTATATAGCCCCTTATGACGCTACCTGCATTAAAAGGTTGAAAGAGCAAGGAGCAACGATTTTGGGAAAAACTAATTTAGACGAGTTTGCAATGGGTTCTTCAGGTGAGAATTCGGCCTATTTCATTACCAGAAACCCCCACGATTTAGAAAGAGTTCCCGGTGGCTCTTCTGCTGGTTCTGCGGCAGCTGTGGCAGCTGATCTTGCGATTTTTGCCTTAGGTTCCGATACTTGCGGTTCAATTCGCCAACCAGCTTCCTTTTGCGGAGTAGTGGGCTTTAAACCGACTTATGGAGCAGTTTCCCGTTATGGTTTGATAGCTATGGCTTCTTCTTTAGACCAGATTGGGCCAATTGCAAAAACAGTGGAAGACGCAGAAATAGTGTACAATGTGATTTCCGGCAAGGATGAGATGGATTCAACTAGCGTAAACATAGATAAAAACCTAAAACCTAGAACCTATAACCTAAAATCTATTAGAATAGGATTGCCAAAAGAGTATTTTGCCAAAGGCATTGATCCTGAAGTGGAGAAAATAGTAAGGTCAGTTATAAAAAAATATGAAGATTCTGGAGCTCGCGTTGAAGAAGTAAGTCTTCCTTACAGCACCGACCATTCTCTGGCAACTTATTATATTATTATGCCTTCTGAGGTTTCAGCCAATTTGGCCAGATATGATGGAATAAAATACGGCCATTTTACAAAAACAGCTGATAATCTATTTGATTTTTATTTAAAATCAAGAAGAGAAGGATTAGGTCAGGAAACTAGAAGAAGGATTATGCTCGGCACCTATATTTTATCGGCAGGATATTACGAAGCTTACTATTTAAGAGCCCAGAAAATAAGAACTTTAATAAAGGAGGATTTCGATAAAGCATTTCAGAAAGTTGACGTTTTGATGACCCCAGTGTCGCCAACCCCAGCTTTTAAAATAGGGGAGAAAATGACTGATCCTTTATCTATGTATCTTTCTGATATTTATATGGGAGCAGTTAATTTAGCGGGTTTGCCAGCGATTTCTATACCCTGCGGCAAAATTGGAAAATTACCGGTTAATTTCCAAATCATCGGGAATAAATTTGAAGAAAATAAAATTTTTGAAATTGGTAAATTTTTTGAAAATCTATGACAGCTGAAAGTTTTAACAATCAAATTTTAAAGTTAATATGGACGCAGCCCCCTCTTTATGTAAAAATTATATTTTTACTATTTGCTTTATTCTTTTTTTTGGTTATAATTTATTTTTTAAAAAAGACAACCTGGTTTGAGAAGATTTTTCTTCAGGATTTTATAGAGCTTTTTACCTTTAAATCTTATGGAGCATCGAAAAGTAACGAAGCCTGGAAAAAAATTATAGCAAGATTAGAAACAGGCAGCGATGATGAGTTAAAATTGGCAATTATTGAGGCCGATGATCTTTTAAATGAAACTTTAGCCAGTATGGGCTATAAAAAAGAAGAATCCTTGAGGGAAAAAATAGATGAAATAACTCCAGATATCATCCCAAACTTAGAAGAAATTAATGAAGGCCATAAAGTGCGTAATAATATTATTCATGATCCTGATTATAGATTAAGCTTAGAAGAAACAAAAAAAATTCTGGAGGATTATGGAAAAGCCATAAAATCAGTAGAATCTTTTTAGGGAATTTGGGATTGACTTAATTCTTATTTCCTGTTAAAATTTGAGTACCTTTCTGTTAATAAATATTTCTAACAGGGTAAAATAGCGGGGTGGACCAGTAGTAGGTCGCCAGTCTCATAAGCTGGAAGCCTGGGTGCAATTCCTAGCCCCGCAACATTATTTTTTGCGCTTTACCGGCATATCTCAGTGGGCGTAAGACAACTGCTTGTCTTACGCGGGTGATTTAGTCGAGCGTCCTTGCGAGGCGTTAAAAATCACTCCGGAAGAGCAAGCGTTTTTCATTCCCACACCAAATTCGGCCAGAGTAGCTCAGTGGTAGAGCATTCGTTTCATAAGCGAGAGGTCGTGGGTTCGATCCCCACCTCTGGCATAAAAATTATGGTGTGGGGACAAATAAACCTTAGGTCGTCGGCCCACCCTGTTAAATGTTAATAATTTAACAGGGTGAAAATCCGACCACCGGCACTTTTGGACCCATAGTGTAGCCCGGTCTAACACGTCTCCCTGTCACGGAGAAGATCAGGGGTTCAAATCCCCTTGGGTCCGCCATGTAATAAATTTTTTAAAGAAAAATTTAAACGTGGCTGGAACGTGTAATTCCTGAAAAGGGATTATTACGTCCCGCAAAAGGTATTGACATATGTCTTTTAAAATGATATAAATAATAAACATGAAACACAATTATCAAACAATTTGTAACAATTTAATAAAGGGTCTTCCATCCAGAATAAAGGACGTTATTGAGCAGCGTTTTGGCTTGAAAAACAATGAAAGAAAGACTCTGGAGAAAATTGGTGAGACTTATGGTATAACCCGAGAAAGAGTAAGACAGATAGAAGAAGCGGGTTTTGCCAAATTAAAGCCAAGACTTGAAGAGCATCAAGAAGTTTTAAATTATTTCCAGGAGCAGATAAAGTTAGCGGGTAATTTAAGAAAAGAGGATGTATTGCTTGAATCATTAGGCGGATCTAAATCCCAAAATCAGGCCTTTTTCCTTTTGAATTTGGGTGGTAATTTTAAAAAATTATATCAGACAAAAGATTTTTATTCTCTTTGGACAACTGATGAAAATTCAGTGAAATTTACCAAGGAAGCCATTGATTTTATGATTAAGAAATTTTCAGAACTAAAAAAACCTTTGACATTTGAAGAGGTAAAAAAAGAGATTAACTCTCACTTTGAAAAAAAGTTAACTTCCGAAGCCCTGCAGTCTTTACTTGAAATTTCAAAACAGATTAAAGTTGGAGTTGATGGAAAATATGGTTTAAAGGATTGGTCAGAAATTAATCCCAAGGGAGTAAAAGACAAAGCATACCTTATACTCAAGAGAGAAAAAAAACCTCTTCATTTTACTGAAGTTACCAAACTAATAAATAATTCGGAATTTGGAAAGATTCTACACGAGACAGCTCTTACCCAGACCGTTCATAATGAATTAATCAAAGACTCCAGATTTGTTTTGGTCGGTAGAGGGCTTTATGCTTTGGGAGAGTGGGGATACCAACCCGGCCAGGTAAAGGATGTAATTTTGAATGTTTTGAAAGAATCGCAAAAACCCCTAGCCAGGGAAGAAATACTTGATAAAGTTTTAAAACAAAGAATAGTAAAATCCAATACTGTTTTTTTGAACTTAAACAATAAGAAATACTTTTTTAAGAACCCAGACGGAAAATATCAAGTTAGAGAAGCCTAAAAAATGCAATTTTTTGAAAATGCAATTTTTGCTTTAGTTGTATTTATTTCTTTATTTTTTTTAGTCTTTTTTTATTTATGCTACGCCTGGTCGGCTATATATAAAAGAAAAGAAAGATTGAAAATTGGTATAATCGTAGCCACCCTCACTAGTTTTAAAATCCTAGCTATAGGTCTAGTTATTTTGTTTTTGGCTTCTTTGATACTTCCAATTTTAGTTAATTATATCCCTGCTCTTAGAAATTTTTTTCCTATTTAATATGAACTCTTTAATTTTAGAATTTTTAAAGGCTTGGTGGTGGTTTATACTACCAGTTGTTCTTTATTTTCCGGCCCGATATCTTTATTTATGGTGGATAAATTGGGAGCTTTGGTATAAGGGGAAAAAATGGATTTTGGTTGAAGTTATACCTCCAAAAGAGATTTTGAAACCTTTCAAGGCAATGGAGACCATTTATTCTGTTATGTGGGGAGTTTATGATAGCTGTAATTGGCGAGAAGCAAATTGTGAAGGCCAATTGCCACATGCCCCATACTGGTTTTCTTGTGAGATAGTGGGGATTGGTGGAGAGATTCATTTTTATTTAAGGATTTTAGACGTTTGGCGCGATTTGGCAGAATCAACAATTTATTCCCAGTATCCGGATGCTGAAATTAAGGTAGTTGATGACTATACAAAAAACGTTCCTCAAGATGTTCCCAATAAAGAATGGGATCTTTATGGTGAAGATTACTCTCTTTTTGTAGAAGATTCTTATCCAATAAATACTTATTCAAAATTTTTTGAAGAAAAACCGGAAGCGGTAAAAGAAGAAAAAAGACTGGATCCTATCACTAATATTTTGGAATCTTATTCAAAATTAAAACCAACTGAACAATTTTGGCTTCAAATTAATATTGCCCCAATTCTTAATAAAGATATTCCTTGGATAACTAACGGGAGGAAGCTGGCTGATAAGCTAGCCAGAAGAAAAGAGCCTTCAAGTCCGCCATTTTTCAAATGGCTGGTGAGACTGATAAACGATTTGGAAGATCTTTTTTTCAGGGGAACGCCATTGCCAGAAGAAGCTGAGGTTGAAAAAGAAGAAAGAGAGCTTATACCCCCTGAGATGAAATTAACTCCGGGTGAAAGAGAAATCTTAACTGGAATTGAAACTAAGATTTCGAAGCCCGGTTATAAAGTTTGGATTAGGGGAATATACCTTTTTAAAAAAGACGGAGCTCATACTCTTGGTGCCAGTAAAATGGCAAAATCTTATTTTAATCAATTTTCGACCTCAAACATGAACACTATTGTTTATTGGGGCCCGACAAGGAGTAAGATTCATTATTGGTTTAGAGAAAGAAGGTTATTTTTGAGAAAAAGAAAACAATTCGGGGATTATGTTGCAAGAATGCCTTCATATTTTCCTTGGAATTTTGAAGGAAAAATTCCTTTCTTTCATCGGTTAATACGTTATCCTCCAGGCCCGGGGATCAGAGGAACGATTGTTTTGAATTCCGAAGAATTAGCCACCATTTACCACTTCCCATCTAAGATTACTATTCCTTCTATGTCATATGTCGAGGCCAAAAAGGCTGGTCCTCCATCTGGCCTTCCGGTAGAAGAAGTAGAGCTTCCTGTGGAAAAAATAAAGGAAGAATGAATATGCCAAAAAACAATAACATAATTTTTATTGGAGAAACAACTTTCAGAAACGAACAGAAAAAGTTTGGGATAAAAATCGACGACAGGCGTCGGCATATTTATGCTGTTGGTAAAACCGGAATGGGAAAAACCGCGCTTTTGGAAAATATGGTTATCCAGGATATTATGGCTGGTCGGGGAGTAGGTTTTGTTGATCCTCATGGGGAAGCAGCAGAAAGTTTGCTGGATTTTATACCTTCTAACAGAATCAGTGACGTTGTTTATTTTAACCCTGCCGATGTAGAATATCCAATTGCTTTCAATGTGATGGAGAGCGTTGGTTTTACGCAGAGACATCTTGTTGCCTCGGGCTTGATGGGCGTTTTTAAAAAAATCTGGCCGGATGTTTGGTCAGCCAGAATGGAATATATTTTAAATAACTCAATTCTGGCGCTTTTAGAATATCCTAATTCAACTTTGCTTGGGATAAATAGGATGCTGGCTGATGTTGAATACAGAAAAAAAGTAGTTGAAAAAATTACTGACCCTGTGGTCAAATCTTTCTGGGTTACCGAATATGCCAGATATACTCAAAGGTATGAAATTGAAGCAACTGCTGCTATCCAAAATAAAGTCGGCCAATTTATATCAAATCCTCTTATCAGAAATATTATCGGCCAAGTGAGTTCCACTATTGATATGAGAAAGATTATGGATGCGGGTAAGATTTTGATTTTGAATTTATCTAAAGGAAGGATTGGCGAAGATAACTCGATGTTATTAGGAGCTCTTTTAATAACAAAAATACAGTTGGCAGCAATGTCTAGAGTAGATATAGTAGAAGAAAAAAGAAGAGACTTTTTCTTATATGTAGATGAGTTTCAAAACTTTGCTACTGAATCATTTGTTAATATTTTATCTGAAGCCAGGAAATACAGATTAGGTCTTGTTCTGGGCCATCAATATATCACTCAGATGGAGGAAGAAGTAAGGGATGCTGTTTTTGGAAACGTTGGAACAATAATGTGTTTTCGAATTGGAGCCGAAGATGCTGAATTTTTAGAAAGAGAATTTTCCCCCGAGTTTACTGCTGAAGATTTGGTTAATTCAGCAAAATATAATATTTATTTAAAATTAATGATTGATGGGTTGGCTAGCAGCCCCTTTTCTGCCCAGACTTTACCTCCAACAGAAAAACCGCCAAAATCAAATAAAGAAAAAATTATTAAAGTTTCAAGAGAGAGATACGGGACTTCAAGAAAAATAGTTGAAGATAAAATAGCCCGCTGGTCAAAAGTTTTAGAAGTGCCAAAAGTTTTCGTTCCCCAGCCGCAGTCAACGCAAACTCTATATGATGTTAAATGTTCTTTATGTAACAAATGGACAAAGGTTATTTTTCCTCCTGATGGAGTAAGGCCAGTATATTGTAAATTATGCCTTGGCAAAATAAAAAAACAGAAAAATAATAACATTATTCAAAGACCAGAAAATCAAAATACTAATCAAAGAATAACACCTGACTTATCTCAAAATAAAGCCATTTCTTTGAATGAAGCGTTTAAGGCCGAGCCGACGCCTTTTTCCGATTCTAAGAAAATAAAAAAACCGATTAACTTGGGAGAATTAAGAGAAGCCATAGAAAAATCTTTAAATAATAAAAACAACGAAGAAAAAAAAGATGAACCCCATTAGAAGTCTCGGGCAGAAAAATTTTAGTAAAATTTTTCTGTGCATAATAAACGGGGTTATGAAATATAGGAGAGCTGTCTGAAATTGACTATTCTAGTCATATAACGACAGGCTTCTAACGGGATGAAAACGCTCAAGGACTTTAATCTAAAAAATAAAAGAGTTTTAGTTAGATGTGATTTCAATGTCCCCCTAAATGAAAACGGAGATATTTTAGATGACTTTCGGATTCAAAAAACTTTGCCCACAATAAATTATTTAGCTCAAAAGGAAGCGAAAATAATTTTAATAAGCCACCTAGACGATCCAGAGGATAAAGTTGTGGAGAATCTTAGATTAACGAATATTCAAAAAAGACTGGAAGAATTATTAGGAAAATCCGTGATAAAGCCAGATGATTGTATCGGTGAAGATATAAAAGAAAAAACTTTAAAAATTAAAGATGAAATTGTTCTTTTGGAAAATCTGAGATTTCATAAAGAAGAAGAAGAGGGGGATTTGAATTTTGCCAAAGAATTATCAAAGTTAGGAGATATTTATATAAATGAAGCCTTCAGCGTTTGTCACAGGTCTCATGCTTCAATAGTTGGGATAACCAAATATTTGCCTTCTGGAGCCGGATTGATATTAGAATCAGAAATTGAGTATCTAAAAAAAATTCTTAGTAATCCCAAAAAACCAATGATAGCAATTATTGGAGGAAAAAAAGTGGAAACAAAGGCAAAATTCATAAATAGGATTTCAGAAATCTGCGACCAGGTTTTAATCAGTGGTTTAATCGAAAAAGAAATCGAAGAAAAGAAAATAGAGATTCAGAATCCAGAAAAAATTATTAAACCAGTAGATGAAGTAGGAGGGGGTCTGGATATAGGGCCAAAGACCATAAAACTTTTCAGAGAAATAATAATGGAAGCTGAGACGATAATATGGAATGGGCCTTTAGGCAAAATCGAAGAGAAAGAATTCAGAAAGGGAACTGAAGAAATTGCTAAGGCAATTATTGATAGTAAAGTTTTTTCTATTGCTGGCGGTGGAGAAACAGTTGAGTTTATCAAAGAACTTAAATTAATTGATAAATTTTCCCATATTTCTACTGGCGGAGGCGCGATGTTAGCCTTTCTTTCAGGCGAAAAACTACCGGGTCTTGCCGCCCTCGAAGAGGGCGAGCCTCGCTCAATGAAACTTGAGCAGGAGGCTTTAAAATGAAACTTTTGCCGCTCAAAATCAAAAGAACTGTTTAATTCAGGAAATTTGATGAGATGCCAAAGATTAAAAATCTTCAAAAAGCAGCTAATAGAATCCTAAAAGCTGTAAAAAACAAAGAAAAATTCATTATTTACGGGGATGCTGATTTAGATGGCGTGACCTCGGTTATAATCTTGAAAGAGAGTATCAGAAATTTGGGTGGAGATATTTCCGCTGTTTATTTTCCAGATAGAGAAACAGAAGGTTATGGAATAACAAAAACAGGATTAGATTATTTAAAAAATTTTTCTCCAGCTCTATTTATCACTCTTGATCTTGGGATAGGGAACTTTGAAGAAGTAAAAATTGCCAAGAAATTGGGCTTTGAGGTGATTATCATTGACCATCATCAGGTATTGGACAAGATTCCCCAAGCTTCGATCGTTGTTGATCCGAAACAAAAAAACGATATGTATTCTTTTAAAAGCTTAGCAACAGCTGGAATAGTTTTTAAACTTTCAGAAACCTTATTAAAAGAAAAATTAACTCAAAAATTAAGAGAAAACTTTCTTGAATTGGTGGCTTTGGCAACTATTGCCGATTTAATGCCGCGAGTTGAGGAAAACAGTCTTTTTATTGAGGAAGGATTAAACGCCTTAAGAAATACTTGGCGGCCGGGTTTAAAAGTTTTTTCATTTATTGATCCTCCAACAAATTATAAAAATTTTCAGGAATTTACTCAAAAAATGATTTCTTCTCTAAGCGCTGCCGAAAAAAAAGATCATTTAAATGAAGCCTATTTTCTTTTAACAGAACAGAACGAAAGAAAAGCTAAGATAATGGCAGAAGAGCTTTTTAAAAAAAGCCAGCAGAAACATTTAAGAATTAAAGAAATAGTTGGAGAAATGGAAGATAGAATTATTAAGAAACAAAAAGAGGAGATAATTTTTGAAGGAGGGAAAGATTGGCCCCTAGCGCTTTTGGGACCAGTCGCTTCAAGGATTTGTCAAAAATACCAAAAACCAACTTTTTTATTTAGGATTGATAAAAAAGAGAGCCAGGGAGCGGTTAGAGTTCCTTTAAGATTTGACAGCGTAAAATTAATGAGCAAATGCTCAAAGCTTCTGGAAACTTATGGCGGACACGCTCTGGCTTCAGGTTTTAGAGTTAAAAATGAGCAATTAGAAAAATTCAAAAGTTGTTTAATAAAAGAAGTAAGATAGAACATGAACCCCCACACCATAACGAGCTTTAGTTTGTACAAAAAATTTCGTGTGGGGCAAATAAATGATAAAATAATAAATTTTAACCACGAGTAAAAGTTTTAAGACTTTTTCGAAGTCTTAAAACATAAGCTCGTTTGGTGTGGGGGTGAAAAAAGTAATAATATTTGTTGATGGCGGCTCCCGTGGAAATCCTGGTCCCTCAGCAGTTGGCTTTGTTTTTTGTAATGAAAAAGGCCAGGTTTTTAAGGATTATTCCGAGTATTTAGGCGAAAACATTACTAATAATGAAGCCGAATATAGGGGAGTAATCTTAGCCTTGAAAAAATTTAAAGCTCTTTTTGGGAACAAGTTGGCAAAAAATACCGAAATTCAATTAAAATCAGACTCCGAGCTTTTGATTAGGCAATTAAATGGAGAATATAAAATTTTAGACGAAAATATGCAACATTTATTCTTAGAGATTTGGAATTTAAAAATTGATTTTAAAGAAATAAAGTTTAAATTAATTAATCGGGAAAAAAACCAAGAGGCTGACAGGTTGGTGAATCAAGCTCTCGATGGACAAAACAAAGTTCAAAAGTTGATTTAATAATTAAACAAAAATCAGAGATTTTAGTCTCTGTTTTTTGATGTCCTAGTAAGTCTGTAAGCCGAATTCTGTTTCGCCCCGTGAGATAATTTCATATCTCATGGGGTTTAGTGATTATTACTCTAGCCCTTCGATTACTCTCAGGGTCAAGCGAACTACTTTTCACAAAAGTTTTCCATATTTGGATAACTTTTGGTTTGTTCTTGCACTCAATAAGGATTTAGCCGTTTCACCCTTACATTACTGTAAGATTATCCCGTCATTCGACGGGATGCTCGACCTTTCGGTCTTGCACGTCTCTGTTCGCACCTCGCACCTTACGGTGGATGGCTGTTAGCCACTACTTTTTTTGATCTGCCAATTTGACAGAAAAGAGAGTTCGGACTTTCCTCCCGACTTTCTTTGCAGAAAGTTTAGGGCAATCACTCAACTTACTAGGACAATTATATTTTAACAATAAAAAAAGCTTTGTCAAGCCGCCACAACCAATTTTATTGGTGTGGGGCTAAATTTAAAGATTGGCAAAATTCAAATAAAATACTAAAATGGGTTATTAAAATGTTAAGGCGAATTTTAAATTCAAAAAGTAAAACTGTCACTTTCGCCGCAATTTTGCTTGGAATTTCAGCCGTGATTAGCGGCATTTTAGGTTTGGTCAGCGACATAATTCTGGCTGGTAAATATGGGATCAATGCTGAATCAAATATCTATTTTGCTGCTTTCAGGATTCCTGATCTGGTCTACAACTTGCTGATCGTCGGGGGATTGGGCATTGCTTTCTTACCGATATTTTCTGAATATTATTCAAAAGACAAAGAAGAGGCTTGGAAAATAACAAATTTAGTTTTGAATGTTTTCTTATTTTTGCTTTTTTTGATTTCCCTGATTCTTTTTATTTTTACTCCCGTTCTGATGAGATTCATTGCCCCCGGTTTTTCTCCGGAAGATAAGGCCAAGGCCGTATCTCTGACGAGAATCATGTTTTTGAGCCCGATTTTCTTCGGCTTATCATCTGTTTTTTCCGGAATTTTGCAGTATTTTAATCGTTTTCTTGTCTATTCAATTGCGCCAATATTTTATAATCTTGGCATAATTTTCGGCATGGTTGTTTTGACGCCGAGATTCGGAGTTTTAGGTTTGGGTTATGGTGTGGTTATCGGTGCCTTTCTGCACTGTATAATTCAGATTCCGTCTGCAATAAATTCTGGCTTTTCTTATAAACCACTTTTCGATTTTAAATTCCCAGCAATAAAAAGAATTTTCTATTTGATGGTGCCGAGAGTTTTTGCCTTGGCCGGCCAGCAAATAAACCTAATGGTGATTACCGCCATTGCCTCAACTATTGCCATCGGCACGAATACTTCCGGCGGGATCGCTATTTTTAATTTTTCCAATGCCATCTTTTCTTTCCCAATTGGAATAATCGGCACATCTTTTGCCATAGCTGTTTTTCCGACGCTTGCCCGGCACTGGGCGAATGGTCAGAAGAAAGAATTCTTTGATAATTTTTCCGTAACCTTCAGGCAGATCCTCTATTTCATAATTCCAATTTCTATTTTGATTTTTATTTTGAGGGCTCAGATAATCAGATTGGTTTATGGCACTTTTGGAGCGAATAAATTTGATTGGGTAGCCACAAGACTGACTGCGGCCTCTTTGGGTATTTTTTCAATAGGTATTTTGGCTTCGGCTCTGATCCCTTTTATTTTCCGTGCTTTTTTCGCTCTTCAGGATACCAAAACTCCCACTCTGATCGCCATTTTTTCAATTATTTTGAATATTGTTTTAAGTTTCTTTTTTGTCAACATTTTAAAATCGCCCAATACATTTCATAATTTTATTGTTAACATTCTCAGATTAAAAGAGATCGGTGATATTTCAATTGTTGGTTTGCCGTTGGCATATGTCCTTGCGGCAATAACCCAGTTTCTTTTATTGCTCTTTTTCCTATACAGAAAAGTCGGGGATCTGAGAGCTCAAGAAATTTTCAGCTCTCTGAAGAAGATTGTTTTTAGCAGCATCGTTCTGATAATTTTTACCTATCTTAGTCTTCATTTCGCGGCCAAGTTCGTAAATACTCATACAGTTTTAGGCATTTTCAGCCAGACGGTTTTTGCTGCGGTCACCGGTGTGGTTTTCTACGTTTTACCCTCCCTTTGTTTGAAATCGCCGGAACTGAAGACCATTTTCTCCTCAGTTTTAAAACAATTTCGTAAAGATGGATAACATTAGAAACTTTACAATTATAGCTCACATCAATCACGGAAAATCAACTTTGGCTGACAGGTTTTTAGAATTAACAAAAACCATAGAAGAAAAAGAAATGAGGCCTCAATTTCTTAATGTGATGGAGTTGGAAAGGGGAAAGGGAATAACAATTAAAATGCATCCTGTCAGAATGGATTACAGTTTTGAAGGTAAATCTTACATTCTGAATTTAATTGACACCCCTGGCCATGTAGATTTTTCTTACGAAGTTTCAAGGTCTTTGGCAGCTGTTGAAGGAGCAGTTTTGCTGGTTGATGCCACCAAAGGTATTCAAGCTCAGACGATATATAATCTGGAATTAGCCCAAAAGCAGAATTTGGTCATCCTGCCGGTTGTGAACAAAATTGATGTTCCGGAAGCCAGAACCGAAGAAGCAAAAGAAGAATTAAGCAAGCTTTTGGAGGTACCAAAGGAAAGCGTTTGGGCGGTTTCAGCTAAAGAGGGCTGGAATACAAAAGAATTGTTAGAAGAAATTATTAGAAAGACTCCGCCGCCAAAAATTGATTTGGAAAGTCCCTTTAAAGCCTTGATTTTTGATTCTAAATTCGATTCTTTCAAAGGCATTATTGTGTTCGTCAGAGTTTTTTCTGGAAAAATTCGTTCCGGAGAAAAAATTTATTTAATCCATTCCCAAATTGAAAGCGAAATAAAAGAAGTCGGGTTCTTCAATCCAAACTTAATTCCCTCTTTAGAATTAAATGCGGGTGAGATCGGTTACGTTGCAACCGGTATAAAGGAGCCGGGAAAAGTTAAAGTAGGGGATACCATTATCCTCGCAAATTTACACAAATATTCATTCGCGAATATTCGCGAATCTAAATTCGTGGAAATTAGTGATATCCAGCCGTTAGCTGGATATAAAGAGCCAAAGCCGGTTGTTTTTGCAAGTTTATATCCTCAAGATTTAGGCGAATTTGAAGACTTGAAAGACTCTCTTTCAAAATTAAAATTAAATGATCCGTCTTTTACTTTTGAACCGGAAATCAGGGAGGGTTTGGGCAGGGGATTCCGCTGCGGATTTTTGGGTAACCTGCATATTGAGATAGTGACCGAAAGGTTAAAAAATGAATTCGGCCTGGAATTGGTGATTTCTACTCCCAGCGTAATTTATAATATTATTGATTTAAAAGGCAAAGAAACCCTGATTTTTAATCCGGCTGACTGGCCGGAAACATTTAAAATAAAAGAAGTTCAGGAGCCCTGGGCAAAATTAGAAGTTTTAACGCCAACTATTTTTTTGGGTCAAACTTTGGAAATTTTGGAAAGTCTGGAAGGAAAACAAATAGAAACGAGATATCTTAATCCAGAAAAAGTATTTTTAATTTATGAGGTTCCTTTGCGGGAAATAATTGCCGGATTTTTTGACAAATTAAAAGGCCAGACAAAAGGTTTTGCTTCAATGAATTATGAGCTTTTGGGACACAGAAGAGGGGATTTGGTAAAGTTAGAAATTCTCATTGCTGGCAAAAAAGAAGAAGCTTTTTCTAGAATTGTTCCCAGCTTTAAAGCTTTTGAAGAAGGAAAAAGAATTGTTTCTAAACTAAAAGAGATTTTACCTCCCCAATTATTTTCAGTTCCTATCCAGGCTACTATTGGTGGGAAAATTATTGCCAGAGAAACAATGAGGGCCAAAGGCAGGGATGTTATTGCTCCTCTTTATGGCGGCGATTATACGCGGAAAAGGAAATTGCTCGAACAGCAAAAAAGAGGAAAAAAGGAATTGAAAGAAAAAGGAGAGGTGAGGATTCCTCAAAAAGTATTTTTGGAGATTTTCAGGAGTTGACCCCCCACACCAAACAAGGATTTCCGCTAAATTAAAATTTAGCGGTCGGCGAACTCGCAAAGCGAATTCGCATATTCTTGTTATGGTGTGGGGGTTGACTTGAGCCCATTTTAATGTTAAATAAAAGTCAGATTGAAGAGGAGGAAACAGTTTGTACATTCAAAAAATAATCTTGCAAGGAATTCTTGATCTCTTACGTAAAAGAGTTGACAAAGACTTAGTATCTTTGCTTGAAAAAATAAATCCAGAAATATGGGCAACACGCCTTACAGATGACAAAGAAGATCTAATTAGGCCATTCAATGTTTGGTGGTGGGGAAATTTTGCACAAAGCGCTAGAGATTGTACTCAACGAATCAAAGAGATATTAGCTGCTAAGTCTGGCAGGGAACTCAAACCATTGACTTCCATAAAAATGAGTCTTTCAAAACAGGAACTTCTCGAAATTGCCAAAATACTCAAGATTAGGATACCCAAAGGAGCAAATCAGTGGGATGTTTCCGGAAAAATTACAGCGGAGATTATAAAAGACCAAAAGAAGTTCATAAAGACAATAACAAAATCGGCTCAAAAGAGCCCTTTTTTATTGAAATAAAATCAAAAAAGCCCCTTTGGGCTTTTGACAAATTCATTAAATTTCCTATACTATTTAAAGAAGGAGGCAACTAAAGGTAAAACCATAACAAGGATTGTTACAATTGCCACGATTATTATCATTATTTTTCTGAATCTACTTGTTTTCATTGTGAGTTAAATAAGGAATAACTTCTATTTTCTACTTTCCACTTTTTACCTTCTAATACCAATGTTATCAAAATCGAAGAAAAATAAAAAGGGCTCACGCCGGGAGATCATCTTTCCTATTTTTATGGCTATTTTGATTGTTCTGGGAATCGCTTTTTTGGTTTTTTCCAACTTAAAGATAAATCAAAGAAGAAAGAATCTTTTATCTCAAATTGCTAAATTAGAAGAAGAAATAAAGGCTCAGGAAAAAAAGAATGCCGAATTAAAGGCTGGAGTTTCACAGGTTTTAGACCAAAATTATCTGGAACAGGAAGCCAGGGAAAAATTAGGCTTAAAAAAACCAGGCGAAGAAGTGGTTTCAGTCCAGCAGGTTGAGACAGAGGAAGCTAAAACAGAAGAGATAAAAAAAGAAACTAAAAACCCATGGAATCCTAAAAATTGGTGGGATTGGATAAAGAATAAATTGCGAGATTAGTATAGTGGTAGTACACTTTCTTCCCAAGCCCCCACACCAAAGAAGGATATTTAAATCTACGCGGGCATAGTATAGTGGTAGTACGTAACCTTCCCAAGGTTAAAGTGTGGGTTCGATTCCCATTGCCCGCTTTTTGTGAAAACAATTCTTCTTATGGTGTGGGGGCAAGGGCAGGAGGCGGGCTCGCCCTGTTAAATCCCGCAAAGCGGGAATTTCGCAAAAGCGAAATTATTTAACAGGGCGAAATTCCCGTATCCCGCTTAATATATTGCCCTATACCAAAAATTTAATTAATTAAATTTTTGATCGGGCATGATGAAATTTATAAAATAAATTTCGTATAGTGCCAATGTAGCTCAGTGGGCGTGAGACAACTGCTTGTCTTGCGCGGGTGATTTAGCCGAGCGTCCTCGCGAGGCGTTAAAAATCACCCGGGAAAAGCAACCCCGCCCTTTTTTGCGCCGTTTTAGTTCAATTGGCGGAGCAATTTCTTGAATCTACGACCACTTCTAATCTTGACGGTGGTAGATAAATCCCGTATACTTAATGTAATGCCAATGCCTAAAAAGCCAAGAATAAAGTGTCTGGTTTGTGGTAAAGAGACGCCGCGGCCAGGTTACAAGTATTGCAGTAATAAATGCCAGCAAGAATTTCAGCGCCAATCTTATATTAAAAAATGGAAGAATGGTAAAATTAAAGGATTGAATAGTTTAGGCTTGGTCTCGTCATACATTAAAAAATATTTGCGCAGGAAATTTGAAAATAAGTGTTGCTTGTGTGGTTGGTCACAAATTAATCAAAAAACAGGACTGGTTCCGTTAGTAGCGGACCACATTGATGGTAATTGGCAGAATAATACTGAAGAAAACCTACGTTTGATTTGCCCAAACTGTGATTCATTAACTTTTACATTCGCCGCTCTTAATAAGGGAAATGGGCGGGAAAACCGAGTTCCAAGCAAGAGAGCTCAAAAAGGACGTTTATTGACTATGAATATGCCGATGTAGCTTAGTGGCAAAGCAGTGGTTTCGTAAACCACCGACGGCAGTTCAATTCTGCCCATCGGCTTACCAAAGGGCGGGGTAAAGTCGTCGGTTCAAATCCGACCGTCGGCTCAATAATAGGTTGTCGGCCTGCCCCGTATAAAACTGCGGAGCAATTTTTATTTGGGGTTCTGCTGGCTCTTGATAATTTATTAAAGTGCAATATAATAGTTTTAAGAGGTGAAAAGATTGAATAGAGCATTAGGAGTTGGAGTATTTGTATTTTTGGCAATAGTCGTCCCAATTGCACTTTTAAATACAATAGTTCTTTCGTTGGGCTATATTGAAACTGTTATTGATGTTCTTCTGGTGAGCGCTATAGGTTATACATTTGGATCCTTTGCATATAAGATAGCGAGAAAACCAGAGAAAATTTCTGGTCAATCCCGTGGATGGTAAGAGAAAAATCTCTTACCTTTTTATTTTAAACCGACTTTTCTTTTTTTGAATTTTTGCTAAAATAAACCCAGTAGAATAATTTTGACAGAGGTTTTCTTTCAGAAAACCTTAATATCGCCAAGTGAGTCAAAATTTCTCTACTGGGTAAAGATACAAATGGTTGAAACACCTCAAAAATTAATAGAATTAGAAAAAAGGTTCCATCAGTTGATGGACTGTCTTTGACTTAGATAATAAGACAAAAAGACTTAAGGACTTACAACAAGAGGCACAAAAGCCTGATTTTTGGCACGATCCTCAAAAAGCAGCTAAGATTAATCAAGAAATTGCTTATTTAGAAGAAAAGATATTAAAAATTGAAGAATTGGAAAAGGAACTGGAAGGATTGAGAACAGTTCAAGACGATAAGCTTGAGAAAGCAATCCAGGGCTTAGAAAAAAAGATCAGATCAGAAGAGCTGGAAACTTTTCTTTCAGGCAAACATGACAAGGGCAATGCAATTTTACAGATTTTTTCTGGAGCCGGCGGTCAGGATGCCCAAGACTGGACTACAATGTTGCTTAGAATGTATGAAAGATACTGCGCTAAAAAAGGATATAAAACACAGGTATTATCTCAGTCTTTTGGCGAGGGTGGCGGGCCGGAAGGCAGGATAGGAACGAAATCGGTTACATTAGAAATCAAGGGAAATTTAGCTTATGGTTTTTTAAAGAAGGAAACGGGAGTCCATAGATTGGTCAGAATGTCGCCTTTTTCAGCTAAAAAACTTCGCCACACCTCTTTTGCTTTAGTTGAAGTTTTACCCGATATTTCTTTACCCGCCAAAATTTCTGGAGAAAATTCAGGCGGGCGGGAAGAGTCGGAAATTAGAATCAATCAAAGCGATTTAAAATTAGAAACATTCAAGTCTTCAGGTCCCGGCGGCCAGTATGTCAACAAAACCGAGTCCGCTGTAAGGATTATTCATCTGCCAACCGGAATTAATGTTTCTTGCCAAAGCGAAAGATCCCAGGCCCAGAACAGGGAGAAAGCGATGAAGATTTTATATGCCAAGATTTATCAGTTAAAAGAAGAGAAAACAAAAAAAGAATTGAAAGAGATTAAAGGGGATAGGGTTTCAGCCAGCTGGGGAAATCAAATAAGGTCTTATGTGTTGCATCCTTATAAGATGGTAAAAGATTTAAGAACTGATATAGAAACGAGCAATACCGAAGGGGTTTTGGACGGCGACCTGGAGCAATTTATTGAAGCAGAGGTAAAACTCGCGAATATTCACTAATGAATCACGAATATCGCTAATAAACCATTCGTGAAATTAGTGGTAAATTCGTGAAAATTAGCGATGATAAAGTTCCAAAACGTAACAAAAATTTATCTTCCCAATACTTCAGCTTTAGAAAATGTATCTTTTGAAATTAAACCAAAAGAATTTATTTCTATTGTTGGAAAGTCAGGAGCAGGGAAAACAACTCTTTTAAAATTATTATTGGCGGAAGAAAATCCCACCCAAGGCAGGATATTTTTTGATGACCAGGATATCCATAAAATAAAAAGATCAAAACTTTGTTACCATCGAAGAAAAATCGGGACAGTTTTTCAGGATTATAAACTCCTTCCTTTTAAAACAGTTTATGAAAATGTCGCCTTCGTTTTAGAAGTAACAGGAGTAAAAGATTCGGATGTCAACCCACAAGTTTTCGAAGTTTTGGAGATTGTTGGTTTAACTGATAAGGCTAAGAATTTTCCAGTCGAGCTTTCCCAGGGAGAGCGGCAAAGAGCAGCTATTGCCAGGGCAATAGCCCATAGGCCTGAAGTTGTTTTGGCGGATGAACCGACAGGCAACCTTGATCCTTATAACACCTCGGATGTTATCAAGATTTTATTAAAAATTAACGAAATGGGAACAACCGTTGTTTTGTCAACCCATAATAGGGAAGTAGTTAATTCTTTAGAAAAAAGAGTAATAACCATAGAAAAAGGAAAAATAATCAGAGATGAAGAAAAAGGAAGGTTCGTGTTATAAAAAAGCCACATCGGAAATGGGTCGGAAGAACCTTTCGGTTCTTCCGTATAGGAAAAGATTAAAAATCCTTCGACACTGAGCTCAGGACGAAGTGCCGAGGGTTTTACAAACCAGTCGCTTCGCTCCTTGTAATTGCGGAGCAATTAAGAAAAAGCGGTGTTAGCCCGATTGCCGAAGGCAATATTGATATTCGGGCGTGCCGCGAATAATTTATTATTATCACATTATGTTTCCAGCGCTTAAAAGAATAATTAAATCGGGATGGCAAAGCTTAAGGAGAAATGGCATGTTTTCGCTTGCCACTATTTTTGTTATGGTTCTGACCATCTCTTTAATCACTTCATTTTTCATTTTGCAAGGACTATCTGAATTTTTAATTTCCAGCTTGGAAGAAAATTTTGATGTCTCGGTTTATTTTAAAAAGGAAGCTCTCGAAGAAGAAATTACTAAAATCAAAGATGAGCTTTTAAAAATTCCGGAAGTAAACGATGTTGAGTATATTTCTTGTATGGATGCTTTGAACTATTTCAAAGAAAGACACAAAGATGATGAAAAATTGTTGGAATCTTTAACTGAATTGGGAATAAAAGAAGTGAAAGAGGAAAAAGAATGCAGAGAAAAGGATGTATTTTTTGCTTCCTTAAATATAAAAGCCAAAGAACTTGATAAATACGAAGAAGTGTCTAGTTTTTTAGAGCAATCAAGTTTCCAAAACATTATCGCAAAGATTGATTATAAACAAAAGAAAACATTAATAGATGATGTTTCTTCAATAACTTCTGGCATTAAAAAGATTGGAATAATAGCAGCTATTATTTTTGGTTTTCTGGCTATCTTAATTGTTTTTAACACTATAAGTTTAGCAATCTTAAACAATAAAGAAGAAATTTCAATTATGAGATTAGTAGGAGCTTCTAATTGGTTTATCAGGGGTCCTTTTATAGCTCAGGGAATAATTTCCAGTTTGATTGCTATTTTTATTACCTTGCTAATTTTTATTCCAGTTTCGTATTTTTCTATTTCTATTTTTTCTTTTTTTAGCCCGAAATTGGCGCTAATATTCGCTTCCGGATTTCATCCTTATAAATATATTCTAAGTAATTTTGGGATTTTATTTTTAACCCAGATTTCGGTAGGAATAGGAATTGGATTTTTTTCCAGTTTAATTGCAATTAGGAGACATTTGCAGGTTTAATAATTGCGGGGTAGTGTAATGGTAGCACGTCACGCTCTGGACGTGAAAATCTTGGTTCGAATCCAAGCCCCGCAGCAGTCAGCTCGTAGTATCGAGAGACCGAGATATATAAAAATCGCCAAGAAGGCGATTTTTTGTTAAAATGAAAGAATAGTAATTAACTAATTAACAAAAATACTATGCCATTTATTACACAAGGCAAAACTAATTGGAATTTTCTATTAATTGTAATTATTCTGGCTGTTATAGTTGGGGTAGGAACTTTGTGGTATGCGAAAAGACTAGAGCAACCTCTTGCGTCTGTTGGACTACCAAAAACAGAACAAAAATCAGTCCAGGAACAAGCATGTATTGATTCTGGAGGAATAGTATCAGAGGCTTCTTGTTGCCAATCGGTCACTGATTTCCCAGATCTGTGTTTCATCGGTGCTTGTGGATGTTCATCAGAGAGCAGCCATCAAATTAAGATTTGTGATTGCGGAACTGGAAAGTGTTTTAACGGAACTAATTGTGCTGTTGAGAATCATACCAATATTTCTGTTCCAAGAGAAAAGTTTATTAGTATTATTTCTCCCACTAAAGATGAGAAATGGAAAATAGGAGAAAGTCACGCCATCCGATGGGAGAGCGATTTAACTCCTGGTTCTTCTTTAAATTTTATTGAATTACAAAAATATCTCGTTGGTAATTTTTCTGGAGGAGTAGGATTTACCCCAATAGGATATATTGCTAGTATTTCAAATAATAACCCAATTACATGGAATGTTGATAAAGTGTGGCCTAATACATATTTTATGACCGAAGAATTTGAAAAAAAAGTGGAACCAGGTACCTATCGCATTAGAATTTTTATCTACGATGATGTAAAAGGTATAACGGAGAATTATTCTGAACTATTCCAAATCGAATAGACTTCGATGGACAGAATATTCTTTAATAATCCTAATAAATTTAAATGAAAAGAATAATCGTTATTCTCATTTTGTGGACTGTGATTATCAATATTTTCTCCTTATTCTCTCTTAATCGTTTAAATCTGAAGGGGGATACGGCATATGATTGGATTAATCCTGAAAATGTTTACCAGGAGCAGAAATGGGATTTAACGTCACTCCACGCAAGATGGGATTCCTTTTGGTATTTAGATATTGCTAAAAACGGTTATTCACTTAACTACAACCAATGGGGTCTTTATAATATTGTTTTTTTCCCACTGTATCCACTTTTGATTAAAATAACCTCTGTTTTAATTGGCGGAAACTCTATTTTAGCAGGTTGGTTTTTGAGTCTCTTTTTCCTGTTTTTATCGCTTTTATTCCTTTTTAAATTAGTAAAAGAATTTCATCCAGAAATCGATCCCTATTCTCCTTTATTATTTCTACTTATTTTTCCTACAGCATTTTTTCTAAATACACTATACACAGAATCAATCTTTTTATTCTTTTCCTTAGCAACTTTTTATTATGGTTTTAAGAAAAAAATGTGGTATGCCGGTTTTTTCGGTTTTTTAGCTTCCTTAACACGAGTGACTGGGGCATTACTTTTTATTCCTATTATTTGGGAATATTTAAAGGATCATAATTTTAAGCTAAAATCTGTTTTTAGTTTTAATGTCTTACCAATTTTTTTGATTCCTTTAGGTACTTTTTCTTTCTTTTTATATCATTATCTGAAATTTGGAAATTTCTTTTTATTTTTTACAGTTGAGAAAAGTTGGGGGCGAGCCTTTGTTTTGCAAAAAAATCAATTTTTATTTTTTAGCAATCCATCCATTGTTAATTTTTGCCTTGATGTTTTATTTGTAATTTTTGCATTTTCAGTAACTTATTTTGTATTTAAAAAATTACGTACTTCTTACGGATTATATATGTTAACAACTTTAGTCGTTGCTTTAAGTACCGGGGTTCTTATGAGTATTGGTAGATATATCTTAGTTTTATTTCCGACTTATATTTTAGCGGCTTCGATTAAAAACCAATATCTGAAAAAAGTATGGATTTTTTCTTCCATTCTTCTCTTGGCATTGTATACAATTTTATTCGTTAATAATTATTGGGCTGGATAAAATTTACAACTAAATCGCTACTAAACAGGTTCTAATATCGTCCAAGCCCCGACCGAGACGCGTTATTCATAGACCCCGAAAACGCCCGGAATTCCCCTTAAATCCTTGGTTCTAGACCGGGGCACACAGTAAAAAGAATCGCCAATCAGGTGGTTTTTTGATAAGTGCCGGTGATGAAACCTTATGGCGGAATATTAGTTATGTTATAATAGAAAAGTGGTCAAGTTTTTATTAATAAAATAGTCGATAATTAAAACTAATATGAAAAAAATTCTTATTATAGTTGCAGTTATAGTCATCGCGGGTATTGGCATTTATTTTTTAGTAAGTAATTCGCGCAATAAAGAAAATTTGAATCAAAACCAAGGCACGCCAACCGTCACGGAGAATCAAAATAATAAGCCGAGTGGGGAGCAAACAGGAGAAGAGGAGAAAAAAACCGAAACGGTCATTGGAAAATCAGTCCAAGGGCGTGATATCATTGCTTATCATTACGGCAGCGGCGAAAAAGAAATTATTTTTGTCGGAGGCGTACACGGCGGATACTCATGGAATACAACACTTCTGGCTTACGACATAATGGATTATTTAAAAGCAAATCCAGATTTAATATCTGATAAAATCAAAGTGACAGTCATTCCTATGCTAAATCCTGATGGTTTATATAAGGTCGTTGGTACTACAGGTCGCTTTAGCTCTATTGATGTTTCAACTTCCCAATCCGTAAAAGTGACGGGTAGATTTAACGCTAACAACGTGGACATCAACCGAAATTTCGACTGCGACTGGAAAGCAACCGGCATGTGGCAAAGCATAGTCGAGAGTGGAGGAAGCGGGCCGTTTTCTGAACCCGAAAGCAAGGCGATTAGAGACTATGTCCAAAATCACAAACCGACTGCGGTTGTTGCTTTCTATAGCGCTGCCGGAGGAGTATTTGCATCGAGTTGCCAAAATGGCATTCTTCCTGAAACACGAACAATCATGGATATATATGCAGCCAACTCCGGTTATCCAGCTTACGAAGATTTTACTTTCTACAAATTGTCCGGCGATATGTCGAATTGGTTTGCCAAAATTAACATTCCAGCAATTAATGTGATGCTGACTACGCATGATGACGTTGAATGGGATAAGAACTTAGCCGGCATTAAAGCACTTATTCGCTCATACGCTGAATAATGAAGTCTCTTTTTACTAAGCAGTTTATAATAGCTGTTTTTTTCATTGTCGCGCTTGGCGTAGGCTTGTTTGCATTTTTTGCCTTACGGAGAAATGACGTGCCGGAACTAGCGCCTACGGTACCTTCTAAAACAAATGGTCCAGAACGTAAGATGCTGGGCTTGTCCGTGGAGGGGCGCGAGATTGAATCTTTTACATTCGGAAACGGCAAGACACAACTTGTTTTTGTTGGTGGTATACACGGGGGATATGAGTGGAACAGCGTGATTCTCGCCTATGAGTTTATGGATTATCTCAACGCGAATCCGGGATTCATCCCCAAAAATCTGACCGTCACAGTTATTCCGTCCTTGAATCCCGATGGGGTATTCAAGATAATAGGCAAGGAAGGCCGTTTTGCTATTGCAGATGTTCCGGCTGGGTCTAAGGAGGCAGGAAGACTTAATGCTAATAGCGTTGATCTCAACCGCAATTTTGACTGCAAATGGAAGCCAACAGGCTTGTGGGGGGTAAGACAGGTTAGTTGCGGAACTGGGCCGTTTTCCGAGCCAGAAAGCGCGGCTATCAGGAAATTTGTTTTAGAAATAAAACCGGCCGTTGTTGTTTTCTGGCACAGCCGGTCAAACGGCGTGTATGCATCATATTGCGAAGCTGATATTCTTCAGGAAACACGCGATATAATGAACGCCTATTCGAACGCATCTGGATATCCACCTTATGAAACGTTCGATCAGTACGAGATTACGGGCGACGCTGGGGATTGGCTTGCCTCTATTGGCATTCCGGCAATTTCGGTGGAACTTGAAACCCACGAGACTATCGAGTGGGAGCAGAATTTAGCCGGCATCCGGGCACTCTTTGAATATTATGGAAGCAAAAAGTGAAAGAGCCAGAATTTTAAATATGGAATACAAAAAAGCAGTCGCTATCTTAATAAGTTTATTAGACAAACACTCGTTTGACGATGAAGAAAAAGAAGCAGTTTTGACTGCCATCGGCGTTCTCGGTTGGGCTTCCCTGTATAAAAGCAAAATAAAAGCACAAATAAAAGCACAAAAAGCCAAACGAGATAAGGGTGCCGAATGGTAATAAGATAAAGAAAGGAGTGACTATCTTGATATATAAATCGCCAATCAGGCCGAAGGCCCTGAGCGTAGTCGAATGGGCGGTTTTTTGGTAGGATGACTTAAGAATGAATAATTTAACTGAAATAAAATTAAAAGCAAAAGAACTTTTGGATAAAAACACTCAATTTGGATTTAAGAATGGAAAAAAATATATATTTACCGCGCCGTCAATTAAGCATTATCCTTTTCAATGGTTTTGGGATTCATGTTTTCACGCCATTATTTGGACCCACTTTGATGTTAACCGGGCGAAGGATGAGATAAGATCTTTATTAGTTTGGCAAAGCGAGGAAGGTTTTATACCCCATGTAATTTTTTGGAATCGAAAAAAAGCAATGACAAAATCTTGGCATTATTTCGAAAGCAAACCGTGGTTTACTTTACCTTTAATTCCAATATCAATCGCTAAACCAGAAACTACAGCCCAAATACAGCCACCAATTATAGCTCAATCCGTAGAAAGAATTTATAAGAAAAGCGGGGACATTAATTTTGTTAAAGAAACATTTCCTTTCTTAGTAAAATATTATAAATGGTTGTCTTCTACGAGAGATCGAGACGGAGATGGACTTATTTCTATTATTTCACCTTCTGAATCTGGTTTAGATTTTTGCCCTGCTTACGATAATTTTTTGGGGTTAAAAAATCCCAACGCACTTTCTCTATTTTTTAAAATGGGATTAGTAACTTTTTTAAATAAAATTAATTGTTATAATTTACCCAGAATTTTCGATTCAGACAGATTTGTTGTTAAAGATGTTTCAATGAATTCTTACTTTATTGAAAACCTGAAATCTTTAGCAAGATTAGCAGAGATCGTTGGTGATAAGGAGATGGTCATTTGGGCCAAAGCGCTTGCTGAAAAAACATTAAACTCTCTTTTGTCAAAATCATATGACAGCAAAACCGATGTATTTTTAAACTTATGCGGGAAAAAGGAAATTAAAAGTAAAGCATTAACAATTGCCTCATTAATGCCGCTTATAATTTCTGATTTACCAAAATTTATAGTTCAGAAGATGGTTGAAAAATATATTTTAAATTCTGATAAATTTTGGCTTCCTTATCCAATTCCTTCAGTGGCCAAGGACGAATCTGAATTTAGGCCCGATAGCGAGTTAAATGGCATAGCGTACGATTGGCGCGGAGGTACATGGCTAAATATAAATTGGTTTCTTATTCACGGTTTACGGAATCATGGTTTTTCTGAAATCGCTGATAAAATAAAAGAAAAAAGCATTGAGATGGTTAAGAAAAGTGGTTTTTATGAAAGCTTTAATCCTATAACTGGAGAAGGGATCGGCGCAAAAGATTTTAGCTGGACTGCTCTCGTAATTGATATGTAAATTTTCTTGAGCTTGATTTTTTTTAAATTAACTCTATTATAAAACACATAAAATAGTACATACTATAAGGAGGTGAAAAAAGCCCTTTGCCAAAAAATATGTTTGACATAACAAAATGCCAAAAAGTTGAAATCTCAAAGGGTGCATTTTATTATTTGGGATCTTCAACAAAAGAAGAAAGTGTCGGATACCTTGAGTTAGAGCCTTACTCTTCTTTGACTCTTCATAACAGATTGGGTGGATTTGAGAATCTGACGCAGGTTAAAGGTAGTTGTGTAATGGTTGTTTTTGACAAGCCAGAAGGAACAAATCATAAACTAGACGAAGGCGATGAACTAAGAATTGAGCCCGAAGGCGTCTGGCATATCCACACCAATCCATTTGATAAACCATCTTTAACCTACTGGCATTTTGAAGGCGATATTAGAAAAGTGATTGATGCTATCAGAAAGAAGGCGAGCTAAACCTCTAAGTAGTTCATTTTGGGGCAGATTTAAATGCCCTTTTTTATTTCCACCCGTCCGTCCGAGAGTTTTTCTCCCGGGTTTCATTTGATATACTTAATTAAAGGCCAAAGTCAACAAGTGCGTATAAAACTTGCTGTAAAATCTGGTTACAACGCCAAAAGATTTATAAAATTTTTCAATATTTAATTATGGAAATCTGTTGGAATCTTACCCATTGTTGTCCATTCTCCTGTAAAATTTGTATGGTGAATCCTGTGAATGTGAATGACGATAACAAATTGATAATACGATCGAGGCTTGAAAAGTCAGGAAAGTGTTTAACCCATTACGATAAAATAAAGATTATAAAAGAAATCGCTTCAAGTTTCGGTAAGGTCAAAATAGACTTTGCCGGTGGAGATCCTCTATTATTCAAGGAGGATTTTGAGATTATAAAGCTAGCCTCTAATTTTTTTGGCGCGGAAAATATAGAAATTAGCGCTACGGGTTACCCAATTAACAAAAAAATATTAAATTTTCTAAAAGATAAGGTATCAAAATTAGATTTTACTTTAGATACCGTATTTCCTAGGCTCGAAAGTTCAAGGGGTGATAGATATAGTAAAATAAACACGAAAGCTATAATTTTAACCAGAAAGAAAGGGTTGGAGGTGACAGTTTCTACCGTACTAAAGAAAGATAATATAGATAAAAAAAATCTTAATGAGATTTACCATTTTTTATTAAAAAATAGGATTGCAAATTGGCATCTGATGCGTTTTAGACCGTTAGGTCGTGGAAGTAAGTATAAATCATTGATGCCTTCGGAAAAAGAATACAAAGAAGCTTTGAATTATTGCCTTTCATTAAAAAGAAAAAATGGACCTATAATAAATATTCATCATACTTTTTATAATTTGATGAATATTATGAGTAAAAACAAGGCTTGCAAAATAGGAAATAAATTTACTATTTTGTCAGATGGTACTGTAATTTCGTGTTGCTGGGCATTCAATCGATGGGGTAGACCTTTAGACGATAAATTTGTTTTAGGGAAATTACCTCAAGATAATTTAGAAGAGATTATTAAATCTGACAAGCTCAAAAAAATAAAGAAGATTCCAGCGTGTAGGGTTGATTATTTCTTAAATAATACAAAAAAATAAGACAGCCTATCAGTGTCTCATTTGTCTCATTTTCCGTTCAAAATCCAAAAAATGAGACACGAGCCCCCGATCGAGAGGCCTCATTTCCTCTCTTTTTTATTTCCGCCCGAGAAGTTTACACTGAATTTATGGTTCGACAAAGCTCACCATCATGAGCCCGTCGAATGATTGAAGTGTTTTTCTCTCGGGGTTTTGGTTGACAAATTATAAATAAAAGAATATATTGTAAATACGAAAAGGAGGATTAGTGATGAAAACTTTACCACCAGAAGAAGTTAACCGTATTCGCCCCCTACTTTTAGGAGACGAGAAAAGACGAGGTCGTAA
>Ga0315293_10000420_pt1 | contig 39162 bp, 32 predicted proteins | sample YL17G13_20_MG_FD_203071 | JGI IMG/M metagenome (GOLD analysis project Ga0315293, IMG submission 203071) | Sediment microbial communities from Yellowstone Lake, YNP, Wyoming, USA - YL17G13_20 | ecosystem: Environmental > Aquatic > Freshwater > Lake > Sediment | place: USA: Wyoming | collected... | reverse complement strand
GCAATGCCACGAGAATCGTCGCTATGAAGCTTGTGCCTCGCCGTTGCTTCTGAGAGAATCGACGCAAGCAACGCGGGCCGCGGCCGCCCCGCAGGGGCCGCGCGGCCCGTCACCGATCCGGCCATGTCGTCCACGGCGCCCAGCGCTGTGACGGAGGCCACGAGGAGGGGGAGAGGATGAAGGTTCTCATCGTCGGCGCCGGCATGCAGGGCCAGGTCATCACCTGGAACCTCGGCCGCAACCCGGCCGTCACCAAGATCGTCGTCGCCGACTACGACGAGAGGCGGGCGCAGTTCGTCGCCGGTCAGGTCGGCAACGGCAAAGCCAAGGCCATGTTCATCAACGCCTCAGACAGCGACGCCGTGGCCAAGGCCGGCGAGGGCGCCAAGCTCATCGTCAACGCCGTGATCCCGCAGTTCAACACGTCGCTCATGCAGGCCTGCCTCAAGTGCGGCGCCGCCTACCAGGACATGGCCCAGGGCCAGACGCAGACGCAGACCATCGACGAGGCCTACCTCGACCAGATGACCCTGGCCCCCGAGTTCGCCAAGCAGGGCATCCTCGCGCTGCTCAGCACCGGCATGGACCCCGGCGTCACCAACACCTTCGCCGCTAACGGCTACGAGGACCTCGACAAGTGCTTCGAGATCCGCATCAAGGATTACGCCCTCTTCGATTCGCCGGTGCCCCTGCAGGTCTGGTCGCAGGAGACCTTCTACACCGACTGCGCGCAGCCGCCGCTGCTCTTCGAAGACGGCGAGTTCAAGCGCGTCGAGATCTTCGGGCGCCGCGAACACTACGAGTTCCCCGAGCCCTTCGGCCTCGGCGCCGTGATCTGCCACGACCACGAAGAGGTCAGCACCCTGCCCCGCCTCCTGCCCAAGAAGTACGGCGACAAGGGCCTGCGCTACGTGGACTTCAAGATGGGCGGCCCCGAGGAAGGCATCGACGCCGACCTCGCCTTCGTCGGCTCGGGCATGGCCAGCAAGGAGCCCGTCACGCTCAAGGACGGCAGCAAGGTGCGGCCCATCGACGTCTTCGTCGCCACCCTGCCGCCGAACCCGCCGGCCGAAGAGCTCGCGCGGCTCGCCCTGGCCGGCGAGATCACCGACTACGGCGTGGTCACCGTCGACTGCATCGGCGAGAAGGACGGCAAGCCGGCCAGCGTCGGCTACAACATCTTCCCCCCCGACATCGAGTACGTGAACAGCCTGATCCCCGGCGGCACAAGCGTGAGCTACGGCACCAGCACGCCGTCCAGCATCTACGCCGAGTTCATCCTCGAGGACAAGATCGCCGACAAGGGCATGATCTGCCCCGAGGAACTCCCGCGCACCGTGCGCGACGCGTTCATCGCCGAGCTCGGCGTGCGCAACCTGCCGGTCACCCGTAAGGACGTCGTGACGGCGAACTGAGGTCGGGCCAGGCGAGGCCCGGGTCGAAAGAGCACCCTGAGGCGTTTCCGCTGTTGCGAGCGCGAGGGCCGGGGCGGGTGGCCGGCAGCGCGAGCGGAGGTGCCGGCCGCGGTCGGCGGGCCGGCGGAGGCGAAGGCCCGCCGCCGGCCGATCAGGCCAGCGGCTTCTGCATGACGTCGAAGCGCCGGGAGACGTGCATGCCCGCGGCTTCGTAGACGCGGACCGCGTTGGTCACGTTCTGGGCGTCGACGACAAGGCGCGCCGCCGTCTGGCCGCGATCACGAAGCACCGCGAACGCGGCCAACAGCAGGGCGCGCCCGAGGCCCCGCCCGCGCCACGGCTTGCGCACCGCGAGGTCGTCGATGAACGCCCCCCGGTCTCCCTCGATGGGGATCACGAAGCCGGCGAGCTCGTCGCCGTCCCAGGCCAGCCACCACAGCGTGATGTCGCCGCCGGGTGCGTCGGCGTGGAACAGCTGCCACTCGTCGTAGTTTCGCGGCTCGTAGAGGTGATGTTCGGAGAAGGCTTCCAGGTCGGCCTCGTAGACCGTGCGATCGTCGACGCCCCGGCGGAAACCGCGCGCGCCGATGCCCGGCGGCCAGCTCGGCGCAGTGAGCTCGCCGCGCAGGTCGATCGCCATCTCGAAGTACTGGCGGACCGCCGCGAATCCCCGCCGCTGCAGCGAGGCGCGCCGCTCCGCGCCGGAATCCTCGCACCAGACGACCAAGTGGCGCACGGCGCCTTCGGACGTGTGTGAAGGGAGCTCGGCCGCCCGTGCCTCGATGGTGTCGAGCAGCGCCTCACCGAGGCCGCGCCCCCGATGGTCCGGATGCACGTAGTGGTCGGCGGTCACTTCGCCGGCGGTCAGCGGCCACACCCACGCGACGGCCGCCATGGTGTTCTCGTCCGCGACCGCTACCCACCAGTCCGAGTCGACGTGGCACTGCGGACTCCGCCACTCGGTGGCGATGTCATTCTCGTGGCGGCGCGGCTCGCCGGTGTCGGCGCTCTCGGCGGCATCGAGGACGGCCTGGACCGCGGGCGCATCACCGGGCGCGGGGTGGCGCAGGATGTAGCCGTCGGGGACGCGCATCGGGTCTCTCCGGAGGGCTGGCGGACGCAGCCTGCCCAGCCTACTCTTCGACGCCGCAGAATCGTAGGGCAGCGAGGACGAGTGTCTCGGCGGCGGTGCGCAGCTGGTCGATCGGCACGTGCTCGTCAGGCATGTGCGCGACACGTACGTCGCCGGGGCCGAAGAGCACGGTGGGGATGCCGCCGACATTCACCAGCAGGCGCATGTCGGCGCCGTAGGTGACGCCCTCGATCGAGGGCGCCTCGCCGGTGACCGCCGTCGCCGCATCGACCACCGTGGTGACGATCGGGTCGGAGGGGTCGGTGACCGCCGGGTCGAAGCGTCCGCCCCACCACTCCACGGCCGGCGGGTGTTCGGCCAGCCACGGGTCGGCCGCGGCGGCGCGGGCGATCGCTTCTTCGAACGCCCGCCGGGCCGCGGCCGGCTCCTCGCCGATCGCCACGCCCAAGCGACCTTCGGCGACCAGCTTGTCGGGCACGCTCGAGGCCCAGTCGCCGGCCCGCAACGTGCCGACCTCGATCGGCCACGGTAGCCGGTAGCGCGCGAAGAGGGGCGAATGCGGATCGCCGGCCACGTCCGCCGCGCCGACGACGACGCCGCAACGCTCGGCTTCGAGCTGCCGCAGCGCGGTGAAGAGCGGCAGGAATTTCTCGACCGCGTTGACGCCCTCTTCTCTCACGCACCCGTGCGCGGAAAGGCCCGGGACGACGAGGCGGAACATCAGCGAACCGGCTTGGGCCGGTATCACCGCCAGCTGCGTGGGCTCGACGACGATGGCGCCGTCGGCCGTGTGGCCGCGGAGGATAGTCGCCAGCGTGCCGCTGCCCCCGTCTTCCTCTCCCACGACGCTGGCTACCGAGAGCCGGCCACGCAGACGCACGCCGGCGTCACGGATGGCGTTCGCCGCGAACAGCGCGCACACGAGGCCGCCCTTCATATCGGCGGCGCCGCGGCCGTAGACCCGGCCGTCCCTGACCGCCGGGTCCCAAGGCGGCGTCGTCCAGGCGGCTTCGTCGCCGACCGGCACCACGTCGATGTGGCCGTTGAGCATGAGGTCGCGGCCGGAGCCCGATCGGCCGGCGTCGCTGCCTGCGGCAGCCCGGCCGGCCGCTTTCTCCCCATACCACCCCAGGACCCCGAGAGCCTCGTCCCGATCGACCTCGTGGCACCAGTCGGGGTGACGGCTCAGCTCGACGAAGTCGAGCGGCCAAACGTCGGTCGGCAGACCGGCGCCCTCCATCCATGCGGCCACGCGGCGCTGCGCCGGGCTCTCCTCGGCGTCGAGGCTGGGGATGGCGATAAGTTCACGCAGAAACGCGACCAGGCCGTCGAGGTCCAGGGCAGCGAGGGCGCGCCGTTCGGCGGCGCTCAGCGCGCCCTCATCCGCGGGGCCACTCATTCCGCTGCGCGCCACACCGGCCGCGTCAGACACGTCGGCCCGCCCTCGGCCTTGAAGGACAGCGGCTCGCCGGGGAAGGCGACGACCTCGCAGCCCGCCTCCTCGAGGAGGCCCTGGGTGACCGGGCTCCCGGCCAGCATGATGAGGCGCCGCGGGGCCACGCAGAGCACGTTGGTCGCCTGCGTGTGGGCGAACTCCTCTTCGGGGACCTCGAGGAGACGTACGCCGCGGCGCTTGAGCTCGTCCCAGAAGGCGGTCGGCATGAGCGGCGGGTAAGCGACCGCCAGATCGACGTCCACCGGGCTGATCAGGCTGAGCAGGTGCAGGCAGGCCTCGGGCCCGGTGAAGTACGGCAGGTCGTAGTCGAGCACGGTGACGCCGAGCGGCGCGAGCAGGGCGCGGAGCTGACGCACGCCTTCGGCGTTCGTGCGAAAGCCGCGCCCCACGGCGAGCGTGTCGTGGTCGAGCCACATGGTGTCGCCGCCCTCGCAGCGGGCGGCGCCCTCGAGGCGCCCGTAGATCGGCACGCCGCAGGCCTGCAGCGTGCGGGCGAGAGGCTCCTCCTCGCCGCGGCGCAGCTCCTTGCCCATGCTGAGCAGCAGCGTGCCGCGGTCGGTGACGAGGGCGGGGTCGAAGACAAAGACGCTGTCGGCATGCTCGGGCAGGGGCTCGTCGTGGTAGAGGACCTCGACGTCCCAGGCGCGCAGCGCGTCGGCGAAGGCGTCGTGCGCCCGGCGCGCCTCCTCCAGGTCGATCGCCGAGGTGTAGTGCCAGGTCGCGGGGTCGGCGGCGGCCATCTCGGGACCTGGGCGCCGCATCAGCACGCGGCGCAGGGGGGCGGTCATGCTCTGGGCGCCGTAGCCTTCGTTCATCGCGATCCTCCTCGCCCGCCCCGCCGGAGCATTCGTCACACCAGGTCGCGGCCCAGCCGCGCGATGATGCTCTTGGGCAGCGCGAAGCGCGCCGTCTTGAGCGGGTCGACGACCTGCGAGACCTGCAGCTGCCCGCCCGCGCTCATGAGCATGGTCGCGGCGGCGGCGGACAGGCCGAACCGCCGCATCACCAGGTCGGCCATGTCGCGCGTCGCCAGGTCGGCGGCCTCGTCGAGCGTCTCGGCCGAGGCGATGGTGGCCACTACCTCGGCCGTCTCGACCACCGGGCTCACGAGCTCCAGGTCGCGGCGGACGTCGACCCGCAGGGTGACGCTCCCCGCGACCTCGACGCCGGTGCCGCAGATCTCGCCGTCGCCCATGGCGGCGTGCAGGTCGCCGGCGGCCAGCAGAGCGCCGGGCGCGGCGACCGGCAGATACACCAGCGCGCCCTCGACGATGAGCCGCGTGTCCATGTTGCCACCGTGCGCGCCCGGCGAGCCGCAGGGCACCGGCGCGCCCGAAGGGGCAACGCCGATGACGCCGATCATCGGTCGGACGGGCACCTCGAAGCCGCCGGGGAGCCGCGCGAGCCCGCCATCGATGAGCACGATCTCGAAGGCCGTCGCGGACATCCGCTCGCGCAGGACGCCGAACTCCGGGCTCACAGCCATCACGCCCCGGGGCGCCACCTCGATGCGTTCGACGAGCACCGAGAGCACGTCGCCGGGCTGGGCGCCCTCCACGAAGACCGGCCCGGTGGCGGGGTTGATGCGCGCCCAGTCGACTGCGTCCGGCGCCTCGCCGGGAGCGCTGATCTGCCCGGCGAAGCAGTCGGAGGTCTCCAGCCGGACGGTCTGGCCGGCGCGCACGTGGGCCACGGGAACCGCCTCACCCGAGAGGCTGAAAACGTGCTGTTCCTTCGAAACGAAGATCACGGCGGTCGCGGCGGCTCGGCGGCGCCAGGCCGTGTCAGTCGCCGTGGATCTTGCGCCGCCACGGGGCCCACGACGTGGGCCGGTTCATGTCGGCGTACTGGTGCACGGGGGTGTCGGCGCGCTCCCTGAGGACCAGGAGCCCATCGGCGTCAACCACGTCGAGGCCGTCGGCCTGCAGCTGGGCGAAGATGCTCACGATGCCGACGGCGTCGTGACCGCCGCCGAGCTCGTCCACTGTCAGCGTGTGGTTGGCCAGCAAGCGTGTCCAGGTGACGGTGAGCCGGTCCCAGGTGTAGGCGGCCCTCATGCCGCGGACGAGCAGGGACAGGCCGCCCTCGTCCGACCCCACGATGCGACCCTTGCCGCGCCAGAACACGAGCGGGAACTCTTCGCCGAGCATCTGTCGGGTGCGGTGCTTCATCGTCTCGATGGAGATCATGGTGCCTCCCGGGAGGAACGCTGCTCGCGCAAGTCTACCTCGCCGCGTCGCGGAGCGGCCACTCGCCCGGCCGGCTCCACGTGCACGACCACGTCCGTGATCTGCCCGTACTGAAGACGCAGCGCCTCCTCTACCTGATGGGCGACGGCGTGGCCTTCTTCGACGGTGGTGCCAGGCGCGACCTGCACGTGAAGGTCCACGTACACGTGCGCCTCCGACCCACGGGTGCGGACGGCGTGGCAACCGTCGACGCCCGGCACGGAGCGGGCCACGGCGGCGACCTCGTCTGCCGGCAGGCGCGCGGCGTCGCCGAGCGTGTGGAGCACGCCGCGCATGATGCCCCAGGCAGTGCGCAGGATGATGACCGCCACCAGAAGCGCGACGATGCCGTCGGCCTGCTCGAAGCCGAGCTTCACGATCACGAGGCTGGCGATCACGCCGAGGCTCACGGCGACGTCGCTGAGCGTGTGGCTGGCGTCGGCGACAAGCACCTCGCTGCCGAGACGCCGCCCCGCCCGCCGCTCCCAGGTGGTGACGAAGATGTTGACCGCCAGGGTCCCGAGCATGATGGCGAAGGAGGCGGTCGTGACCTCCGTGGGGAGGCCGCGGCCGAACAGACTGTCGATGGCGCCCTTGCCGACGGTGTAGCCGGCGAAGACCAGGAGCACGCCGATCAGCGCGGCCGCGAACGTCTCGAACTTGGCGTGACCGTACGGATGCTCGTCGTCGGCCGGGCGCGACGCGAACCACATGCCCACGAGGCCTATGACGTTGGACGCGCCGTCGAACATGGAGTGGAAGCCGTCGGCCTCCATGGCCGCGGAATGACTCATGAGCCCGTACACGAGCTTCGCAGAGGCCACCGCCAGGTTGAGGAACAGCACGACCCAGAGGACGTTGCGGATGCTTCGATAGCGATCTGGGGTCGCAGCCACGGTGCTCCTCGGTCGGGCGGACGGAGAGGCTACGGCCGCGGGACTAGCCCGACGCGCTCGCGGACTTTGGCGAGCGTGCGCGCGGCGATGGCTTCGGCGCGCTCGGCGCCGGTCTTGAGCACCCCGAGCGTGTAGCTCTTGTCGGCCTCAAGCTCGCGGATGCGCGCCTGGATGGGCGCGAGGGCCTCCACGACGACTTCGCCGAGGTCGGCCTTGAGGTCGGCGTAGCCCTTGCCCTCGTAGCGCCGCACGATCTCGTCCACCGGCTCGCCGGCGAGCGCGCTGTAAATGTCGAGCAGATTGGTGAGCGCGGGTTTGTCGGGGCCGCCGCGCACCTCGCTGCCCGAGTCGGTGACCGCCCGCCGGATCTTCCTGCGGATGGCGTCCGGCGGGTCCATGAGGGCGATGTAGCTGTTCTCGGACCCGGCGCTCTTGCTCATCTTCTTCGCCGGGTCGTCCAGGCTCATCACGCGCGCGCCTTCGGTGCGAATGATGGGCTCGGGCACCACGAACGTCTTGCCGAAGGCGTTGTTGAACCGCTCGGCCACGTCGCGGGTGAGTTCCACGTGCTGCTTCTGATCCTCGCCGATCGGCACGGCGTCGGCGCGGTAGAGCAGGATGTCGGCGGCCATGAGCACGGGATAGTCGAACAGCCCGACGGCGATGCTCTCGCCCTCGGCGCCGGCCGTCTTGTCCTTGTACTGGGTCATGCGCCGCAGCTCGCCCATGTAGGTGATGGTGTTGAGGATCCACATGAGCTCGGTGTGGGCGGGCACGTGGCTCTGCACGAGGACGATGGAGCGCTCGGGGTCGACCCCGCAGGCCAGGAACATGTTCGCCGTATCGATGGTGTTGCGGCGCAGCTCAGCACGCTGCTGCCGCGCGGTGATCGCGTGCAGGTCCACGACGCAGTAGATGCAGTCGTGCGTCTCCTGCATGGCGACATAGTTGCGGATGGCGCCGAGGTAGTTGCCGAGGTGCAAGGCTCCTGTCGGCTGGCTGCCGCTGAAGACGCGTGGGCGGCGCTCCGGCCTCGGGGTCTCGTGCTGCGGGGGTATGTCGGCGGCTGCGCTCACGGGACTGGAGTCTACCGAAGCGAACGCGGGCGGGCTACCGCGGCGCGGCCGACCCGTCCGCCGCGCTGCTGGCCCCGCCATCGAGGCGATCCTGCTCGACGCGCGAGATCGCCCCGTCCAGAGCGGCCCCTCGGCGTCGCGCGTCCGGGTCACCAGATCCGCTGCGCTGCCCTGTCATGAAGCGCACGATGTAGTAGAACCACATCGCGGCCAGCCAGACGAATTCGATCACCACGAGCGGCACGAGCGGCACCCGGCCCAGTGCCGCCGTGACCATGGCCTGGACCACGACGAGGACGCCCAGGACCACGACGATGATGCGGAAGGCCGTGCGCGTGCGATCGTCGTCGAAGATGCGTGAGGCGCGCGTGAACGCCACGATCACCAGACCCACCAGCAGTGCGGCGATGACGAGCTGGACAGCCCACGAGTTCATCACGTCGTTGATGAACCTGAGGTTGTCTTCTCTCACGGTGTCTTCCACTCTGAAGCACCTCCGCTCGCGGACTCCCGCAGGCCTTCTCCTCCGTCCAGAATACACCGTTCGGTGGAAGGCGCAACGTCCTCCGGCCCGGCTCAGCGCGAGCCTCCGAGCCGCCCGCCAAAGCGATCCCGCGCCGATAGTTCAACGTTGCGGCCCGAGCAAGGCGGTGCTACCCTGCAGGCAACCAAGGACGCCCGGCAGATGGCCGCGTGAGAGTCCGCGACGCTTCGGCGTCGTCGGACGCCGAAGGGGCAAGGTGGGCACCAGATGTGCCGCCGAAACTCTCAGGCACCCGGAGCGCGGCCGGACGGGCCCCTGAAGCACGCGAGCGCCCCCGCGCCCGCCGGAGGACAGGGTGATGGCGACATCGCTCTGTCCTTCGACAGTTAAGGGGGCCGGCGTGACCAAGAGGGACTGGAAGATCGTGAACCCCGGCGGCTCACGCCGGGTGGTGGTCACCAAGGAACTGCCCGGCGAGCGCTGGCTGTGGTTTCTCGCCGCCGCGGATTGCCGCGTGGAAATCGCGCAGGGCGACGACATCCTCACCGCGCCCGAGATCGTAGCGGCCTTCGCGGACCACGTGGACGCCGCCCTCGGGCAGCTCACCGAGGCCTGGTCGGCGGACACCCTCGGCGCCCTTGCCGCCGCCGGCGCGCTCATCTACAGCCAGTACGCCGTGGGCTACGACAACGTCGACGTGGCGGCGGCCACGCGCCTCGGCCTGCCGGTGGGCACCACGCCCGGCGTGCTCACCGAGACGACCGCGGAGCTGGCCGTCGCCCTCACCTTCGCCGCGGTGCGGCGCATCGCTGAGGGCGACCGCGTGATGCGCGCCGGCGCCTACCACGGCTGGCTGCCCAGCATGCTGCTCGGCAACCTGCTCTACCGCGGCACGCTCGGCATCGTCGGCGCCGGGCGCATCGGCGCCGCCTACGCGGGCATGATGGTCGAGGGCCACAAGATGGACCTCGTCTACTACGACGTGCGGCAAGACGAGGAGCTCGAGCACTCCATCACCGACTATGCCGCCTTCCTCGTGGCGCACGGCGAGCGGCCGGTTACCTGCCGCCGCGCGGAGACCTTGCCGGAGCTGCTCGGCGCCTGCGACGTGGTCAGCATCCACGCGGCGCTCACCCCCGAGACACGGCACCTCATCGGCGCCCCCGAACTGGCGGCCATGAAGGAGGGGGCCGTGCTCGTGAACGCCAGCCGGGGGCCGCTCCTCGACGAGGCCGCCCTCGTCGCTCACTGTCGCGCGCACCCGCGTTTCCGCGCCGGCCTCGACGTCTACGAGAACGAGCCCGCCATGGCGCCCGGCCTCGCCGAGCTCGACAACGTCGTGCTCGTCCCCCATCTCGGCTCCGCCACGACCTGGACCCGCGAGGGTATGGCGACCCTGGCCGCGGCCAACGCCGCCGCGATCCTCCAGGGCTGGCCGGTGTGGCCGGCCGTCGCCGGCCGGGAGGACGTCCTTCCGTTTCTCGAGGACGAGAGGCCTCCGCGCGCCGCTCCGAGCATCGTCAACGCCGACGAGCTCGGCATGCCGCGTTTCGCCGCGCAGGCTGCGGCCAAGGAGGAGAAGCAGTGACCGTCTTCTCGCTCCCGATCGCCGCGCGCATCGGCCGCCTCGGCACCGAGACGGCCTTCGCCGTCTCCGCAGAGGCCGCCGTGTGGCAAGGCGAGGGGCACACCGTCTATCCCTTCCACCTCGGTGACATGGACCTGCCCACGCCACAGAACATCGTCGAGGCCTCCTTCAAGGCGCTCGCCGACGGCAAGAACGGCTACTGCCCCAACGCCGGCATCATGCCGCTGCGCCAGGCGCTGGCCGCAGATGTCGGCGCCTCGCATGGTCTTGAGCTCGGACCGCGGAACGTGGCCATCCAGCCCGGCGGCAAGCCGGTGATCGGCAAGTTCATCCTCGCCCTCATGAACCCCGGCGACGAGGTCCTCTACCCCAACCCGGGGTACCCGATCTACGAGAGCCAGATCGAGTTCCACGGCGGCGTGGCGCTGCCCTACGGCTACGTCGAGGGCAGCGAGAACTTCGAGCTCGACTTCGAGGCCATGGAGGCACGGGTGAGCCCCCGAACGCGCATCCTCATCTTCAATAACCTGCAGAACCCCACCGGCGCCGAGAGCAGCCCGGCGGAGCTCGAACGGGTCGCCGAGTTCGCCCTGCGCCACGACCTCGCGGTGCTCTGCGACGAGGCCTACTGGGACATCCGTTACTCGGGGAGGAGCCAGTCGCTGGCCGCGCTGCCCGGCATGGCCGAGCGCAGCCTCATCCTCTACACGTTCAGCAAGAAGTTCGCGATGACGGGCTGGCGGCTCGGCGCCGCCGTGGGGCCGGCCCCCATCGTCGACGTCATCGCCAAGCTCAACGTCAACGACGAGTCGTGCGCCAACCACTTCATCCAGTACGGCGCCCTCGAAGGGCTCACCGGCGACCAGTCGGGACCGCGGGAGATCGTGCGCGTCCTCAAGGAGCGCCGCGACGCCTGCGTCGGCCTGCTCAACCAGATCCCCGGCATTTCGTGCTTCACGCCCGAAGCGACCTTCTACCTGTTCCCCCGCGTCACGGATCTCATGGAGCGCAAAGGTCTCGCCTCCTACGACGCGCTGCGGCGCGCGGCCCTCGAGGAGACGGGCGTGAGCTTCTGCACCCGTCTCCACTTCGGCCGCGCGCTGCCCGGCGAGAAGGACGCCTACGTGCGCTTCGCCTACTCGGGCATCACCGTGCCCCTCATCGCAGAGGGTCTCGGCAAGCTGAAGGCGTGGGCAGAGGCATGAGCGAGCAGGCGCAGCCCACGAGCGCGCTCAAGCGCACCCCGTTCCACGAGCGCCACGTGGCCCTCGGCGCCCGCCTGGTCGACTTCGGCGGCTGGGACATGCCGGTGCAGTACCCCACGGGCATCATCGCCGAGCACTTGGCCACGCGCGGCGGAGCGGGCCTCTTCGACGTCAGTCACATGGGGCGCTTCGTCCTCCGCGGCCCCGGCGCCGTGCCCTTCCTCCAGCACGTGCTCACCAACAACGCCGAAGCGCTCGACCCGCTGCAGGCGCAGTACACCATCGTCCCCACGCCCACCGGCGGCGCCGTGGATGATGCCTACCTCTACCGCTTCGAGGAAGCCGCGTACCTTCTCGTCGTCAATGCCGCCAACCGCGTCAAGGACTGGGAGCACTTCCACGACCACCTCCCCGGGTTCCCTGACGTGGAGCTCACCGACGAGACCGGCGAGATCGCCATGCTGGCCCTGCAGGGCAAGCAGACTCGGGACGTCCTCGCCGGGCTCATCGAGACCGGCGGCCTTCCCGAGCCGTTCCGCAATAGGCTCAGCATCGCGACCCTGCGCGTGCCCGATCCGGACGGCGGCACGGCCCTCGCCGTGGGGACGCGCATCGGACGCACCGGCTACACCGGCGAGCCCATCTGCTTCGAGCTCTTCATCGACGCCGAGCAGGGCCCGGCCCTCTGGGACGCGCTCGTCGCCGGGGGCGCCGCGCCCGTCGGTCTCGGCGCCCGCGACACGCTGCGCCTCGAAGCCGGCCTGCCGCTGTACGGCCACGAGCTGGGCCTCGACCCCGAGGGCCACGAGATCCCCGTCATGAGCTGCCCGCTGGCCACGTTTGCGGTCAGCTTCAGCGCGCGCAAGGGCGAGTACGTCGGCCGCGCCGCGCTGGCGCGTCAGCAGGCGGCCTACGCGCGCCTCGTCAGCCGCGACTATTCCCTCATCGCCGACCTGCCGCGGCTCACACGGCCCGTGGCCGTGACCGGCCGCGGCATCGCCCGCGAGGGCGCGCCTGTGTGTCGACCCGACGACGGCGACTTCCTCGGCTGGGTGACCAGCGGCACCGCCGTGCCGTACTGGGGCATCGAGGGCGAGGGGCTCTGCTCCACGCAGACCGAGGACCATCAGCTGCGCTCCATCGCCCTGGCCTACGTCGACAGCCGCGTACTCGAGGACGACGAGGTGGAGGTGGACGTCCGCGGCAAACGTGTGCCCGGGCTCGTCGTTCCCTACCACATGCGCAGCGACGCCCCGCCGTGTGCCCGCGCCATCGTGTGGGACCACACGCCCCAGCTCAGTGAACTGGAGGGCGGAGACGCCGGCGAGAAGGCCTTGCGGCTGCTCGCCGGCGCCATCGGCAACCACGTCTGGCGACAGGACCGGTGCATCGACCTCATCCCCTCGGAGATGACGGCCTCGCCCATGGCGCGGCTGCTCTCGATCATGGACCCCTCGTTCCGCTACGCCGAGCACAAGAAGACCGAGGCCTTCTACGACCTCGAGGTCTTCTACTATCAGGGAACGGGCTTCATCCACGAGGTCGAGCGCCTGCTCGCGGGCGAGCTGCGCGCCTACCTGCGATGCCCGGAGGTCGAGACCCGCGTGATCAGCGGCCAGATGGCCAACGCGGCCGTGTTCAGCGCCCTCGTCGACTACCTCAATCGCGCCGACCGCAAAGCTGAGCCGCGGCGCATCGGCAAGGTCCTCAACAACCACATCGCCAAGGGCGGCCACCTCAGCGCCCAGCCCATGGGCGCCCTGCGAGATTACGTGGCCCGCGATCCGCGCACCGAGATGCCCGCGGTGGTGGACATCCCGGTGCTCGCCGAGAACCCCTACAAAGCCGACGTGCCGGCGCTCCTCGATCTCATCGAGAAGGAGCGCCCGGAGCTCATCATCCTCGGCAAGAGCATGGTGCTGCACCCCGAGCCGATCTACGAGGTCCGCACCTTCCTCGACGCCGTCGGCATCGACGCCGTGCTGATGTACGACATGGCGCACGTCCTCGGCCTCGTGGGGCCGCACTTCCAGCAGCCGTTCAGCGAAGGCGCCGACATCGTCACGGGCTCGACGCACAAGACGTTCTTCGGCACCCAGCGTGGCCTCATCGGCGGGCGCTGGCAGGAGCCGGAGGAGAAGTGGCGCCTCTGGGAGGCCATCGAGCGGCGCGCCTTCCCCGGCTCCGTCAGCAACCACCACCTCGGCACCCTGATGGGCCTGCTCATGGCGGCTTTCGAGATGAACCACTTCAAGGACGGCTACCAGCAGGCTGTGATCCGCAACGCCAAGGCTTTCGCCGTCGCGCTCAAGGACGCCGGGCTGGACGTCGCCGGCGACCCGGCCGTCGACTACACCGAGACCCACCAGGTGGTCGTGAACGTCGGCTACGGTCGCGGCGCGGAGCTCGCGGGCCGTCTGGAGGACAACAACATCATCTGCAACTACCAGGCGACGCCGGACGAAGAGGGCTTCACCGCCTCCGGTGCCCTGCGCCTGGGGGTCGGCGAGATGACGCGCTTCGGCATGGAGCCCGCGGACTTCACCGAAGTGGCCGCGCTGATGGCGGCGGTCGTCAACGACGGCGCCGCCGTATCGGCGGACGTGGGCAGGCTGCGCTCGCGGTTCACGGAGCTCGGGTACTGCTTCGAGGGCCCCGACTTCGACCCGCTCGTGCAGCGGCTGCACGAGCTGATCTGAAGGTGGCGATGTGAGCTCGCCGCACGATCCGCCGGCCTTCCTGCGCGCGCTGTTCGACGCGGCGGTGGCGGCGGCGGACCCGGCCCGGCTGCTGCCGGGCCGCCTGCCGCCGCCGCCCGCCGGCCGCACGGTTGTCGTCGGCGCCGGCAAAGCCGCGGCCAGCATGGCCTCGGCCCTCGAGCGCGAGTGGCACGGCGCGCTCGAGGGCCTCGTCGTCACCCGCTACGGCCACAACGTGCCGTGCGCGCGCATCCAGGTCGTGGAAGCCGCGCACCCGGTGCCGGATGCGGCCGGCCGCGCCGCGGCCGGCCGCATCCTCGAGCTGGCGGAAGGCCTCGCGGCGGACGACCTGCTGATCTGCCTCATCTCCGGCGGCGGCTCGGCTCTCCTGGCCCTGCCGGCGCCGGGCGTCACGCTCGAGGACAAGCAGGTCGTGAACAAGGCGCTGCTGCGCAGCGGCGCGACGATCGCCGAGATGAACTGCGTGCGCAAGCATCTCTCGGCCATCAAAGGCGGCCGCCTGGCGGCCGCCGCACACCCGGCGCGCGTCGTCACCTATCTCATCAGCGACGTCCCCGGCGACGACCCGTCGGTGATCGCCTCCGGGCCCACCGTCCCCGACCCCACGACCTACGCCGAGGCCCTCGAGGTGCTCGCGCGCTACCGCACCGACGCCACCGCGGCGGTGCTGGAGCACCTGCGTGCCGGGGCGGCCGGCGAGGTCGCGGAGACCCCCAAGCCCTCCGACCCGGCGTTCGCCGCCGACGAGCTCGTGATGCTGGCGACGGCCGCGGACGCCCTGGAGGCGGCGGCCGGCTGCGCCCGCGCCGCCGGCGTCACCCCGCTCGTCCTCGGCGACGACCTCGAAGGCGAGGCCCGCGACCTCGGCGGCGCCCACGCCGCCCTGGCCATCGCCTGCGCAAAGGGCGGCGAGACGGCCCTCGTCGCGCTCCGCGAAGCGGTCGCCCGCGGCGCCGCGCACCTCGCCGCTCCCGTCTTCTTCGTGCCGCAGGCGCCGCTCGTCCTGCTATCGGGCGGGGAGACCACAGTCGCGGTCCACGGCGGCGGCCGCGGCGGCCGCGACACCGAGTACCTTCTCGGCCTGGCGCTCGCCCTCGACGGCCACCCGGCGATCAGCGCCCTCGCCGCCGACACCGACGGCATCGACGGCAGCGAGGATAACGCCGGGGCGCTCGTCGCGCCGGACACGCTCGCGCGCTCCCGGCAGGCCGGCGCGGACCCGGTCGCCGCATTGAACGCGAATGACGCCTACGGCCTGTTCGCGGCCCTCGGCGACCTCGTCGTCAGCGGCCCGACGCGCACCAACGTCAACGACTTCCGCGCGGTCCTCGTCCTCTGAGCGCCAGGCGGTCTCGGGATCGCTCTCCGCGCTCCGTCTGAGACGCTGCCACCCCGGGTAAGCAGATTCCATCCCGTCTGACCAAACCTGATCTCAGCAGCGCCGCAGGGGCGGGGAGGCCGTAGTCCTCCCCGCCCCTGCGGCAGTCGTTGTACGGTGAGCCTGGTCTTCGATGTCCGAGCCGGTCTCCCAGCGCGTTTGGTGCACCCCACGTCGACCCCACCACGCAAGCGGGCCTGCGCGGCTATGCAGGTCAGTCCGCGTCGATCTCTTCGTCCGTGGCGCCGCTCTCGCTGACCACCATGCGGGCGATGGCGCTGACGACGTCGCCCTCGCGCATGTTCATGACCTTGACGCCCTGCGTGGCGCGCCCGTGGCGGCTGATGCCGTCGGCGCGCACACGGATCACCACGCCGTCGCGGCTCTGCAGCATGATCTCGTGGTTCTCGCGCACGACCTTCACGCCGACCAGATAGCCCTTGCGGTCGGTGAGGGCGATGGTGCGCACGCCGATGCCGCCGCGCCCGGTGATGCGGTACTCGCCGATGGGCGTGCGCTTGCCGAAGCCGTTCTCGGTGATCACGAAGAGGTCGCTGTCGTCGCGGGCGATGTCCATGCTGATGACCTCGTCGCCCTTGCGCAGCCTCATGCCGCGCACTCCGGAGGCGTTGCGGCCTGTGGGCCGCACGTCGGACTCGTGGAAGCGGATGGCCTGGCCCAGGCGGCTGATCATCATGACGTCGTCGTCGCCCGACGTGTTACGCACGGCCAGCAGCTCGTCGCCCTCGCGGATGTCGATAGCGATGATGCCGTCGCTCTTGCGCGGCGTGTTGTAGCTGCCGAACAGGGTCTTCTTCACGATCCCGTGCCTGGTACCGAAGATCAGGTACTTGCCCTCGCTCACGTCGAAGTCGCGCGTGTTGATGACGGCGCAGATCTTCTCGTCCTGGCGCAGCGGCAGCAGGTTGACGATGTGCTTGCCCTTGGCGTTGCGTCCGGCCAGCGGCAGCTCGTGGACCTTGAGCCGGTACACCTTGCCGACGCTCGTGAAGAAGAGCAGGAAGTTGTGCGTGCTCGTGATGAACAGGTGCTCGACCTCGTCCTCTTCTTTGAGGTCCATGCCGGCGACGCCGATGCCACCGCGCTTCTGCTGGCGATAGGTGGTGACCGGGATGCGTTTCACGTACCCGGTCTTGGTGATGGTGATCGCCATCTGCTCCTCGGCGATGAGGTCTTCGAGGTCGAGCTCGCCCTCGTCGGGGACGATGTCGGTGCGGCGGTCGTCGTTGTAGAGCCGCTTGATCTCGAGCAGCTCGGTCTTGATGACGCCGTAGATGTTGGCCTCGTCGCCGAGCAGCTCGCGGAGCTCCTTGATGCGCGCCAGGAGGCCGTGGTGCTCCTCGGTGACCTTGTCGCGCTCAAGGCCGGTGAGCTTCTGGAGCCGCAGGTCGAGGATGGCTTGCGCCTGCGGCCGCGTGAGCTCGAAGGTGTCCATGAGGGCCTCGCGCGCGGCGTCGACGTCGGAGGCCTTGCGGATGATGGCGATGACCTGGTCGAGGTTGTCGAGGGCGACGAGCAGGCCTTCGAGGATGTGGGCCCTCGTCTCGGCCTTGTCGAGCTCGAACTTGGTGCGCCGGATGACGATCTCTTTCTGGAAGGCGACGTATGCCTTGAGCATCTCCGGCAGGGTGAGCGTGCGGGGCACGCCGCCGACCAGGGCGATGTTGATGATCCCGAAGGTGGTCTGCATCTGGGTGTGCTTGTAGAGCTTGTTGAGCACCACCATCGGGATAGCCTCGCGCTTGAGCTCGATGACCAGGCGCATGCCCGCGCGGTCTGACTCGTTGCGCAGGTCGCTGATCTCGGTGAGCTTCTTGGTCTTGACCAGGTCGACGATGTTGTCGATGAGTGAGGCGCGGTTGACCTGATACGGCAGCTCCGTCACGACGATGGCCGCGCGGTTGCCCTTGAGCTGCTCCGTGTGCGCCTTGGCGCGGACGCGCACGCGGCCGCGGCCGGTGCGGTAGGCCTCCTTGAAGCCCGCGGTGCCGAGGATGACGCCGCCCGTGGGGAAGTCGGGCCCCTTGATGAGCTCCATGAGGTCGTCGGGCGTGGCCTCGGGGTAGTCGAGGACGTGCACAGTGGCGTCGACCACCTCGCCGAGGTTGTGGGGCGGGATGTTAGTGGCCATGCCGACGGCGATGCCGGACGCGCCGTTGACCATGAGGTTGGGCATGCGGCTGGGCAATACGGTGGGCTCGCGCCGCGTCTCGTCGTAGTTGGGCTTCCAGTCGACGGTGTTGGCGTCGATGTCGCGCATCATCTCGACGGCGATCCTGCTGAAGCGGGCCTCCGTGTAGCGCATGGCGGCCGGCGAGTCGCCTTCGACCGAGCCGAAGTTGCCCTGGCCACCGACCAGGGGGTAGCGCATGTTGAAGTCCTGCGCCATGCGCACCAGCGTGGGGTAGATGACGGCCTCGCCGTGGGGGTGATAGTTACCGGAGGTGTCGCCGGCGATCTTGGCGCACTTGCGGTGCGGCTTGTTGGGCGCCAGGCCGAGGTCGTGCATGGCCACGAGGACGCGCCGCTGGCTGGGCTTGAGGCCGTCGCGCACGTCGGGCAGCGCGCGATCGGTGATCACGCTCATCGCGTAGTCGATGAACGACGAGCGCATCTCGTCCTCGAGCTCGATGGGCTCGATCTTGCCTTCGAGTGTCTGCAGATTGTCAGACATCGAGGAACCGCACTTCCTTCGCGTTCTTCTCGATGAACGCGCGTCGCGGCTCGACCTTGTCGCCCATGAGCATCGTGAAGACCTCGTCGGCCGCCTGGATGTCTTCCATCGACACGAGCTGGAGGGTGCGCGTCATGGGGTTCATGGTGGTGTCCCAGAGCTGGTCGGGGTTCATCTCGCCGAGCCCTTTGAAGCGCTGCAGCTGCATGCCTTCCTTGGTGAGTTCCACGATCTCCACACGGAGCTCCTCGTAGCTCTGCGCCTCGGCCTTGCGGTTGCCGAGGTGCAGCACGAACGGCGGCTTGCCGACCATCTCGCTGACGCGCACGTGCACGCGCTTGAGCGCCTGGAACTCGCGCCCCGCGACGGCCGCGTAGGGGATGCGCAGGTTCGCGGCCAGGCCGGTGCGCCGTTCGACCAGGCGCGTGTCGGCGACGCGCTCGTCTTCGTCGACGCCGAGGACATCGATGACGTAGCGCTTGTCGATGTCCTCCTTGAGCGCCTGAAGAAGAGCGTCGAAGGTCGGCAGCTCGGCTTCGATCATGGGGCCGTTCTTGAGCCAGTCGATGAGCTCGCCGCCCCACTGGCTCTTGAGCTTCTTGACCCAGCCCTCGTACTCGCCGAAGAGCTTGAGGAAGCGCTGGTACCTGGTCTCGCTGAAGGTGAACCCGGTGTCGGTGTTGTCGACGCGGATCTGCTCGAGGCGCCCGCGCAGCAGGATCTCCTCGAGCTGGCTCTCCTTGTGGATGTAGGTCTCCTGGTTGCCCTGCTTGAGGCGGTAGAGCGGCGGCTGCGCGATGTAGATGTAGCCGGCCTCGACCAGCGGCCTCATGTGACGGAAGAGGAAGGTGAGGATGAGCGTGCGGATGTGCGAGCCGTCCACGTCGGCGTCGGTCATGATGATGATCTTGTGGTAGCGCGCCTGCGCGACGTCGAACTCTTCGCCGAGGCCGGCGCCGATCGCGCTGACCATGGTGAGGATCTCGTTGTTGGCGAGCATCTTGTCGATGCGCGCCTTCTCGACGTTGATGATCTTGCCGCGCAGCGGCAGGATGGCCTGGAAGCTGCGGTCGCGCGCCTGCTTGGCCGAGCCGCCCGCCGAGTCGCCCTCGACGAGGTAGATCTCGCTGAGCGCCGGGTCTTTGATGGAGCAGTCGGCGAGCTTGCCGGGCAGGGTGCTGCCGTCGAGCAGGCCCTTGCGGCGCGTGAGGTCGCGCGCTTTGCGCGCCGCATTGCGCGCCCGGGCTGCGTTGACGGCCTTGTCGACGATCTGCCGCGCCTCGGAGGGGTTCTCTTCGAGAAACTCGGCCAGCTTGGCGTTCACCGAGACCTCGACCAGGCTGCGGATCTCGGTGTTACCTAGCTTGGTCTTGGTCTGCCCCTCGAACTGCGGGTTCTTGAGCTTGACCGAGATGAGAGCCGTGAGCCCTTCGCGGACGTCCTCGCCGGAGAGGTTCTCTTCTTTCTCCTTGAGGAGGCCCTTCTGGCGGGCGTAGTCGTTGATGGTGCGCGTGAGCGCGCTGCGGAAGCCCGAGAGGTGCGCGCCGCCCTCGGTGGTGTTGATGTTGTTGGCGAACGTGAAGATGGACTCGTTGTACGAGGAGTTCCACTGCATCGCGATCTCCACGGCGCCGTCTTTGGTCTCGTTCTCGAGGAAGATGATGCTGCGGTGGATGGCGTCCTTGTCGCGGTTGATGTACGCCACGAAGTCCTTGATGCCGCCGTCGTACTGAAACACGACGCTCTCGCCCTCAGCGCGCTCGTCGTTGAGCGCGATGCGCAGGCCCGTGGTGAGGAAGGCCGTCTCGCGCAGGCGCTGGGCGAGCACGCGGAAGTCGTAGTCGACCTCCTCGAAGATGTCGGGGTCGGCCATGAACGACACGGTGTTGCCGGTGGGCGCGCCTTTGCCGAGCTTCTCCTTCTTCTCGAGCGTGCCCACCGGCGCACCGCGCTCGAAGCGCTCGTGCCAGTGGAAGCCTTCGCGATAGATGTCGAGCTCGAGCCACTCGGAGAGGGCATTGACCACAGAGACGCCGACGCCGTGCAGGCCGCCCGAGACCTTGTAGCCGGCGCCGCCGAACTTGCCGCCGGCGTGCAGCATGGTGAGCACGATCTCGGCGGCGGGCTTGTCGTACTTGTCCATGATCCCGACGGGGATGCCGCGGCCGTTGTCGGCGATGGTCACCGAGTTGTCGGGGTTGATGGTGACGACGAGGTCGTCGCAGTAGCCGGCGAGCGCCTCGTCGACGGAGTTGTCGACCACCTCGTAGACGAGGTGGTGAAGGCCGCGGGGGCCGGTGGAGCCGATGTACATGCCGGGGCGTTCGCGGACCGGCTCGAGGCCTTCGAGGACCTCGATATCCTGGGCGTCGTAGTGTGGCTTTTTCACTCAACCTCGCAATGTGCCGAGGGGCGGGACAGGGGTGACAAAGGCAGGCCTCACCTGCCTGCGTAAGTATACCAAACGATGAGGCTCAGAGCGAACTTGAAGCCGGCATAAAACCGCCGCAAATCAGCTGTTTTCGTCAACCTCGAGGGGGCCGTCGCCGGGAGTCTCCGGGGACTCCGCGGATGACGCGCGCAGCGCGGCCTCGATGGCCGCCCGGAGCCGCTCGTCACGCACCCCCTCAGCCTGTGCCCGCGCCCCGCCGAGGTCCAGCGGCGCGGGCCTCTCGTACCGTCTTTCTTCCTTCGCCGCAGCGGGCTCTTCTTCCTGCTTCGGCGCGGCGCGCTCGATGACGAAGCGGAAGCGCTTCACGGGATGCCCGGGCGCGACCTCTTCCATGCGCCTGAGGATCTGGCCGCCAAGATACGTGAGCTCGTTGGCCCACACCGAGGAGGTGCACTCCACCGTGAGCACACCGCGGGAGAAGTGGCGGGGGCGGGCGCCGCTCGCCACCTGCTCGCCGGCGGCGCGCGCCCAGGCGGCATAGGCGCGCGCCTGGTCGCTCGTGGCCATGCGCCCGAGCGCAGCGCTCAAGATGTCGCCCAGGCGCTTGGGGTCGCTTCCGCGGGCGCGGTGGTCCCTCCGGGCGCCGTCGCTCACAGCGCGTCCTCACGCGGCGGCGCCGGCCCAGCTGCGTCGGCCGGCGGCGCAGCAGCCCCGGCCGCAAGCGAGCCTGAGAGAGGCAGCTCGATCACGGTCGCCTGGTCCAGCTCTTCCTCCATAAAGTAGTGGCGGTCGGTCGTCGTGATGATGGCCTGGCCGGCGGACGTCAATTGGCGCACGAGGAGCCGGCGGCGAGCGTCGTCGAGCTCGCTCATCACGTCGTCGAGAAAGAGCGTGCCCTGCTCGCCGGTGCGCTCCGTCGCCAACTGCTGCTCCGCGAGCAGCAGCGCCAGGACGGCGGCGCGCTGCTCGCCCTGCGAACCGAAGAGGCGCAGGTCGCGGCCGCCGCGCGGCAGGTCGACTGGGCCGCACGCGGGTCCGGCGGCAGCGGCCGGAACGGCGGACCCCCCGGCGTCCGCCGCCTCGTCGCCCTCGAGCCCCGCGGCAGCCTCGCCGACGTCGACTTCAAGGAACTTGAGATCGTCGCGGTGGGGGCCGAAGAGGGAGAGGCCCCGCCCGGTCTCTCCCGGCCTCCGGGCGCGCAGCTCTTCGAGCAGGGCGTCCTCATCGTAGCCGACTGCGGCCAGCTGGCTGACGAGCTGTAGGGAGAAGCTGTTGCCCTCCGGGGCAAGCCCGGCGGCCGCGACGGCGAAACGCCCGGTGAGCTCGGCGACGAGGTCGCGGCGCCGGTGCCCCAGTGCGCCGGCGGCGCGCGCGAACTGCACGTCCCATGGGTCCAGCGTGCTCGACGGCGCGCCGCTCCTGACCGCGAGCAGCTGGGCGTTGCGCTGCCGGAGCGCCGTCTGCAGGTCGCGGGCGGCGGCGGCGTACTGCGGATCGAGCGCGGCAGCGAAGGCGTCCAGGTGGGCGCGCCGCCGCGCCGGGCTGCCTTTGACCAGGAGCAGGCTCTCAGGGACGAAGATGAATACCTGGGTGCGCCCGCGGAGTTCGTCCTGCGACGCCACCTCGACGCCGTTCCAGCGCGCGCGCTTGCCCTGGCCGGGCGCGTAGGCGACCTCGACGGCCTGAGGGCCTACGGCCCGGCCGTCGAGCTCCAGCTCCACGCGCGTGAAACGCTCCCCCCAGGTTATGAGCTTCTCCTCGCGGCGCGTGCGCGGCGAGCTGCCGCGGAGCGCGAACCAGGCGCCCTCGAGGAGGTTCGTCTTGCCGGCCGCGTTCTGGCCGACCACGACGTTAAGCCCGGCGCCGAAGCTTACCGTCGCGTCACAGAAGGAGCGGAAGTTGACGAGCCTCAGGTTGGAGACGAACACACGCGGTACTCCTCGCCGCCGATGGCGACCACGTCGCCGGGCCGCAGGGTGCGCCCGCGTCGCCTGTCGACCTCGCCGTTCACGCTCACCTCGCCGTCCTGCACCAGCAGCTTCGCGTGTCCGCCGGTGGTCGCCGCCCCGGCGAGCTTGAGGAAAGAGCCCAGCCGCAGAGGGCCGCTGACGATGACGTCGTTCAGTTGTTCAGGCGGATCGGCATGATGAGGTAGACGAAGCCGCCGTCCGACCCGCTGATGAGCCCCGGTCGGAGCGGGCTGGTGAAGCGGAGCAAGACGCCGGCGTCATCGATCGCATCGATGCCGTCGATGAGATAGGCGGGGTTGAAGCCGATCTCGAAGGCCTCGCCGCCGAACTCCACGTCGAGCGACTCCTCGGCCTGGCCCACGTCCTGCGTGAGCGCCTTCATCGTGAGCTTGTGCTCCGCGAAGGAGAGCCGCAGGGGCGCGTTCTTCTGCGCCAGCAGGCTGACGCGCCGCGCCGCCGCCATAAACTCGTCTTTCGCCAGAGTGACCTCGTGGTCGAACGAGTCCGGCAGCAGCTGCTTGTAGTTGGGGAACTGCCCGTCGATGAGCCGCGAGGCGACCCACACGTCGCCGGTCTGGTCGCCGAGCTTGAAGAGCGCCTGGTTCTCGCCGATCGTGACTTCGATGTCGCCATCGCCCATCGACGTCGCCAGGCGGGCGACCTCGCCCAGTGCCCTCACCGGCACGATAGCTTGGACCTCGGTCTCCAGAACCTTCTCGAGCTTCGTCTCTTTGACGGCCAGCCGATAGCTGTCGGTGGCCACCATCTTCAGCGTGTCGCCGAGAATGGTCATGAGCACACCGGTGAGGATCGGCCGAGTCTCGTCGCGGGAGGCGGCGCGGCCTGCTTTAGTCAGCGTCTCGACGAAAGGCTCACGGCCCATCGCGAACGCCTCGCTCGTGTCGAACGTGGAGGTCTGCGGGAAGTCGCTCGCCGACCAGGCGTTGAGAGCGAACTCGGCGCGGCCAGCGGTGACCTTGACGACGGCTTCGCCGGCCTCGATGACGACCTCTTCTCCGGGAAGATTGCGGACCACATCCGCGAACAAGCGAGCCGGCACGACGATCTCGCCTTCGCGGTCGATAGCGGTAACGAGGCTGGCTTTGATGGAGAGCTCCATGTCGGTCGAGAACAGGTCCAGACGGCCCTCGGACGCCTGGAGCAGGATGCCCGAGAGCACCGGCAGCGCGCTCCTCGTGGACACGCCGCGGGCGAGGATCGCGAGTTTGTCGACCAGCGCAGAGCGATCACACGTGAACTTCATCCCGACTCCTTATGACAATAAAGAAAAGACATTCTTTCTTCGTCATCGTCATAGCGCCTGTTGACGATGTGGAGAGTGGCGGTTCTTCCTGCTCGGCAAGGGCGCGGGCCTCTGCACAGTGCTGTGGGCGGGGTGTGCAGAACCAGACACTCCTTCCGTGGCGGCCCTCCTCGTACAGCGAAGCATAGCCGATTTGGCCGCGCCGGGGGAGAACGTCCACGGGTTGACGCAGGGTTGTCCACAGGGTCTGTGGAGAGCAGAGGTCGTGGCGGAGAGCAGGGCGGCCGAGACCGCTCAGCGGACGGTCTTGAGGCGGGCTGTGATGAGGGCCACGAGATCCTGAAGCTGCGGGTCGTGGCCGTCCTTCAGCTGGCGCTCGATCTTGTCGACGGCGTGGATCACGGTGCTGTGATGACGGCCGCCGAAACGGGCGCCGATCTGCGGCAGGGACCCCTCGGTCAAGTCGCGGGAGAGGTACATGGCGATGTGGCGCGGATAAGCCACGTCCTGAGTGCGGCGATTGCCGCGCAGGTCGTTGACGTGCAGGCCGAACTGGCGCGCGACCTCGGCCTGCACCATCTCGATGGTCACCGGGTGCTGGTAGGCCTTGGGGAGGATATCCTTCAAGGCCTCTTTGGTGACGTCCAGCGTGACCTCGCTGCCGCTGATAGAGGCATAGCTCACCGCCCGCGTGAGGGCGCCGTACAGCTCGCGGATGTTGGTGGTGACGCGAGAGGCGATCCACTCGAGCACCTCCGGCTCGGCGATCTGGAAGCCCTCCCACTTGACCTGTTTGCGCAGGATGGCGATGCGCGTCTCGAGGTCCGGCCGGCTGATGTCGACCACCACGCCCTGGCCGAAACGCGTACGCAGGCGCTCCTCCAGCTCCCCCAGCTCGCGCGGCGGCCGGTCGCTGGTGATCACGATCTGCTTGCCGGCCTCGTAGAGCGCGTTGAACGTGTGGAAGAACTCGACCTGCGTCTGCTGTTTCTCGACGAGGAACTGCACGTCGTCGATGAGCAGCACGTCGTTCTCGCGGTAGGACTGCTTGAAGCCGTCGATGCGGTTCTTGTCGGTGACCGCGTTGATGAAGTCGTCGGTGAAGCGCTCGACGGTGACGTACTTGATCTGCAGGTCCGGGTGCTGCTCCAGCGCGGCGTGAGCGATGGCCTGGATGAGGTGGGTCTTGCCGAGCCCGGTGTCGGCGTACATGAAGACCGGGTTGTAGGCGGTGGCCGGCGACTCCGCCACGCTGTGCGCCACGGCCGTCGCGTACTCGTTATGTGGGCCGGTGACGAAACGCTCGAACACGTACCGCGGGTTGAGATCGCCGGCGGCCTTGGCTGCCCGGGCGTCGCGCGCCCCGGAGACGCGGTGGGGTCTAGGCGGCGCGGCGGCCGGCGGCACCGGCTCCACCACACCGGCCGGCTCCGCCGCCGCGGACTGCTGGGGCAGGTCCGCCGCCCGCGCGTCGACGACCACGCGCACGGCGACCGTGGCGCCGAGGACCTCGCTGAGCGCCTCGGCGACCTGCCCCGCCAGGCGCTTCTCGATCCACTCGCGGGCGAAATCGTTGGGCACGCCGATGACGAAGGCGCCGTCGTCGAGGCCGAGCGGCAACGTGCGGTCGAACCAGAACTGGAAGGCCGCTTCGCTGAGGCGGCCGCGAAGGTGCTTCTTCGCCTCATCCCAGATGAGTGTCAGCTGGTCGTCCGTGCGCACCCCGTCGTGTTGGTCCCCGGGGATGCGACGGCCCGCCGGGGAAGCTTGAGACCGTCAGTCAGAGGATGCTCTCGAGGAGGTGAAGACCCTCCTCGCGCAAGGCTCGCTTGCCGTCGCCGAGCGAGTGTATCAACCCCAGGTCCTGCAATACAACGAGCTCCCTGAACGCCGTCGCCGAGGAGATGTCGAGCTCCTTGGCGATCGCCGTGGGGCCCGACGACCCGAGCTCCATGAGAAGCACGAGCACCTTGGTCTGGCGCATGGTGAGCTTGACCTGCGGCGCGAGCGGCTTGGCCGCCGGCTCGGGGGCGTGGGCCGGCATCTTGATCGTGAACACGGCGCCGCCGCCGAGATTGTCGTCCACCGTGAGCACGCCGCGCAGGAACTGGAGCGACTCGCGCGCGACGGGCAGACCCGAGCCGACCCCGCGGATGATCTGTCGTTGCAGCGCGGTGGCGGTGGTGAAGCCCGGCTGGAAGGCGCGGTCCTTGTCGTCCACGCCGGGCCCGTGGTCGGAGATGCGGATGGTCTGTCCGTTGTCGAGGATCGTGATCACGACGTCGCGGAAGCAGGCGTGCAGGAGGTTCTCCATGAGCTCCTGGAGCACCGTGTACGGGATCTGGCCGCCCTGCTCGCGACAGTAGTGATAGGTCTTCTCCGCCAGCGCGGCGATGAGGGCCGGCAGGTCCTTCTCCTCCACGGCGATCACGCGAGGCGGTGACGTGAGGGTGTCGTAGATCGCGATGCGCGGAGCCTCAGGTCCGAGCGGGGCGCCGGGAAGCTCGCCGTCGAGACCCGGTCGACCCGGTGGTGTGACGGGGGTGGCGGGAGCGGCCGCAGCCAGCACCGCGGGCGGCGGGGCGGCGGCCCTCTCGTCGGCGAGCAGCCTGTCGAGGAACGACTCCATAGGGGCGCCGAGTATAGCAGAGGGGCTGGAGGCGGCTGAAACGTTGGAAGAGGCTGCGTGAACCCATATTTTGCAGCAGGAACCCCGGGGTTATCCACAGGCTGTTCAAGATATGTGGAAAGAGGTCTGGCGAAAGCCCCAAGACGTGCCCAATTTGCGGGACTTGTGGAAAGTGCGGTTTCACACAAGGGTGGACGACGGCACGGCCTGGCCGCGCGCGGAACTCGTGCGTGGACCCGGGCCCACAGCCTCCGCCGTCTCCGGGCCGAATAACGAAGTGCCTGCTCTATGGCGGTTTCCGTGTGTGAGCAGAGCGTGAGCGTCGTGTCAAGGGAAGCTGTGGTCGTCAACGTCTTATCCACGGCGGTTGTGAGCCTGAAAGCGCGGGGAAAGGCTCTTATCCACATTCTCCACAGGGGGCTGTGAACGACGGCCGGGCGGGGTGAAACACGATGTGGCCCGGCCGTCGCGCCTGCGGTACACTGTGGAGGTCCTGCGGAGCTCCTGGCGGAGGAGCTGAGAAGGCGCTTCCTAGCGCCGACGCGTCGAACCTGACCACCCTCGGGGTGGCGGCGTCTTCGGGCGCTGCTGGGTAATGCCAGCGAAGGGAGAGATCCGACGATGAGTACTCCACTGGCCTCGGCCCCGCCGCCCGCGCTCGATGCGCGCGCGCGGCTCAACCTGAACCCCGCCCACTGGGGCGTGCAGGCCCTCGCGGAGATCGGGGTCGCCATCGCCCTGGCTGCCGTGCTCGGGCAGGTGCGCATCTTCGTAATGCCGCAAGGCGGCTCGGTGAGTCTCGAGCTGCTGCCCATCATCTTCGTCGCGGTGCGCCGCGGCGTGGTCCCGGCGGCCACGGCCGGCCTGCTGTACGGCTTGCTCCAGCTCGGGCTGCCGGGCGCCTTCGTCTACCACCCGGCGCAGGCCGCGCTCGACTACCCGCTGGCGTTCATGTCGCTGGCCGTGGCCGGCTTCGTGGACGTGCGTGGCTGGCGCTCCCTCGCCCTGGCTGTGGCCCTCGCCATGCTGGCGCGCTTCGCCTGCCACTTTCTCTCGGGCCTGATCTTCTTCGCCGCCTACGCCCCCGACTGGGAGGCGCCGTGGCTGTATGCGGCGACCTACAACCTGCTGTATCTGGTGCCCGAGGGTCTGCTCACGACGCTCCTGCTGTGGCCGCTGCTCAAGGCCTACGACGCAGCCTTCCCGGGGCGTGGCCGTCAGGCTCCGTCGTGAGCGGCGCGGCCGGTGGACCACTCGGCAGCGGCCCGCTGCCGGACCGCGCGCGTCTCGCCGCGGTCTTCCTCGACGGCGACTACGACGACCCTGCGTATTTCCGCGGCTGGGCGCAGGCGGCCGACATCGTGGTCGCGGCGGACGGCGGCGCCCGCTTCCTGCTCGAGCAGGCGCTGCGCCCCGATGTGGTGGTGGGCGACTTCGACTCGCTGCCGGCGGCCGCGGTGGAGCGCCTCGCGGCGGCCGGCGTCGCGCTGGTCCGCCACCCTGCGCGCAAGGACCGCACCGACGGGGAGATGGCCGCGGACGAGGCGCTGCGCCGCGGCGCCGGCGAGCTGGTGCTCGCCGGCGCCCTCGGCGCCCTCGACCACACCCTCGGCCATCTGGCCATCCTGCGCCGCCTGGCCGTGCGGGGCGTCGCCGCGCGCCTGGCGGCGCCGCGGCTCACGGTGCGCGTGTTTGCGGCGCCGGACGAGACGCGCCTGGATGCGCCGGCCGGCACGCGCGTCTCCATCGTGCCGCTGCAGGGCGACGCGCTGGTCTCCCTGGAAGGATTCGACTATGCGCTCGACTGCGGCGTGCTGCCGCAGGACGCGTGCCTGGGGCTGGGCAATGCCGTGGTCTCCGCGGCGCGCATCCTCGTGCACGAGGGCGTAGTGGCGGCGCTTGTCGAGGACGGCGACGAGGCCTTTGGCGGCGTGCATCGCGGCGGCCGGGCCGCGGCGTCCTGATGCGAGGCTCACGCGGGTGGCGAGCGGCGGCCGTCTCGTGGGCGGCGGCGATCGCCGTCTTCGGGGTCCTGCCGACCCAGAGCACGATCCACGCCGTGTCCGGGGGGCGCGACGAGCTGTCGACCGCGGCGGGGCACTTCGTCGCATACGCCCTTCTTGCGTTCGTGCTCGCCGTCGCCCTCGACGACTGGCGGCTCAGCCGCCGCGCGGCTCTGGGCGCGGCGGCGCTCGCCGTTTCCTTGGGGGTGGCGATCGAGCTGGTGCAGGCGCCGCTGCCCTACCGCGACTGCCAGCTCGCCGACGCGCTCGTCGACGTCGCCGGGGCTGCTCTCGGCCTTGCGGCCTTCAGTGCCGCCGCGAGGGCTCGGGCGCGGCGGTCACGATGGCGTCGCGGATGATGCTCGCCGCGACGTCCTCCGCGGGGACGTCGTAGACGCGCTGCATGACCAGGTCGCGCAAGGCGGTGACGCGGCGCCTGCGCGTCCCTGTCACGTCGCGGTCCGCGCGGCTCTTGAGATCATCTCGACACACCGGGCGTCTCCCTTTTCGCCTGTCTCGCCCTAGAGAATCGGGCCGCCCGCCCCAGAGTTTACTAAGATGCGTAAGCAGATGAGACTGCACCGGCACTGGAGACCCACGTGATCAGCATCCACGAAGCCATCGACACCGTGATCGGCGCCGCGCGCCCGCTGCCGGCTGAAGAGGTGCCGCTTCTCGAGGCGCTCGGGCGCGCCACCGCGACCGCGATCGTCTCGCCGGAGGCCGTGCCGTCGTTCGACAACTCGGCCATGGACGGCTACGCGTTGCGCGGAGCTGAGCTCGAGGGCGGCCGCCGCGAGTTCCGCGTCGTCGTGGACATACCCGCCGGCCGCTGGGTCGGCGAGGAGATCGGCGCCGCTGAGGCCGCCAAGATCATGACCGGGGCCCCGCTGCCGCCGGGAGCCGACACCGTGGTGCAGGTGGAGTACACCGAGCAGCACGGCGAGACGCTTGTCGTGACGGAACCAGTGCAGACGGGCGCCAACGTGCGCCGCGCCGCCGAGGACGTCGCCGTCGGCGACGTCCTCTTCCCGCGCGGCGCCCGACTCGGCCCGGCCGAGATCGGTCTGCTGGCGTCGGTGAGCTGCGAGCGCGTCGCAGTCGCCCGCCGGCCCCGGGTCGCCATCCTCGCCACCGGCAGCGAGCTCAGGCCGTCGGGCCAGCCACTGGGCCTCGGGCAGATCCGCAACTCCAACTCGTTCACGGCCTACGGCCAGGTGCTGGCCGCGGGGGGTGAGCCCGTGCTGCTGGGCATCGCCCGGGACGACCTCGACGAGACGCGGCGGCTGCTTGCCGACGCGCTCGAGCACGACGTGGTCATCACCTCCGGCGGCGTCTCCGTCGGCGAGTTCGATTTCGTCAAGCAAGTGCAGGACGAGCTCGGTGTGGAGCGCCGCTTCTGGGGCGTCGCCACGAAGCCGGGTAAGCCCCTGGCCTTCGGCATGCGCGGCGACACCCTCGTGTTCGGCGTGCCCGGCAACCCCGTGGCGGCGATGGTGAGCTTCGAGATGTACGTGCGGCCGGCCCTCTTGGCGCTGCAGGGCCGGCAGGACCTCTACCGGCCCTACGTCTTCGCCTCAGCGGAGGAGCCCGTGAGGGGCTCTCGCGGCCGCACCGAGGCGCGCCGTTGCCGGCTGCTGCACCGCGGGCGTGGATGGGGCTTCACCATCACCGGCCCCCAGGGCTCGGGCATCCTGCGCTCCATGGCCCTGGCGGACGGGCTGGCCTTCGTGCCGCCGGAGTACCCCGGAGCGGCGCCCGGCGCCGAGCTGCTGGTCATGATGCTCGAAGGCAGCGCCGCGGAGCGCCCGCCGTTCCCCGGCGGGCCGGCGGCGCCTGCCGCCGAGAACGCCCCTACTGTGGAGCCGTGACGGCCTTCTTCAGAGGCGTCGCGCGCTCGAGCACAGCCCAGACGATCAGGCGGTGGCTGGCGCTGTAGGGTGGCGTGCACGTCGTGAGCACCAGGCTGTAGCCCCGGTCGCGAAGCACGCCGACGTCGTCCGGCGGGACCACCGTCGTCTTCGCGACCGCGTAGCGGAACCGGGCGTACGGCGTGTCGAGGAAGATGCGGTCGCCACGCTTCAGCCGGTCGAGCTTGTAGAAGGGCGCGCCGTAGGTCGTGCGGTGGCCGGCGACGGCGAACGGCTCGCCGGCTCCGGGCAGGGGCGTGAGGCCGTAGTGCACGGGGCCGTTGCGGAGCAGGGCGCGGTCGGCGTCGGGGTCGAGGCTCGCGGAGCCGCGTGCGCCTTGCTGCACGAGGCGATCGAGGTCGATGAGGGGGATCCGCAGGCGCCCGATCGGGTCGCCCGCCTTCAGCCGCCCCCCGTAGAGCACGGCGAGCCGGCGCACGATCTCCGCCTTGGGGAGGTCGCGCGGGCGCGCGGCGGCGTTGGTCGCCGCGAGGTTTAGGAAGGTGGTGCTCTGGTCGCGGTAGGTAGCATCGAGCCGGGTCTGCTGTACCTGAGCGTACCCGGCCGACCAGAACGGGAAGGCGAGCACGAGCCCGCCGGCGATCAGCAGGATGTCGGCCAGTCGGCGCACCCAGCGGCTCCGACCGGAAGGAGCCTTGGCGCCGCCCGTCCCGGTCTGCCGGCCTGGCGCGGCCTCGCCGCGCGCGCCTGGCGTTTTGTCGTCCATCGCTTCCATGGAAGCATGGTACCCGCCGCTTCCGGACCCGACAAACGTGCGAGACTCGCGCAGTTGTCTTTGGAGGTCATCCGCGCGATCCTGCAGCCACGTTTCTGCGGGCTGAGCACGCCGCTGCCGGCGGTCGCGGATCCGCGTGTCTTCGTGCCTGAGGTGGTGTACTGTGGCGGCGCAGCGCACGACGTGGAGACCCCGAGATGACGAACGCCCTCACCCACACAGTCGGCACGGCGGGCCGTCTGGCGATCCTCTCGCGGGAGGAGCTCGAACGGCTCGACGCCGCGGCCCTCGAAGTGCTGGCCGAGGTCGGCGTGTCGATCCCGTCAGAGAAGGCGCGCGCCGCGCTTGCCGCCCAGGGGGCGGCTGTGGACGGCGCGCGCGTCAGGCTGCAGCCCGAGCTCGTACGGCGCCTGGTCGACGTGGCGCCGCCAAGGATCACCCTCGGCGCCAGGGCCGCGGCGCCCATCGTCACCGGCGAGCGCTCCCTCATGACCACCGACGGCTGCTGCGTCGAGATCTACGACCTCGAGAGCGGCGAGAAACGAGGCACCACCGCGGACGACGTGGCGACCATCTCACGGGTCGTCGACGCCATGCCCGAGATCGACTTCTGCTGGCCGGCGGTGAGCGCCCAGGACCGCCCCGCGGACGTGCGCGGCCTGCACGAGCTCTACCTGGCCATCGCCAACACCGGCAAGCACGTGCAGACCGTGACGGTCGTCGAGCCGGACCTGGCGGGGGTCGCCGTCGCGATGGCGCGCGCCGTGGCCGGCGGCGACGCGCGGCTGCGCGCCGAGCCGCCCATCAGCGCGTTGCTCGGCACCGTCACGCCGCTCGGCAACGACGCGGGAACGCTCGAGGCCGGCCTTGTCTTCGCGGCGGCCGGCATCCCCATCGGCTTCGTGACCATGCCCATGGGCGGCTCCACGACGCCGATCACGATGGCCGGCTCCCTGGTCGTCGGCATCGCCGAGGCGCTCAGCGCCCTCTGTGTCATCCAGGCCGCCTTCCCGGGCGCGCCGCTGTTCATCTGCTTCATCCCGAGCGTGATGGACCTCCAGACCGGCGACTTCACGGGGGGCGCCCCCGAAGACACCATCATGGGCGCGGCGGTCGGGGACGTGGGCCAGTTCTACGGCCTGCCCACCCAGTGCGGCGTCAACTCGTCCGGCGCCAAGCTGCCGAGTTGGCAGTCCGCCCTCGACGACGCGACGACCACCTACCTCTCCCTGGCCTGCGGCGTCGGCCTGCTCACCGGGGTGGGCATGGTCTCGGGCGGGCGCATCTTCAGCTACGAGGAGATGGCCCTGGCCGTCGAGACTCTGACGCGGGCGCGCACGATCGCCCACGGCATCGACCTCTCGAGCATCGGCGGATCGGCCGGAGGGGCGGCTTCGCCGGCGGCCGGCCCGTCCCTGATCGACGACCAGCCGCACCGCTACTGGGCCGCCGGCGGCCGCCAGACGGCTCTCGACCGCGCCCACGAGCGTGTGGCGCGGATCGCAGCCGCACACCGGCCGCCGGCGCTCGACCCGGCGCTCGACGCCGAGCTCCGCCGGCTGGCGCGCATCGACTGATCTCCAAGACAGTCGCAACCAGGGGGTTCGCCCGAAGGCCTCACGCACGACCGCAGGAGCTCGAGGGTGGTTTCGCGGCGCTGTTGACGGTTCATGACCGTGCGAATGCACGCGGTCACCTGTTGCCTCAGCTAAGCCCCAATCCACCGATGAACCCCGTGAGAAGCAGGTAGCAAAGAGAAGACAAGTGCCCTCTGTGCTGGGAGAATGTGAGTTGCGAAACGCCACAGGACCCCATCGAGAAAGGCACTTGTCCGATGCGATCTTCTCACAGCCTTGAGCGTTTGTCAGTTGACTTCTCCGATGCTCACGCCGTGGCCGACGCCGGCCTCCTTTTGCCCGCCACCCTGGCCGGCAGGCTGCGCCTCAAAGAGCTCCTCGACGAGCACGTGGACCTCGGCCGCGCCCCCGGCGCCGCGAGCCCCGGCGTGAAGGCGCTCACCCTGGTCTACTCCGCGCTCGCCGGCGGCGACTGCATCGACGACGCGGCGGCTCTGCGCGCGGGTGCGACCGCGGCCGTGCTCGGCGGGGAGCTGCGCGCGCCCTCCACCCTCGGCACCTTCCTGCGCTCCTTCACCTTCGGTCACGCGCGCCAGCTCGACGCCGTCAGCCGCAGGCTCCTCGCGCGCGCCTGGGGGGCCGGCGCGGGCCCCGGCGGGGCGCCCTTCACCATCGACCTCGACTCCACGATCTGCGAGACCTACGGCCTGCAGAAGCACGGCGGCAGCAAGTTCACTTACGCGCAGGTGCGCGGCTATCACCCGCTGCTCGCCGTGGCCGCGGGCACGGGCGAGGTCCTGCACGCGCGCCTGCGCGGCGGCCCCGCCCACACCACCCGCGGCGCCGCGCGCTTCATCGCCGAGACGATCACGCGGCTGCGGGGGGCCGGAGCTACCGGCGAGATCACCCTGCGCGCCGACGCGGGCTTCTACAACCGCAAGGTGGTGCGCGCCTGCCGGAGGAAGGACGTGCGCTTCTCGATCACCATGAAGCTGCACAAAGGCCTGCCCGCGAGCTTCGACGCCCTCTCCGAGGAGGAGTGGACGCCGATCCCCTACTTCATCCCCGGGGCCGCGGTCGCCGAGATTGCCTACACCCCCTTCGGCAGAGAGGGCTTCCCGGTGCGGCTCATCGTGCGCCGCGTGCCGCCCACTCCCGGCAGCCAGCTGGCGCTCTTTGCGAGCTTCTCCTACCACGCCTTCATCTGCGACCGCGCCGGTGAGACCCTCGCCCTGGAAGCCGATCACCGCCGCCACGCCGAGATCGAGAACGCGATCCGCGATCTCAAGTACGGGGTCGGGCTGAACCATCTGCCTTCCGGCAGGTTCGCGGCCAACGCCGCCTGGCTGGCTCTGCAAGTCGTCGCCCACAACCTCGGCATCTGGGTGAACCGCCTCGGGCTCAGGGAGGCGCCCTTGCGCATGAAGACCCTCAGGCAGCGCTACCTCACCCTCCCCGGGAGGCTCACCCGTGGCTCGGGATACCGGCGCCTGGCGCTGCCCCTCGCCTGGCCCTGGAAGGAGCAGTTCCTGGCGGCGCTTACGCGCCTGCGCGCCTTGCCGCTCCTCGCCTGAGCGAAGAGCGTGACCTCACCATCAGCCAGAGCTGGAGCGGGCCGGCCGCGGCTTGCCCGCGAGCGCCTCAGCGGCAGCCCCAAGACGCTGCCGGCGGCCGACGGCGACCCTCATCTGAGCGCTTCTGGCCGGATGGAGTGGTCTTCAGCCGCTCAGGAGGTCGACGGAAGCATTCCGGGACCACTCAGGCCGGATTGGAGGGGTGATCGGTGGATTCGGGCTAAGGATTCCTTGACTGTCGCGTCGCCCGCGGCCGTCCGCAGGCTCGGTTGCCCGGGGGAAGATAAGGATCCGCCGACTTTTCTTATCTTCCCTCACAGTACTACCCCGCCGCAGCGGCTCCCACGGCTGCGGCGGCCCCGGCGCGTGCGGCGCGCCATGCCCGCCTTCTCGCCGCTCGTCGGTCCGGAGGCTGAGCGCGCAACCGGACGGAAGGGGATGGTCATGTCTTCCAAGTCCTGAAAGCGCAACGGTGAGGCCGCGCCGCCCGCGGGCGGCGCGGCCTTCGCCTACTCTCACGCAGTCCGCAGCGCCGTCAGCCCGTCTCGCGGACGCCGGCGAAGAACTCCGCGTGGTCGTCGACCGGCTGGGCAGCGATGGCGTCGAGCCTGGCCTGCGGCGAGGCCGGGGTCAGCAGGCTAACGACGATCAGCGTCACGACGCCGGCGATGACGCCCCAGACGGCGTAGCCCAAATAGGTCGACGCGAGCCAGCCCGGCCAGTAGCTGTACTCGAACGCGTACTTCTCGACGAAGTAGCCGATGAAGGCTGTGAGCCCCCCGACGGCTGAGCCGGCGAACGCCCCGTAGATGTTGGCCCTTTTCCAGAACATTCCCAGGACCGGTACGGCCACGCCGGCGGAAAGCACGCCGCTGGAGAGGTAGTACGCATCCCACAGACCCTGGGGCAGATAGTCGATCGTGAACGCGACTGCGACCATGATGGCGCACACGATGAGTGACCACGCGCGGCTCCACGACATGATCTTGGCGTCGCTCCAGCCGCGCTTGCGGTAGACGAGCGGCTGCAGGATGTCGTAGCTGATGTTCATGGCGCAGACGTTGGTGAAGGTGGCCATGGTCGACATGGAGAGGCCGGCCAACATGGGGAACAGGATGATCATCGCCCAGACCGGGAACTCCTGGCTCATGAACGTGGTGAGGATCGCGTAGGCGTCGCCGCCGAGCACGGCGTCGAAGGCCGTCTCCGGCGGGAAGACGACGAGCGCGAAGAGGCCGATCAGGCTGGAGCACAAGAGCACCCAGATGACGTTGTAGACCACGTTGGCCCAGATGCCCTGTCGGGCGGCCCGGGTGGTCTTGGCCGACTGGGCCTTGAGCCACCAGTCCTCTTCGATCACCCAGCCGGGCAAGAGCGCCACGATCGAGATGAAGATGAACGGTACCCCCAGGCTGAACAGGCTGAGGCCGTTGTAACCTTCGCCGCTGCCCGCCGGCACCACCCTCTTGAGATAGTCGATCATACTGACGCCACTCGGCAGGTCGCGGAAGGCGACGACGCCGATGGCCACCGTGACGACGGTCACAAAGATGATGGCCATGAAGAACTGCAGGACGTTCGAGTTGATCACCGAGTGGAAGCCGCCCAGCCACATGTAGATGGCGATCGGGATGCTGAACGCAAGGTACATGACCCACGGCGCCACGCCGAACTCGGGAGCCACGATGTGGGCGATGGTCCACACCTCGGCGGCCGACCAGATGATGAAGCAGAAGATGTTGAACGGGCTCACCAGAACGCGCAGCGACAGCCCGAAGCGGTTCTGCAGCATCTGGGGCTGCGAGATGGCCTTGATGCGGCGCACCCACGGGACCAGGACCACCATCAAGAAGAGGAGGATGAACCAGGGCACGACCATGGCCCAGATCCCCCCGAGCCCGTACATGTAGGTGTTGAAGATGGCCCAGGTGATGAAGCCGATCAGCAGCCAGCCGGCGGCGATGCTCATGCCCACGAGCAAGGCGGACGTAGTGCGGCTCGCCACCCAGTAGTCCTTCTGCTGCTCGGCGGCGTCCTTTCTCCGGTGCCTCCGGTAGATCGAGGCGCCGATCCAGAGGATGACGGCGAAGTAGATCACCATCGCCACCCAGAACCAGATCGCGTTGGCGCCGATGTCGGCCGCAGCTACAATCATAGTGCCCCCCCTAGTTGTCATGATCCGAGAATCCCCGACTCACGATCGCGACTACGACGTGGGCCGGATGTCCGTACCCGCCCCGTCTCAAGGCGAGATCATCCCTGCGTGTGCCTCGACCTCCTTCCTTGTGCCCTACGGACCGGGTCCGCACGATCCATGCCTGCGGTGTTCTGGCGGCAGGGCCGGTCGCGTCGCGACCGGCCCTGCCGCCACTCACTCGCTCAGCTCCGGGTCAGTTGCCCATGAGCTGGTTGATCTTGCGCACGCCGTCGTTGGCGTCCTCGGCGTAGGCGTCGGCGCCGATCTTGTCGGCCCACTGCTGCGTGGACGCGCCGCCACCGACGATGACCTTGTACTTGTCGCGCACGCCGGCTTTGTCGAGCGCATCCAGCACGCGGATCTGCTCGCGCATCGTCGTGGTGAGGAGGGCGCTCATGCCGATGACGTCGGCGCCCACTTCGTCAGCCTTGGCGATGAACTTGTCGGCCGCGATGTCGCGGCCGAGGTCGTGGACCTCGTAGCCGTTGGCCCTGAGGAAAGCGACGACGATGGTCTTGCCGATATCGTGCACGTCGCCCTGCACGGTGCCGATGACGACGATCGCCTTCTTCTGTCCCGCTCCATCGGGCAGCGCCGCGTTGCACACGTCGGCGGCGCCGGTCATGGCGTCTGCGGCGAGGACAAGCTCCGGCAGGAACACTTCGCCGCGTTCGAAGAGGTCGCCCATCTTGGCGATGCCGGGGACGAAGCCATTCTTGAGCATGTCGTCCGGCGCTACCCCCGCAGCCAGCGCCCTCGTAGCAACGTCGGTGGCCTGCGCTCTGTCGCAGGCGCGGATCGCGGCCATTGCCTCGGTGTAGAAGTCTTCATTTGCCATGCCTGTGACCTCCATCGGTCAGTGTGGACAAGCCTTGGGGAGCTCCCCGCAGCACTCACCTGGTCAGGACAGTTGCGCTTTGAGTATTTCCACAGCGTCGATCCTGATGTCCAGGAGGTCGGCGATGCGAGCCTTCGCCGCCAGCCCCTTGGCCATCCCGGGGACGGCCTCGATGAGGCCGATGTCGAGCTCTTCCCGCAGGTTGCGCATCACGGTGGAGTCCGACAGGTCGAACGTACTCACGTGGAGCTTGTCCGCCACGTACTTCTTCGCCTCCGGAAGCCTCATCCGATAGTTGAGCTGCATCCGCGCCACCAGATCTCCAGCGGTACGAATGCCACCCATGCCGGAGGCAATCGCGTGGGTCAGGGACATCCCGAAGGGATCGCCCACTCCCACCTACAAGCCGTCGACCTTGGCGATCTCGACCATCGCGACGCTCGCGCGGCTGAGGGCATCGACAGGCGGTGTCTCGAACATCGGCGTGCCACCCACGCCCATGCCCACGTTGGCGTGGATCGGGATCGTCGCCTGCTTGCAGACCTCCTTGACGAAGGTCACGGCGCGGGCCACGTTCCAGGCCGCCGACTTGTTGGTCTTGGTGTTCACGACGGGACCGAAGATGTCCGCGCCCGCCTCCTCGACGACCTTGAGCTGGTCGTGCGGGAACATGCCGGCAAGCCTCTTGCCCTTGTACTCCACCTCGCCGTGCATGCCGAGGATGAACTCGCCAGACATCCCGACCTCGATGCCGAGGTTGGTGGTCTTCTTGAGCTCCTCGACTGTCTTGAGCGTCGCCAGGAAGTCGGCGTCGCCGGCCGAGGCAGTGGTGTCGAAGTCGATGCCGTCGGCGCCGACCTCAGCCATGCGCTTGCAGACGAAGATCATGTCTTCCATGCACATCTCGGCGGCCTTCATCTCCTCTTCGCGCGCCTCTTCGACCTTCATCATGCCGAGCAGGTCGGCCGGGTTGGTGCACGGCCCATCCGGCGTGTAGTAGAGCCCCATGTTCGGCATCGCGCCGTAGAGAATGGGGAACACGGTGGTCGCGAGAAGTCGCTCGATGGAGACCTGGTCGAGCGAGACCATCGGCTTGGCCGGCTTGAAGGAGTAGTCGATCCAGCCGAGCTCCATGGTATCGAACGCGAAGACTCGCTCGAAGATCTCGACAGCAGCTTCTCGGCTTATGGGAAGGTGTGCACCGCTCGACAGCTGCGAAGACACAAGCGTGCACGCCGTTTCGTCCTTGGTGAGGGGTACTTCGTGGCCGGGCTCGACCCCGATGACGCGCCATGGGGCGGAGAAGATCTCCATCAGCTTATCGATCTCGTTGTCGTCGAGGAGCGGGACTTTGCCCTTGTCGGCGGCATCCTCGGACGCCTCGATGAGGTCCTTGCGTAGCTCGTCGCTCGTCATCTCGACGGCCTGACCGTCACCCATTCGGGTCCATATCTTGCTCACTGCGTAGCACCTCCGTTTCGTGAAGAGAACGCGGTGTGACGAACGGTCACGGAGGGGAGCGCGGCGACGCGCAACCGAACGGCAGCCCTGCCTTGAGGTCCGGCAGCAACCATTCGCTGGGACGCACGACCTCCGGCATCTCTACCTTTCCCCGCGGCCAAGGACTACCGGCTGCGGCTGGACGAAAGGCGAACAGAGGCCGAGTCGACATCGCCAATCTGGCGACTCGGCCCGTGCCGTCGTAGCCATTATGTACTCAACCCGCGGCCTCGCGTCAACGTTTGTTTCTGCGCAGTCGTCGAGCGCCAGCACTCTGGTGCGTCGACGACGTCGGCGACAGCACATGCGCCGAGGCGTGCACGGACAAGGGGGCGCTC
>Ga0315293_10000419_pt1 | contig 39199 bp, 36 predicted proteins | sample YL17G13_20_MG_FD_203071 | JGI IMG/M metagenome (GOLD analysis project Ga0315293, IMG submission 203071) | Sediment microbial communities from Yellowstone Lake, YNP, Wyoming, USA - YL17G13_20 | ecosystem: Environmental > Aquatic > Freshwater > Lake > Sediment | place: USA: Wyoming | collected... | reverse complement strand
TACACGGATTACTAGATTGCATAAATATACAAAAGGATCTGAAATTTATCTTATTCTACAATGTCATATTAATGATGTTAGTTTAATTGAAAAAGAAATTCTTGAACAATTTTGTCATCGTTGGGACCCTGGACCCGATGGTTCAGAAGATTTTATTATCCCTACCCTAAAAGAATTATTTGAAGCAAAACAAATCATCTTTCATACCATCCAAAAATACGAACAACAACATTTCCCATCTTAATTTTATTGATATAAAGATCTGAAATTTATTTATAATTATATGAGAATAAGATACGTTATTGCACGTTATCAAGAAGATATCTCCTGGGCAAATGGTGTTCCCAATTGTATCATTTATAATAAATCAGATTCACTCCTACATACGATTCATCCTGTTATATCTTTACCCAATGTTGGTAGAGAAGGCCATACCTATCTTCATCATATTATTACAAATTATGATAAACTAGATGATCATATTGTTTTTTTACAAGGAAATCCATTTGATCATTCTTCTAACTTAGAATATAAATTAAAATCAATTGATAAAAGAATTTATAATGAACATCAAACCATTTTCTTTGAATATATTTCAGAAATTATTCATAATACAAATATTCAAACCGACTTTCCATTAATGTTACCGTGTTATTATATTCTTTATGGTGGAGAAAAAACATATGAATTATGTCATAAAAATGAGACCTTTCCTTTTGGTGCTGGTGCACAATTTATTGTTTCTAAAGAAAACATTCTTTCTCATCCAAAATCATTTTATGAAAAAATGATTAAATTACTTGATTACGATAGCAATCCACTTGAAGGACACGCTATTGAACGTTTATGGTATAAATTATTACATTAATTATTTATTTATAATAAAAATAGAATATAAAGTATATATTTAATTTTTATTATAATTATATGAGAGTTATTATTGCACGTTATCAAGAAGATGTCTCCTGGGCAAATGGTGTTCCCAATTGTATCATTTATAACAAATCTCAATCACACCCAAATACGATTCATCCTATTATTCAATTATCTAATGTAGGTAGGGAAGGCCATACCTATCTTCATTATATTATTACAAATTATGAGCAATTAGAGGATTATACTATTTTTTTACAAGGGTATCCTTTTGATCATTCTCGAAACTTAGAAGATAAATTAAAAGATTTTCAAAAACGAATTAATGAAGAAAAGCAAGTTATTTCTTTTGAATATATATCACAAAATATCATATCAAGTAACATTGAAAGATGTCCTACCGATATTACACTTAATTTAATTCCTACTTATAAAACTGTGTTTGGTATTGATAAAACAAATCATCCATTTATATTTGGTGCAGGTGCACAATTTATTGTTAGTAAAGAAACAATTCTATCACGTCCAAAATCATTCTACGAAAATATGATTACATTACTCGATTATGATATTAATCCATACGAAGGATTTGTTATCGAACGCTTATGGAATATGGTCTTTACACATTCTGAATAAAGTTTTCACTTATATTAAGTGCATTTTCTATTGCTGCATCCATATTATAATATTTATAATTTGCTAATCGTCCTACAAAAAAGATACCATTTGTTTCATCTTTTTCTGCTAATTGTTTATATAAATTATATATTTTTTTATTTGTGTCTGTTGGAACTGGATAATATGGTTCTCCTTTATCAATTGAATATTCTTTTACAATTGTTGTTTTATTGGGTATATTTTGATTTAAAAAGTGTTTGTATTCTATAATTCTTGTAAATGGTTCATTGGAAGATGGATAATTTACAACTGAATTTGTTTGATAATAATCTGTCTCTAAATATTCTGTCTCAAATTTAATCGAACGATATTCTAATTTTGGATAACCATATGATGCATAATATTGATCAATCGGTCCCGTAAAAAATAAATAATCATATTCTTTTCTCATATCCTCATTATATTCTTTATTTAATTCTATTGTTATATTTGGATGATTTAACATATTTTTTACAAATTCAGTATAACCCTTTTCAGGTAATGCCTGATATGGATCTGAAAAATATCCATCCTCATCCGTTGTTCTTACTGGAATTCTTTCTAATACACTCTTATCTAACTCCTCAGGATATTTATTCCATTGTTTATACGTATAATCTCTAAAAATCTTTTCATATAATTCTCTTCCTACTCTCATTAATGCTACTTCTTCACTGTTTTTTGGATTCTCTATCTCCTTTGTATTCTCCTTCATCCACTCCCTCATCTCCTCCTCTGATTTTATATTCTTATCACATAATATATTTACTGTACTTATATTAACAGGAATTGGAAAATATTTATCTCCTATTCTACCTATAACTTTATGTTTCCATTCAATCCAGTTTGAGAATTGTTGTATAAATGTCCAAACTTTTTGGGAGGAGGTATGAAAGATGTGTGCTCCATATAAATTTACTAATATACCATTTTTATCTATAAAATCATAGCAATTTCCTGCAATATGATTTCTTTTTTCGATAATATGAACATTATATTGATGATCTGCAAATTGTCGTGCAAGAGTAGCTCCTGATAATCCTGCACCCACAATTAATATTTTTTTCATTCTACTCTTTCTTCCCTTTCTTCTTTTCTAAACTTTATATCTTTATATTTTAAAAAGAATTCGAATTATATAATTATTTTTATTTTATTATGATCCATTTCACGATACATTTCTACTAAACGATCTTTTTCTGTAAAATAATGCCCATTAAATGATCCGTCAGTATATATTTGGTTTCTTTCAGAACGAAGACGATATTTTTCTACAATATATTCTTCTCCTAACCAATTCATATGTTTTAAAATATATTCTTTTTCACTATATACTACATTTCCTTTTGGATTACATTTATGTGCACCCCACGAATAACAAATATCAACTTCTGGAAGTTTAAATAATACACTTTTTGACATATTTACATCATATACACCCTCTTTTAATTCAAATAAATTAATATCCTCTAATGTATATGTAGTACTATTCCCAATAATATTATAACCTTTTGTAGTAATAACGGTTGTACCTTTTTGTTCTTCTTCTTCTAACTCTTTTTCAGTGATTTCTAGCCATTCATCCATATCCGCCATAATGACCCATCCTGTTTCTGCTACTCTCCATACATTATTTCGTATATCTAATAAAATCGCTTCATTTTGTTGATTTCCAGAATTAAATGGTAGTACATCACATTTATTATTAATTGCTAATTGAACAGATCGATCAGAACTACGATTATCTACAATAATAATAGAACTACTTGGAAATCTTTCTCTATAATATCTTACCGTCTTCTCAATTAATACTTCTTCGTTATAACATAATAAAAATATAGATATTCTCATTATAATAGATTAAGTGTATTATTTATCATTTAAGTTCTACTTACATAGAATATTATGCTTTGGATCTCCATTGTGTATCACATACATTACAAATATATACAAATTTCATATTTACGGCATCATATTTAATATAAATTACATCTTTTTCTGTTCCTGATGTATTTGTAGCACATCCCATATTTGGGCATTTAATAGTAGTAACGTGAGGAAGTGTTGGATCATATTTAGTAAATTCATTCATTAAAATTTTATAACCTTCCGATGTTTTTTCTTTTAGATCAATTTCTAGTACCAAACCTCCTTTTTCTTCTTCTTCGAAACCACAATTACGACAAACACGTCGGAGTGTATCCTTATCTTGATTTAGATACATATAATACTTACACGTTTTGCAAAAGTCACTCTCCTTCATTATTCTTTATCCTACTTCTAATTACCTTAATCATTTCAATCAATTTTTATACTCACTCTTTACATCCCATCCATCCATATTCTTATTATAACTATATTATTCAAATTATCCCATATTTTATATTATATTCTTGTAACAAGTATAATATATTATATTATAAGAAATGAAGATTTTTAAATAAATAAAATTTGACTGGCTAAAAAAGGGATGGCTGGTCGTAACACAATGCCTCTAACATTTACTGATAACTTTTTGGATACTCCGTTTGGTGTATATCTTGATACACATCGCTCCACCGAAAAAGGCGAAGCATGTTCCTTTACGGGAATGGGATATATACGAGGCAAGTTCTGTGTAAAAGATGAAGATTATTCACATTTCCTTGATCTTTTACACGAATACTTATTTACACAACAACGAAGACCACTTAATTTAGTTGAACAACGACGATGTGATTTTGTTAATCCAATTTTGATTGATTTGGACTTTAAATATCCCGCAGAGCGTGCAATTCAGCGACAATTCGAACTATCTCATATTCACTCTTTTATTCGAAATTATGTAAATCACTTAAATCACTTTTATGATTTATCTCAATCCAAGCCTCTTCGCTTCTTTATTACATTACGACCAGGACCATATGAAGATAAAAAATCAAATAATCTTCATCGCTCTATTAAAGATGGAGTTCATATTGAATGCCCTGATATTATACTTCCCTCTGAACATCAACAAGTTCTTCGTCATAAATCCCTCGAACAAAATGACCTATCCCTCTCTTTTAAAAATACAGGATATATTAATCCAGAAAAAGATATCTTTGATGAAGCAATTGTAAAAAAAAATGGTTGGTTCTTCTATGGAGAATCAAAACCTGATATCCCTGCCTATCATCTCGCATCTGTCTATGTATACGACCCACAACAAAATGAATTCTATGAAGAATCTAAAGATGATTATTCACCTAGACAATTATTAGAATTACTTTCTATTCGTTATAATCTTCGTAATCAACCTATTGAATTTGAAGAAAAAACACACGATGAATGGAAAGAACGTCTTGATTATTGTACTGGTAAAAAATCATTCGCTTGTTCTAATCCACAATTAGAAGATGAAGAAAAAATGGTTGCTCCTACTATCCAAATTACTTCATCGAATGTTCATGAACAACTTGAAAAGGATAAATTAGAAACAATTAAACAAATTATTTTGGAATGTTTATCGGTAGATCGTGCAGGACCCTATAAAGACTGGATGGAAGTTGGTTGGTGTCTTCATAGTATCGATCCCTCTGATGATATGTTCCAATTATGGATGGAATTTAGTAAAAAATCATCTAAATTTAATCAATCCGAAACTGCATCTCATCATCGTGAATGGACTCGTATGAAAAAAGTACAAGCCGATCAACGTCTTACTGAACGATCTCTTCATAAATGGGCCAAAGAAGACAATCCTAAAAAATATAGAGAAATTATGAATGGTAGTTTTGTTAACTTTGTTGAACGTGAAGTTGAAGTTACTCATACACACATTGCCCGTTTAATGCATCGTATGTATAAAAATGAATATTGTGCATCAGTTGATTCTAAAAAAGTAGAATGGTTTAATTTCACTGGTGTATACTGGAAAAAACTTGCTCAAGGTATTGAACTACGAAATAAATTAACCACAGAAGTTGCTCAAGTTATCTCGGATGCTCGTAGTAAAATTCGTAATTATCTTATGACTCTTGGAACAGATGATCGCGAATCCTCTTGGGAACAAGGACGCATTAAAAAATTATTTGATGTCGAAAAATCACTTTATCAATCTGGTTTTAAAGATTCCGCTATGAAAGATTGCATTGGTCTATTCTATGTAGAAGAATTTGCACAAAAACTTAATGCAAATCAATTTATTCTGGGATTCAAAAATGGTGTGATTGATCTTCGTACTCCCATCCTATCACAAGATGGAAAAATATTAAATTATACTGTTGGATTTCGTGATGCTAAACCTGAAGATTATATTACCTTTATGGTTGGACGCTATCCAACTAAAAATTGTGATCCAATTGATTATATTGAATATGACCCCAATGATCCAGAACAATCTCCTATTAATGCCGAAATTGATGACTTTATGGAAAAAGTGTTTCCTCGTCCTGAATTACGAGCATATATGTGGCGTAAATTAGCATCTTGTATTGAAGGTGCTAATAAAGAACAAACATATGAAACCTGGATTGGTGTTGGTGGTAATGGTAAATCCAAATTAGTTGATTTAATGTCTATGGCTCTTGGAGATTATGCCTCTTCCCTTCAATCCACAGCACTTACTAGAAAAAGACCCGATTCTGGTGCTGCAAATCCTGATATTATGGCTATTCGTAATAAAAGATTTATTTATATGGCTGAACCAGATGATCGTGAACCATTAAATACTTCTCGTATGAAACAATTTACTGGTGAAGATGATGTTGAAGCTCGTGGTCTCTTTGAAGATCAAACCAAATTCAAAATTACTGGTAAAATATTTATGTTGTGTAATGCATTTCCAGCGATTAACACAATGGATCGTGGTACTTGGCGACGTGTTCGTGCTATTCCATTTGAATCTAAATTTGTAGATCCTACACAAGAAGAAATAAATCCAAATGCAAATATTTATGCACGTGATAATCAATTAGATACTAAAATGCGTGAATGGCGTACTCTCTTTATGTCACGCCTCGTTTATATTTATAAAACAGAATATCTTCCTAATGGTCTTGGAAAACTTCCCGCAGTTGTTACTCAAGAATCAAATAAATATCAAGAAACATTTGATTCTGTTGGTAAATTTATGAATGCTCGTATTCGTGAAGTTAAGAAAGGCGGCTATGAAGCAAATATCAAAGATATCTTTCGTGTCTATAAAAATTGGTATGAAGCAGTTGGTGGCGGTGGACGTAAACTTAATCAAACCGAATTATATAAACGATTATCTGATAAATGCGGCGAACCCTCTGATAAAAAAACATTCAAACAAATACGCCTCTTTGAAGATGATTTAGATCTCGAAGAATATGATCAATCACTACAAGATCAATAATCATATTCTTAACTATCTTACTTATTATACCTATCTTATTATTTTTTTTATACTAAATAATATAATAATAATAATAAGATAATTGATAAAATGCTACTAATAAGTAGTGATCTAAAAAATGAACTAACTTTTTCTTCTGAGGTCATTGTATAGAAATAAATGAAGGAAATAATCATAAAAAGATAGGAGATTGTTAAGAATGCAATGGTATAATCTTCTATAACGTGCAAATTTTTGTTAGGTTGAACTTCGGGTAATGTATCTTTTACATCTGAAAAATCACGATTATTTTTTTGTATAATTACTTCTTTTTTATCAATATTATTTCGTAATTGATCTCTTTCTTCTTTTAATTCATTATTTCGTTTTTTGACTTCATTTCGTATATCCACATGACCTGCTTCTCCAAAAATAGAATCACCCATCATTAATGAATTTATAATATTCCCCCTTATAGAAGTTAAATCATTATCTAAATTTACTACTTGTTCTCCTAAATTTTGTGATGGTAGCGGAGCATTTGGATTAGATAATTCAGTCATTTTATTCTTACTATTATTTATTAAATATTATGTTTTATTTGAATAAATCATAATATTTTTAATTTTAATTTTAATTTTTATTGCATTTGATTTGCGGTAGAAGCAATGGATTGGGCGCTAGAAGCAATAGATTGGGCGGCAGTAGCAACACCTTGTGTCGCTCCACGGGCGGCTTGTTGTACATTTTGTTCAATCGATTGGATTGATCCCTCAATCGCTTGGATTGTTCCTGGACATAATGGAATTGGAATCTTTCCATATTCACCTTCAAAGATTTGTTTATTCCAATATCTCTTATTACGTGATATATCAGTATATCTTGATCTTCTTATAATAATGAGAGTAACAATAAGAAGAAGAGGTGTAGCAAGTGCTACCCATAAATAAGAACTAATCATACCTAGTCTCCATAAAACAGTAATAAGAATAAGACCAGAAAGCATAATAAAACAGGACGATAATACAAAGAGTGTATCATATTTATTACCAATTGACCATTCATTCATTTCATTTTTACGTCCAGCCATATTTTTATCATCTATCACCGTCTTTGCACTGCTTTCTTGTTGATCATAAATCTGTTGTTGTAAATTTGCTAATTCACCACTTCGTTTATTATGCATTAAAATTGATTCTTGTACTTTTGATGCACGATCTAAATCGCCGTAGACTTTTTCAAATGTATCGTCTTTTTGTTTTGTTACATTTGTATATAAATTATTTTGTTGCCCCTTTAGAAAAGCTTGTAATTGCGTAGGATCTTTTTTTAATTCTGCAATTGCAGTTGCTAATTCTATATCTTGATATAACTGAATACGATTGATAATTTGATCTAGATTAGCCATATTTCTAAATCAATTCAAGAAATTACTTCATTACTTTTCTATCTTAATCCGTTGACGCTTTATAGACATATACTAATAATCCAAGTGCAACTACATTCAAAAAACTATATAATTTTAATAAATTATCTGAATATCTCCCTTTTTCTTCTGTATATTTTACCATTTCCTTTTTAATTTTAGTTGACGCCTCATTTGACATAATAATCTGATTCTGATTTTCTAATTGGCTTCGTAATTCGTTTATTCTTTTATTAAAATCATTTATTTCTTTTTGTAATATATCAGATGATTGTAATAATTGGGTTGTAATACCATTTGTAATTTGAATTAAATCATTTAATCGTCTTGTTAAAATCTGACAAAATCCTAAATATTTATTAGTAATTTGTTGAACATCCATAGAAGGTGTAGTAAATCCTTGACGAATTGCATCTAATGCTCTTTCTAAACAATATTTATATCTTGAATCATAAAAACAATATTCGTCTTTTATATTTTCTATTAATTCCTTTACTTTCGTTGGATATTGATCTGCATTGGATGTTTCTGCTCTTGGAATAACACCTGAACGATTTAATGAATCTACTATGCTCTGTACTACACTATCTTTTAACATACTATTACTTTCACGATCGGATGCTCCATTTGGAGTACTTGGTAAAATACCAGGTAATTTACCTGAATACACTGCATTAATTTCTGTATCACACCCCGCTGGAGTTGATGTCTTTGTACATAAACCTGAACGTAGTGGACAAACCGATGACATTCTACTATTTTTATTCTTTTATTCTTTTATTCTTTTATTTCTTTTTCTATTACTTACCAAATATACCTCCAATTTTTAACGATAAAAATAATATCACAATTAATGCTGCAATTAATAATGAACCTAATACCTTTGTATTAGTAAAAAAATCAATAATAAGTGTTAGTATAGAAATAGATTGATTGGATGATGACGATGACATAGAAAAAGATGGCGATAGTTGATAAAAAAATAGGACACCAACTCCAATAAATAGAATAGATAATACCCATAAATAAGATATAGAACCACGACGAATGGGACGATCTAATAAATAAAGTGTATGTGAATTAATAGTTGAGTTTCTAGACCGGAGTAATTCATCTCTTGCTAATGCACTCTCCACATCTATATTTATCTCCTCCCCAATCGTAGTTAATCTCTGAATTTGTCTCTGGATCTCACCATTATCCCTTAATAAATCAGACAATGATGGATCTTTTGACTCATTCTCCAAATATGACATTATATCCTCATTTAATTTAAAATATTGATTTTTTATATCATTTAACTCCTTTATCTGATCTACTAGCGCTTGATATGCTACATTACGCTCATTCCCCGTTTTTTCAACATAATTACTTATTGACTTTTTTAATTTTGTAATTAACGCCATTGTGTTTTTTTGAGCTAATTGATTATTACGTTCGTCAAATTGTGCTCTTTTTTCCATCCACGACATATTTATCTCCTATCTTTCTATCGTAAATTCCTCCTCCTTTTATTTCATTCCTATAATTACCATTATCCGGACTTTATTATTATTTTTTTAGTTTCTTTTTATATAATATAATGAATATACTATATAAAAAGGTTTGTTTTACTATTATATTACTTTTTATCATTTTTGTTTGTTTATTTATTTATAAAATGAAATCAAATATAGAAATTTCAGTAGAAGAGGCGCGATATAATTATCAAAAGGGATTATATGATTATGTAGTGGATGTTCGAACCGAAAAGGAATGGACACAACATCATCTTCCACATACTATTCATATTCCAATTGGAACATTAGTCACTGAATTACCAGAAAAAATACCAGATAGAAATGCTCGTATTTTATTTATCTGTAAAAAAGGAATACGTGCTAGCGCTGTTACAGTTATTGCAAATAAACTTGGTTATTATAATGTACAATCAATGATTGGAAATTATAAACAACTTCTTCTCTAATTTTATAAATCTTTCTCATAGGTATCCTCCTTGAATACTTTCATCTCATAAATCTCCGATTTTACTTCCTTTACTACTTCATCCGATTCATTCATTTTATCTTTCATTGATACCTCTAAATCATTCACCATCTTCTCCAAAATTATATCATTCTTATATGTTTTATTTGTTAATTCCCTTTTTAGTTTCTCCAAGTATAAAATAGCATCCATATGTTCTTCTTGAGCGTGTTGAATCCAATCTAATACAGATAAATCAGTACGATCTAAATCAGTACCATATTTCCTTTTTCCTATTACCGCACGATCTCTAAACTTTAAAATAATAGAACTTACTACTGAATCCAATTTCACTTCTGTATCTTTTTCCATTTAATCTATTCTATGTATTATCATTTTACTTTATATTATTTTAAAATTAATTTTATTTTATATATTATTTGTAATATATAAATTAAAAATAGATAATATTGTATTTTAATTGATATATGAATGAAATACTATTATTAATTAATAAATATTTATTTATGGGGCACATACACGATAGATAGTAGCTTCACCTGCGGATGCACTAGGACGAGTAATTTTAACAATATCACCAGGAACGGCTCCAATACAACGAGCAATTGGATCAATATGAAATTTAATTTCTGGTAATTTTGATTTTGAAGTAACATACATTTTTTCTAATAGTTCTTTATGTTCCGCTTCTGGTAAAAGTTCGTGTTTTGGAACAAGTACGTGTTTCATTGGATTTACAACAATCATATAAATACTAAAGAAACTTACACGCAATTTACGACGTTCTCTTACACCATTTTCATTAGGTGTTTCTTTTAGTTTCATATATTCTTTTAATGCGATTGTATGATGAGCATCACTTACAGGACCAGATGTCATTACAACAACTTCTGTATTTTCTGAGTCTTCATCCGTTACAATTTCAGTAAAGAGTGATTCTAATTTTTGACGACTATAATTTGCATATCGTACTTGACATATTTTCTTTTCATCCTCTTTTTTAGAAACTTGAAAACTTAAACTTCCAAATGATCCTGTTGCCGCAATTGCTTCCCCTGGCGAAAATTTACGAAATTTTTCTACAATATAACCACGTTCCTCCAAAATATCCAATAATGTAATACGACTGCGATAGGTGTTATCAATGAATACAAAATTATCACTCATTGTTTGATATTGGAATCTCTATAAAAGCACTAGAATCAATATCGGTTGTCTTCTTTATATTTTCTATTTTTTGAAATCAATTTTATAAAATAGATTAATATAGTAATCGGAATCTTACTATTTTACCGGACTCTAATATTACCTATTTCAACTATTCAAATTATTCCATTTTATTAACTTTTATCGCAACATTTGATACTCCTTGACTTATTCTCCCGTCATTCGAATCATTATCAGAAAGTGATCCTCCCATCATACCATTATTATTTACACCCATTGAACGAAATGGATTTCTTCTTGGAATTCTACCCATATTCATTCCTCCAAATCCAATACCATCTCTCTCAAATGCACCCATACTCGTATCCACTGCTAACATCGGACCACCTCCTGGAACAATTGGACCTTCCACTTTATCCTTCTCCACTGATAATGTAACAGAATTGCCACCTGGTATTTGTAACCCTCCCATTTGTACCTGCCCAAATCCTCCCAGTTGTACTTGATCAAATCCTCCTAATTGTACTTGATCGCCTGATGATTGATTTGATGGTTGTACTTGTTGGTAGAGATGATTTTGAAATCCGTTTTGTGTTTGAAATCCGTTTTGTGTTTGAAATCCGCCTTGTGTAGTTGGTGAGATGAGTAGTGGTAGTGTATTAACTACACCTCCCATTAATTGTAATCCTCCCAATTGATTAGGTTGATTTTCTGGTAGTACTACTGGTACATTAATAATTTGATTTTCAGATTCATTTTCATTACTTTCTTCAAGATTTTCTTCTTGAATAACATCTAATGATCCTGATTTTTCTAAAGCAACGCCCATACTGCGTAATTCATTAATAGATATGGTTGCTTCCTCCACTGGTTCAATATATGTAGGTGCTACTACCTCAGGATAAATCATTGGCGCTAATTCCTTAATCATTTCACTTGATTTACCTGAATATTCTAATGGTGTTAATTTTTGAATTCCACTTGTAGTAATAAAACGAGTACATAAATTTAGAAAGGTTTCTTGTTCTTGTAAGAGTAATTTTGTGGAATATGGTATTTCTACTTCAACGATTCGTGATTTAGGGCGACCGAGTGGTGGTAGAATTTCTAAGGTATTTACAGTATCGCCAATAAATTTAACGGGGCCATCGCACATTGGGCAAATGGCTAATTTTAGACGTGGATTATAAATGGGAATTGTACCACATGAGACACAGATGGGCATAGTAGTACCATCAGAGCGTTCCATATACGATTCTTTAACAAATGACATACCTGCGTGTGCAATAATTGCATCACGATCCATTTCACCGATTTTAAGACCACCTTGTGCTCCACGACCTCCTGTTGGCTGATGGGTACGAACTTCTTTACGACCTTTTCCTCTTGCATTCCATTTATCTTCTACCATATGTTTTAAACGCATTCCATATACTGGTCCAATAAAAATAGATCCTTGTAACAGCTCCCCTGTTGCGCCATTATATAATAACTCATTACCATATTTTTCAAAACCTAATTCTTCTAAAATACCACCAATTGCCTCTTGAGGTGACCCATCATTCATAAATGCAGTACCATCTCCAATCGTACCTGATAATGCAGCTGTTTTACCAAGTAATTGTTCTAAATTTTGTGCAATAGTCATACGAGAAGGAATGGCGTGTGGATTCATAATCATATCAGGTACAATTCCAGATAGGGTTCTAGGCATATCGTGTCCTCGTAATAATGCACCAATTGTACCCTTTTGACCGTGACGATTTGAATTACCAGTCCATACTGGTTTACCATTTCTTCTAACATAAAATATATGAGATGGTACTTGAATACAATATACCTTACCTGTAAATGGGATTAATCCTTCTGTTTGAATATGTTGTTCTTTTGTATGTCCGTGATTAACTATTGGTGTATTTTTATGTTTATTAATAGTTAATGCCCAATAATCTGCATTTGCCTGTGTATGTTTTCCTTTAATTACAAATTTTGTTCCTGCATCATAAATCTTTTTCTTATTAGCGGACCATCCTGCGTGTAAACATAATCTTTGAAATTGATCAGCCATTGTTAAAGATGAAGTAAAAAAACGTTCTACACCATTCTTCATCACTGTTCCATCCCCAGCAAGTAACCCTTTAATTAGTATTCGTACTTGACGTTCGCTTAGTTTCCATACCCAATCAGGTAATTGTTTATTTAATGCACCATTGCTGTAAGAAAATAAATATGATGCAAGTTGTTTATTTGAGATAAATAATTTAGTATGATCACTACTTGAATATACATTATATCCTAATCCATTTGATAATTCTATAAAACGATCTCTATCTTTTTGGATACATAGACATACTTCAATTCTATATTCAGAGTTTTTACTTTCAGTTACCCATCCATCTGAAATCCAATATCCAATCCATTCTAGAAATAAATTCATATCTAATTTAATATTGTTAGATGAATGATGATTTTCTACATCAAGTATAAATTGATAATCGGAATTCATATTTAATCCATCCTTTTTGTATTGAACTCTCTTTCCTTGAATATTCTTTGCCTCACGTAATGAAAATAATTTAGAATTTCGTGTTTTTACATACATCTTATGATTTTGTGTAGTCAGCAAATCAATTTGCTGTGATTTAATATGATATAAATCTTCATTTTCACAATTAAATTCATATAATTGGGATGGATTTGAATATTCTATTTCGTGTTTATCATTTAATGTGCATACTTTATCATCTAATGTAATATTCTTAATTGATTTCCATCCATTATCCGTTAATACATCGTGATCATCGGTTAAACAAAATTTATCACCTAATTCAGGTACACGATCTTGAACGACTCGAATTTTAACAAGGCGTAATCCTTTGTTATTAACCATAACAGCAACTTTTTCAACACGTCCTCTTGTCCAAACTTGTGGAGTTTTTGAGACATCACTTATACCACCTCCTGTTAAACTGGCCATATATAGGCCAACAATGACTGTATTTTCATCGACATATTCGCCTTCGCGTACAATACCACGATCGTCTAATTTAGAATAATCGAGACCTGGTCGTAAATCTCTCCAGGCTGCAATTTTGGATGGATTACCAATACGTGTTTGTATATTTGCTTTTTCATCATCTTCTTCAAATGCCTCATAAGAACGAAAGGCCATTGAACGAAACATACCACGTTGAACGGCGTCATAATTCATTACAATACCATCTTCTTGATTATATCCTGACCAGCAGGCAATGGCTAGAATACAATTCATACCATAAGCCATTTTACCTTCGCCTAAATAATTATTATAAATCGTTCGTGTAAGGGGCATTTCTCCATAACAGAGTACGTGTGCAGTATTATCGAAGCGATTTCGCCAGTTGGTTGCATAAATGGAGACACCTTGTTTGGATTGTGAGCAGGAGAGTTGATTACGTGGAGATTGATTATGTGGAGAAAATGGAATCAGTGTTGTCATCATACTCATAATGGTAGAGGGATGAACTTCCATATGTGTTGTTTCTGTAGTAATATATGCTGGATTATTAGAAATAAATGCTTCATTTTGTTCATAAGGATCAATATATTCAATCGCGCCAGTATATCTTTGTAATTGTGGAGGGTATTCTTCTAATTTAGAATTTTTTTCTTCGAGTGGATCAATAAAATCTGTATTATCTAAATTAATTCCTCTTCTAGATTCAAGACGGCCTAAGACTAAATCTCTCCAATTTGTAAATTGTTGTAATTTTTCAATGGGAACTTGACCTTCATCTAACCAGATAAGGGGTCGTAATGGTCTACCTGCATCCATATAAATATATACTTTGCGATCACGAATAGAAAATGAAATACTAACAGAATAAGGAAGACAGCCTGACCGTTTAAATAATTTAAGAACGATTGTTAATAATGTTGGATTTTTAGTATAACCGAACATACCGCCATTAATATAAACGGGTACAAAAGTAATACGCTGTTGTAGAGTAATATCCTCTGCTTTGTATACACGTCCTTTTGTACGAAGCCAATTAAAAAATTCAGTTGTTTTAGAAGAAGTAGAGATAGAAGTGAAGATACTTAAATTTTTAGTAATACCAATGGATGAACCAGTAGGTGTTTCAGAAGTGCAATAGTAGCCATATTGTGAGGTATGTAATTTACGTGGTCCAGTTAATTTCATACTAGTATCAAAATTAAGAATAACACGACGGCAATGAGACATAAAGTCAGTATAGGATAAACGGGAAAGTGCCTGCAAAACACCCGTCTTCTCTTCACCCAATCCCGTTCCCCATTTTCCTTTAAATCCTTTCATTATCATATCTTGTAGAAGATTTGCGGCAAAGATTTTATGTCCATTTTCAATTGTAAATATATTCGCAAAATTCTTATCTTTATATAATGTACCTCTATTATAGTTATATTCCTTATCAATTATTAATGTAAATGCTTTAATCCATAATTTATATGAATTATTAAATAATTCCTGAACAAGAAAACCACTTGTTAGACATCGTTGGTTACGAGTATCATCACGATCTGTTTTATCATCATATCCTTCACTTACACGTAATATTTTTCGTATACAATCTCCTAAAAATAATGCCTGTGATGTTGTATCATTCGGCATATGAATAAATAATTGATTCTTTATAATATCCAATACATGTGCTTCACTAAAACCCTTTGTTAGTGTTTTAATATATTGAATTGCAGTATAGGTATTTAGATAAGGAAATGAATCTAAAATAGAAGGTTGGAGTTTAGGCAATAATACTTTCGCTTCAGAACTCTCAAAATCTGGAAATATTATCTTTAAAATCTCCTCATCCGATTGAAATCCTAATGCACGAAATAATACAAATAATGGGATTGGTTTTCTTATAAATGGTAATGATACACGAATTGTTGAATGACTTGTATACATACCCTTTTTATCCTCATCTTTCTCCACATATCTCATCAATGCAAAAGCAATTCTCTTTACCTGTCTCGTCTTTGCCGATAAACATTCTATTGATGCATATACCTCTACTTTTGGATCATTTTGAGGTGTAATATATAATGTATTAAATGCCTGCTCTTGCCTTGTAATTAATACCTTTTCAGATCCATCTACTATAAAATAACCACCATTATCATATGGACATTCACCCGCTTCTCTTAAAAATACGTTGGGTTTATTATGAAGAATACAATAACGACTATGAAGCATAATCGGAATTTTAAATAATGGCCACTTCTTAAATGTATCCATAGGAGGAGAAATGTCCTGTATTTCTCTTAGTTCATTTGTATAAGTAATCTTTACAACAATATCAGCATATACATTAGATGCATATGTCAAATTTCTTAATCGTGCTTCATTTGGATATAAAACACGAATATCATTCTTTTCTTGAAAATGTATTGTCGGAGTACCTATTTCTACAGCGGTTCCATTCTCACCTCCTATAAATATTTCTACACGATACTTATACGTACTTGTCTTCTCATCCAATAAATCCTTCAATATTAAAATTGGATTCTTAGAACGAATAATACTTGGTAAATCCTCTTGTAAAAACTGATCATACGAATCTATATGATGTCTCGTATAAGGATATGATATCGTTGTAAAATATTTATCAATTAAACTCCTTGACAACTCCCTCGCCTGATCACCTGTTAGCGCCATCTAATTCCTATTAGAATAAAAGACTCTTATATTATGTTTTTTACACTTTTACTTTACTTTATTTTATTATCTATATTACTATTTATTAGGTAATAGTAATATATATGTTAATAATGTATTTATGTACGAAAGTTAATTACTTTTGGGTAATTGTTTCCAAGTAGATAATTAGGTTGACTTTGAACTTGATCGGGTGATGATCCTACCTGTTTTCCATAACTCATATCTTGCATATCCTGTGCAAAACTTGGTGGAGATGATGATGAAATTGGATGTTTAAATGCTTGTGAAAGAAAGGAACCTGTTACTGAACCGCCTTTTTTTCGTAATGTTTTTCTATTTCCTCCTTTCATAGAAACTTTATTTGAACCCATATCTGCTGGGACAACTGGCCATTTTGATTGACCACCTACTGGATCATATGATTGTCCTGGTTCAGCATTCCAAAAACCTTTATCCACATATTTTACTAAACTTCCATAAATAGATGGTTCACCACCTGATAATGGATAATGTCCGTCTGAAAAACTTGTAATAGAAGACCCATTTGAAGGAATACTTTCTGGAGCCAAATACATTCCTGGTCGTAATGAATAATTCACGGGTGCTCCTTCTAATGCAGTTGCACCACCTTTCTTACGAAGAGTACGATGTCTAGCCGATTTACATTGATTTAATCTCTGTTCAACAAATGCCTCTGCAGATTTCTTATTTAATTGTTTGACAAATACAAAAAACCATTCTTTTCGCAAGTCCTTAATAAGTTGATCTTTTGGTAAATGGGCTTTTATTTTTTCATTAACAAAATTCTCCATATGTTCAAATGAACGCCGTAATTCAGGAATTGTTTGAACTCCATTAAACTTTTTACTCTTTGTAGATTGATGTTTTCTTGTTTTACGAACCATTTCTACTAATTGTTACTATACTGTTTCTAGGAAACTTCTTGATAAATTATTATTCTTTTTATTTTTATTATTTAATCCCAAACTATTTGCAATACTATTTACTACATTATTTCCTTTATTGCTATTATTTAATGATACCATATTATTTGCAGTATTTGAAATAGATTCTGTAACATTATTAATTGAATTTGTAATTTGTGAAGTAACATCATTCACTGAGGGTAAATTTACATTGGGAATAGATGGAACGGGTACTACTCCTCCTGTAAAAAATGCAAGAATTCCATAAATAATATATAAAATAATAGCTAAAATCATTATAGCCGGAGCATAAATTTTTAATCCCTCCTGCCACGTACTTAGACGATATTCATATGCAAATAATTTATAATGTTGATACACTCCATATGTTAAAAAAATAATAGATAATATTGCAGCCATTAGTGGGGTTGCTTTCGGTGCAATTATAAATGTAATTGCAATAGAAACTAAAAATAAACATAAACCAGGTATAAAGAATTCCATTCTCTATATTGTTTTTTGATTTTACCTTTTAATTTATTTGTATGAATTATAAATAACTTAAATTTTATCAATTAAATCGACATGTGTCAACATGTGTTTTCGACAACAATAACGTTTAAGACCTAATGCATTTAATACTTGAAATTCAGGTGTATCCGGAACTGACTTACCATCCATATAAATAACATTCGCCTTTGATCCATTGCGAAGTTCTTTCACCTTCTCTTGATAAAATAACCACTTATCCGCTAACACATTTCCACAATTCATACAACGGATTGGAATAATCATCTTTTCTTCTAAACCTTCTGCTAAAAGCTTTTAATATCCAATTTATATCTTTTTTATAAATCAATTTTTATTTTATAATAAAAATAAAAATTTATATAAATGGTATAGTGCGTTATAACATTTCTTTTTAAAACATATTCGGAAATCAGAAAATGACATCAGTTCTATACAGTGGTGGTCTAAATTACCAAACGGGTAACCCAGTTCGTCAGGAAATTGTTGCCGTTCGTCGTGAAGTAGATGCTCTCCGGAAACAAGTAGAACAACTTACCGAAGAAAATCTAGTTTATCGTAAACATCTTATGAAACTTCTTTCTACAAATGAAGATCAATCTCAAGCTCAAGCGGCACAAGCCGAATTTACAAGAGATCTAATGCTTCTTGTATCCAGTAATCAACTTGATGCTCAACAACGCTCCGCTGGCTCAGGCACCGTACAAGGTGGAGGCTTCCGTCGTTAAATTTTATAATTCCCTCCTTAATTTACCTAAAATTCCTTCACTTATTTCAATTGAATGTTTTGAACTTAAGTGAGCTTTAATTGATTTCAAAGACAATGACGAATAGGTTCGTAATGTATCCGTGATTGTTTTCATTTCTTCTTCAGACCATTTTACTCTTTTTATCTTCTTTTCTTCTATAAGTGCTTTTTCTTCTTTGTATTCTACTATTTTTCTTTCAGGTCCATTTGATGTCATTTGTAAAGGACCAATTTCCAATAATCCTGAATGAATTTCATCATGACATTTTTGACAAATAACAATTAAATTGCGTTTATCATTCATATGAGATCCATCCTCTAAAATATTATCCTTTGCAGAAGAACGTGGTACTATATGATGCACCTCTAAATCCGAACAAATCTGTTTCTTACAAATTTCACACTCCTTTCTAATAACCTCCTTATTCCAAGAAGAATTTAATACTTCTTCTTGACGTTTTGATCCAATAATACGATGACGATTTTGTAGTGCTTGTTCAATAAATTCAAAGGGTAAATCCATTGCGCGTGCAACTTCTAATCCATATAGTGTTGATCCATTTCCTGAACGAAGAGAACGATCATAAATTAATTTTTTAGTGAAAGCATCATATTCTACATGTAAATGCCACACCTCTACACCCTCCTTTTTTGTATCCAACCATTCCGCTAAATCATGTAAATGTGTCGCAAAGATAAATTTAGCATTTTTTGATGATAACCATTGAATTCCACTTGCTACAAGTGCCTGAGCAGAAATTGATTCTGTACCCGCACATAATTCATCACCTAATACAAGTGTATATGGATTTGCATTTCTTAAAATATCACGTAATTCAGACATTTCCACTGCAAATGAAGATAATCCTGCAAATAAATTATCTTGATTTAAAATTCGTGTATAAATCGCTTGAAATGGTTTGAGTTTCATTGATTTTGCAGGAACAAAACAACCCGCTTGAGCTAATAAAATACATAATCCAGTTGCTTTCATTAATGTTGATTTTCCACTTGCATTCATACCATATACTAACCATCCTTTTGAATTACTTCCTCCCAATGAAATATTATGTTTCACATATGAAATACGTGATGCAGCAGATTCAACCAATGGATGACGAATTTGTTCAATTTCGAAAGATGATCCCTTTTCATCGATAGATTCAATAATTGGACAAATAAATCCTCTCTCTTTCGAGACACGTCCAATACATTGTGTACAATCAATATGACAAATCCAATATTCCATCATATTCCAAATTGTCTGTCCCGCATTTGAAATCGCTTGACACGCTTCAATTAAATGTTCCCTTACCAGATGCTCTAGAGACTCCCTTAATTTTTGTAATTTCGTATTTAATTGTTGTAATTTAGTACAATCAATCCATCCACCTGATTTTAATTCAGATAATTTAATACCATCTGGAAGTTGTGAATGATTCTTTTTTAGTTGTTGAAGAGTAATTGTAGAACCTTTTAAACCATATGGTTCCTTTTCACGAGATTCTAACCGAATTGCATCTTCTGAAACACAACCCTTTTCTGCAATTTCTAAACGTAATACCTGAAATCTATTTAATACTTCTTCGATTTCCCTTTCTTTTTGTCCAATATCAGGATATGTTTGAGAATGAAAAGGGGTTAGATCATTTGAAGATCGTTGTGCTTTATCCTCTGAAAAGTGAGTCTCGAAAATAATCATATATTCTTTCCATTGATCTTGAGTAAATGGCTCCATAAGAGATGTATTTGGTGTAATATGTGTCATAATCATATATATTGCAGAATAGGTTTGAAATAATCCCGCAATTTCTTGTGGTGTAACAAGACCACATAATACTTTACGATGAAGCCGTGGTAAATCAAACATAAAACGTAATTGTCTTTCTAATTGTTTAATTTGTTGTTCAGGCCATTGAGTATATTCTTGGACTTCACTTAAACGAGCTTCTATTTGATGAGAATCCGAATAAGGACTAAGAAGACGATCCCGAATACCTCGTTTTCCCATTGGTGTAATACATTTATCAAATAAACCAACCACTGTTTCATTAGGATTTAATCCTGTCATTTGTAATTGTGTAAGAGCGTGATTACCACAAATGAGACGAGATTGTGGGATCCAGGGTTCATTACGATGAAAGGATTTGAGCATACTTGGATAATGTTCTTCTACAAATTGTAAGAGATACAGAAGTGCTAATTCTTCTTGTTCTGATCGTAATCCTAAATATATTTTTGGAGGAAGTACAGAACGAATTAAATATATTTTTTGTAAATATTCTGAGCGAGATAATTCAATTGAGAATGATCCCAGAGTTTCAACTGGACGTAAATGAATTGGAATCGATGAAGAAATACCAAAGATACGACGAAAGAATGATACATCTGGTAATGAATAAGGAGACTTCCAATAAACAAGCAATTCTTTTGGTTGAAAGACACTTAACATTTGTACAAGATCGTCTGCAGTCCAAATATCAGGTCGTCCATTTGTAGAACCTGAATAAGTGATAGTTGTACCTGTAGTAAGATCAAGTACACCCGCTCCAAATAATGGAGTTTCTGAATTCTGTTGTTGGAAAAAGAGAGATAATACATAAGGGGTATCATTAGAAGTAGTATTTTCAATATGTGTACTTGGAGAAAGGATACGAGATACTTTGCGTTCTTTCACTTTACCACGAAGATCTTTAATTTGATCAACAATAATAACTGTCCAACCAGAAGAAGTGAGTCGTCCAGCCCATTTATGCATAACATAATCTGGAAATCCTGCAAATAATCCATCTTCATTTGCAGCAAAATCCCCCTTTTTAGTAGATAATTGAATACCAAGGTAATCTACGATTTCACGTACATTACATTTTGTCTCTCCTGTTTCTGTATTTTGAATATCATATAATTCATAAAATGATCCTACCATCAAGAATATGGCTGTCTTTGGACCATATTTTTGAGTGTATTCGTTGTATAGTTTAATATATTCCTCGTACATTATTATAAATTCTCTATATTTTATCGTGATAAAACTTTAAATCACTTTTTATTTTATTTTATGGATATATAATGACGCAATATTAAATGTAAATGTACTTAATACACCTAATACTAATCCTACTAATATCCCTCGTTCGTATCCATTTCTGTCCCCTTCGTCTTTTCCTTTTTGATATCCATCATTATATCCATTTGTGTAACCATCATATCTTCCTGAATGATATTTACGCTCTCCATAGTATAACATCTCTTTCATATTCTCATCATTTATCTCTTCCATTATCTTTATTATAAATATATTCATAATATTTAAATTACCAATAACAACCTTTTTCAACTCTTACAAAATGATCTGGTTTATCTTCTTTTAGGGGACGAATCCATTCATCATTTACAAATTTCATTATTTCCTTATTTGTAAACCATCTCTTTCCAATCACTCCAAAAAATAACTGTAAAGCACCTCCAATATAAATTACTGATTTATTTAATTCTTTATAAATCATATCTGAAATTAACATACCATATCCTCCTGCTGCAACCAATGCTATATCAAAATCCTCCACCCTTCTTACTTTCTCTACCAATTCATTATAATGCTCCCTCCAATCCTTATTTTCGTGATTACCTGCTAATGTTAATGGAGGCCTAATAAATTGAAATGTACAATCCTTAAACCAAGTATGATTTGGAAAAATTTCATTTAATTTTATTTTTTGTAACTGTTTTTGAAATGTATGGATAAAGGGATGTATAATAAGTATTTTTTTATTTTGTAAAGAGGATATCCAAGAAATAGAATCTTCCACATAATATGGTTCAAGACTCATTGCATTTATTTTCTGAATATGAGGTGTTCTTTTTCTTATCCATTCTTGACTACTTCCTGTAATCGCAAATACCTTTCCTGATTTTTCCCATTCCCCTATACAACTACAATGATCATACGAGTCTGTTAATTTATCTACATATTCTTTTAATGATTCATTGCTTGTTATTTTAATTCCTGCATTATTTTCTAATTCTTCTAATTGAAATTGTAATGATGTTAAATCATTTTTATAAAGAGTATGACAAACTTGTAATTCAACGCCTGCAATACGACCAATAAAAAAAGGTTGATTGGATTCAATCCATCTTTTTATATATTTATTATCCCTCTCTAACTCATTCATTCTTTCCTTTTAATATAATCCATATTTAGATTATTTTAATTGTAATAGTTCGTCTAATTCGTCACTTGTCATTGAAATAGTTTTCCAAGATTCTTGTACTTTATTATCGATATCCTTAATTTCAATAGGTTTATTAGGAGTTTCTAATGAATACATTAGTCCCTTTTTCTCCGTTTTATATACAGATAATTTTACATTATCTTCAAATTCATATTCTAATTTATCATCCTTTTTAGAAAAATGTAATAATTTTTTAATTTCACCCTCTTCACCAAGACGAATTCCTTGATAATTTGAATTTTTCAATCCATTTATACCAATCGATAATACTTGGCCATTACAATCAGGATCTACTACACGATCAATTGTAAACGTATTTGTTTTAATAAATTGTAATCGTTTATCTTTTTTTGTATCTTGATAATATCTCCAAAAAAGATAAGAAGATGTTCCTACTGTTAAAGTAAGTAATGAAATAGATGTCCAAAATCGTGAAAACATTCTTACTGATTATGATGTATATTGTATCTTTAAATGATTTGATTATTAAAGTGCTTTGCCTGCAACAATTTGAGCATCTGCTGCAATTTGTCTTAAAACGGATTCTGGCGCCTTACTAGTCGATTTAATTAATTTCTTTTGAATTAATTGTTCTTTTAATTTATCAATTGGCATATCCTTTGCTTTTCTTGTCATCTTCTTAGCACGAGTCATTCGCTTATGAAGATTACGTATACCAAGTGTAACTTTTCTAGACTTTTTAGTATGATTCTTCTTATGGGTTGTAGATTTTGGCGCTTCGACTTTTTTAGGTTGTAAATGTACTTTTTTGGTGTGTATTTTCTTTTTAAGTTCAACTTTGATATGTTTTATAGTGCCGCCAGTGTGTGACGGTATATTATATTGTGTAGTAAGGGAATTAGTGGGATTTATTAATGGTTTAATGGGAGGAGGTGATAGTTGTGGTGGATAGCGTAACCATGTATTTGAATCAGGAGATCCAGCATTAGAGACATATGGTTGTGTTGAACTGACACCCTGTACAGCTTGTCCATTTGTAGATACATCTTTAATAATTGTAGTACCGCCTTGTTGTGCCTTTTTAGAACGTGATTTCTTTTCTTTTTTAACACCCCCCGCCATATCTTGTGCAGCTGCTCCTGTAAGAATTACGTTTTTTACTTGATCACTCATCTTATTTATATCTATTATTTTATTTTTTATTCACTTTTTCATTATATACTTTATATAAGAATGAACTTAAACATTTGGTGTGGTATATATAAAAAGTCAGTCAAAAAATTGATTGATAATTTGGATATAAATTAAATTAACGCCATTTGATTTATTCTTATTGAACAATGACTTCTATCCAAGAACGAATTCCAGATTATCGTCATATTATTCATACATTTATTTCTCAATCTGATGATAAACAGCTTATTAGTCATCAGATTGAATCCTTTAATCAATTCATTGAAGTAGATATCCCTGAAATTATTCATATGGCCAACCCCATTACTTCCTATGGATCACCGGAAATTCCATTAGCTGGACCAAGATCTGCTCTTGCTACTGCTACTGGACTCTCTACTACTGCAGCCAATGCACTTATGGGCGCTTCCTCTGATCATCCATCCGTAATTAGTAAAAAAATTCAACACGAATACGAAGTCACTCTCGAATTTGAAAAAATCTCTATTCGTAAACCAACTATCTTTGAAAATAATGGTGCTATACATCCTATGATGCCCAATGATGCTCGTTTGCGTAATTTAACCTATGCAGCACCACTTAATATCGATGTTAAAGTAACCACTACCTTCATTGATCATACTCGTAACAGTATTCGTGAATCCAATGTAAGAATTTTCCCCAATGTTCATCTTGGAAAAATCCCTATTATGGTTGGATCCAAATATTGTCTTCTAAATGATCAAACACATATTCATCCATCTAAATTAGGTGAATGTGCTGAAGATCTTGGTGGATACTTTATTATTCAAGGCGGTGAACGTGCTATGATCTCAATGGAACGAATGTCTGAAAATCGCCCATTTGTATTTCGTAATGGACGTGGTAGTGCGAAAGAAATGGAAGTTGTCGAAATTAAATGTATCGGGCCTGATAATGACCAAGTTCCTAAATCAAATACTGTTAAAATTGTCTATCATCCAAAAAATCAATTAATTACTATGCTTCGTGCAACAGTTCCTCGTATTAAAACAGAAATCCCTATTATTATCCTCTTTCGCGCATTAGGTATCCTTCCTGATAAAGATATTTATGAACTTATTCTTGGACAAGATGAAGAACCATCCTATGATCCAATTATTGTTGAATCTATTCTTGAAGCAAGCTCTATCTGTACCAAAGATCAAGCACTCATTTGGTTAGCAGAACATACTAATACCTGGTCTGTTAAATCACAAAAACAAAGTAATGTCGAAGATATTATTGCAGAGGAACTCTTTCCACATATTGGTGGGCGTGATATGAACTATGAAAAGGCTTGTTTTCTTGCTCATATGGCTCGTAAGGTTCTATGGACATCCAGTAAACGAATGTCTACTGATGATCGCGATGCCTATCCCAATAAACGTGTCGACATTCCTGGATTCCTCCTTGCAGATCTCTTTCGCAAAACCTATAATAATCGTATGGTAAAAGATATGAAAGCAGCACTCTCCAAAGAAATTCACGGAGGATCCTGGAAAGCCACTGGAAATTGGTCTGAAATTGTTAATATTAATAATATTAATAAAATCATTAAATCAACCATTATGGATGTCTGTCTTAAATCATCTCTTGCTACAGGTAACTTTGGAAGTGGTAAAATTGGTGGTCCCAATAAAATTGGTGTATCGCAAGTATTAAATCGTCTTAATTATAGCGCTTCTATTTCACATCTTCGTCGTATTTCTACACCTATCGAAAAAACAGGTAAACTTATTGCTCCTCGTAAACAACATAATACACAATGGGCTTATGTTTGCCCGTGTGAAACACCTGAAGGTCACGGTGTAGGTGTTATTAAAAATATGGCCATTACCACGTGTATTTCCATCTTTAGTAGTCCTATTACTATTTATGCCTTTCTACAAGGACTTGATAAACTCGTCTCTCTTCGTGATTCTACTATCAAACAACTGCATCATAGTACAAGAGTATTTCTAAATGGTTCTTGGATTGGTATTCTTCTTGATCAAGATACAACGGAGGTTGTTAATCAACTTCGTAGAGCAAAACGATCTGGAAGACTTCATATCTATACTGGAATTATTTGGAAAAATTACTGCAAAGAATTATGGATTACAACGGAAGCGGGACGTGTTGTTCGTCCTGTTTATTATGCACCCGCTATTCGCGAAATTGCCTCTGATAAATCAGGACTCTTAAAACTCCAAATTCTTGAAATTAATGATTGGAATAAACTACTTATGTGGGAAACTCCAAATAATCATCGTCTATTTGAATATATCGATGCAGGTGAAACAGAAGGAGCTTATATTGCAATGGATTATGACTCTTGTCTAAATGATCCTTCTTATAGCCATTGTGAAATTCATCCTTCCGTTATTTTCGGAACAACCGCCTCTTATATTCCATTTCCAGACCATAATCAATCTCCACGCAATGCCTATCAATCTTCAATGGGTAAACAAGCAATGGCCATTTATTCACTTAATTTCAGAGAACGATTTGATGCAATGAGCCATATTCTATGTTATCCTGAAAAACCAATGGTATCCTCTTATATGAGTCGCCTCTTTGGTGCTGAAAAACTACCTGCTGGTCAAAATGTTATTGTTGCAATTATGACATATACTGGTTATAATCAAGAAGACTCTAATATGTTTAATCGTGCAGCACTTGATCGTGGACGATTTCGTTCTGTCTTTTATCGTACCTACAAAGATGAAGAAAGAAAAAATCAATCCTCTGGTGAAGAAGAGAAATTTTGTCGCCCAAATTCCACAGAAACAAAACATATGAAAAATGCTCACTATGGAAAAGTAGGCGATGATGGAATTGTTCCAAAAGATACCTATGTTACTCCTGATGATATTCTAATTGGTAAAGTTGTTCCTCTTCGTGTTCCTACTGGCGCCGTCTTACCTGCTGGTGCTAAAAAATCAAGAGATGTAAGCAAAATGCCGAGAAATAATGAAAGCGGTTATGTTGATAAAATTTATAAAAATCGTAATGGTGAAGGTTATTCATTTGTTAAAATTCGTATGCGACAAGATCGTATTCCAGAGATTGGTGATAAATTCTCTTCACGTCATGGACAAAAAGGTACAATGGGTATGATTATCAATCCTGAAGATATGCCCCAAACTGCTTCTGGTATCGTTCCTGATATTATTATTAATCCACATTGCATTCCTTCACGTATGACTATTGCTCAATTAATGGAAACATTACTGAGTAAAATTGGTTGTATGGCGGGATCTCTCGGCGACGGATCACCCTTCGGAGAAACAACAGTTGATAATCTTGCGGATCTGTTACGTGATCAATATGGTATGGAACCTTATGGAAATGAAATTATGTATAATGGCTATACTGGCCGTATGATGGAAACATCAATCTTTATTGGACCTTGTTATTATCAACGTTTACGTCACTGTTCTGCTGATAAAATGCATAGTCGTGCGTCAGGTCCTCTTGTAATGTTAACTCGTCAACCTGCTGAAGGCAGAGCACGAGAAGGTGGTCTCCGTTTTGGTAAACTAATTGCCAAAGTGCGATGTAAAAATCGTGCTAGTCCCATATGGAGGGGCAACACTATCAAATTCAGGGAAACTCTCGTTTGACTTCTATCTCCTAAGTATCCAATGAAAAGCGGATATGGCTACTGGGAAAACTAGTAGGTATAGGTATAATGATAGAATAGAGACAATCCTGAGCCAAGATCCTACACTCTAATGGTGAAAATAGAGTACGGATAAGGTGCAGAGACTAAATGGTAGTGGGCAGAATGCCGAGGTGTACGGCATTATTGCTTAAAATATAGTCCAGTCCCACCCGCGAGGGTGTTTATACTAAGTGTACTCAATTTCCATATTAATATTGAGTATACGAGGTATGAATAACAATGATGTTAAGAATAAATGCTTAACGGAGTAAGGTATAAACGGAAATGGAAAGAGATTGCGTTGTTGCTCACGGTATGGCTGAATTTACTAAAGAGCGCTTAATGGAATGCTCAGATCAATTCTCTTGTTATTCTTGTAAAGATTGTGGTTTACTTGCTATTGCTAATCCACAACAAAGTATTTGGTCTTGTCGTGGTTGCAATAATACGACTAACTTTAGTCATATTCATATTCCCTATGCAACCAAACTCTTACTACAAGAACTTGAAACAATGTGTATTGGTTCTCGACTTATTACAAGTCAAAAACTTATCTGTAACAATTCTTCTACATCTAAATAAAATATAAAGATTATATCCTTGTTAACACACTAATTTTAATCTTCTAAATTAATAGAAAATGAAAATTACAACAAGCTCCTATTTAGCTGAATATTTAGGTACTTTCTTTTTTATTTTAGTTATTCTTTCGAGTGGTGGTAATGCTTTAATTATTGGTGGAGCACTTGCTCTTACTATTTTTATTATTGCTGCTATCAGCGGTGGTCATGTTAATCCTGCTGTAAGTATTGCTATGTATTTACAAGGAAGTATGCAACCGGCAGATCTATTTATTTATATATTTGCACAATTATTAGGTGGTATGAGTGCCTTTTATGCCTATAAATTAACAAACTAATTTAAGAATACCAATTAACAAAAAAAATACCTTACTAAATTATATTGGTTGATAAATCATATAATATATTTTGAGATATTATTCTATTTATAATATATTTAATTTATTATAAATAGATAAATGCTTTGTAAAATTCAGAATACAAAGAAATATAAAACAAGGGATTCACCTCCTTATCCTGCACAGGAATGTAAAGAAAAACAAAAAAAAGGGAATGATGGACAATTATATAAATCACAACCTGATACACGTGGAATCTATCGCTGGAAACGTATATCAACCAAAACAAAAAAGAATAAAAAAACGCAATCGAAAAAGCGTATAATTCATCGATCTAAATATGTATTAAGTAAAACAAAAAAGGTAAGTGACAAACCAAAAACAAAAATGGACACACATTTAAAAGTAAAAGGTGAAAAAAGTTATTTAATTCATAGCAATGGAGCGCGTCCCTATATTGTATACGTTTCCCCTAAAAAGATTACTGTTTTTTTTAGGGAATATGATTCGACTCGTGATGAATATGATGAAACAAAAAAAGTAGTCGATACAGAATATGACAACGTCTTTATAGGAGATAACGAAGATAATTTACAACATTATGATTCTTTTAAGGGTCAAGATTCTGGTAATACAATATTGATTCATACAAAAAATAATGATTATATTTTTATTGGAGATGATATTTATTCATTTTCCACACCGAAAGATGAAAAAATAACTCATTATTATTCGCCTCTTGGAAATAATGATGTTCCTTATCCTTTCGCTGTTTCAAATAATTATACTTATTTTATGTTAGATAAGGTAAAATTACCAAATCAAATTATATCATTAGATAACAAAGATAGTCCATTTTATAAGGATCGGTATAGCCAATTTTATGGTTTTCATATAGAGGATAAAAAAGAGAGAAAGAAATGGGAGAAGATGATTAAGGAAATGAAGGAACCTTATCGAACAAAATTAGTTCATAGTCCTTAATAAATAAAATTATTTTTTACGAATAATAGCAAAAGCGGTAAGACATAACAGTCCGATAACAATAACAGTACCTGGTTTTTCTAAAAAGGGTGTAAATCCTTCGGTGATGGGGGAGCCATCTGGATTATATGTTTTTGGAGTTGCAACCCATTCATCTCTTGTCATATTTACAGGCATACCATTTACTTTTCTTTGAATCCATTTTGTTTGTTTGTAAATACCTCCATCATAAAAGGCAGAATCCTTTTCAGAAATCCACGGTTCTCCTGTATCAGGATCAGAAATACGGCCATATGCATCACCTACTTGTAGAGTAACTTGTTCGCATTCTGGATATCCTGAACCAAAGAGTGAATTAATAAGTGGAACTGGATTGAGAGCATTTTCCGCATCTTCAATCATACCAGGTGCTAACCCCTTTAAAGGTGGTAATCCCATATCTTCCATTGCTTTTTTAACTTTATCTCCTAATGCATTTCCTTCTGGAATTCCTTGAATATATTCATACATATTTGCACCATTTGAACATTTAACATTTGTATTTAGAAAATAATTAATACCGAGTGGTTTAAGAGGCATACCATTGGTAAGTCCAGTAGAAGGTGCGCCAAATCCAATTTGATCTGTATAAAATCCAACACCTTTTACTGCATTAACAACATCACCGATAGAGTCGCCGACTTTTACACCTATTTGTGGTGGAGTCATCATAGCATCCGCTGGACTGTAAGGTGATCCAAAAAACCCCAAATTGGAAGGAAGCATACTCGGAAGCACTGATGTTCTTTTTTCCGAACCTTGTTGCGGAGCTTCTGGATTTGCTCCCGAACGTACATTATTATTTGTACTATTAATTAAATTCTGAATAGAACTTGACATATCTACTTAATATTAGAATCTATTTTATATTCTATAATTAATTATAGGAAAGCAAATGGCTAATAATGAAAAAAAAGAAGAAATATATAAAATATTAGGAACTGGAACTTTTGGAGCTGTATTTACTCCTGCTTTAAATAATATTAATAATAATATAACAAAAAGAAATAGAAATAAATATGTAACTAAAATCTTCTTTAATAAAACTGCTTATAATAATTTACAAACAAGACGAAATAAAATATCAAAAATAATGAAATCACATAAAGGTTCTCTATTTGAACCTTATCAACGTAATATTATATTAGGACAATTAAATAATAAAATTAAAAATACAATTACAAATACAATAAAGACAGAAATAATAAATAAAAAATTAGAAGAAAAGCTTATCGAATTAGATGAAAATAAAATAGATGAAAATGAAAAAGAAAGATTATTAAACGAATATGGAAATAAACTTAATATAGAAATTGAAATACCAAATAATACACAACTATATGGTATTCGAATGCCAATATTAGGTAAAAGTTTTGATTCGCTTGATAGGGCGTTTGTTAATAACATTTGTAACAAATGTTCTATTTTAAATATATTATCTGAATGTAATAAATTATTTAAGATTACAGAATATTTGGCAGAAAATGGGTATATTCATGGTGATCTAGAATCACGAAATATATTATTATCTATAGATCATAATAAATGTGAATTATCTATAATAGATTATGATCGTTTTGATACATTTGATGAATATATAAGGAAATATGTAGAGGCATTAGAAGAGGGTTCCTTTTTTCCATATGGCCCTCCTGAGTCTACTATATTAGTAAAAGACATTTCTTCAAATAAAGAAGATAAAAATAAAAAATCAAAAAAAAATCCTAATTATAAGAATAATATTAATGATAGAATTATTGAATGGATTAAGAATCGTATCTATTATTGGCAACATTGGGCACTTAAAAAAAAAACAATAAAAAAATATTATACACGGAATGATGAACAACAATTTACAGATGAAATAAAGGATATTGTATTTAAATTTATAGATAGTGGTAAAAAAGTAAAATTAAAATATTTTGATAATTTCATACTTGGACTAACATTACTTAATTTTTTTAGAAAATTATATGATATTGATGAGTTTGATATGGTAGGATATGAAAATTTGGAAAACAAAACAGTATTATGTAAATCTATGAAAATAAATTCAGATGAAAAAATTGCATTAACTGAATTTAGAGATAATGTACTTTATCCAATGACAAGTCTTACTGTTGAGAATAGAATAGATCCAAAAGAGGTTGTAAAGAGAATGGAAAAAATATTATGTAAATTTAATAAAAATGAAAATAAAAGTAGTAGTTGTAGTATACAAGGTGGTAAAAGAAGAAAGACACGCAAAAATACATACTACAAATAGTAATCTTTAAGTACTCCTCTATCTATTTATACATAATTTAAAATAAATACTCTATTTATTTATATAGTATCTTCATTATGCTTTGTTCTCTTCTAAAAGCATTCAAAGTCTTCTTCGTGGGAAATGCATATTATTCCTCCAGTGCCACTGTTCACTCCGACAAAAATATGTCTACCGTTGCAATCACTTATAACCTACATCACGACTCACTTCATATTGATAATTCTATTACCATAATTAATGATTATCAATATCACCACTGCTTCCCACAACAAAATCACGATAAATATATCTATCTATCTCACGATCTCCATCTAAAACTCAAAAAAATAGATAGACTTGCGTCATTTTATCATCTATCCAATTCTGAACTATATAATAAATATTATAAAAAAACAAATATTAATACTACCAAACCATCCACACGCCCTCATCCTACTACCAAACCATCCACACGCCCTCATCCTACTACCAAACCATCCACACGACCTCATTCTACTATCAAACCATCCACACGCCCTCATCCTACTACCAAACCATCCACACGTCCTCATCCTACTACCAAACCATCCACACGACCTCATTCTACTACTAAACCATCCACACAACCTCATTCTACTACCAAACCATCCAGTACAAATGCACCCACCACTAAATCAACTATTCCTCCTCATCCTATACATCATTTAGATGACATTAAATATAAAATAGTATCCGATAGTACAAATAAAAAACATATTATAGATGTATCTCCTCATTTAGAAGAAAAATCCAGAGTAACAGTTAATCAAGTTCATCATCGTCATTTACCATCGTCTACTCCTAGAACTACTTCTAAACCAATGACTGAGAGTCACCCTACACCAAATTCTGCATTGAATCATTCAAAAAAAAAAGATCAGTTAAACAACACCACCTCCAATTCCCTTTCTGGCCATCTCATTTATTATAATTCTATGAATAATACAAATACAACTGTATCGTCTACTATACAATCTTTATATATTCATAATAATACAAATAATACAAATAATACAAATAATACAAATAATACGGGGAGTACTAAAGGGAGTCCTATCCATACCATTATTGTCTTTGCCCCCTCAAGAAGATACATTCAACAGTCTGTACATAATAATTCTTCTTCCAATACTACTTCTCTTTCTAGTAATACTAATCGTATTTTTTCTGTAAATCATACTACTTCATACAAGGCTCATCGATATATATCTAAACATAAACACGATCATGAAAATGAACAAGATTATGATCATAGTGAATATGAGCATCACAGTGAATCAGATAGTGATAGTGATGAATAATTTATACTTAAACAAGTATTAAATAAAAAATAAATCTTTAAATACACAAATAATATCTTATTGGTGTGTTTAAAAATTGAAATGATTTTTTCTAAGAGAGTTAGGGTAATAACACATAATGGAGTCATTATTTAAATTACGATCAAGTCTACCAGCGATAAAAGAGATAGAATCTTTTGAGCGTTGGGAAGATGACTCCGAACAGGAGTCTAAGAAGATCGTAAATATTGATTTGGATACTTGCCCTCATTGTTTTAATAGTGATTGTTTATATTCTTCCGATTTAGTTACTTGTAAGGAGTGTGGTTATATTGTATCCCGTCCATTTGATAATACGGCTGAATATCGATACTTTTCTCAAGATGATCGTGGTGGTGATCCGACGCGTGTAGGTGCACCTCAAGATCCACGATTACCCGAAGCATCTCTTGGAACAGTTATCTTAAATGGATATGGTACTACAAAGACGATGTATCGTGTTCGTAAGTATCATTCTTGGAATACAGTACCCTACAAGGAGAGATCATTTATACAAACGTGTGAACGTCTTTCTCTTATTGGATTAAATTCTGGAATTAATCAATCTATTATTGAAGAATCTAAAAATTTATATATTACTCTTCAGGGTATTGGTGGCCGTCAAGGTCTTAGTCGCGATGCCCTTTTATCTGCTTGTTTGTATATGAGTCTAAAACAATCAGGATCCCCTCGTAAACCAAAAGAAATTGCTGAAATATTTGGTCTACCTTCCTCTACTTTTACAAAAGCCCTTAAACAAATGCAAGAAGTAATGGCTCTTGCTCGTCAGAAGGGACTTCTCCAATTAACTACTACAAATAAACCCAGTCAATCAAGTACTAAAGCTGTTGAATATATTCAACTTCCACTTAGTCGTCTTCCTATTCCTCGTAATCAAATGGACCATTTATTTACATTATGTAAACAAATTGCTGAAAAAGCAGAAGAAGCAGGATTATCTCAAGAAAATATGCCTCCAAGTTTAGCAGCAGGATGTGTAGCATTTGTCATTAAACGCTGTGATAGTCTTCAAATTTCTCTCTCTAAAATCGCAGAAGCTAGTGAAATCTCTATTGCTACGCTACAAAAATGTCTACGAAGACTTGAGAGCTATAGTGAAACTCTTGAAACTGTTTTGTAAAAATAATTATTTTACTCTGATAGAATGGGAGCAGGTGAATCTGTATCTCGTGATCTTACTCACGAAAAATTATTTGAACTTACCAAAGATACACGAAATGTTATGAATTATATCCTTGAATATATGATCAAAGAAGTTACCGTTAAAGATTTTGTTGCACTATCCAGTCCTACTGAATGTAAAAAATATGTACTTTTTATGGCTAATACTATCTATAAATATTTTTATGAATTACAAATCGAACCCGTTAAAGATAAAAAAGGTATTATTGCATTTCGTAGCATTAAAGATTTAACTGGAACTACACAAGAAAGAGATCAAGAAAAACAAAGTCTATGTCTTATTCTTGCTTATTATTATGCACGAATCTTTCAAATCTATGGAGCTCTCGCACTAACACTTATTGATGATATTTCTTTTATGAGTAGTACGGGTATCCTTTCTACCATTCAAGGTGACCAACAACGACTCCTTGCACCTGGACAACGACAAGTTATTTATGGTGGCGAAATCTCCGAATCTACTCTCGGTCTCTTCGCTTTCCTTAAAGATTTTTTAAATGAACCTCTACAGTCACAAGGATATTTAACTAAATTTAGTAGTAAAGTCATACCTAACTCAAGAGTATATTTTCAATTACCAGAACCACCTAAATCATCATCTACTGATCCAAGTCTTATTATACGATCCTCTGAAAATAAAGCAACCTTTAAAATCAATGATGGATCTTCTACACGTTATTCTACCCTTGAAATTATGACCGAACAAACTACCACTACCTCCTCCATTTATTCACAACCCTCTATTTCCTCTTCTAACCCACAAATTAAAGTCACCATCGGAAAACTATCATACTTTAAAAAAGATTCATCTACCGAAACTACTATTGAAATACCTTCCACTTACTTATCTACCAAATTATTTCAAGTTATGCAATATACCCTTCCTGATAAAAAAACAAGTTACTATATTCTTGTTGGTAAAGATATCCCATTAAATGATTTCCTAAATGGATTACTTGATAAAGTTGTTTATTTTGTAAGAGAACTTATTAAAACAGGATCCCCTCCAGATAAATTCCCCGAAATAGTTCAAGATCCTATAACTGGACAATATATCAGACGAAATACACCCAGTAACTCCACTGCAGCCGCTTTATCTGTTAGTACAACCGAAAAAGATACAGTAGAAGAATTAAAACTTAATAAAATTATACATAATCTAAAACAAACCAAACCCCTTGGACATTGTATTGCAAGAGCATTACAGCTATTACGAAATGTACCCTTTAAGGACGAAAAAGGTGTATCTTATATTTGTAAAGCTAAATTTTTTGAAATTACTTCAAAAGATTCGGATGGTACACAAACATCACGAAGTGGAATCCCTATACAAGGCGAAACAATTAGTAGTAGTCCAGGCTTATTATCTCTTTCACAGCTTTTTTATGATACTATTTCAATTGGTACTCCTAAACTTGTTATTAACGAAAAAAAAGGTCCATCTGGTAAATCATCTCTTGATCAATACATTGAATTTATGACAAAAATGTCTATTCTTTTTGGTAATGGAAAACCAGAACCCGCTACAATAATACAGTCTGGAATACGCTCCATCTCTAATAAAAGAGATAAAGAAATATGTTCTGAAATTAAAATGGAAAATATAATTATCCCCAATACTGTTGCAAAAAATGTATATACAATTGTTCAACAACTTTATCAACAACAATTACAACATTCATCCGTCTGTGGATCCATCTTCAAATTGTTATTTAATATTAAACGCGACCCTTCTAATAGACGTGTTACTATTTCCCTTAGTGATAATATCCTTAAAAAAGGTGTACCCGAAATTAATCGTATTAATTATATCGCACGCGAACAACTTATTAATTATTATACAAATTGCGAAAAAAAATATCTTGATGGTGTTAAAATGGTCGTCGATTCCATACGAAAAGAAGATCCCAAACGAAAAACACAATTAGAAGAAGAAGCAAAACAAACAAAATTACGACAATTACACAAAATACGTAATAGTTATCGTGAAAAATTACAACAAGCACAAAAAGATCAAGATACAGAGGCTGCTAAAAAGGCACAAGACGGAATAAATCGATATACTAAAGAGGCTGAAGAATATACAAAAAAATTACAAGCTGATAAAACACAACAACAAACTACTGAACAAAAAACAGTACGATTTGCAAATAAAACTAGTTAAATAAACAAACAGTATGATTTGCAAATATACAATTTATATCTTTATTCCTTTATCCAAAATATTATATTATATGTTAATTCATTATACTATATGAATTGGTTATAGATATATTTGTAGCCCATTGATATACATACCAATAAAATGATCCATCTACTTTCCATAAAGAGGAAGATCCAACCCATTTTTTATTAATCCATAAATAATCATAATGATTTGCAACACTATCTGATAATTCTTTTGAAGCTTCTTCACGAATTGTTGAATTAACAAGTGAATTTTCTAACCACGCTGTTATCCAACCTATTTTTTTATATTTACCATCTTCTTCAATTCTCTGAAAAGTATCTTGAAAACAAACTAAAATCATATAATAATCTTTTTTATATAATTTCCAAATCTGATTGGTAGATTCTTTATTATAAATAATAAATGTATTTGGATAAATCTTATAATAACAATTTATTATTTTATATACCCTTTCAATCGTTAATAAATAAATATTTTTTGAATTATTAGAATTCTCTAATGAACGATATACATATGTACTTGAATAAAGTGGTAAATGAATAATAGAGAGAATTGAACCTTCTTTTAAAAACATAGCGTGTGGAATATGATGTTTATTTGCATATTGATGTAAATATGTTAATAAATAATCACCAAATCCCTTTTTCCTCCAAAGCGGATGAATACAAAAGCAATCTACTACATAGATTGGCTCATTATCCGATGATATAAAATTACCTATAAAATGATACCTTATTGTTCCTAATATCTCTTTTGTTTTTTTATGACGAATGAGAAATAAAATATCATATCTTTCAAGTAATTTATTTGGTGGAATATCTAAAATTGGTTTTGAAGGTGGATTCCCAAAATAAGTTTTTAAAAAATGTGTGATTTCAGAAAGAAGAGATAAATCCGCGGATTGATTTATTTGCTCACACACATAATCCACATCTAATATTATATTCTCTTTATTAAATTCATATGATATAAATTTATTACGAGGATACAATGAATAAGTAAGATTTAGAAAAGGATATGTATTCCAGAATACCATTTTATATATGGAAGGTGTGTATGTTTTATACGGTGTATAATAATTTAAAAAATGAAGATAAAGAAGAGTTAGTAAGAATAAGGTGAGAGATGGAATATCGTCGTCGTACATTAAATACAGTATTCGATGAAGAAAATCCTAGTTCTGGAGAAAATATAAGGAATATGTCAATTGAGGAACACAATTGCTATCAATATGAGGGTCAATTTCAATTCTGGAGAGTAATTGGTAATGGTTTATATTATTCTTGTGTATCGTGTTTTCGATATTTTACAGAATCGCTATAAAATTGATAAATAAAAAGATCTAATGATTGTATAAAAGATAGATTATTGATGATGACAAACAGATCAAAGACTCGTTGTGAACAATGCAATAAAAAATTAGGAATAATGGTCTATATTTGTAAATGTAAAAAACAGTTTTGTGTATTACATTTACAAGCAGAAGAACATCAATGCACGTATGATTATAAACTAGAAGGAAAAAATAAAATTAAAAAAGAAAATGATGTTGGACCACTCTCTGATAAATTAGAAAGAATTTAAAGAAATTATGAACCTGTATTCGGTTGTATTCCATTAATTCCACCTACACTTACTGTTACATTATTTCCAATTAATCCTCTAAAATAATCTGTCTGTGCCCCTGCTACATAACCTACAAATCTTGACGAATCTCCATCTGAATTTTGAGGATTATTTATTAAACCATTACCATTTACATTATTTATATATAAATTACGAGAATAAACTTGATTTTGCAATCTTTGAATAATTACTCTATTATCAAAATTACGATTTGACATATCTAATTAGTATTTATTTTATAAAATTCTTGATATATTTTGAAAATAGAGTACTGCGATATC